>NHCFC00100__coassemble_1598_pt1 | contig 22117 bp, 15 predicted proteins | sample NHCFC00100__metabat2_high_PE_030 | metagenome-assembled genome bin NHCFC00100 | reverse complement strand
AAGACTCCTCAGCCCGCAACACCCAAGCAGCTCGCCCTGCTGGAAAATCTCGTCCACAAAAAACGCTTACATCCGGATTGGGACGCCAAGACACTGACAAGAAGTGAAGCGTCGAGGATCATTGACAGGCTGCTCAAAGGGTAGAAGGCGTTTAATTCGCGAACATTCCTCTTTGTTATAACGTCCGGAAGCGGGAGGAATTTAAAATGCAGTCAGCGATCAGAGAGGTGCGTTTCTGTTCCGAGCCGGAATCTGGGAGCAGACTAAAGGGCTGCAGGGCTGTTTAAGTACAGATCAGAGTGAGGGACAACTCGCATCCGCTCAAACAATCCCCTCACTCTGATCAACAACATCCCCTTACCCCTTAAGCTGCTCCAACTGATTCCTCTAAGTCACAGAAGCCGCACTTCCCTGCCACTGACTGCTTCTTCAAGTTCATCGGCCGCTTCCTGCACTTTACAAAGAAGAAATATTACCGAATTAACCAGTCACAGACCAAGACCGGCGCGGCTTGAAGACTTTCATCTTACGAATAGCCCTCCCGCCGCGCCCGTGTTACTTTCCGGCTGTTTATTCAGGAACTTTATATCTGGAGTACGCCGGAAAACTAAATGCTTGAAAAACCTTTCGGGACGGGTGAAGGAGCTGTCCGGATGACTTCGGAAGAAGAGTAGAAAAACTTAAGGCTCCGGGTATGTCCCTTAGGGCTGCCGGTGGAATTGTCTGACCGAAGGGAGTTGTCCACCGGCAGTCCTTGCTTTTCGGACATAGCCGGAACCTTTTAGTTTTTCTATCTTCTGTAGCGGAATCCCGGCAGCCCTTCATCCGCTCCGAATACGTGTTTAGCGATTAGATTTTCGGATTCTGCACGATGAAATTCCTGAATGAAATGGCTGAACAGTCTTATTGACAATCCCGCCGGCATTATGGTATTATTTCCCCGGTATAGAAAAACAGAATAAGCAGATTCATCAGATCATATGGTTTTCCTGTTTCAGAATTCAAACAGGCATATGATCTTTTTTATTCTTCAGAAAGGACTCAGACTTATGGAAAAGAACAATAATTTTATGGGAACAAGACCTGTATTTCCTCTTCTTATGTCAATGTCTGTCCCCATGATGCTGTCCATGCTTATCCAGTCTCTTTACAACATCGTTGACAGTATCTATGTATCACGCCTCGGGACGCAGGCGCTTACTGCTGTTTCACTTGCTTATCCTCTGCAGAATGCCATCGTCTCTGTTGCAGTGGGAATCGGCGTGGGTATCAGCTCCGCGATCTCGATCCACCTGGGTGCCGGGAATCAGGAAAAGGCAAACCGCGCGGCAGTCATCGGACTGGCGCTTACAGTCATCCACTGTATCCTGTTCGTTCTGGCAGGAATTATTATAACAAGACCTTTCCTCGCGATGTTTACCGATAATCCGGCGGTGCTGGAGGACGCCTGCGTCTACACCCGCATTGTGCTCTGTCTGTCCTTCGGCGCGCTCCTGCAGATCGCGTTTGAGAAGATATTCCAGGGCATCGGGGAGATGAAGGTCACCATGTATATGCTCACTGCCGGCTGCGTCATCAACATCATCCTTGATCCGATCCTCATCTTCGGGCTGTTAGGCTTTCCGGCGATGGGAGTCGCCGGCGCTGCCATTGCCACCGTGATCGGACAGATCTGCGCGTTTCTGCTTTACATCGTGGCATACAAAAGAAAGCCGTACGCAGTACAGATCCATCTCCGTGATCTTGTCTTTGACCGCACGGTCATAAAGCAGATCTACGGTGTAGGGATCCCTTCCAGCATCATGCTTTTACTTCCGTCCGTGCTCATCAGTATCTTAAACGGCATCCTGACAGCATTTTCGGAAGTTTATGTGGCGGTCCTCGGTATCTATTTTAAGCTGCAGTCTTTCATCTATATGCCTGCCAACGGCATCGTCCAGGGCATGCGCCCCATCATCGGATACAATTACGGCGCTGGTAACAGCGAACGGGTCAGGACGACGATCCGCTACAGCCTCTTAAGCGCTGCCGGTATCATGCTTATCGGAACCCTGCTGGCACTTCTGCTCCCGGAGCAGATCCTGTCTTTGTTCGATTCAGATACGGAACTCATGGATGCGGGAATCACCGCCCTGCGTGTGATCAGCGCGGGCTTCCTCGTCTCCTCTGCCGGCCTGATCTATGCCGGCGTATTCGAGGCACTGGGAAACGGGAGAAACTCGCTTATCATCTCCCTCTTAAGGCAGTTTGTTATCACTGTACCGTTAAGTCTCCTTCTCACCTATGCGGCGGGAATGGACGCGCTGGGAGTGTGGATCGCATTCCCTGCCGGGGAACTGTGCGCGTCCGTGGCAGCGGTATTCCTGTTGAAGAGATATGAAAGGGGAGCGTTCAGTCCTTTCTGATATATCCTACGAATACATTACCGCCTGCTTGTGTCATCTCCTGCATTGTACTCATCGCGACCGTGCTCTCTGCCGCGGTATCAGGATCGATATAAGTGATATCTGTTGTCGTATATCCGGTAAGCAGTACAGCATGATCCGCTGATACAAGCGCAGTCACCGGGCATCCTTTGTTGACCACATACAGTACTTCTTCTAATGTGCATCCTGTCAGATCGATCTTCTGCGCGTTATAAGACTGCATATACCGTTCGCAGGCCTCCAGCGAGGTCTCGTCCCCTTCTTTGGAAAACGCCTGCGCTTCCGTTGAATATGACAGATCCCGGTTGCCGCGTTCCCAGACATAACGCTGATCAGAAGATACCACAACACCTGAAAGCGTCTCCGCAGCCTGTACGGCATCGCCTGCTCTGTCATAGATTCCGGCAAACGTTCCCATACCGTACACATAGAATCTAAGGGCATCACTGCTTTCATCCAATGTCAGTTCAAGCGTCTTCCCGTCCGCCACATAGTCTGCCTTTACAAACTTCAGCTCAGCTTCCTCTGCTTTGTCAGAAAGCGTCAGGCGCAGCTGTTTCCCTACAGAATCCGTACTGAATGTTTCTGGAGTCACCTTTGTTTCTTTTCGTTCTGTGTTATTCGTAATATACTCCTGAGACGCGCTCTGATAACGGTCTCCGGATTTCTGTACGCGATTTAAAGTGACAAGATTTTCTTCGATCAGGATATCTGTCGTATACAGTCCCTGATCCGTGAATGAATACTTCGCCTCCTCCTTATTCTCCGAATTGCGTATTTCCACCTCGTATGCAGGCTCGATCTCCTTGCCCGATACATCTGTTCCCTTGTCTGCGGGGTTGATCTTACCATAAATAAAATCAGTGTTTATAAATCCAAGCGGACGAACATCCTCTCCGTCCTTGGCCGCTATCGTATATCCGCCGCCACTGTCCAGATCGAGTACCCGGATCTCTGCCGTCCCAGTCTCTTCTTCCACCGTCCGGTACGCCAGCATACTGCCATCCTCTGACAGAACGAAATCTTCACTTTCCAGACCTTTTACAAGAACTGTCTGTTCATCTTTTTCAATATTGATCTCATACAGTGTTCCATCAACCATGGCATAGAGTGTATCCTGTGTCTGCGCATAGTACACCATCTGCCCAAATGTCTCCACCGTCACAGCCGGTCCGCTGATACTGGAGATAAATGCTTTCTCTGTGACGAGAGACTCAGACTTGTCAAAATAATACACTCCGACTCCGACTTCGCCTTCGTGTGTTCCCCTGTTCATATACCCACACACTACAAATGAGACATTTCCCTTTTCATCCACTTTGGTGATACGAACATTGTGCCTGTCATTTCTGCTCCGCACATCCGATCCTTCCTGATCGGCAAAACTGAAAATCTGGGTAAACTCTGAAGTCTGTATGTCATACAGCCAGAGATCCCGCTCCTGAACAAAGGCGACCACCGTCTCATCCTTATTGGTCTCGTACTGAATATCCTGTGAGGCGATCCCCAGGATGATCCCGCTCTGACTGAGCGCCTGATCATTTCCTGTAAATACCTTCTCCATCTTTCTGTCGTAATCCAGAAGATATATCGTTCCTTTCACAGAACGCACACGAAAGAATTCGCGGATATTGTAGACGCCGCTGTCTCCGTTCTCATCCTTACAGGCAGCCTGATATTTCGCCAGAAGAGACGTGTATACCGAATTGCTCTCCTGTATATCCCATTCCACGTCGCCAAGTACCTGCGGAGCGAGATCTCCCCACAGGATATGCGTGATATCTGAATGAATGTTTACTGTCTGATAGGTCGTGTTATCACTTGCCTCTCCGGGCTCCAGGTAGTTCTCCAGCCCCGCCGTCTTATCCTGGGCCAGCGCTTTGGCATGGAAGTCCCTGGCAAATGACATACAATCTGAAACAACCAGCTCATCCGGCAGGATAACTCTTGTATAATAATTGACAGTCTTTCCGTCTTTCATATCAAGGCACACCTTCAGAACACCCTCCTGAAGTGCTTTTGCAAGCGCCTTCTGCAGATTCAGACTGACAGCCTCTCCCTCCTTCGGAATATCCGCACTGCCGTCCAGATACACTTCTGTCCCGTCCGGCGAATATACTTCATACCGGATTCCTTCGATCTGTCCTGCTTCCCCTTCAATATTCATGTAAAGAGAGCCATCCTCCCCTACCGGCGTGATCGTGTCACGCATCGTCGTGATATCCATATCCCGGGCATACCCGCACAGCGGATTGATCGTCTGCTCTTCCATAAGAAATGATACTCTCGGAAATGATGGCGCTCCCATATCTACGATCTTATCATCTGTTCCTCTGTTTATCACAAGACTGCCGACTACAAGCGCTATGAGAAATACAGCAGCCAGCACTCCCACCTTGATAAGCCGTCTCTTCATTATAATCTGTTCTCCCCTTTATTTATCTTGAAAAAGCCGCCCCAAAGTCGGCCTGACCCCCAGAAACTGTTCGCATTTTCGGATTTCATCCAATAATTTGTTATCTTTTCCGTCCCTTTTCACCGCACGCAGCAATATATTTTTCGGGGTATGCTCCATATCTATGAATTCCAGAACCTGTGTCTCATACCCCGTGCTTTCCAGATATTTCGCTCTCAGCCCGTCTGTCACAAGAGCGGCAAAACGTTCTTTCAAAAGCCCATAGTCCATGACCGGACCAAGATACTCTGCTCCGCTCAAAGCCTGCTGCCGGCTGCTGTTCCCCTGCTCATCTTCACCGTCACAGAGTCTCCCCGGGCGTCCGTTCATCTGCCCGTTCAGTTCATGCTGGCAGCACGGAACTGATAAAATCACTTTCGCGCCCCACCCGACAGCCTTTGCCAGCGCATAGTCTGTCGCCGTATCACAGGCATGCAGTGTAACGACCATATCCACCTCATCAACACCGTCATAATCCGCGATATCTCCCTTTAAAAAAGTCAGCTTATCATAGCTGTACTTTTCTGCCAGCGCCGCGCAATGAGCGATCACTTCCTCTTTCAGATCCAGCCCGATGATACGTATATCATAGCCTTTGAGTTCATGGAGGTAATGATACATCGCGAAGGTAAGGTAAGATTTACCACATCCGAAATCAATGATCGTAAGCTCCCTGTCCTTATCGAGCTGCGGAAGGATATCTTCTATGAATTCCAGGAAACGGTTGATCTGCCGGAACTTATCTGCCTTGGTCCTCACGATCTTCCCATCCTCTGTCATCACGCCCAGATCTTTCAGAAACGGCACTGCGGTCCCCTCTTCAATAATGTATCTTTTCTTCCTGTTATGAGAATGATCCGCCGGACAGGCTTCCTGTGCTCTCTTCTTTCTTTTCACTGTGGCTTTGCCCTTCTTGCTGACCAGGACGGAAGCCGTCTCCTTCACAGTCTCCGCCTGGATCTGGCGGAAATCTTCCATATACGAGAGGATCTGTCTCCTTGCCTGTTCCGCATCCAGATTCTCATGAAACGCCTGAGTCTTTGTAAAAGACTCAATCTGAAAAAGAAGCTCTCCTCTTTTTTCAACAGGGCGTACCTTTATCTTTAAAATACCCTCTTTTTTCTTTGGTCCACTGATGACTATGCGGATCAGTCCACTGTCCAAAATGTCCGTCAATAATTTCGAAATTTCTTCCATAAATCCCTTTCGCCTTCTACTCGTCCTTCATATATACCGCTCTTGTTCTCTCGCCATCTTCTATGATCTCCACATTCGGAAAACTCTCGATATACTGCTTGAACTGGGAGAATCCGTAATCTCTTACTTTAAAATCACCGAAGCGGACACGGATACGGTTGCCAAGCGACCCCAGTGAGATCCCATATCTTCCATTACTCTGTATCTGTCTGAGTATATACTCCTCAATGCGCTCTTTCTTACTCTTATCTTCGTACAGCGTCACAGAAACTTTTGTCCCTTCCTGGATCAGTTTCAGCTTCGGAAGCGTCTCAAGGAACTTCGACAGCAGACTGTAACCGTACTGCCTCACATCAAAATCAGGATACAGCTTGACAAGGCGGCTTCCCACTTCACCAAGCCCGGTCTCCCGGTCATCATTCTGATTCTCCGTGATGATCTTGACCACCGCTTCCTCGATCTTCTCCTTGGACACAGCGCTCACCTTCTTCTGCTGTTTCCCGTGATTCTGCGGCGCTGTATTCTTTCCTTCCTTTTCATCCTTATCCATGGTACTGTCCTCGAGAAGAAGCTCCAGCACCGTGAAAATATCGCACGCCTTTCGAAACGGAGAGGGTGTCTTGTCCTCTCCCATCCCGATAACCGTCTTGCCGCTCTCTCTTAACCGGCTTGCCAGCTTCGTAAAATCACTGTCGCTGGACACAAGACAGAAGCCTTCCAGTTCGCTTGTATAGAGCATATCCATGGCATCGATGATCATGGCGGAATCTGTGGCGTTCTTCCCATGTGTGTAGCTGAACTGCTGGATCGGAGTGATCGAGTTCTGCAACAGTTCCTCCTTCCAGCTGGCATTGTTCGTCTTGGTCCAGTCGCCGTAGATCCTCTTGTATGTCACATTCCCGTACTTGGACAGCTCGTCCAGAATGGGCTTGATATATTTTGCAGATACATTGTCCGCATCGATCAGAAGCGCGAATCTGTCGTCCATGTCATATACTCCTTCCCGTCAAGATCCTTCCATGTAAATCTTCCGTCCTCAAAGATCATATAGCTGTGCGCTGAGTCTTCTTTCGGGATAGAGACCGACCCCGGATTCAGATACCGGTACTTCCTTCCGTCAAAAGTCAGGATCTCCTCATTCGCCGGAACATGGGTGTGCCCGTGCAGAAGGATCTCTCCGTCTTTGAGAGGCGGCAGGCTGTACATGTTGTACACATGTCCGTGAGTGGCAAATACACTCACCGTATCCTTCCCGTTTCCACAGGGCAGCTCCAGCAGACAATACTCCGCCATAATGGGGAATTCCAGCACCATCTGGTCCACCTCCGTATCACAGTTGCCACGCACACAGAGCAGATTCTCTTTCACCTCATTGAGCATACGGATCACCTCCTTCGGGGCGTATCCCTCCGGAAGATCGTTGCGGGGACCGTGATAAAGAATATCCCCCAGCAGAAGAAGACGGTCCGCTCCCTCCCGGTCAAACATATCCAGCATGCGCGCACAGTACAGCGCGGATCCATGGATGTCCGATGCGATCATTAGTTTCATAATCTATAGAAACCTCCTTGGTCTTTGTCTTTCCTAATTATATCTTTCATGGAAAACCGCGTCAACAGCGAGAATTGAAACCAGAAAACGTTTTAAAAACACAGTCAGCGGTCAGGGAGCGGTCTCGCTGTTCCGTTCCGGAATCCGGGAATATCTAACGGGCTGAGGCGCTGTTTAAGAGCAAAGCCGTGCGAGGGGCAACTCACTTCGTTCAGACAATCCCCTCACACAGCTTAACAACATCACCTCATCCCGGTAAGATATTCCGTCAGATTCCTTCAAAGTCACAGCTCAATCCTTCCCTGCCGCTGACTGCATCCTTATCGCCGCTTCCTGCGTTTCACACAGCAAAAATATCCCCGAATCAAATGAACACTCACACGAACCAACGCGGCTTGAAGGCTTTCATCTTGCGAATAGCCCTCCCGCCGCGTCCGTGTTGATTTCCAGCTGTTTAGTTCACTAACTTCCGTCTTGAGCAAGCAAGAAAACAGGGATTATATCGAAAGCCTTTCGGAGAGGAGGACGATGCCGGACAGGTGACTGCGGAAGGGATTAGCAAAACTTAAGGTTCTGGATTCGTCCTTTGGGACTTTCGGTGGAATTGTTTGAACGAAGTGAGTTGTCCACCGAAAGTCCTGCTTTTTGGACGGATTCAGAACCTCTAGTTTTGTTTATTCCCTGTAGCCCGGAGCCAGCCCGGTATCGTCTTCCTCGCAGAATAGATTTTCGCAACCATTCCCTGTTTTCGTCTGTTTGACTAGAAGGAGTTCCTGAATTAAATGGCTGATCCGTTTTATTTATACCAGACGACTGCCTCATATGGTTTGAGTGTCACCGCTCCGTTCTCCTGCGCCGCGGTATCTGCATAGTTTCCGAGCACGCACTGGAATCCGCTTACATCCGGCGCGCCCTTCCACTCGCATTCTTTTCCGTAGAAGTTCGCTGCCACGATCAGTTCGTGGCCCTCGTAAGTCCTTCGGTAAGCGAATACGGACGGGTCGCGCTGTGTCAGAGGCTCGATGTCTCCGTAAGCGATGACATCCAGTTCTTTTCTCAGAGCGATCAGTTTCTGATAATAGTGGAAGATGGAATCTTCATCCTTTAACTGGGCCGCCGCATTGACGGTTGTATGATTGCCGTTTACCGCAAGCCACGGCTCTTTGCTGTCCTCCGCGGAGAATCCGGCATACTTCGTGTCATCCCACTGCATCGGCGTACGTCCGTTGTCGCGGGAGTGGATCTGGATGATGCGCAGAGCGTCGGAAGCGCTTAAGCCTTTGTCCTGAAGGATCTGGTAGTGATTTAAGCTCTCCACGTCGCGGAACTGATCGATCTGTGTGTAGTCCGTGTTCGTCATACCGATCTCCTCGCCCTGGTATACATACGGTGTACCGCGCAGGCAGTGGATGATCGTGCCAAGCATCTTCGCGGATTCCTTCCAGTATTTCTCCTCATCACCGAAGCGGGATACCACACGGGGCTGGTCATGGTTGCACCAGAACACTGCGTTCCATGCATTGTGCTCTGCCATCTTTGTCTGCCACTCGAAGATGATGTCCTTTAACTTCTGGAAATCTGCCGGAACAAGCACCCATTTCTCATTGCCCATGAAGTCTACCTTCAGATGATGGAAGCTGAATACCATAGACAGCTCGTTGGTGTCGCGTCCCGCGTACTGGTAGCAGTTCTCAATGGATGTACTGGACATCTCGCCTACTGTGATAATCTGCGCGTCCGTACCGAATGTCATCTCATTGAGCTCTTTCAGATATTTATGGATATTCGGGCCATCTGTATAATACTTGCGTCCATCTCCTGTCAGATCGTCTTCGAACACGCTCTTGCTGATCAGGTTCACCACGTCAAATCGGAATCCCTTCACGCCCTTTTCCATCCAGAAGCGCACGATCTTCTGCACTTCTTTTCTTACATTTTCATTGTCCCAGTTTAAGTCTGCCTGTGTCACATCAAAGAGATGCAGATAATACTCGTCAAACTTCTCCACATACTCCCATGCGTTTCCGCCGAACTTGCTCTCCCAGTTCGTCGGCGCGCTTCCGTCCGGTTTCCCTTTGCGGAAGAAGAAGAAATCCTTGTAATACGGATCTCCTTCCATTGCCTTCCTGAACCACTCATGGCGTGTGGACACATGGTTGAACACCATGTCGAACATCAGGCCGATGCCCCGTTTGTCCGCCTCCGCGATAAGCTCTTCTACGTCAGCCATTGTCCCGTAGCTGGGATCAATGTTGTAATAATCTTCCACATCATAACCATTGTCATTCTGCGGAGATACAAAGAACGGAGTAGACCAGATATAATCCACGCCCAGTTCTTTGATATAATCCAGCTTGCTGATCACACCTCTGAGATCCCCAAGTCCGTCCTTATTCGAATCACAAAATGACTTGGGATAGATCTGATATACTACACTTTTTCTGAAATCTCTGTCTGCCATCTTTTCTACCTGCCCTTTCTGTAAAAATCACGTTTTGCGGAAAAGCCCGTCTTTTTATAACGGGCGGTTCCCGATAAAGAACCGCCCTTCCATGATAAATCCTGCTATGATATAACTTTCAAATTAATCCCAGGATATGACTGTCGTCTCTCCTGCTTTCGCGTCCATGCCTGTGTGCATGGTAACTCCTGTGGCGCTTCCTTCGCCTGTCACGATGAACATGGTCGTGCACGGATGGCCTGCTGCCTTGATCTTCTCCGGATCGAACTCGATCAGCGGCTGTCCTGCCTTCACATGATCGCCTTCATTTACAAAGAGCTTAAATCCGTCTCCGCCCATGTCAACTGTATCAACGCCGACATGGATCAGGAGCTCCAGTCCGTTTGCCAGCGTAAGTCCGCAGGCATGGCATGTGTCAGCCATGACAACACATACATCGCAGTCTGCCGGAGCCGTTACCACTGTGTTCATCGGCTCGATGGCAACACCGTCTCCCATTACCTTCTGGGAGAATACTTCATCTTCTACTTCTGTGATCGGGATCACCTTTCCGTCAAGGATGGATTTTAATTCTTTCACATCTGCCGCCGGAGCTGCTTCCGCTGCCGGAGCCGCTGCCTCTGCCTCGGATACTGCCGGAGCCGCTTCTGCGTTTCCACGGTTCTTTCCGAATCTGTCTTCCGCAGACAGCTTGATTCTTCCTACGATGAATGTTAACACGAACGGTACCACGATCGCCACTGCCATCGCGAGAAGGAATGTCAGGTAATACTGCGGAACGATGGAAAGGATTCCCGGAAGTCCGCCGACACCGATACTTAATGCCTGCACACCGGATCCAACAGAGATCATCGCCGCGATACAAGATCCGATCATACCGCACACAAGCGGGAATACATATTTTAAGTTGACACCGAAGAGTGCCGGTTCTGTAACACCTAAGTAACAGGAGATGCACGCCGGTACATTGACCTGCTGCGCACGCTCATTCTTCTTCTGAAGAACAGACATTGCCAGTACACTGGAACCCTGCGCGATGTTGGACAGAGCGATCATCGGCCAGAGGATCGTTGTCTTCGGCGGAATCGCCAGAAGCTGTGAGTCAACCGCGTTTGTCATATGGTGCAGACCTGTCATAACAAGCGGAGCGTACAACAGACCGAAGATTGCAGCGAATACGAATCTGAAGTCAGATGTCAGTCCGCTATATACTGCTGTTCCGATCGCGTCACCGATCTTCCAGCCGATCGGTCCCACGACCGTGTGGGCGATGATGACCGCCGGAAGGAGAGAACAGAACGGAACTACGATCATGCTGACCACTTCCGGACAGATCTTCTTAAAGAACTTCTCAAGGTATACAAGCACGAAGCCTGCCATCATTGCCGCGATGACCTGTCCCTGATAACCGATCATCTCAACCTTCGCGAAACCGAAATCCCACACCGGGATATCTGCCGCAGCTGTGGATGAAACGCTAAAGCCGTTCAGCAACTGTGAGGATACCAGCGTCAGTCCGAGGACAATACCAAGGATCTGTGTTGTACCCATCTTCTTTGTGATGGACCACACGATGCCGACCGGGAGCAGATGGAATACCGCTTCACCGATGAGCCAGAGGAAATTATACATACCGGACCAGAACTGGGATACATCCGCCAGGCTCTGTGTTCCGTTGTTAAAGAAGTTGATCTCACCGATCACGTTTCTGAAGCCAAGTACAAGACCGCCGCAGATCAGAGCGGGGATCAGGGGAGCGAAGATCTCTCCTAATGTACCGACGATCTTCTGTGCCGGATTCTGATTGTTCTTTGCCGCCGCTTTTACCGCATCCTTGCTCACGCCTTCGATCCCGGCGTAAGAGGTGAACTCGTTATAGAAGTTTGCCACATCGTTGCCGATGATGACCTGATACTGTCCTGCCTGTGTAAATGTTCCCTTTACACTCGGCAGATCCTCGATCTCTTTTTCATTTGCTTTCTTCGGATCCACGAGCACGAAACGCATCCTTGTCATACAGTGGGACACTGCCTGGATGTTTCCCTTGCCTCCGACGAGATCCAGCAGACGTTTTACATCATTTTCATACTTTCCCATCGCTTCTCTTCCTTTCCTGAGCTTATTTCTTTTCGGAACGGCTGTCCTTGGGGTAACTGCCATTCCCTTCCAAGTCTCTCGCCAGACTTGTTTGAACAACTTTAATTTATCACGCTTGTTCAAACATGTCAACTGCAATTACAAAAATAAAACCGATTCAGTAAATCCTGACAAAATCATGCCCCGTTTTTTGTGAAATCATCCGAAACATGTTCAAACAACTTATTTTCTCTTGATTTTATGCAGGACTGTCTTATAATGAAAAGAGATGTTTAAACAAGAGGATGATCATTATGCCGAAAGCGAAGTACGACACTATTTACAAAGATCTGAAAGAGAAGATAGAGACAGAAGTCTATGCCTATCAGGAAATGCTCCCGTCAGAGCACACGCTGATCATCGAGTATGGCTGTTCGCGCAATACTGTGCGCCGGGCGCTCTCAGAACTGACATCCGACGGTTATGTACAGCCTATGCACGGGAAAGGAGTGCGCAACATTTACCAGCCCGTGGAACAGGCCGCTTTCACCGTAGGGGGCATCGAATCTTTCAAGGAATCTACCATCCGCAACAAGCGCAGGAGCGAGACAAAGATCCTTCAGTTTACTGAGATCACGGCTGACGCGAAGATCGAGAAGCGCACCGGCTTCCGGAAAGGAACACTTCTCTACTATATCCAAAGACTGCGCTTTCTGGACGAGATCCCGCTCATCCTGGATCATAACTATTTTTCAAAGGAGATCGCCCATGGTCTGACTCCGGAGATCGCCTCGGAATCTGTCTATGAATATCTGGAAGGGGAGCTGGGGCTGACCATCGCCACCAGTAAGCGGACACTGACTGTTGAACATGTTACACAGATAGATGAAAAATATATTGATCTGAAGGACTACAACTGCATGGCGGTCATCACCAGCCAGACATTCGATGACAACGGCATCCAGTTCGAATACACACAGTCAAGACATCACCCGGATTACTTCCGTTTCCAGGATGTTGCCACAAGAAAAAGAGCGGGACTCTGAACAGTCCCGCCCTTATTTTATCTTTTGATATGTTCTGCTCAGACATCCCGCGTCACAGACTCTGCCGCATCCTTTAACACACTGCTAACCGGCTCGTCTGCTGCCTCACGCGCCTGAATATCCGTAACCCCTTTCCCCGCATTGGGGTGAAGCTGTGAGTATCCGGCATCAAACAGGAATACCGCCATCAGTACAATACAGATGATCTTTAACGCTTTCTCACTGATCCTGCTGACAATATCATCAGCAATAGGCGCGATCACGTATGCGATCGCTAATCCCCCGATACCGAACACCAGGAGCCCTTCCGCGCAGATCCTTCCGTTTAAGTTCAGAAAATATCCGCTGTAATCCCACCATTTCATTCCGCCTGTAGCAATCTCCATGATGAGAGAGGTCATATACTCAAGGAACCCGCAGACAACGATGGTCGCTCCGAATTCCAGCGCCGGATTCCGCCTGAATCGGTACAGCACTGTCAGGATGAGGATCGCTCCTGTCCCGTAGATCGGAAGCCACGGGCCGTGGAGCGCGCCGCGGTTGACGAAGTTTCCGTAACTGACAAGATGCATTCCCACTTCCCAGAGCCATCCGAAGAAGGAGAGTCCCAGGAAGACTACGATCAGCGACCATACGGAGTAGTGCCTCATGTAGTTTAACGACTGCACCAGCTTGCGCCGCCGCTCCTCCGGTACAGGGTATAGCCTTACAGGATACGCCTCTCCTTGGGTATCATCGATCAGATCATAGATCCGGACCATTTCCGCCTGATGCTGCTCATATTCTCTGTCCTCTTTCCGCCGGAAGAGAAGGACGCCGAAATTCTTCGCCAGCACTCCTCTCCAGCCGGTCAGCTCGGGTTCCTTTTCCGCGGCATTTTCCACTACTGCGAGCACGTCCGCGTATTTATCCTCTATCAGCCGCGCATCCGCCGCCTCATACAGATATGTATCGTACAGAAGCTCTGATCCGGGAATACGTTTCTCTTTCGCCTGCGCGCGGATCACGGCATAATACTGTGTAAACGCTGCCGTCTTATACGGATTCGTATAAAGTACCCCGACCAGCCCTAATGTCATCATACTGAGGATTTCCCACCCGATAAATGACAATTCAAAGATGAAACATTCCCACTTATGGCCTTTCATCATCTTCCTCGATAAAGTGATGGCCTCTCTTGCCGTCATATCCGGATTCTCCGCGACAATAAACGGCACCATATAGTAGGAATACCGCTTCACGGCGATCCCGACAACAGTAAAACACCAGAACAGGTAAAAGATATATTTTACGAACATGATCCAAGACGCTTTCAGCCACTTCCCGATTCGCAGCAGAAAGACAAACCGCTGAGGCGTGACCCTCTTATAGTTCATTCCTTCCAGGAACACCCTGCGTATAACTACCGGAAATGTATTTTGGATGAGGAACCAAAAAGCGAACATCAACAAAGCGCCAAGCACGATCAATACCATCACGCCGATATTTTTCGAGCCGGTGATCGAGGAAATTGCTGCTACTGCCGTCACGATGATCGAGCCTGAACTGACTTGATTTACAACGCCGGAGAGCACGCCTCTTGTACGGCCAAATGCCGGATTACCATCTTCCGCGCGCTCGATCGCGTTTTCTGTGATCTCTTCCGACATCTCCCTTCCTGCCTCAGTGTCATCTTCCGCGATCGTACGCAGCACATCTTCCCATCCGACGCTCCTGACAGTCTTCTTTACCATGTACCTGTCCGGATCATCCGGATCACTCATATCCGTCTGAATCTGCTCATATGACTGTTCATACGTCTGGGCCGAAGAGAAACTCAGTGAACTCTTAAACTCGGCGGCAAGAAACGCCGCTATCAGACATGCAGCCACAAAGATTACATAGTGTTTTTTCAGGGAGCTCCGTCCCTGCTTTTTCATCTGTTTTCTGGTCATGCCAGTCCCCTTTCCTTTAAGACAATAAAATACTTTTATTATAAGGCAGAACCCCTCTTTCGTCTACTTTGTTTTACGCATCTTAAAATCTCATCTCAGAATTGCCTCTGCTGCCTTTTCATATTTGCAGGAATTTTACAAATATTCTATTTGTTTTTTACATCTTCTGCAATTTTATATGTTATCATAATCAATATCAATATGAAATGAGGGTTCTTATGACTGATATTGATTTTGTCCGGACAAAGGCAGACTTTACAAAGGCGGAAAAGAAACTGATCAATTACATCATCACCAACCCGGATGATTTCATCCATATGACGATCGGGGATGTAGCAGAGGCGGTCGGCATCTCACTGCCTACGGTATCCCGCTTTGCCCGGCACTGTGGCTATGCAGACTTCAAGGAATTAAAGCACTCCGTCTACAGGCATCTTTCCAAAGACAATCCCCCTGCCGGAAAGCTCAGTTCAACATTAAAAAATGAAGACACCGGCACACCGTCTGGTTTTCTCCGGCGGCAGCAGTACTGTATAGAAAAGACGCTGGAATTCCTTGACACACATGCTCTTGAAGAGGCAGTCCATGCTATTCTGAATGCTTCAACAGTCTATCTGTACGCAAAAGGCGCTTCTCTGTCAATGGCTGAACTGCTGAGATTCCGCATGAACCGATTCGGAAAAAGGACTGTCATCCTCCCTGCCGGAAGTTCCGAACTATTCGAATACCTGAATTTCTTCTCGGAAAAGGATCTTGTCATTCTCTTTGGTTTTCAAAAGACGCCCCAGGAAGCAAGGGTGATCCTGGATTATCAAAAAGGAATCGGTTTCCATTGTATCCTCTTCACGGACAGACTCTATCATTCACCCATGTCTGAAGCCGTGCTCTCTCTGTATGTATACCGCGGCGATCCTTCTGAGTATCACTCGATGTGCGCGCCGGCGGCAGTGCTCGACGCTCTGATCGTCATGCTGGGCGCCAGGCTTGGCGAAACGTCCGCCAGGTATCTGGACGATCTGTATAAACTAAAAGAACATTACAAGACAGAGATCCCCCGGTGACACCATGCCACCGGAGGCTCTCTGCCTTATCCGTCTGTCTTCTGTCATATCTGCTTTATATCTCGGCTCCCCGCAGAAGGACTGACACATAATCTCCTCCCAGGGCGTCGATCTCTTTCAGCGCGCGCTTCAGGATCCCTGCTGTCTCCACCTTAAAGTCCAGTACACCGGACATCTCGATCTGATATCTCCCTCCGGCGATCTCTTCCGCGATCCCTTTGACCGTACTCACGGTGTGCTCAAACACATTGCAGACACAGCCGTATTGGAAAGACTGATGGGTATCGCTTCCTGCCACGAGAGGTCTGCCTGTTCTCTGAGACATCATCCGCATCCTGTTCCATGTCCCTTCGCGGTCTTTCGCAAGATCCTTCCCGTTGACGTCAAGAAAATCAAATCTCTCAAGCAGTTCCTCAGAAAGTTCCGGTATCTGTCCGCCTGCCCGGTAGGGATGGCCCGCGCCTATGATCACCGGATACTCTGCCGCCATATCCGAAAGCTTTCTAAATGAAAGAAAAGTACCCTTCTCCTTGTGCTGTTCCAGTCTGCGGTTCATCTCAAGGATACAGTCAAGAGGCCCGATGGTCAACACATGTCCGCCTTCTGAAATATCTGTCTCCATCCCCGGAAAGATACGGAACCCATCTTCCGTAACAAGGCTGTCACCTTCCCACTCACACTTCTGGGACAGGTACTGATAGATATCCTGAAATCCCAATGTGTTAAAATGTTCTGTCAGACACAGTGCGTCAAGTCCTGCCCTCTTCGCTTCCCGAAAAAGCCAGTCTGTATATTCTTTTGAAAATGGCAGCTTCTTTGCAAGCTTCCCGTGTGTGTGAAAATCAATCCTCATATTGCCAGTCCTCTCCTTGTCCATATTCCCATACTATATTACCGCAGACAGTATCATACTTACGCCCACCCATGCCACGGAAATGCATACAAAGATGATATCCGCCCGGGTCACTCTCAGCATTGCAAGCTTCATCCTCTTTATCCTGGGGTCTTGTACAGAATAGCGGTACCCACGTAACTCCAGGGCTTCCACTGTTGTCCTTGAGCGTTTCGCCGTATTGAGCATCAGCGGATAAAACGCCTGGATGATCATCCGTATCTGATATCCAAGATATCGGATCTTCCCCAATAGTCCTCTTCTCGAAGGCGGATTCCCACGGAGTCGGTAAGACAGCAGGATATTCTGAAATTCTTCCATCAGTAGCGGAAGGATCCGGTAAGCAAAGGATATACTGAACGAAAGTTGCCCAGGACAGCCGAACCAGAGCATCCCGTTCGCCAGCCGGTCCGGATCCAGTCCTGAGAACACAGTGATCGATGCCAGCGACACCACGGCCACTTTGAGTGTCATCACAAGCAGCGGCGCGATAGTCTCTGCATTTCCACCGAAGAACAGTGCCACGATAAACAGATATCCGGTCTGTGAAAACACTCCGACGCAGAACAGAAACAGCACCAGCGGCGCGATCCTCGCGGCTCTGGTCGTGAGTACCACAAAGACAAACAGACACAGCAGCAGTACGACATCCGTCAAAAACCACGGAACAAGCCCAAAGAAAAGATACCATACAAGAAGGATCCTGGGATCCAGTCCGGCGATCACTGTGTCATCATTTCCATAAGCATTTTTCAGCACCTGGTTTCTCAGATAATCAATGGATAACTTATCTAATATATTTTCTGTAAGCTTATGCATATCTTTCACCTCGGAAATGTTCTATAAATTCATCGATCGTAAAACAAGGATCCTTGATCCCCAGCACCCGACCCATGTCATAGATCTGCGGAGGCCGTATCCCGACCTGATTGCGCACATAGATATCCCCGAATATCTCTTCCTTCGGTCCGTCCGCTATCACATATCCCGCCGAGAGCACGATGATCCGCTCCGCCCAGTCACAGACGAGCTGCATGTCATGAGTTGCGATCACGACTGTGTCGGTAATACCTTTGAGCAGCTTCAGTGTTTTCATGATCTCCCGTCTGGTAGCGATATCCAGATTAGCAGTAGGCTCATCCAGGAGCAGGATCTCCGGCTGCAGAGCGATCCCAATGGCAAGAGATGCCCGTCTCATCTGCCCGCCGGATAAGAGCCGTCCGTCCCGGTCTGCCAGCTCTGTCAGACGGAACATCTCCAACAGCTCATCGGTCCGTTTCCCATAGTCCGCCACCTTGCGCACTTTCATGGCATATTCAATATCCTTGCGGATGGTGTCCTTGATGAACATCTCTTCCGGATTCTGATATACCATGGAAATGATCCTCCCCAGCTCTTCTTTTTGCATCCCGCAGGCCGGAACGCTGTTCAACAGCACCTGCCCTTCATCCGGGCGGATCAGCCCCATCATTAATTTAAGCATCGTGGACTTCCCTGCACCGTTAGATCCGATCAGCGCGATCTTCTCGCCTTTTTTGATCTGCTGTGAGAATCCGTCGAACACCTTCGGCGCCTCTCCCTTTACGGCACGGTATTTTACCGTTACGTTCTTAAAATCCACCACCGGACTGGAAGAAACCGCCGTGTGCTCCTTTACTCTGCGTGTACTTTCCTGCCTTTTCACGACAGGAGCAAATATATGCGCACCCTCTTCCACATCGACCGGAAGCGGTTCCTCCCGGCTTAGCAGACCGTCGTCTTTCATCCTCTGGGCGGCCATCGCCACCTGTGGAGGAAAGATATTGCATTCCTTTAGTTCCTCTGTACGCCGCATCGCTTCTTTCGCCGGAAGTTTCCAGCGCACTGTACCGTCTTTCAGCAAGACAACATTTTTACAGTATTTCGTAATATATTCTGTGTGATGCTCAATGACAATGATCGTTTTGTGATACTTCTCATTCAATTCTCTAAGTACATCATAGATTCCATCCGCATGCGCAGGATCTAACTGCGCGATCGGCTCATCAAGGATCAGGACATCCGGGCTTAATGCCGCTGCGCCTGCCAGCGCCAGCAGATGCTTCTGGCCGCCGGAAAGCTGCCATACATAATCATCAATCTTAGATGACAGCCCGCAGACACGTAAAGCCTCTCTTCCTTTTTCCTTATAGTCCGGCATGGCATAGTTCAGACATGCGTATGACGCGTCCTCGAACACCGTCGGACAGACGATCTGATTCTCAAAGTCCTGATATACATACCCGACTCTGCGGGCAAGCGTTCCGATCTCCTGCTGCTGTGTATCCTCACCCCCGATCAGGACTGTCCCTTCTATATCACCAGCAATAAAATGCGGAATCAGTCCATTCAGCGTCTTACATAATGTGGATTTCCCACAGCCGTTATTACCGATAACAGCAAGGAAATCCCCCTCTTCTACCTTCATACACACATCCTTCAGTGTAGGATCTGATGCCCCCGGGTATGTAAATGTCAGATGTTCTATCTCTATCATGTTCACGGCTTTCTCCTCTTATGCTGTCTCTTTCATGCGTCCCGCCCTGCCGCGTATCACTCCGATGACGATAAGCGCGATCACTGCTGCCGTGATCAGGGCAATGATGATGGCAGTCCCGCTGCCGGCCCACGCGGCTTCCCAGTCGATCAGTTCATAACCGCCGGACGCCAGTAACTCCGCTGTGATCGCCACCGCGAATCCGATGATACTGATGATCACCCCTTTGGCCGGAAGCCCCTGTCCTCTTCCAAGCTCCGTCTTCTCATCTCTTGGTTTCATGCCGAGCAGCGGTTCGATCTTTCCGTACAGTTTCGGTACAAGGAACATTGTCGGAATCATACAGAACAGGATTCCCGAAAACAGGATATCATTGAGACAGGCAAATCCTTCCGTAAAAAATACGCTCTGCGGAAGCCCTGCCACCGCCTCAAAGTCCTCTACCGCAAACTGTACTTTCAGAATATCCACTACGCATCCCATAAGCTGCTGTACGGTCACGCCAAAGATCGCTGCTCCCGCGACCAATGGTCTGTTCTTCGGATTCTTCACCAGACGCCCTGCTATGTAGATCCCGATGGTCACTGTGAGGAACTTTTCCAGCTCTCCCAGTCCGCCGAACTGTCCGAGCATGATCTCGCTGAACACAAGCTCTCCCGTGGCTGCGCCCAGACCTGCTGAAAGCGGATCAAAAAGCATTGCAAGTGTCAGTGGTATAAATAAGAAATATTCTACCGAGAATTCTACGATCCCCACCTGAAAAGACGGGATCAGTTCTGTAAACAGGGTTGCCAGTCCATATAGTGACATGGACAGGACAAACACCATCAGTTTCTGTGACTGTGTAACTTTGTTTGCTGCATTCATAATAATTTCCTCCTGCATTCTCTTTGCTTAATTGCGTTAGTCATGTGCTGATCAATGTCACCGCTATTATATAATCACTGTCTCATACACTGATATCGTGAACTCATAAAATGCAGGTTAAATTTTCGTAAATAGATATTATGAAAATTTTCTTTCATTTTTTTTAAAAACACACCCAATTAAAAACGGAGGATCGCTCCACGAACCATGTTATGGCTTTTGGAACATCCTCCGTTACATCTGCTCTTCTGTTGTTCTGTAATCTTATTTCATTCTCTGTCCTGCCCGCAGCATGCGGAACATCCGCCGTGCCGCGCCCAGATACAGTTCCTCTGCCCGCTCCAGCGCCTCGCCAAGCGGCATCGGCCGGTTCACGGTAGTGATGATCGAATCAATCCCGTAATCAAAGATATCTTCCGCGCCCTGTCCCATACTGCCTACGATCGCAGACGCCGGGATATCTCTTGCCTTACACCGCATCCCCACGCCCTGCATGACCTTGCCGTACACAGACTGCCAGTCCGTAGCGCCCTCTCCCGTCACCACGAGAGACACGCCTTCCAGCCTTTCATCAAAGCCAACCAGATCCAGCACGGTTTCGATCCCGGATTTCAAGGTGCCTCCCAGAAATACCATGAGCGCCGCGCCCAGGCCTCCTGCCGCGCCTGCTCCGGCAACGGTATCCATATCCACACCGAACTGCGCCTTTAGGATATCCCGGTAATTGCACATCCCGGCTTCCAGCTCTTTTAAGATCTCCGGGGTGCCGCCTTTTTGCTTTCCAAACGTGTAGGTCGCCCCGGTTTCGCCGCAGAGCGGATTCGTCACATCACACATCACGGTAAATGAACAGTCCTTCACCCGCGGATCCAGCCCGGACAAATCAATCTTCCTGATCCGGATCAGATCCCCGCCGCAGCCGGAAAGCTCTTCCCCGTTCTCATCCAGAAAACGGACTCCCAGCGCACGGATACATCCGATCCCGCCGTCATTCGTAGCTGAGCCTCCGATAGCGATGGAGATATCACAAAATCCCCGGTCAAGGGCGTCGCGTATCATCTCTCCTGTCCCGTAACTCGTGGTCTTTCTCGGATCCCGCTGTTCCTGGGGCACAAGAGGAAGTCCGGAAGCTGCCGCCATCTCCATGACAGCCCGTTTCTCATCCAGCTTCCCGTAGACCGCTGTCCGCTCTTCCCAGAGAGGCCCGTGCACGTTCACTTCCACGCGCCCGCCGCCCGTGGCTGCCACTACCGCGTCTGTCGTTCCCTCGCCGCCGTCCGCCACTTCGATACTGTCGCACTCACAGTCCGGGAATATCTCCCGTGCAGCCTGTGTCAGAAGCCTTGCTGTCTGTCGGGAGGAAAGCGTCCCTTTAAAAGAATCTGATGCAAATAAAAACTTCATATCAATCTCCATTCCGCCGCCTCTTTCATTGACAGCACTGTTGCATTTATAATCCGTTCCCTGCTTAGTGCAGGAACAGGGAAAGGATAAAGATTTCCAGCATTCCGGATATACCGAGGATCAATGTTCCCATTGTCTGTGTCTTATATCCTTTCTCCGGTGTCATGGCGCCAAAGTTGGTCACAACCCAGAAGTAAGAATCGTTGGCATGAGATACTGTCATCGCGCCTGC
>NHCFC00100__coassemble_1579_pt1 | contig 23338 bp, 11 predicted proteins | sample NHCFC00100__metabat2_high_PE_030 | metagenome-assembled genome bin NHCFC00100 | reverse complement strand
TTCTGTGGAGCGGAGCCGAAGCTGCTAACATATTCCCGCAGAATACGTCTTCGATCATATCTTACGGCTGATGTATTTCATCACCTCGACAAATCCGGATTGACCAGTATCCTGATCTGTCTTTCGAACTCTACTCCTTCGTTCCGGGGCACGTTTTCTTGTACTGCATCCCGTATCGACGCGCTGACGAACTTCTGTGCCAGGCAGACGCTTTCGCCCAGGCTGTATCCTTTTGCTTTACCGGCGGCGATCACGGAAGCGAATAAGTCTCCGGTTCCTGAATAGCTCTCTCCCATATATTCTGCGGCAAAGAGCTCTGAGCGTTCCTGAGTGACCGCAAGGTTTCCCATCATTTCTTTTTGGCTGTCTTTATCGCGGAAACGGATTCCGGTGACAACCATCTCCGAAGGACCTGCTGCCATCACAGTTCCCGCCATCTGTTCCACGGCTTTTCTGACTTGCTCTTGTCCATACGTATCTTCTCTTGCCATCCTGCAGTCCTCTCCCGCCAAAAGGCACAGCTCTGTCAGGTTAGGCGTAGCGATATCAGCCCGTGATACAAGCTCTCTCATGGCGGCCTGGAACTCTTCTGAAAATATCCCGAACCGCGCCCCATTATCCCCCATCACAGGGTCTACGAGGAGAAATGTATCCTCCTTATCAAAGATATCCAGAAACCGCTCTGCCTGTCTGATCTGCTCTCTATTCGCCAGAAATCCTGTATAGATACCGTCAAACCGTGCTTTCTGCTTCTGCCATTCCCGACAGATATGCTCCATCTTTTCTGTATAGTCATCTATAAAGTAGCTGGGATATCCTGTCTGCGCGCTCAGTATAGCTGTCGGAAGGGGACACGGCTGTACGCCCATAGCAGCGATCACCGGAATCGCCGCTGTCAGGGAACACCTCCCAAACCCTGATAAGTCATTGATCACTGCTATCTTTTTTGCCATATCTGCTCCTTTATCTCTTCGCGCTTCTTATATGTAAATATCATATACATCCGTAATGCTCTGCGCATCTTCGGATATGTAGTGTTCTGAGGGTACTCTCTCTTTACAAGGGACAACATATATTGCCCCTGTATACCGACGTTATGATAGCACAGAAGACAAAAAATTGCCACCCTTCCTGGTATCATATCATCCGCCGGAAAGGTGGCAATCTCACTTCGGTCATAATTTCAGCCAAAGTTTTTTATTTTATTTTTTAATTTGTTTTCCGAAGAAAACTATCTGCGACGTCTGCGGATCATGATCACTACGACTGCCGCGATTGCTATAAGCGCTGCTGCAAGTGCGATGATTACCGGAAGGATCGTTGAAGAATCCCCTGTCTTAACAGCACCTGTGTCATCCGGTTTCTCAGGCTCTGCCGGTTTGGTATAAGTATTCTTAAATACCATATTGTCTCCGTCATAAGCCGTCTCCGCGATCAGATGTCCAAGTCCGTCGTCTGTCACCTTCACGCTTACCGTATAAACAGTATCATCATAAGTGATCGTCTTATCGTCGCCTTTAACCTCAGATACATAGAATGTACGCTCACATACATTGCCGAATGTCATTGTGCCGAACTGTACGATGCCGTTCTCGTCATTCGTCGCCGTATCAACTACGTTACCATCCTCATCCTTTACTTCGAATGTGAATTCTCCGGCCTTCAGGTCACGTCCTGTAAGGGTCTTGCCTGCGCTGAATGTAACATCTGTTTCGGAAACACTGTACATATTGACGAATTCTGCTGTCTGAACTTCCTCTATGTCTTCTCCGTCGCTGTTGTACATCTTCCATGTCACTGTCATTGTGCCGTCTGAATTGTCAGTTACCGTCGCTGTCAGATTATACTCGTATCCAAGATAAGTAATTCCGTTCAGTTCGTAATAGCCGTCCACCAGAACCGCATCTTCCGGAATCACCTCAACCAGTCTGTAGTCGTATACGCCCGGCTTTGTAAATGTAATTGCCGGTGACATCTGGATCTTTCCGTCCGCGTCGTTTGTTCCGGTCATGACCGGAGCTGTTCCGGCACCCTCTGCCATCGCGTACAGCTCAAACGTAAATTCATCCGCCTGCAGTTCCTTTGTACCTGACTGGACATCCAGGATCTTCTGGAATGTAAGATCTGTGTCAACTGTCGGATTGGAGTCTGTCGGGTCTACACTGTAAGTATTCGTGAACTTGAAGTTCATACCGTCCGGTGTTCCTTCGCTGACGCTTGTTACACCGGCACTGAGTTTACCGCCGCCCAGATCAGTTACTGTAACTTCGATCGTCTTCACAGCGTTCTCATTCGTGACGCCCGCCACTGTTCCGGACTCTGTTACAGTGTATGTATAAGTCTTCGTACGTCCGGCTGTGTAAGTCTCGATTCCGGAATCATCCGCTGCAGCCTCCACATCGTCTGCTGTCGTTGTCGCGGCGTTGCCAAATACTTCTTCCATCTTATAAGTGATGGTACCGAATGTTACATTGCCTGCCTGGTCATTGGTTGCCGTGTTGCTCTCCGGCATCGGAGCACCCTCCAAGCCTTCCAGTGTGAATGTATACTTGCCTGTGATGTCCGGAACCTTCAGCCCTTCTGCAGATTCCAGAACCTTCTGACCCTTCAGGACCAGATCAACTGTCTCACCCTGTCCGTATACATTCTGGAACGCGAGTCCATTATCGCTTCCATCCGGATAGATCACTTCTGCTGTCAGGCTGCCCTTTCTGTCGTCTGTCACCTTCACCTTGATGCTGAAGGAAGCGTTCGTAGCTGTGATACCCTGGTCTGCCAGATTGTCTGTCACCTCAGATACGGTGTACTGATAGGTGTAAACGTCTGTCTCACCGGCTGTATCTCTTGTTGCCACTCCTGTCTCTGCATCTCTGTTCAGGCTCTCTGTTGTGTACTTGATCTCTGAGAAATCAATGGTTCCTGCTGCATCGTTCTTACCAGATGCTACCTCATTGCCCTTGATGTCTGTTACCTTGAATGTAAACTGTCCATCCTGCAGCTCGTCATTGACCAGTGTCTTTGTCGCGTTGATCTTCACATCACCCTCACCGCCGACACTGATCGTTCCTGCGTCGTAGCTGTTGTTAAATACCAGCTCGACCGGATCGCCTGCCGCTCTCGTCCTTGCTGCTGTCCAGGTCGCCTTCAGCTCGCCATCCACGTAGGTGTTGACTGTCAGCACGCCCTGTTTGTCTGTGTCAAGAACTTCGATCTTAACCTCATAGACCTTGCTGTCATATGTTACACCATCGATGGTTGAACCACCATTGGTCTCCTTCACTTCGTAAGTATAAGTCTTATCCACATCTGCCTTCGTGAAGGTCATGCCTGTGACAAGATCCATCGTTGTTGTAGCTACATAGCTGCCGTCTTCTGTCTGCTTCAGATCAGCTGCCGCTGTCTTCACGGACTTACTCTCAGCGCTGAGCTTCTCAGCGGATGCGTCGTCCTTCGCTGTCATCACGAACTCGAACTCATCTGCCGTGATGCGGCGGTCTGCCATGTTCTTGGTGACCTTGATGCCGCCGCTTGTATCGTAATCCACGGAACCAGTATCATAGTTGTTTGTGAATGTTCCGTTTGTTACTGTCGCGGTCGCAACCAGTTGGCCTGTCGCGGAGCCGTCCTGGATATCTGTTACCACTACTGTGATCGTTGCTGTATGATCATCGTATGCGATACCCGGATTGTCGCCCTTGACCTCTGTTACGGTGTATGTGTATGTTCCTGCCTTGCTGTACTTGATCTCACCGAAGTCAAATGCTGCGATGTCGTTGTCGCCGTCTTTTCCTGTCGCCGCGCTTACTGTCTTCGTAACCGTGCCGTCTTCGTTGACTACGATACCGTTCGCCTCATCTGCTGCCGGCATCGGCGCACCATCCACACCTGTCAGGACGAAGCTGAACGCATCGCCATCCCAGGACTTGCCTTCCAGCACCTTGGTCAGCGTGAATCCTGCCGGAACGCCGGTTGCTTCCGCCGCGTCGTACGCATTGACGAACGCCGCTTCCGCTGCCTGATCTGCCGCGATCGTACCTGTCGCAGCTGCGTTCTCCGCCGGTGTTACCTGGGTATAACCGCTGCCTGCTTCTGCCTCCGTTACCGTGTATGTCGCACCTTCCGGAAGCCCCTCGATCGTGATCGATCCATTATGCTTCAGTGTGATCCGGCCATTGCCGTTCGCGATCTCGCCGTCGTACGCTGTCTCACCGTCTGTTGTTCCGGTGAAGCTATAAGTCTCTGTCAGATTCTCTCCGGCTGCGTTCTTCAGAGTTACATCGAATGTAAACTCTTTGTTTGTATCAATTGTTGTTCCCTGTGTCTCATCGACTGTGACCATCTTGCTGATCTTCAGATCTCCGGTCTTCGTCTCTGTTGTTACAGTTGAAGTATCGATCTCCGGATCATCGCCAACCTGGATCGTTGCCTTGTTGTCGATCTCCTTGCCAAGAGCCTTCTCGTTCACGATTGCTGTTACGCTTACCGTTCCCTTTGTTCCCGGCTGTACATCCTTCAGAGTCCATGTGACAACCCCGTTCTCGTGTGTACCGTCATTGTCCGCGCTCTTGAAGGTCAGACCCTCGTGGAGCGTATCGCGGATCACGATATCAACAGCCTCATCGGTTGTGTTCGCGTACTCGATGGTGTAAGTAAGCTCATCGCCTACCTGGACGCCCGTATCCGGTGTGTTGTCTTCCACACTCTTCTCGGGTACGTCAACTGTTACTTCATTCGTATACTTCGGGTTGTTAGTGCCTACCTGGACAGATGCTGTGTTGGTCACCTGATCCACTGTTACAGCGTCTTCTGTAACCTTCACAGTGAAGCTTACATCGCCTTCCTCTGCTGCTGCCGCGTCGATCGTCCATGTTACTGTTCCGTCAGCGTATACGCCTTCGTTCTCAGCAGATACGAACTCTGTACCTGCCGGCACCTGGTCCGTTATAACAACCGTTGCCTCTGCCGGATTACCATTCGTCTCATCGATCGCGTCATTTACCCAGTGGATGGTGTATGTCAGTTCATCACCAACTCCCACGAGCTGTCCGTTCACGTCTGTCTTAACGTCTCCGTCGATCTTCTCAACGGTCTTCGTGTTGTCCGGTACCTTGTAGCTGTTCTCGAATGCTGCCGCGTCTGCTTCTGCAGGTTCCGCGATCTCGCTGCCGTCCGCTGCCTTTGTCTGGGTCATCGTGGATGTTACATCCAGTCCGCCCTGACCGTTATCTTCTACTGTTACAGTCACTGTGTACTCCGCCTTGGAGTATGTCATGCCGTATACTGTACCGGCCTGCTCTGTGATCGTATAAGTATAGGTCTTGCCCCGGTTATCCATCGTGTATGTGATGTCTCCGAAGCTTCCGGCTGCTGTCATGCCATCCGCGACGTTGTCCTTCGTCAGAACGACTGTTGTCTCATCCGGCATCGGCGCGTCTTTTGAACCAGTTAATGTAAATGTAAATACATCATGGTCTGTCCATGCGTCACGTCCTGTGAGCGTCTTCTCGATGTTCAGAGCTGTCGCTCCATCCAGAGTTCCGTCTCCTGTCACATAGGTATTGTTAAATGTCAGATTGTCACTGCCAGCTGCAACACTTGCCACCAGCTCACCGTTCTTGTTGTCCGTCACCTGAACCTTGATGATCCTGTCAAGATCGCTGTCGTATGTCACGCCCGGGATCTTATCTGTATCAAGCTCTGTGATCACGAACTCATATGTTCCGGCTGCCTTGAATGTGATGTCGCCGAATGCTGCGGTCTTCTCTTCATCTTTACCGTCGATCTTGATTCCGTCCGCATTGTCCGGAAGCACTACCGTATCGTTTTCAACCGCTGCCTTGGTCGCGTCATCATTTGCCGCCAGTGTGAAGGTAAATGCATCGCTCTCCAGCCATGCGTCATCCGCACGTCCGGTGAAGTTCTTCGTTACCTTCAGGTTGTCTGCACCTGTAAGTGTATCTTCTCCTACATTATAAGTATTCTCAAATGCTGCCGTTGCTCCGTCTGTTGTCACTGTACCGCTAAGCTCAGAAGCCGTCGCTGTATAGCCGTCTTCCTCAGCCTCTGTCACGGTGTACTTCGCGCCCTCCGGAAGTCCGGTGATGGTCACGGATCCACCATGCTTCAGTGTGATCGTGCTGCCGTCTGTAACTGTCTGGGCCGGATCTGTTCCTTCGATCACGTAGTCCCCTGTCAGCTTATTGCCGGATGCGTCCGTCAGGTTGATCGTGAAGGTAAATTCCTTATTTGTATCGATCTCTGTACCCTGATTCGGTGTAAGCACGATCGTCTTGCTGATCGTCAGATTTCCGGTCTTCACTTCACCCGGTACCGTGTTGGTCGTATACTCGTGGTCTTCGCCTACGTTGATGGTCGCTGTGTTGTTGATAGCGTCAACGGTTACTGCATCCTCGTTCACCTGAACTGTAAGTGTCACGCTTCCTGATTCGCCGTTTGCAATATCCTTTAATGTCCATGTGACGGTTCCTGTTTCCTTATCATATGAACCATCATTGCTTGCATTGACAAATGTGAGACCTTTGGTCAGTGTATCTGTGATAACAATATCTGCTGTCTCGCCTGTTGTGTTCGCATATTCGATCGCATATGTGATCTCATCGCCAACCTGAACCGTTCCGTCAACATCGATATCCCCTGTAGTCTTCTTCGGGATATCATTGTGCGTTACATTGGTTGTTCTCTCATCATCACCGATGTTGATCGTTGCCTCGTTGTTGATATCATCCTGTGTTACGGCGTCATCTGTAATCTCAACCTGGAAGCTTACGTCGCCTTCCGCTGCCGCGTCGGCGTCGATCGTCCAAGTGATCGTTCCGCCGCTCTCAGCACCGCCTTCACTGATGCTGTCCGCAACAAGCTTCGTGCCTGCCGGTATTGTATCAGTTACTGTCACAGTCGCACCTACGGCTACACCCTGGTCATCCACCGCAGTATTTACCCAGTGGATATTGTAGGTAAGGATATCGCCTACGCCTACCAGCTGACCGTCGATGTTCGTCGTCGGGTCATCCGGTGTTGTGACTGTCTTTTCATCTGTCGGCACTTTATAGGTATTCGTGAAGACAAGATTGTCATCCGCTCCTACCTCTGTGCCTGTTGCTGTTCCGCTGTCATCTGCCACCTGTGTTCTGGCAGCCTCAACAGTCAGCGTACCGCCGCCGTTATCTGTCACGGTCACTTCAACCTCATACTGAGCCTTAGAATATGTAACCGCATATACATTGCCAGATGTCTCGATGATTGTATATACATACGTCTTGCCACGGTCATTCATGCCGTATGTGATTGGGCCGAAGTCCTTAACATATACTCCGTCTTTCACATCGTCCGCGCCCAGAGTGATCTCCGTAGCAGCCGGAAGCGGAGCAGCATTCTGTGTGCCCTTCTCGACGCCTGTGATCGTGAAGGTAAATTCATCGTTGTCTGTCCACTCGTCGCCTTCACGTCCGGTGAAGATCTTCTCAACTGCAAGTTCTGCTGCGTCCAGACTGCTATCTGCTGTTGTGTATACATTCGTAAATGCTACACCGTCCGCATCTGTCTGAACCTCAGCCTGTAATCCCGCATTTTCATAATCATCTGTCACGACAATGGTGATCGTCTCGACATGTGTGTCATAAGTCACGCCGTCCTTCTTCGGCTCATCCTTAGTCACTCCCTCCGGAAGTGTCTCTTCCACTGTGAAGGTATAGGTACCACGTTCTGTGAATGTGATGTTGCCGAAGTGGAAGCCCTTAGCTGTTCCGTCTGTCAGGTCTGTGACCGAAGCGCTGTCGCCGTTTTCCGCAATGACAACTTTCTGGTCTGCAACAGCCTGGATCGTATCTCCGGTTGGTGCCAGAGTAAATTCATACGTTTCGCCCTCTGCTGAATCACGTCCGGTCAGCGTCTTCGTTCCGGTCAGTTCAGTCTCACCAGTTACTGTCACGCTGTCCGGTGTATATGTATTCGTAAATACTGCTGTATGATCAGCCACCGTTGCATCATCTGCCTCTGTCATCACTGATGTGATATTAAGTGTACCGTCGCCCGCGTCAGTTGCTGTAACGGTTACTGTATAAACTGCCTCCGAATACTCAACATTCTCCAGATCGCCAGCTGTCTCCTGGATTGTAAACACATAAGTGCCTACTTCATTGATCGTAATGTCGCCAAAAGCAGCTGTCTTCGGATCACTGCTATGATCGATAGTAACTTCTGTAGCACCAAGTCCGATTGCACCGGCTTCAATCTGATCCTGTGTATCCGCATCCGGTGTCAGAGTGAAGGTAAATGAATCTCCCTCCAGCCACTCATTGTTGTTGCGGCCTGTAAAGTTCTTAGATACCTTCAGGTCCGTATCGCCTGAAAGTGTACCACTTGCCGGCTTGTAGTTGTTATTGAAGATCAGGTTGTCACTTCCCGCTGTTACCGTCGCTGTCATAGTACCGTTAAGGTTATCCACTACAGATACATTCAGCATCCTTACCGGCTTGCTGTCATCTGTAACTCCTGCGATACCGCTTGCCTGCTCCGTTACAGTGAATACATAATTTCCAGCCTTCTTGAAGGTAATGTTGCCAAACGCCTTTTCCTTCGGATCATCCGTGTTATCGATAGTGATCTCAAGGTCTGCCGGCATTACGATGTCGCCTGCCTCGATTGCTGCCAGAGTCGCCTCATTGCCTCCTGCAAGAGTGAAGGTAAACGCATCATCCTCCAGCCACTCATCATCCGGACGTCCGGTAAAGTTCTTGATCACCTCAAGATATGTATTACCGTTCAGATCTGTCGGCTGCGCTTCATATACATTCTCAAAGGTCAGGTCATCGCTCTGATCACTCTTTGTAACCGTAAGCTGTCCGTTGTGATCTACATCTGTTACGTTGATGATAACTTTCCGCTCAGCAGAATCATATGTGATTCCCGGAATTGCCCCTTCTGTCGGAACAGTCTCTTTAATAATGAAGTGATACTCTCCCGGCTTCGTAAAGGTAATATTTCCAAAGCTGCGCGTCTTCTCTGTATAAGTTCCGATCTTAAGGCTTGTAGTCTGCGGCAGTACGATCGAACCTTCGTCCAGAGCCGCTACAGTATCCGCATGATCTTCGTCAATCTGCAGTGTGAATTCGAACTCGTCTGTTGGAAGCCATGTTCTGCCTGTCAGGATCTTCGTTACATTCAGATCATCCTCAGCTGTCGATCCTGTTGCGCTGTATACATTGGTGAATGCCGCAAGCACTGATTCCGCCTTATCCGCATCTGTGGATGCTGCACTATTATCATAAGTTACATCCGCCTCCAGCTGTCCGTTCAGATTATCTGTTACTTCAACCGTTACCGTCGCCGTATGTCTGTCCATCTCCACGCCATCTTTATCAGCAGATGTCTCGGTGATGGAGTATACATAAGTTCCTGCCTGATCAAAGGTCATATCCGCAAATGCTCCGGTATTGACTGCTCCCTGAGCCGGTTTTCCAATCTCTATACTTTCATCTGCCGGCATTGGTGCTGTAACACCAACCGGGCTCTGTGTATTTGCGATCGTAAATTCATATGTCTCGTTATCCAGCCAGTCACGCCCGGTCAGTGTCTTCTGTACCGTAACAGCTGTATTGCCTGTAATCGTAACAGGTGCTGGCTCATATTCATTTGAGAATATGTAATACGGATATGTATTCAGCTCCACTCCGTCTGTTCCCTTGACAGTGGCCTTAACTACCGGCTCGTCGCCTGTTGTATCCTCTGTTACTTCGATGGTCACTGTCTTGGTCGTAGTATCATAGGTTACTCCGCCAAGCATATCTTCAGCAGCTGGAACCACCTCTTGGATCTCGTAGGTATATGTATGACCAATATGAGCTGCGTCGAATGTCAGTGATCCGAAGTATATGTTGTTAACTGGGCTTCCGCTCGCTGCATACTGCCCGTTTGTAGTTGTAGCGCCTACCGTCTGCTCTCCTGCACTTGTGGTCGGAAGCGGGAAATCACCCGGTACTGCATCTGCTGTCTCATACCTTGTTCCGTCCTTTGATACAGCGGTCAGCTTGAATGTAAATTCTCCTCTGTTCAGATCCCGTCCCTGTAAGGACTTCTGCCCTGACAGATATACAGTTGTGCTGGCAGCGTCATAGCTGTTCTCAAATACCAGTCCCGTATCTTCATTATATGTATACCTTGTTGCTTCCTGCTGCGGTTCAACAACCTGATAGGAAGCGGTCGCCTGAAGCACACCGTCGACCGGAGTCACCTCGATGGTAACAATATAATAAGTCTGAGTATAGACCACGCCCGGTATCTCATTTGATGCATCCTCGTATACATAATATGTATAAGTTCCCGGCTTCGTAAATGTAATATCGCCGAAAGCTTCCATATCACTTGTAACCGGAGTTGTTTCGTTCGGCATTGTTATCGCAAGCGAAGTATCTGCCGGAACCGCATTTGAATCCGGGTTTCTAGTACTTGCATAGAGAACAAAATCAAACACGTCATCTGCCGTAGTATCTCTTCCGTCAAATACCTTTGTAACGCCAAACACCTCTGAACCAGATATTGTAACCGGATCTGCCGTATACGTATTTGTCACATTCGTGCTCGCAGTCAGACCTGCATAGATCGTCTGTTCTGTCAGGTTCTCTCCTGCTGGTGTGTGTGTCTGTGCACTCTTATAACCCGTTACCGGAGTCTCTGTCACTGTATAAGTCGCCCCATCCGGAAGACCATATACATGCAGAGTCTGTCCATGTTTCAGCGTAAATTTACCATTATCACCAATCGGGAATGCATCCCCTGATGCTGTACCGTCCGCATTCTTGATCTCCGCTGTATATTCATCAGCAGCACCCTGCGGCAGGTTCAACGCAAGCGTGAATTCGAATTCCTGATTCTCATATCCTGACGGCAGGGTAAATCCTTCATCTGCCACTACTGTCTTGGTAACAGACAGACTTCCCGGGATATCTACAGCCAAACGTCCGTTATTTCCCAGATAGACACGAATATTACCATCTATCCACTCCGGCTCGATCACCTTAGACGCAGTACCTGTAGTATTAGCATCCTTAGCCTGCTCCACCTCGGTACGTGTGATCTTCTGTGTTCCGGTAACAACATACCAGTTACCCTCCGCATCCTGCTTTACTCCGACTGTACCCCAATTCTGAGCCGCAACAACATTCTCGCCGGGCACTTCCACATATCGTACCTCTGATGTCGCTGTTCCGTCCGCGATGGTGTAGACTGTCTTCGGATAATAGTACATCTGATCTGTGCGCAATGTTCCGGTAGCCCGATTAGTTCCTGTATCATCTATATAAAGAGGAGTGTCTTCTGTAAAGAAGTAAAAGCTGTTCCCGGATGCCGGTGTGAAGTCTACCGTTGTATTTCCTCTTTCTGCATCCTTCGTAAAATCATTGGAGTAGAAGTATGCTGCTGTTCCTGCTGCGTCTTTATTTTCCTCCATATAAGTAAGAAGTCCATCGTAATCCGCATTGGTCGCGCCTTCCTGCAGAGCAGTCGTCACTTCATCTTTAATGCTGACAGAGTAGAACACACGGATCGGATAAGCATCTGTGATAGATGCTCCGGTACTCACTCCGTCCTGAATATCCATGTCATAGTAACGTACTGGAATCAATGATGCCGGAATCTGTACCGTAACAGTATCCGGTTCCGCGAGAGTCGCGCCCTTCGCTACTGTAATAATCAGATCAGCCAAAGTCCCGTTCGGATAGATCACATTATTATCTACTACCTGATTAAATAAATAGTGTAACTTTCCGTCGCTATCTGTCTCTGTTCCAGTTTTAGTATAAAGTTGGCCCGCAAAGACTACTCCGTTTACATCGTCAACTTCCATATAAGAGCCCAGCTTATCAGTAAATGTGATATAACCGGAATTATGTGCATCAAAGCCTTCTTCTACCTGAGTCGGTGCGCCGCTGCTTGCCGAACTTTCATCAAAGATATCCTGGAAGATGGATGCAAGCTCATCTGAATCACTTGCCGCTTTATAATAATCCGAATCCTCTGCTCTGGTGCCCAGATTATCGTATGCTATCGCTGCCGGATAGTTGCTGGACACACCATGCATGTACCCGTTAAATCTTCCGCTTGTATTTGTCGGATCCGCATCCTCAAATACACCTACTGTATAGATGGTAACGCCGCCGTCTTTCATCTCCTTCGCAGCAGTGATAGTAGCATTAGCTACAGTGCCACTAAATCCATTGCTATGGTTCGGCTCTCCGTCCGTGAAGAAGACAACGACTTTTTTTGCCGCTTCGCGTGCTCCGTCTACAGTAGCACTATTATAACTATCCCCTAAACGGCCTCCGGCAAGTACCTTCTCAGCCAGAGTCATACCATAATCTGCTGATGTTGCGCCAGCCGCATCCAGACTATTTATATTTCTCTTAAGGGTATCCGAATCATATGAAAAATCGGAAACAACCTGCGTATAGTTGTAGCCCTGATTATTTTTATTATTTCCAATTGTATAGTTATAAGAATCATCCGCGAACTTTACAATTGATATACGATGCTTCTTATCATTAGAAAGTGATGCATTCGACTCGGCAGTGGAATCAATGAATCCATTTACTGCGCTCTTTAATGCATCTATCTTAGAAGTGCTAGTTCTTGTATAAAACTGGACATGGTCAGAAGCATTGTCATCTGCGCTTGTCTTAGGAATTGCCTCATGCCACTCCTGCACTATAAATCCAGTGTAATACCCCCATTCACTCCTCCGCTGGCTATATTCTACTTCCCGCCAGTCATTTCCATCTTGGATATAATAACTCCGGTTAGTATTGAGGTCCTGACTGTACACTGCCGTATATGAATCCAACTCATCATCCATACTTCCCGACACGTCCAGCACCAGCACGATATCCAGCGGCTGGCTTGTCGTTGTCTGCAGAGATGACGCTGTAGACAATGCTGACAGTCCTACGAGGAAATCCGCATCCGCTGTCTTGGGTACACGAATTGTCTCATTCCCCGCAGTGTTCGTCAGTGAGACGTCACTCGTTGATACTGACTTATCCGTCCAGATACGTCCGATGTTCGCGGTCGTATTATTTGCGTAATCTTGCCAAGATGCCACTGTCGATGCATCTGCATCTGCCGCATACACCGTCGTCGTCCCCAACGAACTGAACAGACCGATCCCCAGCGCCACTGCCGCGACCACGGCAACTACCGCCGAGAAAATCCTTCTTCGTCCCTTTCTTGTTTTTGTTGTTGTGTTGATACTCATAACACTCTCCCTTTCTTGCTCCCTCAACCCCCGTGTAATTATCAGCTTCCCCTGATAATAAAGTTACTGAGTTACGACATAATACTAATTATGTTGTAATCAGATGTGCGAGAGGGTCGGGATACCGTTACTACGAGAGAGCGTGCGGCATGCGGACAGCCCGGAAAGGGATGGTATTCTGTTAACATCTGATAATGTGTGCTAATTTTATGTTAATTTTGCCAATATATTCCAAAATCATTCGACATCATATTGACTTTTGACATATTGATGTATAGAATAGATATGATTAAGTGGATTTTTCCCTTATCTAGTGTTTATGTAAGTGAAATTACAACATAATTAGTATTATGTCGTACATTCAAGCAGTTTCATCTTCTCTATATTTCTTTTCCACTCATCAATCCCCTCTGATGCATAAATCCTTGTAACCTCGATATTGCTGTGCCCTAAGATATCCGCAAGGTTGATGAGATTCTTCGTTGCTGTATAGAATGTCCTCGCGAAAAGATGGCGTAGATTATGCGGAAATACTTTTTCCCCTTTCACTCCGGCGCTCTTCGCCAGAACCTTCATCTCACGCCAGATGTTAGATCGGTCTTTTTCTTGTCCGGAACGTGTACAGAAGATGATGCCGGAACGGATGTGTTCCTTCCCTATATATATTAGAAGTTTCTTTCTTAACAGTTCCGGCAGGATAACAAGCCGGTATTTTCCTTTATTCCATACTTTGACCACGCCGCTGCGGATAGTATCTACCCGGAAGTATTTCAGCTCGCTGACGCGTATCCCGGTACCGCAGATCGTCTCCAGCATCAACGCAAGTTGTTCCTTCCCCTGGTCCCTTGCTGTTCTTACAAGTTTTCTGAATTCCTCCCTGCTCATAGAGCGCTGCGCTGCTTCTATATCCAGCCTCTGTACTTTCAGTCTCTTCAGCCTGAAGCGCCCCATCTCCATGAACACAAGGAACTGGTTGAGTGCCACCAGCATGGAGTTCGCGCTGCTGATAGCATAATTCTCTACCAGCCAGTCTTTGTATGCCAGCAGTCTTTCTTTGTTGATCTCTCCGCCGCCGGTATACTCAAAGAATTTTCTCACATCCCGTATATACTTCTCTACTGTAGCCGCAGCATTTTCCCGCTCAAGCAGATATTCTCTGAACTCTTCAATATCTGCCTCTTTGATCCATCCTGTCTTATCCTTCATATGTGTGTCTCTCCTTTCTACTCTTGCCAGACTATGTTTTTATGATTCCTCCCTCGTCTCTAAAGTATTCGCTGCAAAAAAGTGCATATGGATCACAATATAAATAAACCTTTCTTTTCCTATTAAAAAGGAGAGCGTCTCTCAGACTATACCAAAGCCCAATAACGCTCTCCGCTTTAATTTATTTATACAATATTCACTTATAACTCTGTATCCGCCGGCTTGAGCACTGTGGCTGAGTGCCTGCCCATATTGATGACGATCTCTCCTTCCTCCACAATATACTCATCATATGCCGTGGTATATCCTTCCTCATATGTATAGATAAGCCGTCTCATGCGGCTCTTCCTTGGCACTCCGCACAGCCACACCGGAACGGTCACCTCTTTTAGTTCTTTGCTGTTGTTCACTATGACAACAATCTGCTCATCACCTTCAAACCGCGCGTACGCCAGGATATTATTATCGGCAAATAAAAGCTTCGTGGATCCTTTCCGGAGCGGTTTCTCTTCTTTGTGGATCCGGATCATCTCTTTGTGGAATTCGAAGAGCTGCTTATCTTCTCTTCCCCAGGGGAATGTCCGGCGGTTATCCGGATCTGTGAATCCGCAGAGCCCTACTTCATCGCCATAGTAAATGGTCGGCGCGCCTACCCATGTCATCTGTACGACGACAGCCTCCCTCATAACCGCATGGTTTACGCCTTCCTCAGCGGCTTTTGCCCCCACATGTTCCGCCCGTCCTACGATATGATTCGTCCGGGTCAGGAATCGGGAATGATCGTGGTTGGACAGCTCGTTCATCGCTACCTGGAGTGATGGCGTAAGCATACTTGCCATGAAGTGGCGCATGGCGCCTACGAAGTTATCCGGGTTGCCCCACAAGTCTGTACGCCGCTCATCACTGTGCTTCTCCATACCGGTCAGGAACCAGGTCAGCGGTTCCATGAACGCATCATAGTTCATCACACTGTCCCACTCATCACCCTGAAGCCATTCCACAGGATCCCCGTAATGCTCCGCCAGGATCAGCGCCTGCGGATTTGCTGACTTTACTTCTTTGCGGAACTTTTTCCAGAACAAGTGGTTATATTCATTGCTGCATCCGAGATCCGCTGCCACATCCAGTCTCCATCCGTCTACATTATACGGTGGAGAAACCCATTTCTTTCCTATGTCCATAATATATTTCTCAAGTTCGGGTGAATCCTCATAGGAAAGCTTTGGAAGAGTGTCATGCCCCCACCATCCGTCGTAGCTGTAGTTATAAGGCCACGCCTCGTCTCTCTCGTCAAAGAAGTGGAAGAATCCTCTGTACGGACTGTCCGCGCTCACGAAAGCCCCTTTGGAGTACTCTTCCTGCTGCTCGTAGATCCGCTCCCGGTCCAGCCACTTATTAAAAGAGCCACAGTGATTGAACACACCGTCTATGATCACGCGCATCCCTCGCCTGTGCATCTCTTCCACCAGGCGGGCGAAAAGCGCATTGCTCGCCTCAAGATTGCGGATATCTCCTGTCCGCTTCTGATATTTCGTCGCGCCGATATTGTCCTGCGCCCCCTCCGGGAGCACCTCTCCGCCATCGGCAACGATCTTTCCGTAATGGGGATCGATATAGTCGTAATCCTGTATATCATACTTATGATTGGACGGGGATACGAAGAGCGGGTTAAAATAAATCACCTCGACACCCAACTCCTGGAGATAATCCAGCTTATCCATCACGCCCTGAAGATCTCCGCCGTAAAAATTATGGATATCCTTCGCAGCCGGTACCTGGTCCCACTCCCTGATCTTCGCGCTGGGTGCTCCGATATAGATATATTCCCGATCCTCCACATCATTGTCAGGATCTCCGTTATAGAAACGGTCCACGAATATCTGATACATCACTGCGCCCTTTGCCCATTCCGGTGTTGAAAATCCCGGGACGATCATAAAGGCATAATAATCCTCTCTGTGATCCGAAACTGCATAACGGTTGTAGTAGCAGATCTGTTCCCCTTTTTTGATCTCGAATGAATAGCGGAACGGCTCACATCCCAACTGCCATTCAATCTCATAATAGTCAAATTCACCGCACGTCCCCGCCTTCCACATGGCATAACTGTGCTCGCCCGCGAGAAGATTCACTTCTTCCACATCATTGTGAGCTGTACGGAACCGCAGCAATATCTTTTCATTTTCCGCCGGCTCCGCAGGGATCACATAATCCTGCGTGCCGTCACAGAACAGAGCGTCTCTGTTCATACATTCAAGCCTCCTCTGCCTCTCTGTTCTCAAAAAGCGCCTCAAACTCACCGCGCGTGATCTTCTCTTTTTCAAGCAGGAGCGCCGCGCACGCTTCAAGTACATCGTGATATTCCTTGATGATACCGCGTGCTTTCTCATAGCACTCATCGATAATGCGCTTCACTTCCTCATCGATCGTGCCGGCAACCTTCTCTCCATAACCTCTCGATGTATGCCCGAAGTCACGCCCGATAAATACCTCGTCGCTGTCATTGTCATAGTTGATCAGACCAAGGCGTTCGGACATACCGAATTTTGTGATCATAGACTTAGCGATCGCGGTCGCCTGCCGGATATCCTGCGATGCTCCGGTGGTGATATCGTCAAATATCTCTTCCTCAGCCACACGTCCTCCCAGAGAAACTGTGATCTCCTGAAGCATATGCCCTTTCGTATTGAACATGTCGTCCTTCTCCGGCAGAGGCATCGTATAACCGCCTGCTCCTCCTGTCGGAATGATAGACACACTGTAAACAGGTCCCACATCCGGCAGCACATGGAAAAGGATCGCGTGCCCCGCCTCGTGGAATGCCGTGATCCGGCGTTCCTTTTCTGACACGATCCGGCTCTTCTTCTCCGGTCCGATGCCTACTTTCACGAATGAATGACGGATGTCCTGCTGCTGGATATACGCACGGTTATCTTTCGCGGCAAGGATCGCAGCCTCATTCAGCAGATTCTCAAGGTCCGCCCCGGTAAATCCCGCTGTCGTCTGCGCGATCTGGCGCAGATCCACATCGTCGCCGAGCGGTTTGTTCTTGGCGTGGACTCTTAAGATCTCCTCGCGTCCGCCCACATCCGGACGTCCTACGATCACATTTCTGTCGAATCGTCCCGGTCTTAAGATCGCCGGGTCAAGGATATCCTTGCGGTTCGTCGCCGCCATAACGATGATCCCTTCATTCACACCGAAGCCGTCCATCTCTACAAGGAGCTGGTTCAATGTCTGCTCCCTCTCATCATGTCCGCCCCCGAGACCGCTTCCGCGCCGTCTCGCGACAGCATCGATCTCGTCGATAAAGACAATACACGGTGAATTTCTCTTCGCGTCCTGGAAAAGATCACGCACACGGGACGCGCCCACGCCCACGAACATTTCCACAAAATCCGAGCCGGAGATACTGAAGAACGGAACGCCTGCCTCTCCTGCCACCGCCTTCGCGAGCAGCGTCTTTCCGGTTCCCGGAGGTCCCTCCAGGAGCACGCCTTTGGGGATACGCGCGCCCAGCTGAACATATTTCTTAGGAGATTTCAGGAAATCAACGATCTCCTCTAACTCCTCTTTCTCTTCTTTTAAGCCCGCCACATCCGCGAATGTGACCTTGATCTCATCCTGTCCGGTCATCCGCGCCCGGCTCTTGCCGAAGCTCATCGCCTTGGCATTGGCCCCGCCGTTCTGACGGTTCATCAGCCAGAAGATAAGGAACACTCCTCCAAGTGTGATGAGAAGAGGGATGAGGATCGTTGTCAGAAGAGAGTCCTCCGGGATCGCGGAGATATCATACCTGACATCATTCTCTTCTAAGAGATCTTTCACTTCTTCTACATCAGAGACATTGACCACATGGGTCCCCTCTCCATCCTTCAGCATGAATGACACCGTACCAGTAGGCACGGCGCTGTTCAGATCGATATAGACATCAGTGACGCTTTTATCCTCTACCATGGCGACAAAATCTGTATATGACACTTCCTGCCGGTGCATCTGCATCCTGCCGGCCATCCACAGCGCCGCCGCCACGATCACCACAAACATGATGACCGTGGACAGATTCACGCTCCTGTAATTTCTGTTATTATCCAAAACTGCTGCTCCTTCCTATTCCAGTCCTTCCACCACGCCGATGTATGGAAGATTTCTGTATTTCTGGGCATAATCAAGCCCGTACCCGACAACGAACTCATCGGGGATCTCGAATCCGCGGTAATCAACTTTTACATCTTTCACTCTGCGGTCCGGTTTGTCAAGAAGAGTGCACAGACGAAGGCTCGCCGGATTTCTCTTCTTTAAAATGTCCATGAGATAATACAGTGTGTTTCCCGAATCAATAATATCCTCAACGATCAGCACTTCTTTATTCTCGATGGTCTCATCCAGATCTTTCGCCAGGCGCACTACCCCGCTGGAGGAAGTACCGTCGCCGTAGCTTCCCACGCACATAAAATCCATAGACACCGGCACGCTGATCCGCTTCGCCAGTTCACACATGAAAAATACTCCGCCTTTTAACACACAGATCAGATGAACCTGCTTGCCTGCGTAGTCCTCACTGATCTTTTTCCCTAATTCTTTGATCCTCTCATCTACCTTTTCTTCCGGGATAAGAACTTTTATCGTCTCTGCCATTTTTTCATTCCTCCGTTATGTTTATCTCAAGAACCTTCTCTGTCGTGCTGCTGATATGATATGCTCTGCTCATTCTTCTGCCTGGGATCCACACGATATGTTCCCCGTCCGCGATAAGAAGCATATGTTCTCTGTCTTCCCGCGAAATCTTCTCATTGATAAAAAATGACTTCAGCTTCTGCCGGCTCCCTTTTCCATCGATGGTAAAATAGTCGCCGCCTCGCCGTGTTCTCGCCAAAAGACCATGTTTAATTATATCATAATCAATCCATTTCGTGTAGCTTTTTTGAGGGAACTCTTCAGCCTGCCTGAAATCAGCGTTTTCTACAAAGCGGCAGGTTATTTTAAGCCCGTGTAAGACCACTGTTCCCGGTATTGCCAGCGGGATCCCTTCCGCCTGCACAGTGCTTTGGATGCCGCACGGTTCTTCTCTTCTCAGCGCCACGCCGCCGTACACTCGTACCGCCCTTATATTCCCGGGCAGATCAATGCCGCGCCCTGTCTGCTTCTCAAAAAGATCTGCAAGCGCGGCCACGTGAACAGCTCCGATATCCTGTTCTTTTCCCCGCACCCGTGACAGGCACCGTCTCAGCAACTGCTTCTGAATGGCAGGCATCTCTTCTTTGAATCTAAGACAGTCTATATACAGCGGCTGACCGCCTTCCTCACCTAGCCCATCTCCGGCGCTGTCTTTGCCTGTACCCATTCCGGTCCCCACCTGCACGCAGCGCTCCCACGCAAGGTCTGTCCCTTGTTCCAGATAGTCCCACACTTCTCTTGCCTGCGCGGAGAGCTCATCCAGATGGCGGGAAGCGCCCGGATTGATCTGTTCTTCCAGCGCGGGCAGGATATTATGTCGGATCCGGTTCCTTGTATAATCATCCCCGGCATTGGTCTTATCCTCGCGCCAGAGGATCCCGTTTTGCCTGAGGCAGCACTCGATCTCCTCTCTTGTAAGAATCAAAAGCGGACGGATCCGAATCCCATCCGCGGGACGGATGCCGCACAACCCTTTTAAGCCGGTCCCCCTTGCCATATTTAAGATGACTGTCTCCGCGTTGTCTCCCTGATGGTGGGCCGTCGCGATCTTCGTCCCGCCGTTCTTGGCGCACATACTCTCGAAAGCATTTCGGCGCACCATGCGTCCGGCTTCCTCAGTAGATTGTTTCCATTTTTTTGCAATTGATTCCACATCTTCACGGAAAACACGGCATGGAATACCCAGTTTCTCACAGAGCGCTCTCACATATGCCTCATCCGCGTCCGCGTCAGCGCCCCTTAATCCGTGATTCACATGGCAGACACGGATCTTAAATCCCAGCTTTTCTCTCAGAGCGCAGAGTATAAAAAGCAGGCATACCGAATCCGCTCCGCCCGATACGCCCGCGATCACCACGTCATCTCTTTTTATCATGCCGTGCTCTTTGATAAACGCTTCTACTTTTCTTTCCATATTACTCATCATATGTAAACTATAACCTAATCTTACATGAAAATCAAAGCTTTCTTATACTTCCCATATCCCTACCGCCAGCACGGTCATATCATCCGCCGGCTCTTTGCCTGTCCAGGCCAGCACCTGCTCCAGTATATGGTGGGCGATCTCGCGGGGATTCGTCATTGCCGTCCCCTGTATGATCGTCTCCAGAAGGATGTCCTGTTCCCCGACCGGAAGCGCATCCAGCACACCGTCTGTCACCATGATCACAAAGTCTCCGTCTTCAAGCTTCCTCTTCACGGAATCGATTTCTATATGATTCATCACGCCAATGGGAAGACTTGTTGAACTTAAGTGCTCCACGCAGTCCTTCTTCTTTATGAATGTGGACGAAGCTCCCGCCTTGATGATCTCACACTCTCCTGTATACAGATCGAATACCGTCATGTCAACTGTGGAGTAGTGGATCTCTTCCCTTCCCATGACAAGCGTGGTATTGATCATCTGGATCGCTGTTTTCTCAGGGAATCCCGCGCCCAGAAGCTCTTCCAGAAGCTCGATGACCAGCGTACTCTCCCTGCACGCCTCCTCACCTGAGCCCATCCCGTCTGAAAGTGCGGCTCCCCGTTTCCCGCCCGGCATGTCCATCATGGCAAAATTATCTCCCGAGATAGCGGAGCAGCCTTTTCCGATCCGGGCAGTCCCCTGCATGGTATAATATGCCGGTCCTTCCCTGCACACGATGGTCATGTACCTGGAGCCGATCATCTGCGCGCTGTCAGATGCGAGCACATACCGCCTGCCCGACGCCTCAGATACCGCGCGGACTACCTCCTTAACAGATACTTTTTCCTTATTCATCGACCGGGCAGTGACCCGGATCTCATACTTTCCTTCCCCGTTCATAAAAAAATGCGTATACAGCACACGGAGATCTTTTTTACGCAGGATGGCGGTGATCTTCTTCTCCAGCCGTTCATCTGTAAAGATGCTGTCCTCCAATTCCTTTGCCGTACTCTGCATCATATCCGCGAAGGTGTCAAGCTGGATCGCGCAGCTCTCTCTGCTTCTTGCCATCCTGTTGACCCATATGATATTCTGTCTGGCATCGTGAAATCCTTCCAGCATCTCCCTTAAGAATCTTGGCGCCATGATGCACCGCTGCATCAGTTTACGCTTTGTCTCCGTATTCAGTTCATTTCCGTAATGATCGACCGCAAAAAGCACATCATATCCCATCTGATATGTATGGACAAAATTATCTCCCCAGCACCAGCCGCATTTCTCACATTTTCCGCACACCTTCTCCCTCACCCTTGCGAACATGTTCTCGATCTCTTCCGAAGAAAATGCCTGCCGCGTTTCCTCAAGGCCTAGAAATGTCTTGGAGAGCTGCCTCAGAGAATGTGCGAACTTTTCAATCTGCTCAACATATGGGCTGCCATGCAGCGCCTGTCCCTCGTTCATGCCGTTATCTTCCTTTCCATGGTTCCGATATCCCGCTTGCCGGGCAAATGTCTGTTCGTGCAGGCACGGTGGCCGCCTGCCGAGCGTATCTTTCAGCTCACAGCATAGCTGTTCGCTGTCCGTTGCCCGGCAAATGTCTGCCCGTGCAGGCACGGCCGCCGCTTGCCGGGCGTATCGCGCAAAAAACTCCGGGAGTATCTCTCCCGGAGTCTTCATTCGTAGTTTACCTGGTCTCTGTCCTGTGTGAGCCTGTCCGCGTTTTATCCGCGGCCAGCTCTATTCTGACGGCTTAAAGATGATCTCATTCGGATCCACAAGACCTAACTTGTCTTCCGCGGTCTCTTTGATATAATCATCCGTCTTTACGTATTCTTCGTATTTCTTCACTTCTTCTGTCCGTTTTTCCTCTTCTTTGATCTGAGCTTCCAGCTCCTGCTCCTGCTCCTTGTACTGAGTGTTCTTCGCGTGAAGCCTCAGCGAGCTGACTGCCAGCACACCGGAAAGACAGATGAGGACCATACAGATCAGAAAGATACTTCTCTTATAGCGCTTAAGTCTTAAGCCTTTCTTTCTTTTCGCTCTTACCGTCTCCTGACGTCTTGTCTTATTCATTTATACTCACCCTACTTATTATTGATATTCTCCCCTGTATCAAATTCATTCTATCTGCTTTTTCTATACTTTTCAAGGTATTTCTTCACCTTCGCGCATATTTTTGCCGCTAAGCGCAGCAAAATCCATCCCGCCCCCGCGCCGCACACCACGCCGAGTACGAAAAACCATCGGATACTTCCGTAAGTCGTCTCGTACATCCTGCCGAAAAGATATCCGCTGGCCCCCACCCAAAATAAAATATCCTCTATGCCCGTAGCAGCCACGCTGTGAGGAACGATCCCTCGCACGCTGCTTAGGATCTGATAGGCGAACAGAACTGTCATTCCCGACAGTCCGGCATAGAGAAAAACACCCGCTTCTGTTCCGATCCCCAGAATCATAGGCGTCTACCTGAACAGTTTTGACAGGAAATTCTCACTACTCTTCCCCGCCTGGGAAACATTGGAATAGGCGATGCTGTCTATATTTCCCGACAGATCGACTTCGCCTTTTTCCACTGTAAGCCTGTTGACGTGCAGATCCGTCCCTTTCACCATCAGCATGCCCTGCTCCGTCTCAAGCAGGATCTCATTCAGGTCAAAAGAAAGGACATCCAGCACTCCTGTAACCATAGCTGTCTTCCGATTATTTACTACCAGTTTATGTGTCTTCGCGATACGCTGTTCTTCCATCCGCACTCCCTCCCACTCTGCTTTTAAATATATGAGAGG
>NHCFC00100__coassemble_1576_pt1 | contig 23516 bp, 21 predicted proteins | sample NHCFC00100__metabat2_high_PE_030 | metagenome-assembled genome bin NHCFC00100 | reverse complement strand
CGCATTATTCATTTGTGGTAAACAAGATGATTGCGTAGGTTATGATGACGCATGGGAACTGATCAACGATTATCCGCGCGCAACTTTCTCAGTATTAGATATGGCAGGGCATAATCTGCAAATTGAACAAGTAGATCTATTTGACAGTCTCGCCAAAAACTGGCTGTCACGGACAAATATCGATCCCACAAAAGCAGAAAATAAATTTAGATGCGAAAAGAGCAGGAAGGAGTCTCCATGAACATTACAGAAATCATCATCATTCTTTTTGTCACTGTTATGTCCCTTGTCCTGATCTCCGGGCGTGGGAGCTGGTTTGTTGCCGGATACAACACACTGCCCGAAAAGGAACAGGCGGGCTACAACAAAAAAAGACTGTGCAAGACCGTCGGCTGGGGCTTGCTGGTCATAGATATCGTGGTCATAATCCTATTTGCTTTTAAAGACAGCGTACCCGATGCTTTCCACGTTATCGCAGGTGCCATCATCTTTATCGACGTTGTTGTAATGCTCATCCTCTCAGAAACCTTCTGCAGGAAGTCTGATGCTGACTGAAAAGTTTTTATAAATGTTGAGTGTGGGTTGGGTGACTTGGAATGATTTACCGGAAAGACTTAAAGGAAGAGAGTGCGGCGTTAATTTTTACAGCGGAATTGTCTGAGGCAAAGCCGAGTTGTCCGCTGTAAAAATTGTATTTAGCCGTATTCCCTTCCTTTTAGTTCTTTCCCAAATCATGGAGCGGAATCCCAAAACGCATCTCAACTTTGATGAATACCTTTTTCAGTCTCGCTACCCCTTCCCAAACAGCATCTCGATCTTCGTGCCTTTCCCCGGCTCGCTCTCCACATTTACCTTCGCCCCGTGCAGCAGTGCGCCGTGCTTGACGATGGACAGCCCCAGTCCGGTGCCGCCGCGCTCTTTGGAATGGCTCTTATCCACACGGTAGAATCTCTCAAAGATCCTCTCCTGATGCTCTTTGGGAATGCCGATCCCGTTGTCGGACACGCTGACTTTCGGCCCGTCCAGTGTATTGCCTACCCAGACTGTCACCCGGCCGCCTTCGTTGTTATATTTGACCGCATTCTCACATACATTGTAGATCATCTCGTCTAAGATCTGGCGGATGCCGTTGTAACTCACCGGCTCACCGCTTAGTTCCATGCGCACGTCCTTCTGGGAAGCCTGCGGGGAGAGACGGCTGATGATCTCACGTGTCAGATCGTACAGGTTCACATCCTCTTTTTCCAGCTCTACGGATTCTTCATCCAGCTTGGACAGCTTGATGATATCCTCCACCAGTGTGATAAGCCGGCGTGCTTCTTTATAAATGCGCTCTGAGAATACCGGGACATCCGACGGCCGCACCATCCCGTTCTTCATGATCTCCGCATATCCCGAGATTGACGTAAGCGGTGTTTTCAGCTCATGAGATACATTTGCCGAAAACTCTTTTCTCATGTTGGATACCGCTTCTTTTTCCTTATTCTGCTTATCGATCGCTAACAGAAGCGGATTCAGTTCTTCATAAACTTCATTTTCCAGGGGCTGTTCCAGGTCCAGTGTATTAATAGGTTTGATCAGGCGTGAAGTCTGCCATCTTGCCAGCAGAAGGGCAAAAAGCACCATCACGACAGCAAGACCTCCCATTATGGGGAACAACGCCATCGCAGTACTGACCAGACTGTCTGCTGCTTTTGACACTCGAAGCACAGTCCCGTCCTCCAGAAGAAGTGCATAATAATACATGTCCTTTCCTACTGTCTCGGAACGCCGCACCGCCTCCCCGTATCCTTTTTTCAGCGCATCTTTCACTTCCTGGCGTCCTGCATGGTTCTCAAGCGCGCCCTTTGTACCATCTTCCCTGCGGGAATCATATAGTACCGATCCGTCTGTATCGATCCTCGTTACTCTTGTCTCCACTTCCACCAGATCCATCTGCTCCAGATACTCCGTACCGGAAATATTGATAGCGGTCCGTATATACTTTGCCTCCTGCTGAAGCTCTTCCCGGAGTAAAGTCAGGTTGCGGTTATAAAGGATCACGGAAAGAATCGCATAAGAAAGCACGAGGGTCACCGCGAGGATGACCATCATGCTCTTTTGTATCTTCCATCTCATACTTGTGTGGTTCTTTTTCATTCGTTCCCTCCAACACGGTAGCCCACACCTCTCACAGTGCGGATGATCTCTCCTTTGTCCCCCAATTTCTGACGGAGGGTACGGATATGCACATCCACGGTCCTTGTCTCTCCGTCAAAATCATATCCCCATATATCGGTGAGAAGCTGGTCCCTTGTCAGAACAATCCCCTGATTGCGCATCAGTTTCTCTAACAGTTCAAATTCCTTAAGGGTCAGAGAAATGGCTTTCCCGTCCACGGTGACCTCATGCTTTTTCACATTCACATGCACACCTGACATCTCCATATCAATTCTGTCTTCAGTCCTGCCGCTCCTTCTTAAGACCGCCTTGATGCGGGAGACCAGTTCCATCATGCCGAAAGGCTTTGTCACATAGTCGTCCGCCCCCGAGTCGAGCCCTACGACTTTGTCGTATTCAGAACCCTTGGCTGTCACCATGATCACCGGGATGTCCTTTGTCTTCGAGGATGATTTTAACTTCTTTAACAGTTCCAACCCGTCCTCGCCCGGGAGCATGATGTCCAGAAGGATGAGCTCCGGCGTTTCAAATGCCAGAGCCTCCATAAATGCCGGACCATCAGCGAATCCCTTCGCCTTAAGCCCTGTCGTCTCCAATGTATAGATCACAAGTTCGCGGATGTTATCGTCATCCTCCACGCAAAATACCATCTGCCCTGTACTCCTTTTATATAGCGCTGTCCTTGTGTACGCCTGTAATAGAAAACTCCACCCATTCGGCGATATTCGTCGCATGATCTCCGATACGTTCCAGATATTTCGTCACCATGATCAGGTCGAAGATACGCTTACCATTCTTGCCTTTCTCATCTTTGATAAACTGGATCATCTCATCACGGACTTCCTCAAAGTACTTATCTACCCCGTCATCCGCTTTCATCACGCTGCGCGCAAGTTCAAGATCTCTGTTTACATAAGCATTGACACTGTGGCGTACCATGCGGCTCACCTCAGAAGCCATAGTTCCTATCACATGGATTTCCTCTGCGGCATTTTCTCCGGAAGAAATGATGATCTCAGCGATATCCGCCGTCTGATCTCCGATACGCTCCATATCCGTGATCATCTTGAGCGCCGCGGATATCCTTCTGAGATCCTTTGCCACCGGCTGCTGCTGGAGCAGGAGCTTTAAGCACAGTCTCTCGATATCTTTTTCGCACTGATCGATCTCTTCATCCTCAGCGATAACGGTCTTGGCCTCTTCGATACTGCCATGCTTGAGCGCGTCTGTCGCTTTGGCGATCGCCGCCTCACAGAGTTCTCCCATATGTGTAAGCTGTTCATCCAGACGATGAAGCTGTTCGTCAAATTTATTACGCATGATTTAACCAAACCTCCCTGTGATATAATCTTCTGTTCTCTTATCCGCCGGGATAGAGAATAACTTCTCTGTATTATTGTATTCTACAACCTCACCCAGGAGGAAAAACGCGGTGTTGTCAGACACACGTACTGCCTGCTGCATGTTGTGCGTGACCATGACAATAGTATAGTCTTTTTTCAGTTCCATCGCAAGGTCTTCTATCTTGGAGGTCGAGATCGGGTCGAGGGCTGACGTAGGTTCATCCATCAGAAGCACCTCCGGCTCTACTGCCAGCGCCCTCGCGATACAGAGTCTCTGCTGCTGTCCACCGGACATGCCCAGAGCGCTCTTCTTCAGACGGTCCTTACACTCATCCCAGATCGCCGCGTTTCGAAGAGACTTCTCCACGATATCATCCAGCTTTGCTTTGGAGTGGATACCATGTGTCCTCGGTCCGAAAGCAATATTATCATAAATGCTCATGGGGAACGGGTTTGGTTTCTGGAATACCATTCCCACACGTTTTCTCAACAGGTTCACATCCATCCCCTTGAAAATGTTCTGGCCGTCCAGTTCGATGGATCCTTCGATGCGGCATCCCTCCACCAGATCGTTCATCCGGTTGATGGATTTTAAAAGTGTGGATTTTCCGCAGCCGGAGGGTCCGATGAACGCGGTGATCTTATTCGCCTCTATGTCGAGATTTACATTCTTTAGAGCCTTGAAATCTCCATAATATAAATCAAGATTTTTAATACTGATCTTTCCCATTTCTTTTTACCTTTCTATGCTTTCGTAAGTTTCTTCGCGATCACACTTGACAGTGCATTAATTCCGACTACAAGGACGAGCAGGATGACCGCCGTCGCGTATGCCTGATCCATGTAGAGACCTTCACTGGACAAGTTATACATATGAACTGCCAGAGTACGTCCGGATCCCATCACGCTTGGAGGGATCTGCGCCACTGTTCCCGCGGTATATATAAGGGCTGCCGTCTCTCCTACGATACGTCCGATGGCAAGGATCACACCTGCCAGAACTCCGGGGATCGCGGATGGAAGGACGATGCGGAACACGGTACGCAGTTTCCCCGCTCCCAGTCCGAAGCTTCCCTCCCGATAGGAATCAGGAACCGCCTTCAACGCTTCTTCCGTGGTCCTCATGATCAGCGGAAGGATCATAATAGACAGGGTGAAAGCACCTGCCAAAAGGGAGAATCCCCAGCCCAGTGTGTTGACAAAGAACAGCATACCGAACAGACCATATACAATGGACGGGATACCGGAGAGCGTCTCTGTCGTCAGACGGATCACTTCTACAAATTTATTTCCTCTGCCGGCATACTCCACAAGGAAGATCGCGGAAAAGATTCCAAAAGGAACCGCGATCAGCAGGGAGAGCAGCGTCATCACGATCGTATTCACAAGCGCCGGCATGACGGAAGCATTTTCTGAAGAATACTCCCACGCGAATAGAGACGGCTTTAAGTGCGGAACACCGTTCATAAGGATATACGCTATAAGAAAAAGCAGCACCGCAAAGGTAATGACAGCTGCCAGCATGACCAGGATCATCATGATCAGCGAACCCGGATGCTTTAAGTATGTCTTCAGCTTATCACTGATTGTCGTCTTATTACTCATGATCTGCCCTCCTCTTCAGCAGCGCAACGCTGAAATTGATGATCAGGATGAACACGAACAGGACCACGCCCGTCGCGATCAGCGCCTCCCGGTGAAGTCCGGTAGCATACCCCATCTCGATCACGATATTTCCGGTCAGTGTACGGACTCCCTGGAGGATGCTTTCCGCGAATCTCGGCTGATTTCCCGCGATCATGATAACTGCCATGGTCTCTCCGATCGCCCGTCCGATACCAAGCACGATTCCCGCGATCACACCGGATTTCGCCGCCGGAATGATGACACGGAAGATACTCCTTTCCTTGGTTGCTCCCAATGCCAGCGCTCCTTCATAATAATGGACCGGCACTGCCCGCATAGCGCTCTCTGTCGTACCGATGATGGTCGGCAGGATCATCATGCCGAGAATCAAAGATGTGGTCAGAATACTGTTTCCGTCTCCCGCCTTTTCCACAACTCCCGCTGCGCGCAGGCTCTGTCCAAGCTGACGGATGATCGGCACAACGACTACCAGACCGAAGAAACCGTATACTACGGACGGGATACCCGCCAGAAGTTCCGTGGCTGCCTTAAGCGGGCCGTATATCCGTTTCGGACAGTACATTGCCATAAATACAGATGTAAGGATTCCGATCGGCACACCGATGATAATTGCCCCTGCCGTCACATAAAGGCTTCCGACGATCATCGTGGATATACCGAACATGTTATTTCCCGGCCGCCATATATCTCCGGTAATAAATTTCACAAATCCGATCTCTCTTATCGCAGGGATCCCGTTCGCAAAGAGAAAGATGCAGATAAGGGCCACTGCCAATATGGAAGCACATGCAGCAATAAAAAATACGATATGCATGATTTTCTCAGTCAATGCTTTTGATTTCATTTTTTCCTCCTAATGAGCCGGGAAGATATATCCTAACATCTGCCCGGCTCATAAATTCAAAGCGGAAAGTTATTTAAACTCTTGCTTTTCTGTTGTGTTTCTGACTAGATCGAATCCCAGGTTGTAACATCGCCTACATAGATGGCCTTCACCTGATCGACTGTCATATCATCTGTTGTATTGTTCAGGTTTACGATCACTGCGATACCGTCTGTCGCGATCACTGTGCCCGTAAGCTGAGCTGCCTCGTCTTCTTTGAGTTCTCTGGATGCCATACCGATGTCATAGCTTCCCTCGATCGCGTTTGTCATACCTGTTGTAGAATCGGATGTCTGAAGCTCGATCTTCGCGTTCGGGTTCACTGCCGCATAAGCCTCGATCAGTTTCTCCATAACCGGAGATACTGAAGATGATCCTCCGACTACTGCCGTTCCTTCCGGCTGTGTTCCTTCAAATGCCGCAACATCTGATACCGGGATATATCCCTCTTCTGCAACAACCTGCTGTCCCTCTGTGCTCATGATGAAGTTCATGAAGTCTGTAGCCACTGCATTGTCAAGATCCGGCTTCACTGCTACGTTAAACGGTCTGGATACTTTGTAAGATCCGTTTTCAATGTTCTCTGCTGTCGCCTCTGCTCCGTCGATCTTAAGAGCTTTTACCTTCGTCTCATCAAGAGAACCAAGGGAAATGTAACCGATCGCGTACTCATTCTCCGCTACTGTTGTCATCATAACAGATGTGTTGTTTGTGATCTGCGCGTCGAGTGTTGTCATATCAACATCTTCACCGTCAACCTCTTCAACAACTCCGAACAGCTCTGTAAAAGCCCCTCTTGTACCAGAACCATCCTCACGGGATACAACCGTAATCTCATTTGTCGCGTCCCACGCGGAGGAAGAACCTGCGTCTGATCCTGAACCATTGTCTGCTGTGTCGCTGTTACTTCCGCATCCTGTGGCTGCAACCGCCATCATACTTACTACTGATAATGCTGCAATAAACTTTTTCATCTTCATAATCTGATAATCTCCTTTTTCGAATTAAGGTTAGTATATCCGGCGAACCCTTTCGCCATGCCAGCGGATCATTCATTTCCGTCAACGGTATTTATCATAGAAAAGGAATGTAAAATGTAAAATCTATATTATGTTAAATCTATGTAAAATCAAGAAAAGCCGTATTTGCGGGGTTTTTAGCCATTTTCCCGCAAATACGGCACATAGATATGTTAAGTTTATCAGAGATTGTTTTTTACAAAATCCGCCAGTTCTTCGATCGTGCGGAACACTTTGTCGGCCCCTGCCGCGAGGAATTTCCCAGCTACTTCCTGGCAGCGGTTCTCTTTCTCATTATCCGGAAGTGCTTCATACTCTTCCTGTGTCAGTCCCATCTCAGAACTTCCCACTACGATTCCCGCGGACAGCACTCCGGCGTTCTTTCCTTCTTTGATATCGGATACCGTATCGCCGACTTTGATGACCTGGCTTGTCTTTTCAATCCCGAGGGCTTCCATGTTGCGGAAGATCATATACGGATATGGTCTTCCTTTTCCGTTCGTGGAATCCGGGCTGAACCACACGTCCGGCTCATATCCTTTCTCCTTTGCCGCCGGCACAACGATCTCCATCATCTTGTCATTGTATCCGGTCGTGGACCCGATCTTCAGCCCGCATGCCCTCAGCTCTTCCACTGCTTTGAGTACTCCGGGCTTCGGATCAGCATAAAGATGAAGAATGCTTAAAAGCTTCTCCTCAAAGATGGCGTACATCTTCTGCGCGTCCTCTTCTTCCGGCTCTTTTCCGTATATCTCCAGCCAGCACTGACGGATGCGCGGCATGTTCAGCATGGTACGGATATGATCGATCTTCAGCATGCCCATCGGTTCCCGCACCTCTTCCATAGTCGGTTCTACCCTGAACTCCTTGAACACCTCCACGAACGCCCGGACCGGCGCCATACAGCCGAAGTCCACGGTTGTCCCTGCCCAGTCAAATATAACCGCACTGATCTCCTGTGCATTATTTATGTTATTCATCGCGGCATTACTCATGGTTATACTCCTCCAGAAATTCTTTCATCAGCGCGCATACCTTCTCAATATCCTCCCGATAGATCTCACCGATGTTGCCGATGCGGAATGTCTCCGCCTCTGTCACCTTGCCCGGATAGATGGCGTAGCCTCTTTCTTTGATGTATTCATACATCTGGGCAAATGTAAAGTGCTTCTCCTGCGGATAGAAGAACGTCGTGATGATCGGTCCCTGATGAGTGTCATCGATGTACGGGTGAATGCCCATCTCTCCCATCTTCTCGATCAGAAGGCGGTTATTGTCCATATAACGTCGGCATCTCGCCTCGATTCCTCCCTCTTCTTCCAGTTCTCTCATTGCCTGGGCAAACGCGAGCACCACATGGGTCGGAGAGGTGAACCTCCATTTACCGTCCACTTCCATAGTCTTCCACTGGTCGTACAGATCAAGAGACAGACTTCTTGCCTTTCCGGCGCTCTCTTCAAGCAGATCCCTTCTGGCAATGATGAATGAGAATCCCGGCACACCCTGGATACATTTATTCGCGCTGCTTACGATAAAGTCAATTCCCCAGTCCTTCACCGGGATGTCTACACCGCCGAAGCTGCTCATGGCGTCCACGATGAAGACACGGCCTTTCTCCTTTACTACTTTGCCCACTGCCTCAATGTCATTGAGAATACCGGATGTTGTCTCGCTGTGCACCATGGAAACATGGGTGATCGCCGGATCGGCATCCAAAAGCTCCCCGATCTTCTGTGCGTCCGGAACCTGATTGTAATGCACATTGTACATGCAATAGTTGATCCCCGCGTGTTCCGCGATGTCCGCCATACGCTCACCGTATGCGCCGTTGGCGCAGATCAGCAGCTTATCTTCCGTTCCGACTACACTTGTCAGAACAGACTCTACGCCGAACGTTCCGCTTCCCTGCATGAGCACTACGGTATACTCATCCGGGGATACGTGCGCGAACTCAAGCAGCCCCGTCCGGATCTTCTGCGTGATCTGTTTATAATCATCGTCCCATGTACAGTGGTCAAACATCATTTCCTTTTTCACCGTATCCGTCGTTGTCAGCGGCCCCGGTGTCAGCAGTTTGTAAGTTTTCATTTCTTGTTCCTCTTTTCCTGTTCATATTTTCTCTTTTGGGGTCTTCCCCAAATCCCTGCCGGCTCACAAGTCGCAATATTATGCAGCCGCCAAAGACGGCTGCATGCATTCTTGCTTATTTATACTTTTACTTATTTACATTCCTCAGACAGTGCCTGGTGCTTCTCCAGAAGATCCACGGTCAGTTTCTCCGGAAATACCTTCGGATTGGCGGACTTGTTCGCCGCGTCTGTCGTCTCTCCGTTGTACAGAGCGTTCGGATAATAGGACTGAAGCTCTTCTCTTCCGTTCTCGATGATGCACTGCGCCATCTCCATAGCAAGCGGATTCGTATCCTCGCCTTTATCAATGACTGCCACGGACTCTGTCAGGCTGAAGTTCCCCTCTGCCGGATCCACGAAGTCAATGGGAAGTCCGTCTGCTTTGTCAGCAACTGCCTGCTGGCGAAGGCCGAAACCGATCGCCACCTCACCTGCACGCACCTTCTTAAGCGGAGCGGATCCGGAGTCCTCGATGTGATCTCCCGCGTTTTTATAAATATCTGTCAGCACCTCTTTCGCTCCGTCCTCGCCGTACTCGGAGATCAGCGCCTGGATCAGCAGCCATGCGGTAGAGGATGCCGCGATATCTGTAACAGAGATAAATCCTTCATATACCGGATCTGCCAGATCCTTCAGAGATGTGGGCATCGGAAGATCATTCTCTTCTATCATCTCTGTATTCACAATGATCGTGCCTTCCTGGGAAGTGATGGGAGCGCAGTAGGACGGGAACTCATCAATCGTATCCACATTAAACTCCAGATCCTTGAACATCTGATTCTGATCCTGCGCGCTCTCTACATAGAAGGTACTCATGGTCACCATATCCGCCTCGATGTCCGTGCTCTCCGCCAGGAGCTTGCCGCCCAGCTCAGAGGTGCCGAAGGTCTGGAACATGTACTGTCCCTCATAGCCGTTGCCATCCAGTGCATTCTTCATTGCCTCCACAGCTTCATCATCCGCGTTGGAGTAGATGATCACCTGCTCTTTTGCGGACGCATTTCCCGCGCATCCTGTCAGTCCAAGCCCGGATACCGCAACCGCGGCTGCCAGTGTGAATGTAGCTACTCTCTTTAATGTCATTTTCCTTACCTTTTTCATATTTACCAGATTCTCCTTTCTCTTGCTGCGTTCTGCCAGCTTCTGGAATACTGTCCTTGCGACCAGATTCGTGAATAAGATCAGCAGTGACAGAACGAATATTTCATTATATTTATTAAAGTACTGTAATTCCTTGATCTTGGTCGTGATGACCATGGTCCTCGCGCCCGCCAGGAAGATGACCGCACTCACCGTTACCATGGCGTTGACGAAGTAATAGCTGAATACCTCCAGCAGCGTGGATACCGCGTTGGGCGTCACCACCCGCAGGATCGTCTTCACCCAGTTGTCTCCCATCAGCATTGCCGTCGTCTCCCAGGACGCGTTCATCTTGGAGAGAGAGTTCTTCATCATCAGGTACGGCGTCGAGAAGAAATGCACGATATTACAGATGATGATAATGGCAAATGTATTCTGCAGCGCTGTCCCTGTGAACACGAACAGGTAGGCAAGACCGATGACCATGCCCGGGATCGTATTCGTCACAAGCGCGATACTCTCGATCACACTCTTTAACTTCCCGCTGACTGTGCTCCTCGCCGTTACCAGCGCCGCCCCGTAAGACAGAAGCGTCCCGGCAAGGGCTGTGATGACTGCTGCCATCACAGAGTTCGTATACACGCTGGACAGTGTATAGTCTGAAAATACAGCCTTCACATGCTCCATGGTGAATGTCACCCGGTATGGCCATTCATCCACAAACGGCACGACAAACATCACCGCGAAGATCGAGAGGACACTCACAAGGATCACGGCGCTGAGTAAACCGAATACCGCGTCTCTCTTTACCCCTTTCTTCAGTTCGATCGGGGAGATCTTGTTGTAGCGCACGTTGTATTTCTCCAGTATGTGCAGCACCGTGATGCTGACAACAGACGGAATGATCATGACCAGCGCCACCACCGCGCCGTTTCCGAAGTTCGGCACGCTTCCCAGCATCTCCGTGTAAAGGACACTGGCAACCACCTCGAACCTGCCGCCTACAGACGCCGGGATACCGAAATCTGTAAAGCACAGGAAGAATGTCTGGATAAAGGATGCGGCAAGCGTTCCCAGAAGCGGCCGTAAGACCGTCATCTTAAACGTCTGTACCGGGGAATCCCCCATCAGCCTGGATACGATCATGAACCGCTTGTCAATATAGCCCATGGCATTGTTGATCAGCATGAACGAGATCGGCAGCGTGTAGATCACATAGCCCAGCAGCAGTCCGTTAAAGCCATAGATATCGAACAACTGTCTTCCAAACAACTGCGTGAGAAGCCCCTGCTTTCCGAAGGAATAAATGATCGCGAATCCGTATGTAATGGTCGGGAGCAGCATAGGCAGCACTGCCGCCTTGGTGATCAGCCACTTATACTTCTGTCCCAGATTCGTATAATGCACGGTATACGCCAGAACAAACGCAAGACACGTGGTGATGAGCGCGCTTGCCACGGAGATCACAAGGCTGTTTCCAAGTGCCTGGAGAAATCCTTTTCCCGTAAACACCTCCGTGAAATTCGCAAGCGTCCATCCACTCTGACCGTCAGCCGCTACTGATCTTGCAAGAACACCGATCATGGGCACTGCCAGAAACGCTGCGAAAAATATTGCAAGCATTGCAAAAATCAGCTTGATTTCTCTGTTCTTCCTCATAGCTTAATCCCTCTTCAGCACACCTGCGCCTGCGGCTGTGCCTGAAGCTGTCCCGCGAACAGAGTGTAGATATTGTTCTTCTTGATCTCCAGCTGGTTGAGGATGAATTTCTTCACAAACCCATTCTCCGGTCTCTCGATGATCTCCTCCGGTTTCCCGAACTGGGCGATCTCACCGTCATTGATGATCATCACGCGGTCAGAAAGCGTCAGCGCCTCCTCCGGGTCATGTGTGACGATGATCGTGGTCAGGTTATACTCCTGCGCGATCGTCTTGATCCTGTCCTTGATAGACTCCTTGATCACACCGTCCAGAGCACTCAGTGGCTCATCCAGCAGGAGGATCTTCGGCTTCATGACCATGGTCCTTGCCAGCGCCACTCTCTGCTTCTGTCCGCCGGACAACTGCCCGATCCGTTTCGACAGATGCTCCTCCAGGCCAAGAAGACTGATCAGCTCCTCCACCTCTTCCTTCGAAGAGATCTCCGGCCGGTTCCGAAGCCCGTAAGTAATATTCTGGTACACATTGAGATTCGGGAACAGGGCATAGTCCTGAAATACAATATTGAACCCTCTCTTCTCCATGGGAACATTGGTCATATCCTGCCCATTGAAGATGATCCTGCCGCCGTCCGCGTCAACGATCCCCAGGATCAGGTTCAAAAGCGTCGTTTTTCCGCATCCTGACGGACCAAGGATCGATACGATCTCACCGTCTTCGATATCCAGAGTGATATCCTTGAGCACGGGTGTGCCGTCATAGCTCTTCTTCACATTCTTTAACTCAAGCATCATACATACTCCTCTTTCATAATAAATGCGTCTGCCACGGTCAGACATATATGCTCTGAACAAGCATCCTGTCCGCAGCCTGCGTATAGAATTATAAAACGAGAGAAAGAGGGCTATCTATCACACAAAAATAAAACCTCCGTAAAGTATGTGTAAACTCCACGGAGGTTTGATCAGCTAAGCTGTTCTATCTTCAATTCTTCCTTAATATAACCATCTTCTTCTCTTTATTCCACTGTTACCGACTTCGCCAGATTTCTCGGCTTATCTACATCCAGACCTTTCGCCACACTCACATAATATCCCATCAGCTGCAGCGGCACGATAGCAAGACTGGTCGTGAAATACTGCTCTGTCTTCGGAACATATACAGAGAAGTCCGCATTATCTTCAATGTTGTAGTTGCCGTAAAGAGTGAGCCCCATAAGGTAAGCGCCCCGGCTCTTTGTCTCCACCATATTGCTCAGTGTCTTCTCATAGAGCGCCTGCTGGGTGAGGACGCCTACTACAAGGGTGCCGTCCTCGATCAGGCTGATCGTTCCGTGCTTAAGCTCTCCAGCCGCGTACGCCTCGGAGTGGATATAGCTGATCTCCTTCATCTTAAGGCTTCCCTCAAGGCTGATGGCGTAATCAATACCGCGTCCGATGAAGAAAATGTCTTTCGCATTGGCATACTTGCTAGCAAACCACTGGATACGCTCCTTATCATCCAGAGTCCTCTGGATCTTCTCCGGCAGCCTTCCTAACTCCTCGATCAGTTCTTTATATCTGTCTTCGCTGATGATGCCTTTTACAAACGCTGTCTGCACGGCGAGAAGATATACTGCGATAAGCTGCGTACTGTATGCCTTTGTCGTAGCGACAGAAATCTCCGGTCCCGCATAGGTATACAGGATATAGTCGCTCTCACGGGCAATACTGGAGCCTACTACATTAACAATACCAAGTACCGGCACTCCCTTTTCCTTCGCAAGGCGCAGCGCTGCAAGACTGTCTGCAGTTTCGCCGGACTGGGATACAACAATAACAAGGGAATTTTTCATAAGCTTCGGATTCCTGTATCGGAACTCAGAAGCAAGGTCTACCTCCACCGGAACATCCGACAGATCTTCCATCACATATTTCGCTACCATTCCTACGTGGTAGGCTGATCCACATGCCACGATGTAGATTCTCTCCAGACCTGCAAGAGTCTCTGCTGTAAGTCCTACTTCAGAGAGATCAATCTTCCCTTCCTTCACATATGCGCCCACTGTATCCTGAACTGCTTTGGGCTGCTCGTGGATCTCCTTGAGCATAAAGTGCTCGTATCCGCCTTTTTCCGCAGACTCAGCATCCCACTTGATCTCCACCATCTCTTTGTGGATCTCTTCTCTGTCGATATTATAGAAATGGATCTCATCGCCGGACAGCTCTGCGATCTCCATATTTCCTATATAATAAACCTGTCTTGTCTGATCTAAGATAGCCGGTACGTCAGAAGCGATAAGCGCTCCAGCTTCATTCTTCCCGATGATGAGCGGGCTGTCTTTTCTCGCCGCGAAGAGTTTGCCCGGATGATCGTGGAACATCACGCCGAACGCATAGGAGCCGCGGATACGCAGCATCGCGCGGGTCAGCGCTTCCAGCGGAGTCCCTGTCTTCTTATAATAATAATCCACCAGCTTTACAGCAATCTCCGTATCTGTCTGTGAATAGAATGTATATCCTGATTTTACAAGCTTTTCCTTTAATTCCTGATAGTTCTCGATGATCCCGTTATGTACGAGAACAACCGACTTATCCTCAGTACAGTGCGGATGCGCATTATTCTCTGACGGCTCCCCGTGAGTCGCCCAGCGCGTATGCCCGATACCGCATGTGCCCCGCACAGCTTTTCCTCCGTCTGTCTTCTCAGACAGGATCTTAAGACGTCCCTTTGCCTTTACAATGGATATCTTTCCGGTCTTTTCATTACGCACGGCAATCCCGGCTGAATCATATCCTCTGTACTCCAGCTTCTCCAATCCCGAAAGCAGGATCGGCGCTGCCGGCTGCTCTCCTACAAAACCTACGATTCCACACATACTATTGTTTCCTCCTTCTCTGCATTTGCTGTATATCGCGTCATCCGGTTCAAACCCGGCAAAAACAGAAAAAGTGATAAAACCTTCTGTTCCTTTTAGAAAATTTTATCACTTTACACACGTTAATCCCTCTTGCACTTAATAAAGAAATTCTCCTCGTTACGATTACGACACACATAATAGCATTTCAGAGCGCACTCTGTCAAGTCTAACCGATTTCTTTACCTTTTGTCCACTTCTATTTCTTCATCTTCGGTTCAAAGATAAACGACGCGATATACCCGAAGATCAGTGCCGCGGAAATCCCTACAGCGCCCGCTTTGAAGCCGCCCATAAACACTCCGATAAACCCGTTTTTATCGATTGCCTCTTTCACTCCCTGCCAGAGCACATTGCCGAATCCTAAAAGCGGCACGCTCGCCCCTGATCCGGCAAATTCCTGGAACGGCTTGTATATCCCGCAGAATCCAAGCACAGCTCCCGTACACACAAGGAGTACCATCACCCGCCCCGGCATCAGTTTCGTCCGGTCCAGTAGTATCTGCACCAATGCACAGATCAGACCGCCAATTATAAATGCTTTTACATAATCCATAAGTTATCATCCTTTCTTTACCCGCAATGTTCGATCACAATCCCATGCGCAATCCCCGGCACACTTGCGCCCTCATTAAAGCTTACAGTAGACATAAGAGCACCTGTCGGCACAAAAAGCACTCTCTTCCACTCTCCTTTTTCAATCTTGGGCAGCACATATGAAGCCAGTGTCACCGCGGCGCAGCCGCAGCCGCTTCCTCCCGCGTGAGTGTCCTGCGTCTCCTGATCGTAGATCGTCATGCCGCAGTCCATATGCTTTTCCCTGATGTCATACCCCCTGCCTCTGACCAGGTCGAACAGGATCGATTGCCCGACGTATCCGAGATCCCCGGTGATAATGCGGTCGTAATCTTCCTCTGTGCGCCCCATATCCGCAAAATTCTGTACGATCGTATCTGTCGCCGCGGGTGCCATGCACGCCCCCATATTCTGCGAGTCTTTCAATCCATAATCCACGATCTTTCCGACTGTCACTCCGGTGATACGAACGTGGCTTTTCTTCACCCCTTCCCGCGCTTCATTATCCTGTGCCCCCACAAGGAACGCTCCGCTCCCCGTCACTGTCCAGTGGGCGGACAGTGGTCTTTGCGACGCGTACCCAAGGGGAAAGCGGAACTCCTTCTCCGCGCTTCCGAAGTGACTGGATGTGACTGCCAGCATATATCCGCCGTACCCTGCCGCGGCGCTCATAGCTGCCAGCGCCAGTGCTTCCCCTGATGTAGAACACGCCCCGTAAAGTCCGAACATCGGGATCTGAAGCCCTTCTACTCCCATTGAGGTGGCAATCCCCTGCCGGAGCAGATCGCCTCCGAAGAGATAACGGATATCCTTCGCGTCTGCATGAGCCTTTCCGATCGCAAGTATACAGGCTTCTTTTTGCATGACACTCTCCGCTTCTTCCCATGTATACGCTCCGAACAGATTGTCCTCATTTGTCATGTCAAACAGTTTTCCCAGCGGACCCTCCGCCTCTTTGCTCCCCACCACGGACCCGGCGCTGATAATGTACGGAGCATTTCTGAATACCAGGCTCTGGCTTCCCTTTATGATCTGATCCATAATCCTTCCTCGCTTCTTGTTTTTTACCTTGTCTGCTTCTGCGGATTATTGTGCGCAGGTCTGCCGGAAATATGCGGGTATATTTCCAAGAGGATTCCAGATACTATGGAAAAAGAATGTAACAGTTCAGCCCGCGCCATTCGTAAAACCGCACTTGGTGCTTATTGTGGCTTCCGCCACCGTTTTACTCATAAAATGGCGCTCAGCTCATCAGGAATGGAGCGGGTCGATTCTTATGCAAGCATAAATCGCCCCACTCATCCCTGATGGCTGAACTGTTACAAAAGAATCATGCCGGCACCTTGACCGGCATCAGAAGGAGAGCTTTTTATGGATAAAGTACAGAAAATGAAACAGGAAAAGCAATATGAGCAATACGTCAAACAGAAGACCCCTCAGCACAATGTCTGGCTCAATATGCTCAAGGCATTCATAACCGGCGGGAGCATCTGTGTCATCGGACAAGTCTTTTATCATTATTGTGAACTTCAAAATCTGAGTAAAGACGACTGCAGCGGCTGGACTTCCATGCTTCTCGTCCTCTTAAGTGTGATACTGACCGGCGTGGGAATCTATCCGCAGCTCGCGAAATGGGGCGGCGCAGGAGCACTGGTGCCGATCACCGGATTCGCCAACTCCGTCGCAGCTCCCGCCATCGAATATAAAAAAGAAGGACAGGTCTTCGGCATTGGCTGCAAGATCTTCACCATTGCCGGACCTGTCATTCTGTATGGAATCTTCACAAGCTGGGGACTTGGACTATTATACTGGCTGGGAACACTGATAAAATGAGCCCTTCTACAGAGGCTCATTTTTCTGTTCCGCCACGATCAGTGTTCCGCCGGAACTTTCTGTTCCCTGATTTTTCGCACTTCTCTGTCATAGGTATATACCCCGTTTACTTCTTCCTCTACATCAGACCACTGGGTATATACGCTTGCGCAAAGTCCTTCCGGGATCAGGGCATTCACATTTCTCATCAGTTCCCCGTACGCATCGTCGAGTGATTCTTTATCCTTGTGGGCGCCATATCCATACAGCTTTTCACATGCACTGTGCTCTTCATCTATGAATGTATGCCCGCCGATCTCCGAGAGCACGAACGCTCTGTTCCTCTCCGGTCTCACCTTCAGCTTAAAGAAGTAATTGTGCACGCTCTTCAGATCACCGCCGCCCTGATCGAACCATCCGCTTGCCTGATCGATCAGACGGTACGGATCTGCCTCCCTGGCGATCTTCGTCATGTCTTTCGCCTGGAACTGTCCCCATCCTTCATTGAATATGACCCACACGGCAATACTTGGATGCATCTTCAGGATGCGGATGGTCTCTTTCATCTCGCGGACGAACTCCAGCCGCCCGGCCTTATCCTTCCTTGATAAAAGACTTGTATGGGAGTCTTTCATGTGCAGGCCTCTCCATGAGAGCACGGTAGCCGCATAGGTCACAAGCCAGGACTTATATGTGCTGCCGCCGTTCACCATGTCCTGCCATACCACGATCCCCAGACGGTCGCAGTGATAGTACCACCTCTGAGGTTCGATCTTGATATGCTTGCGCACCATGTTAAACCCAGTCTTTTTCATCTCCTCAATGTCAAAGATAAACGCCTCGTCAGATGGCGCGGTATAGAGCCCGTCCGGCCAGTAGCCCTGATCCAGCACGCCGCTTTGAAACTGGACTTTCCCGTTCAGACAGATACGCGGGATTCCCTTCTCATCCTTTTCCACTGAGAATTTCCTCATGGCAAAATAGCTTTCCACCCGGTCCGCTCCCATTTTTACAGTAAAATAGTAAAGCCACGGCTCTTCACAGTTCCACAGGCGGACATCCGGGATCCGGATCTCGATCCACTCTCCCGCCTGACCTGTCGCAGTGCACAGCACTTCTCCGCATCCCTGCTCTTCCGCCGCAGTATGGACTCTCTCTTCGCAGCCCTGTGCTTCTGCCACGCCAGATATCGGCATTTTCATGGGATTCTCATAGATATCCGGTTCTTTCACCTGTATTTCTATGGGCAGAATTTTCTCTCTGTCTGTTCTTTCGTCACTTGTGTCCGCTCTGTCTTCTCCTGCTGCCTTAACTCTGATACGGATGGTCCCTTTATCAATATCCGGCACCGTCTCGATCTCGCAGACATATTCTTTCGGCACTTCCTCCATCCAGACCGTCTGCCAGATCCCGCTCTGGGCGGTGTAGAACATCCCGCCGCGTTCCAGCTTTTGCTTGCCTCTGGAATGATAAGACGTATCACTTAGATCCTTCACGGCTACGATCAGCTCATTGTCTCCATCTTGAACATACTTGGAAATATCTGTTTCAAAGGGCAGGTATCCACCTGTATGGGAAACAGCCTTTTTCCCGTTGATATAGACGATACACGCCTGATCCACCGCCCCGAAATGCAGTATCAGATGATGCAGGCTCTTTCTTTTCTCCCAATTCTTCAACACGAATCCTCTGCGATACCAGAGATATTCATCCGGCTTTAGCTGTCTGGACACACCTGAGAGCACACTCTCCGGTGAAAACGGAACCAGAATCTTCCCTTCATATCTCTTTGGCCTGCAGAATGTTTTCGTAAACGCGTAGTCCCAGTAACCGTTCAGATTCGTATAACTCTCCCGCGCCAGATGCGGCCTCGGGTATTCTTCGAGCACATGCTCCGGGTCAAGTTCTTTTCCCCAGCGGGTATAAAGCTGCCTCATATTATCACCTCACCTTAACCTGTCAACCGTATGACATTTTCATAGATTAATATTTTATGAGTAAAACGGTGGCGGAAGCCACAATTAGCACGAAGTGCGGTTTTACGAATAGCGCGGGCTGAACTATTACTAATATATATCACAATCCGAGAAATATGTAAAACTTCCTCCTATATGATGATTCTTGCATAGACCGTAAAAATATAAAATAATATCATAAAAGAAAACTCTGCGTGAGAGAGGATCTCAAACCGCAGAGCTTTCTTTTTCATCATAAGATTATATTCGCGAACAGTACGATCAGCGGAAGCGCGATGATCGTCCTTTCAAGGAACAGGATGAGCAGCTTCCAGAAGTTAAGCGGGATCTCGCTTTTTATAATGATCGTGCCCACCTCAGTCATGTAGATGATCTGCACAAGCGAGAGCACACCGATGATGAACTTCGTCTTCACGGACGTAAGCCCTGTGATCAGAAGAGCCGGGATGAACATATCCGTAAATCCTACCAGTGTAGCCGGCGCCGCGGCGAACGCCTCCGGAACTCCGAGCAGATCCAGGTACATTCCGAACGGATAGGATATCCACTGGAAGAGCGGTGTGTATGTGGCGATGATCAGAGCGATCGTTCCCCATGCCACCACGATGGGGATCAGGTCAAAGAGCATGCCCACTACTACTTCCAGCCCGCTTGTTCCTACTGCCTTTGCGTTGAAACTTTCCGCCCTCGCACAGCTCATCTCCAGCGCATGTGCCAGCGGCTTTGTCTCGTCCGGGATCTCCTCATCAATCTGCTTCCCTGTCTTCTCCCTGTATGTATTGGGTATCAGGCTGATGGGAGGTATTCTCACCAGGATTATTGCCAGGATCACGCCCACCACACAGATACAGAGATAAAATGGCGGGAACAGATTGGCGATCCCCAGCGAATCCGCGATCAGGAGACAGAAGGGAATGGATACGAGAGAAAAGTTCGTCATGATATATCCGGCCTCTCTCTTCGTATAAAAGCCTTTCATATACTGTTCCCTGGTAAGGATGACCGCCGCGTTGGATGCTCCGAACCAGGATGCGATCAGATCCACGGACGCTCTTCCGGGCACACGGAACAGCGGACGTACCACCGGCTTTAAGATCACTCCTAAGAACTCCATGATCCCGCAGTCTGTCAGAAACGGCAGGATAAAACTGAATGCCAGGACGATACTGAACAGTGTCCCGCACAGATCGATCATCGTAATTCCCGTATCAGCTGAAATTACTACTTCAGGCCCCACCTGAAATACGATCATTACCACCATGACTGCCCCGATCACTTTCGATATAAGGTACAGCGGGGTTGTGGTAAATGCCCTTGTAAGATAATGGTTTTTCCGGATCCAGTCCGGCTTCGCGAAGTAATCATACAGGCTCATTACCGCCGAGACGATCAGCAGCACCATGATAATATAGTTCAGGCTTCCCCCGAACAGTCCCTTGATCCAGGATTTCAGGAAGTCCAGCAAGGTCGTAAAGGATTCCCCCTGAGGGATCGGCACAAGGAACATCAGGACTCCGAACGCTGATCCCAGTATGAATTTCAACATATTTTTCTTAGTTACATGCGTTGTTTTCGTCTGTGTCTGCTCCATCTTAAAGCTCCTCCACTCTCAGCATGGCTTCGTACACCATGTCTTCTGTAACCGGGTACGGAATGTGATCCATGTCCGGCCCCGTCACCGTTTCCTTCAGTACTTCTTTCAGGTTCTCTCTGTCAGTATTTACATTCATCTGTGCCAGCGTAGTGCGGATCCCCAGTGTCTCTAAGAATCCCTTCAGTTCTCTCGCCTCATCGAGCTGTCCGTCAACCGCAAGCTGAACCAGAACACCATATGCCACCACATCTCCGTGCAGATATTCCTCCTCGAATCCCGGAAGAAGGACAAGCCCGTAATACACGGAATGGGCGATGGCACAGTTATAGTCATCGATCACCAGCAGAGAGACAAGACCCGTACTGACGATATTGGCAAGAACAGCCTGACAGAGCGCTGTCCCGGCGCGGTTCTCCCTGCATTCTTCCAGCGCCTTCTTCGCGTACTCCGGGAACGGAAGATAGCACATATTGCTGATCTCTCTTCCCAGCGCAGAACTGTGCTCCAGCTGATCGCCTCTTGCCGCGAAATGGCATTCGAAATATTTTCCGATCGTATCACCGATCCCGGCTCTTAAATAGCACTCCGGCGCCTCCGCGATGATCCGGGTGTCGATAAAGCAATGTCTTGCCGGCTTGTCGAAGAAATAAAAACTGTCAAAATTACCGTCTTCCTTATAAACTACGGACAGTGCGGTAGTAGCCGCGCATGTAGCCGCGATGGTCGGAAAGGTAAACACCGGCAGACCTGCCCTTTGCGCTGCTCCCTTCGCTGTGTCGAGCGCCTTCCCGCCTCCCATTCCGAAGATCATGTCAGCGCCGCATTCTTTCGCGTGCTGTGAAAGTTCGTCGATCCTTTTATATGTACAGTCACTTCCGAATAATACCGTATCTACGATCTCTGGTTTTTCCCTGGCCGACTTGCCGGGATTTCCGTATGTATCTTTCTGATCCTGCTGCCCGTCTGTCTTTCCGGATCGCTCAAGCGCGTCCTCAAGCCGCTTCTTTCCTGCCTTCAGGGCAAGTTCTCCGCCGATCAGCAGCGCCCGCTTTCCGTACATGGCGCATACGGTTCCCACTTCTTCATAGGCATTTTCACCGATCGTATAATTTGCAAAATAAACTGAATATGAACTCATTTTAACAACTCCTGTAATTTCCCGAGACGCGCGAGCGCTTCATCCATGGTCTCCTTCTCCCTCGCGAAATGCAGACGGATCAGATGATTTACCTCTTCCTTGAAGAAGCTGGAGCCCGGCACTGCCGCCACCCCGATATTGACGATCATCCACTCACAGAACTCCAGATCTGTCCAGCCCTTGAACTGCGGAAGCTCAAGGAAATCACTGATATCCACGAGGACAAAATATGTCCCCTGGGGAACATTATGCTTCAGCCCGATCTCATCCAGACCTTTCAGGAAGTAATCCCGCTTCTCTGTGTATACCGCAAGAAGATTCTCATAATAGGATTCCGGGAAATTCAATCCCGTCACTGCTGCCTCCTGCAGAGGCGCCGCGGCTCCCACTGTCAGGAAGTCATGCACTTTTTTCGCCGCCTCGATCACCTCTTCCGGCCCGATCAGATATCCCAGCCTCCAGCCGGTGATGGAATATGTCTTGGACAGAGAATTACAGGTGATCGTATGCTCGTACATTCCCGGCAGAGACGCCATGCAGGTATGGTGATACGGCGCGTACACCATATGCTCATATACTTCATCCGTCACTACAAACGCATCGTACTTCACTGCCAGTTCTCCGATCTGCGTCAGCTCTTCCCGGGAAAATACCTTTCCACAGGGATTGGATGGGTTACATACGATGATCGCTTTCGCACCCTCACGGAATCCTTTCTCCACAAGCCGGATATCAAAATCATATTCCGGAGGCGTCAGCGGGATGTAGATCGGCTCCGCGCCGGATAAGATGGCATCCGCGCCATAGTTTTCATAAAACGGTGAGAATACCATCACCTTATCTCCCGGGTTACAGATGGTCATCATGGCGCACATCATCGCTTCCGTACCTCCGCACGTTACAACGATCTCTGTCTCCGGATCAATGGTACGGCCAATCGCCTTGCCCTGCTTTCTCGCAAGCGCTTCACGGAAGTTCTCCGCTCCGAATGTCACGGAGTACTGATGCGGTCCGGCATACGCTGCTTTCGCAAGCGCGTCCATGATCTCCCTTGGCGGATCAAAATCCGGGAATCCCTGGGACAGGTTGATGGCTCCGTGCTCATCACTGATCCTTGTCATCCTTCTTATAACAGAATCTGTAAAAGTATTCACTCGTTCACTTAACTGAGGCATTATATATTCTCCCTTCTCTTTGGATTCTTTCATTAATCACAGACTTTATAATAAGGTATAATCTGTATCATCGTCAAGAAATGATTGCATATTTATGCGCATTTATGCATCCCGGTCCTTGCAACAATAAATTTGCAGCCTCCTGTGTTCAGCTTAACGATTCATTTGCTTCTTCACAGGTCTTGCTTTTCCATCTGCGAAGGTGTATGCTGTTCTTACTTTCCTTTTGTTCGGAGAGTATCTCCTGCGGCGGCGTTCCGCCATCCTTATCCGCAGGACTGTTCCAATATTGATCCACGCTCTATATTCAGAGCCATTTCCCTGTACAGATAAGCTGACAGATTCAAAAATGAGGTGATGCCATTGATTTAAAAGCACTTTGCAGGTTGCATTTACTAAAAGACATATACTATACTAAAGGAGAAAAGA
>NHCFC00100__coassemble_1572_pt1 | contig 23773 bp, 25 predicted proteins | sample NHCFC00100__metabat2_high_PE_030 | metagenome-assembled genome bin NHCFC00100 | reverse complement strand
AAAGAGGCAGGAGCAAAGAGAGTGCTCCCGCTGAATGTAAGCGGTCCGTTCCATTCTCCGATGCTGACAGAAGCAGGAGAGGAACTTGGAAAAGTTCTTGAAAATGTAGAAGTATCGCCCCTTACGATTCCGTATGTGACGAACGTAACGGCAGAGTACGTGACAGATATCGCAGAGACAAAAGCTCTCCTCGCAAAACAGGTGGCATCTTCCGTAAGATGGCAGCAGAGTGTGGAGAACATGATCGCGGACGGCGTGGATACATTCGTGGAGATCGGACCGGGCAAGACGCTGGCAGGTTTCATGCGCAAGATCAACCGTGATGTGAAGGTTTACAATGTAGGCACATGGGAAGACGTAGACAAGGTGGTAAGTGAATTATGTTAAATGGAAAAGTTGCAGTAGTGACAGGCGCTTCCAGGGGAATCGGAAGAGCGGTTGCCATTAAGCTGGCAGGAGAGGGCGCGACGGTAGTGATCAACTACAATGGTTCGAAGGAGCGTGCTGAAGCAGTAAAGGCTGAGATCGAAGCGGCAGGCGGCAAGGCAGAGATCAAACAGTGCAATGTATCAGATTACAGTGCCTGCGAGGAGATGTTCAAAGAGATCGTCGCGGAGCTTGGAAGTGTGGATATCCTTGTAAACAACGCAGGGATCACAAAGGACGGTCTTCTGATGAAGATGTCCGAGGAAGATTATGATGCAGTGCTTGATACGAACCTGAAGGGAACATTCAACTGCATCCGTTTCGTGGCAAGACAGATGATCAAGCAGAGAGGCGGACGCATCATCAATATGTCATCTGTATCCGGAGTCCTCGGCAATGCGGGACAGGCGAACTACTCCGCTTCCAAGGCAGGCGTCATCGGTCTGACGAAGTCAGCGGCAAGAGAGCTTGCAAGCCGCGGCGTCACAGTGAACGCGATCGCGCCGGGATTCATCAACACAGAGATGACAGAGGTGCTTTCCGATAAAGTGAAAGAGGGCGCTGTAGCACAGATCCCCATGGGAAAATTCGGTGAGACAGAGGATATCGCCAATGCTGTGGCATTCCTTGCTTCAGAGGGGGCAAGGTATATCACAGGACAGGTGATCAATGTAGACGGCGGAATGGCCATGTAAAGGAGAAAAATATGAAGAGAAGAGTTGTAGTGACAGGTCTTGGGGCTGTAACGCCGATCGGTAATACGGTGGATGAGTTCTGGGCAGGAATTAAAGAAGGCAAGGTCGGTATCGGACCGATCACCAAGTTTGACGCGTCAGAGTACAAGGTGCAGATCGCGGCAGAGGTGAAAGATTTCGTCGCGAAAGAGCGTATGGACTTTAAGGCGGCAAAGAGAATGGAGCCGTTTTCACAGTATGCGGTTGCAGCGGCCAAAGAGGCATTTGACGACGCGGGGCTCGACATGGAGAAGGAAGATCCGTTCAGAGTGGGCGTGATCGTAGGATCCGGTATCGGAAGCCTCCAGTGTGTGGAGACCAACTATGAGAAGATCATCACAAAAGGACCGAACAAGGTGAATCCGCTGATGGTTCCGCTGATGATCTCCAATATGGCGGCAGGAAATATTTCCATCCAGCTTGGACTGAAAGGAAAATGTACAAACGTTGTTACAGCATGTGCATCCGGTACACACTGCATCGGCGACGCGCTGCGTGCCATCCAGTACGGCGATGCGGATGTGATGGTGGCAGGAGGAACAGAGGCTTCTATCTGTCCGACAGGAATCGCGGGATTTACTTCCCTGACAGCACTGTCCACAACGAATGATCCGCAGCATGCATCCCGTCCGTTTGACAAGGACAGAGACGGTTTTGTCCTCGGCGAAGGCGCCGGCATCGTTGTTCTTGAGGAACTGGAGCACGCGAAGGCAAGAGGCGCGAAGATCTATGCTGAGTTGGTAGGTTACGGCGCGACAGGCGACGCTTACCACATTACTTCCCCGGCTGAAGACGGAGAGGGCGCTGGTATGGCGATGAAGCTTGCTATGAAAGAGGCAGGTGTCGCTCCGGAGCAGATCGATTACATCAACGCGCACGGAACAAGTACACATCACAATGACCTGTTCGAGACCAAAGCGATCAAGCTGGCGCTCGGCGACGCGGCAAAGGATGTTGTTATCAACTCTACAAAGTCCATGATCGGACATCTGCTCGGCGCGGCAGGCGGTGTGGAGTTCGTTGTATGTGTAAAGAGTATCCAGGATGGATTTATCCACCAGACAATGGGTACAGAGAATGTAGATCCGGAATGTGACCTGAACTATGCGGTAGGCGCTCCGGTTGAGAAGGACGTCAATTATGTACTTACGAACTCACTGGGCTTCGGCGGTCACAACGCGACGCTGCTCGTGAAGAAGTTCGAGGACTGATCTTTAATCTAGTTGGAAACAGTCATGGATTGATACCGGACGATCCGGTAAGAGAGGAATAAGAATATGAAAGTGGAACAGATATTACAGCTCATTGATGCCGTGTCAGCGTCTGAACTGACAGAGTTCAAATACGAAGAGGATGGTGTGAAACTGTCCCTTAAGAAAACAAATGGCAAAGAAGTGACCGTGATTCCGGCACCGGCGGCTCCGCTCCCGGTTGCTCCGATGGCGCCTGCTCCGGCTGTGGTACCGGCAGCAGCTCCGACTCCGGCGGCTGAAGCAGTAAGCGCAGCTCCGGCAGCGGAGACATCCGCGGCAGAGGCACCGGCAGGGAATGTGGTAAAATCTCCTCTTGTAGGTACGTTCTATGCGGCACCGGCTGAAGACGCTGATCCGTTTGTAAAAGTGGGAGACAGTGTAAAAGAAGGACAGGTGCTTGCTATCGTTGAGGCAATGAAACTGATGAACGAGATCGAGAGCGATTTCACAGGAACAGTGACAGAGATACTGGTAGAGAACGGTCAGGCAGTAGAATTCGGCCAGCCGCTTTTTGTAATCAGCTAACCGCACATGCGACGCGATGACACCATAAGCTGTTGCAGGCTTGCCTGCATACAGCAAGGGTGACATCGTGGCATATGGCGGAGCCATACAGCGAGAAGAAGCCGCGAAGCGGCGGAATCGAGCTGCATGTGTGGTGGAAGCACGAAGAGCCATACAGCGAGAAGAAGCCGCGAAGCGGCGGAATCGAGCTGCATGAGCGGTGGGAGCAATAATATAAATTGAGGTGTAAGCTATGAATAGTTTGAATGTAGAGCAGATCCAGGAGATCATCCCCCACAGACATCCGTTCCTTCTGATCGACAAGGTCGAGGATTACGAGCCGGGGGAATATGCGGTTGCATATAAGGCAGTGACATACAGAGAGGATTTCTTTAAAGGACACTTCCCGCAGAAGGCTGTAATGCCGGGCGTACTCATCCTTGAGGCGCTGGCTCAGGCAGGGGCAGTCGCGATCTTAAGCGTACCGGAGAATCAGGGCAAGATCGCGTTCTTCGGCGGCGTTTCAAAATGTCGTTTCAAGGGAATGGTATTTCCGGGGGATACTCTGAAATTAGAGACAAAGATCATCAAGAGAAAGGGCCCCGTAGGAGTTGGAGAGGCTGTTGCATCTGTTGACGGTAAAGTAGTTGTCAGCGCTGAGCTGACATTCATGGTAGGGGAGTAAATAAGAGATGATTGAAAAAGTATTGATCGCGAACCGTGGGGAGATCGCTGTGCGTATCATCCGCGCTTGTCGTGAGATGGGGATCGAGACAGTGGCAGTATATTCTGAGGCTGACAGAGAGGCTCTGCACACACAGCTTGCAGACGAGGCGATCTGTATCGGACCGGCGCCGTCTTCAGAAAGTTATCTGAATATGAACAACATCATCAGCGCCACACTGGTATCCGGAGCAGACGCTATCCATCCGGGCTTCGGCTTCCTTTCAGAGAACAGCAAGTTCGCGGAACTGTGCGAGCAGTGTAATATTACATTTATCGGACCGAAGTCTCAGGTGATCCAGAGCCTGGGAAATAAATCCGAGGCAAGGAACACCATGGTAAATGCGGGCGTTCCGGTCATCCCGGGCAGCAACGAGCCGATCTACGATGCAGAGACCGGCGCGAAGGTAGCCGCGGAGATCGGATATCCTGTCATCGTAAAGGCTGCTCTTGGCGGCGGCGGTAAAGGCATGCGTGTAGCTGAGACTCCGGAAGAGTTCGAGAACAGTTTCAAGACTGCGCAGAAGGAAACACAGATGGCATTCGGAGACAACACGATGTATATTGAACATTTCGTGCAGAATCCGCGCCACATTGAGTTCCAGATTCTTGCGGATGAGCATGGAAATGTGATCCACTTAGGAGAGCGCGACTGCTCGATCCAGAGGAACCATCAGAAGATGATCGAGGAGTCCCCCTCCATCGCCCTTACACCTGAGCTTCGCGAGAAGATGGGTGAAGCTGCGGTAAAAGCGGCGAAAGCAGCACACTATACCAATGCGGGAACCATCGAGTTCCTTCTGGAGAAAAGCGGCAACTTCTATTTTATGGAAATGAACACAAGGATCCAGGTAGAGCATCCGGTTACTGAGTGGGTGACAGGGATCGACCTGATCAAGGAGCAGATCCGTATCGCGGACGGCAGAGAATTAAGCTATAAGCAGGAAGATGTGCACATCACGGGGCATGCGATCGAGTGCCGTATCAACGCAGAGAATCCCAAGAAGAACTTCCGCCCGTCACCGGGAACAATCACGGATATGTATCTTCCGGGAGGCAAAGGCGTGCGTATCGATGCCGCGATCTACAGTGGTTATACAGTTCCGCCGTATTATGATTCCATGCTTGCGAAGCTGATCGTACATGCGAAGAACAGAAGCGAAGCCATCAGGAAGATGCGCAGCGCACTCGGTGAGGTTATCATCGAAGGAATTGATACAAACGTAGATTACCAGTACGAGATCCTGAATCATCCGGATTTTGTAAAGGGTGATATAGATATTGAGTTTATCTCCAAGATAAACGAGGGCTGAATCCAGGAGGATAATTTCCAATGAAGCTGAAAGATATGTTTAAAAAGACAAGTAAACGCTCTCACTATATTTCTCTGAAGAATGAGCGTCCGGAGGTCCCGGAGGGACTTCTGCGCAAGTGTAACAAATGCGGCGCGGCGATCATTGCGGAGGATGTGAAGAACGGATACTATATCTGTCCGAAGTGTCACGGGTATTTCCGTGTACATGCTTACCGACGGGTAGAAATGCTTGCTGATGAAGGCTCCTTTGAAGAGTGGGATAAGGAGATGGAGTTCGCCAATCCTCTGGATTTCAAAGGCTATGAGGAAAAGGTAGAGCACTTACAGCAGCGCACAAAGCTTAATGAGGCAGTCGTGACGGGCAAGATCACCATAAACGGGCATCCGGCAGTGATCGGCGTGTGCGACGGCCGGTTTATGATGGCCAGCATGGGCCATATCGTAGGAGAAAAGATCGCAAGAGCAGTAGAGAGAGCTACAGCAGAGAAACTTCCGGTCATCATCTTCACATGCTCCGGAGGGGCAAGAATGCAGGAGGGGATCATATCCCTGATGCAGATGGCGAAGACCTCCGCAGCGCTTAAGAAGCACAGCGACGCGGGACAGCTTTACATTACGGTGCTTACTGATCCGACAACAGGCGGTGTGACAGCGAGCTTCGCTATGCTGGGAGATATCATCCTGGCTGAGCCGAAGGCACTCATCGGATTCGCTGGTCCGCGTGTCATCGAACAGACCATCGGACAGAAACTCCCGAAAGGGTTCCAGCGGTCAGAGTTCCTGCTGGAGCACGGATTCGTAGACCGTATCGTGGAGCGTGAGGAGATGAAAGATGTACTCACACAGATCCTTGCCTTTCATGAAGGAAAGGCAGCGGAGGGCGCAGAGACATCAGGTGTGGAAAGCCTGCAGAGCAAGGCGGCAGCGGATCACACAGGCTCTCAGTCTGATGCAGACACGACAGATCACGCAGGCACGAAAGACACAGAGCGCAGCGCATGGGATCGTGTGCAGATATCAAGAAAGAAAGACAGACCGGTCGGGACAGATTATATTGAAGCACTGTTTACTGACTTTATGGAGTTCCACGGCGACAGATACTATAAAGATGATCACGCCATCGTGGGCGGAGTGGCGTATTTTCACGGCATGCCTGTGACTGTGATCGCACAGGCAAAGGGAAAGACGACCAAGGAGAATCTGGACCGCAACTTCGCGATGCCGTCTCCGGACGGATACCGCAAGGCGCTTCGCCTGATGAAGCAGGCAGAGAAGTTTGGCCGTCCGGTTATCTGCTTCGTAGATACACCGGGAGCTTTCTGCGGTCTGGAAGCAGAAGAAAGAGGTCAGGGCGAGGCGATCGCGCGCAATCTTTATGAGCTGTCAGGGCTGAAGGTTCCGGTACTCTCCATTGTCATCGGAGAAGGCGGAAGCGGCGGCGCGCTGGCAATGGCAGTTGCGGATGAAGTGTGGATGCTGGAGAATGCTGTTTATTCCGTACTCTCACCGGAAGGTTTCGCAAGTATCCTCTGGAAGGACAGCAAGCGCGCAAGTGAGGCGGCTGAGGTGATGAAGCTCACAGCAGGCGACTTGAAGCGCCTTGGAATTATTGAACAGGTGATCGCTGAACCGGAAGATTTCAGCGATACAAATATGGAATCCGTATGCAGGGACATGGATGGCAGGATCGCTGGTTTCCTTGCGGAAAATGCGGCAGTTGACGCGGATGAACTGACACAGAGGAGATATGAAAGATTCCGCAGGATGTGAGGACAGATATGAAAAATCTTAAAATAGGTGAAAAGCTTACCCGTTTCCCACTGATCCAGGGCGGAATGGGAGTCGGGATCAGTCTCGGAAGACTTGCGGGGACAGTAGCCCGTGAGGGAGGTATCGGCATTATCTCTACTGCCCAGATCGGATACAGGGAGCAAGACTTTGATAAGGATCCCGCAGCTGCGAACCTGAGAGCGATCGAAAGTGAGATGAAGAAGGCGAGAATGATCTCGCCCGGGGGCATTATCGGGTACAATATTATGACAGCGCTGAAGGAATACGCGGCCCATGTCAGGGCGGCGGTGAAAGCCGGCGCGGATATTATCATATCCGGCGCGGGGCTGCCCACAGATCTTCCGGCACTGACAGAGGGAAGCAGTACAAAGATCGCTCCCATCGTTTCCACAGACAAATCGGCTAACGTGATCCTGAAATACTGGGACAGAAAATATAAACGCACAGCGGATCTGGTGGTGATCGAAGGACCTAAAGCCGGCGGACATCTTGGATTTAAGAAAGAAGAACTCGCAGAGTTTACAGAAGAGGCTTATGATGAAGAGATCATGAGCATTATACGTACTGTGAAAGGCTATGCGGAAAAGTACGGAAGAGAGATCCCTGTAGTTGTTGCCGGCGGGATCTACGACAGCAGTGATGTAAGACATGCGCTGGAACTGGGAGCTGACGGTGTTCAGGTGGCAACCCGCTTCGTCACTACGGAGGAATGTGATGCTGATATCCGATATAAAGAGGCTTATGTCCGGGCATCAGAGGAAGACATCGTCATCGTAAAAAGCCCGGTGGGCATGCCGGGACGGGCGATCATGAATCCGCTTATGAAGCGGGTGGCAGACGGCGAGAAGGTTCCCCACAGTCCATGCCACAGGTGCCTGGCAAAATGTAACCCTGCACAGATCCCTTACTGTATTACAGACGGATTGATCGAAGCGGTCAGAGGAAACATTGAGAAGGGATTGATCTTCTGCGGGGCGAAAGCGTGGAAAGCAGAGCGGATCGACACAGTCAGGGATGCAATGATAAGTCTGTTCGCCTGAGAAAGATATATGAGGGCACACACCAAGATGCGCAGAAAGCAAAGGGAAGGAGGAAGGCAGATGAATCCGAGAGAAACGATCAATGACATTTTGGTAAATCTTTTCAATGAGATATGGAAGCTGGAAGAAGACGCGATCATTACTGAGGAGTTCAGAGATATTACGAATAATGATATGCACATCATTGAGGCAATCGGACTTTCTGGAGAAAATACGATGTCACTGGTGGCAAAGAAGATTGGAATCACTGCCGGTTCTCTGACCACAGCGGTGAACGCTCTTGTGAATAAAAAGTATGTGACAAGGCAGCGCAGTGAACGTGATCGAAGGGTTGTGTTCCTGGCACTTACGAAAAAAGGAATAAAAGCGTTTGAGCACCACCGCGACTATCATCATAAAATGACGGATGCAGTGATCCAGAACTTAGATGAAAAAGAAATTCCGATCCTTTTGAAAACTTTGGATGGATTGTCAGAATTTTTCAGAGGTTATAAAGACAAAATGCAAAAAGATAAAAGCGCATAGCATAGAAAATGTAAAAAGAAACAAAAAAATTTGACCTTTTGAGAAAAATGAGGTACAATCCCTTTTGGAACTTTGAGGATTGAGTTGAATATGTGAGGGTGCTGACATCCATAGATGTTCCAGTGCCGAAAATACTTGGATGTATTATGTAGGAGGAAACAAGTATGGCAGTAAAGAAGACAACAACAAAGGCAGCCGCTGCAAAAAAGGAAACAGTGGCAAAGACTGTGAAGGCAGAACCGGTAAAGGCAGCAGAGACAGCTGTGAAAGCAGAACCGGCAAAGGCTTCTGAAAAAGAAGTGAAAGCTGAAGCAGCAAAGGCTATTGAGACAAAGAAAGACACAACAAAGAAGCTTGAGACAAAGGCAGGCGTTTTAGTAGATACACCGGCAGCAGAAGAGAAAAAGACAACAGCTGCAAAGAAGACGACAGCGACAAAGACAACTGCGAAGAAAGCAGCGACAAAGACAGCTGCAAAGAAGCCAACGACAGCGAAGACAGCAGCTAAGAAGACAACAGCAGCGAAGAAGACAGCTGCTAAGAAAGCTGAGATCAAGACAGAGATGTTCCTTCAGTTCGCAGGAAAAGAGTATTCTCAGGAAGAGATCATCCAGAAGGTAAAAGACATCTGGACATATGACCTCGGAAAGAATGTAGACGACATCAAAGATGTCCAGCTGTATCTCAAACCGGAAGAATCCGCGGCATACTATGTCGTAAACGGCGAAGAGAGCGGCAAGGTAATTCTGTAAGCAATTACAGGAAGTTCAATGAAAAGAATTCCCCTCTGTATCGGGAGAGCCTTTTATGGGCCCTCGTGCAGAGGGGATTTTTGTTTTTCATCAATGGCTTCTTAAAAAGAACTTCTTTTTCTGGATTTTTTTCTGTGTCGTGCTACAATAAAAAGCAGATGAGAAGAAACGGAGATGATCGTGATGGAAGAAAAGACGGAGAAAAAGACTCCGGAACAAAGGAGTGCGGAGCAGGAGAGACTTAAGCAGCAGATCCGCTTCATTGTAGAGATTGACAAGGTAAAGAACATCTTCCGCCAGACGTATCTTGCGGACGGAAAGCGCAAGGAGAATGACGCGGAGCATTCGTGGCATCTGGCGCTCTCGGCCGTGCTCTTAAAGGAGCACATGGAAGAGGATGTCGATCTGACCAGGGTGATGATCATGGTGCTCATCCATGATCTTGTGGAAATCGACGCGGGCGACACTTATGCATATGATACAGCCGGCGCAGCGACCAAGAGAGAACGGGAGGTAAAAGCAGCGGACCGTATCTTTGGACTGCTCCCGGAGGATCAGGGCAGATATTTCCGAGAATTATGGGACGAGTTCGAGGAGTATGAGAGCGCGGACGCGAAGTTTGCCCATCTGCTGGATAATTTCCAGCCGCTGCTATTAAATGACGCTTCGGACGGGATAAGCTGGGAGGAGCACGGTGTACACAAGTCACAGGTGTGCAGGCGCAATGAGCGTATTCCCGAGACGTCTCAGATCGTATGGGAGAAGATGCTTGAGATCATGGATAAGCATATCGAAAAGGGGACGCTGCTCGGGGATTGAAGTCCGTCATATTGAGCGTGCAGCATGCAGAGACCGGAGATGATTAATTGAAGATTCAGGTCAGAGAAAAGAGGAAATCTATATGTATGAGAGAGAAACAGAACAGCTTCAAAGTATTATCGACGACAGTCGCAGGATCGTATTCTTCGGGGGAGCCGGCGTCTCTACGGAGAGCGGGATCCCGGATTTCAGGAGCGCGGACGGGATCTACCACCAGCAGTATAAGTACTCGCCGGAGCAGGTGGTAAGCCACAGCTTCTTCATGCAGTATCCGGAGGCTTTTTATGAGTTCTATAAGGATAAGATGATGGCTCTGGACGCGAAACCGAACCCGGCGCATATCAAGCTGGCACAGTTGGAGTCCGCGGGAAAGCTTTCGGCGGTGGTGACGCAGAATATCGACGGGCTCCATCAGGCGGCGGGAAGTAAGCGGGTCTATGAGCTCCACGGAAGTATCCACAGAAATTACTGTATGAAATGCGGGAAGTTCTATGACGCGCAGTATGTAAAGAATTATGACGGCGTTCCAAGATGTGAGTGCGGCGGCATGATCAAGCCGGATGTCGTCCTCTATGAGGAAGGGCTGGACCCTGCCACCATACAGGGAGCGGTGCAGGCGATCGGTCAGGCAGATACCCTGATCATCGGCGGCACTTCTCTTGTGGTGTATCCGGCGGCGGGATTCATTGATTATTTCAGAGGAAAGCATCTTGTGGTCATCAATAAATCAGAGACTGCGAAAGCGGTCAGGGCAGAGCTGACCATCGCCGCGCCTATCGGGGAGATCATGGACAGGATAGAGGGATAGAAAGATACAAATATAGAACCGGAGAGGATAAGAGATGGATTATAAATGCGTGGATATGGATGCGTATAAGAGAAAAGCGCATTTTGAATATTTCAACAGTCTTGCTTACCCTTATGTGGGAGTGACGGTGAATGTGGATATCACGGAGCTGAAAGAAGCTGTCAGCAGGAAGCGTCTGCCCTTTTTCTTAACGGTCTGCTACTGTGTGGGAAGGGCAGCCAACGAGGTGCCGGAGTTCCGGCAGAGGATACAGGAAGGGCAGATCGTGGAGTTCGGGCACTGCAGGACTTCCCATACCGTAGCGCTGGATGACGGGACATATTGTTACTGTAATCTTGAGAGTAACAAGCCGTTTAGAGATTATATCACATATGCTGTCAGGGAGCAGGAGAAGGCAAAAGAAGAGGCGACGATACATGAGGACGATAATCTGGATATGATATTTATCTCCACTGTCCCATGGATTTCATATACCTCACTTATCCAGCCGGTTCCCATGCCGGCGGACAGCAATCCAAGGATCACATGGGGAAAATACTTCCGGCAGGAGGGAAGGGTACTTCTCCCGGTATCCGTGCTGTGCCACCATGCGCTGGTGGACGGTCTTCATATCGCAATGTTTTATGAGTTGTTAGAAAAAGAAATCTCAGCAGTCACATCTCTGTGACCGCTGAGATTTTTATCGTTCCCATCTTCCGGATGCCCCGCAGGGAAGTACCAGTCCGCTTTCTTTTACAGGAAGCCCGATCTCCTGCGATTCCACATGTCCGCCCCAGGGCTTTAACTCTGTGGCGATCATGTAGGTCAGCACAGCCGGAGCAAGTCCGGTCGTGTAAGAGTTCACAAGGAAGAACAGGGCGTCTTTTGAGAGGATTTTTGTACAGAGTTTGATCAGCGGATGGATCATATCCTCAATCTTCCAGATCTCGCCCTTGGGACCCCTTCCGTAAGACGGAGGATCCATGATGATGGCATCGTAGGTGTTGCCGCGGCGGATCTCTCGTTCTACGAATTTCACACAGTCATCCACCAGCCAGCGGATCGGCGCGTCTTTCAGCCCGGAGGAGACAGCGTTTTCCTTCGCCCAGCCGACCATTCCTTTGGACGCGTCCACATGAGTGACCTGCGCACCGGCAGCCGCGGCCGCGAGAGTGGCGCCTCCTGTGTATGCGAAGAGGTTCAGCACCTTGACCGGACGTCCGGCACTGCGGATCTTGTCTGAGAACCAGTCCCAGTTCGTCGCCTGTTCCGGGAAGAGTCCGGTATGCTTGAAACTGAAAGGCTTTAAGTTAAATGTAAGCGAGCCGTAACAGATCTGCCACTGCTTTGGCAGACTGAAGAACTCCCACTCGCCGCCTCCCTTTTTGCTGCGGTGATAATGCCCGTTCATCTTCTTCCAGCCTGCGTGCTTCTTCGGAGTATCCCAGATGACCTGCGGGTCCGGCCTTACCAGGAGATAATCTCCCCAGCGCTCCAGCTTCTCACCATTGGAGCAGTCTATCACTTCATAATCTTTCCAGTTATCTGCAATCCACATATATGATATCCCTTTCTCAAACTATTTCTGCGGTATGAACTGTAACGATTATAGCACAGAGTGAGGGAGGGGGAAAGAAATATTGTAGGAATCAATGCAGGTATTTCGTTTTCCCGAATTCTCCAAATATGAAGTCCCTGAATAAACAGCAGGAAAGTAATACTGCCCATTTGATTTGGCAGCATTTCCGCTTCCGGACACTTTCGCAAAGAAATGCTCCTGAATTAAATGGCTGTGTCACTGGCAATCATCAGGTGCCTGTGCTAGAATGAAATGCAGAGAGGCGGAACACAGGCCTTGGATAATGTGGAATGAAAACGGAGGTAAGAACGATGATCACAGTAAATGCAATGGGCGATGTCTGCCCGATCCCTGTCGTAAAGACAAAGAAAGCGTTAGGAGAACTGACCGGTCCCGACCAGATCGAGGTTCTTGTAGATAATGAGACTGCCATGAGAAATGTCATGAAGATGGCGAAGAGCTCCGGAGCGGAAGCGGAAGCCGAGCAGCTGGCAGAAAGAGAGTACCGTGTTCTGATCACAGTGGGAGAAGCCGTGATACAGAAGAATTCTGCCGTTAAAGACACAGACCGGCAGGCAGGGACCGCAGAAAGCGCGCAGACTGCACAGGCATGCCCCACATGCCTTGGAACAGTGGTATCTATCGGTTCTGACCGCATGGGAGACGGCAGTGATGAACTGGGACATATCCTGATGAAGAGCTTCATCTTCGCGGTGACACAGCTCGATCAGCTTCCGGATAAGATGCTGTTCTATAACGGCGGCGCGAAACTGACGATCGGGGGCTCAGAGTGTCTGGAGGACTTAAAGACACTGGCGGAGCAGGGAGTGGAGATCTTAACCTGCGGAACATGCCTCGATTACTACGGGATCAAGGACAAGCTGGCGATCGGTGGTGTGACCAACATGTACACGATCGTAGAGACACTGCAGGGCGCGATGAACGTGATCCGTCCGTAATGATGACAGGGAGAAAGAACTATGCATGATGAAATCCATTTGACACAATTTGCAAAGCACGGAGGCTGTGCGGCAAAGATCGGACCGGATACCCTTTCAAAGGTGCTGGGACGGCTTCCGAAATTCACCGATCCCTCTCTTCTGGTCGGATTTGAGACATCGGACGATGCTGCTGTCTACAAGATATCAGACGATGTGGCGGTCATCCAGACACTGGACTTCTTTACTCCAGTGGTAGATGATCCGTATACATTCGGACAGGTCGCCGCGACCAATGCATTGAGCGATGTGTACGCCATGGGCGGCGAGCCGAAGATCGCCCTGAATATCGTGGAGTTCCCCGGGGAACTGGATCCGGATATCCTAGGTGAGATCCTGCGGGGCGGGGCAGATAAGGTACATGAGGCAGGTGCGGTCCTTGTGGGAGGACATTCGATCCAGGACGATGTGCCCAAATACGGGCTTTCCGTTACCGGATTTGTCCATCCGGACCAGATCTACAAGAATTACGGCTGTCAGGAAGGCGATGTGCTCATCCTTACGAAGCAGCTGGGAGTGGGCGTGGTAAATACTGCGGTAAAAGCACAGATGGCGTCTCCGGAGGCGGAGCAGGAAGTGATCCGTGTGATGACCACACTGAATAAGGACGCGAAGGAGATCGCGCGCAGGCATACGGTACATGCGTGTACGGATGTGACCGGATTCGGGCTTCTCGGGCACTGTTCTGAGATGGCGTCCGCCAGCGGCGCTGTGATCGAGATCGCGGCAGGAGCGATCCATTATATACAGGATGCGAAAGAATATGCGCGGATGGGGCTCATACCCGGCGGTGCCTACCGTAACCGGAAGCATGTGGCGGACATTCTTGAGACGGGAGAGGGACTGGATGAGATGTGGCTGGATCTTCTCTGTGATCCGCAGACTTCAGGAGGGCTTCTCCTTGCCGTGCCTGAGGAGGAAGCAGAGGAAATCCTGGAAGAACTCGCCAGGTGCGGAACCGGAACAAAGGCTTCCGTTGTGGGGCGCGTGATCAAGAGCGGATGTGACGGGCGCATCCTTCTGAAAGAAGGGACGACCAGATGAATCTGAAACAGCTTGAGGCATTCGTCCGTGTGGCTGAGACGAAGAGCTTTTCACTTACGGCGAAGCAGCTATACCTGACCCAGCCTACCGTGAGTGCGCATATCGCCTCCCTGGAAAAGGAGCTTAACACCTGTCTGCTGGTGAGGAATACCAAAGGCGTGGCACTCTCAGAGGAGGGAAAAGAACTTTACGCGTATGCGGAGCAGATACTGGAGCTGGAGCGCAAGATCAAGGAGCGGTTCGGATTAAACCGGGCCGGCGGCGGGAGTGTTCTCCGTGTGGCAGCGTCCACGGTTCCCGCGCAGTATCTCCTGCCGGATATCATGGCGGCATTTCGAAAGAAATATCCGGATGAAAAGATCAAGGTTCTGGAATCAGACAGCGCGGGAGTGGCGGAAATGATCCGTACACACAAAGCGGATGTGGGATTTACCGGGACAGTGATCGAGAGAGGAAACTGCACATATCTTCCTTTCTACCAGGATGAACTGGTGCTGATCACACCTGCGCAGGATTATTTTCTTGAGAAGAAAGAGAGCGGAGAAGATATCAGCAGCTGGATCGGAAAAGAGCCGTTCATTATGCGTGAGGAAGGATCAGGCACGATCAAAGAAGCGCAGAGGATCCTCTCGGGAAGAGGAATCGATCTGAGAGAGTTCTGCGTGGCTGCCGTGGTAGAGAATCCGGAGACCGTGAAGAGGTCCGTGGAACACGGAGTAGGGATCTCCATCTTGTCCCGCCTGACGGCGGAGGAAGAAGTAAAGTCAGGAAAGCTCCTGGCATTTCCGCTGGAAGAAACGGGAGGAAAAAGATCGATCAATCTTGTGTACGACGCAGGTTATCCGAGCCTCCCGGCGGCAGATAAGTTCGTGGAGACTGTAAAGGAGTTATATTTATAGATAATATCTATAAGTATCGGAGAGTTATCGGGGTTTTCGATTGGACGGGTCTGTGAGCGCGTTTTATACTTATAGCAACGGACAACAGCGCCGGAGTGCAGAGGCGGCATTATCAAAAGCCGGCCCTGTACCGGCGCTGTCGCAAGATAAACTCTCTCAGATACCGGCGCGGCGAAGGCGTATGGAAAGGAAGCGAGTGTACTTATGATCTATATGGATAATGCAGCGACAACGATACAGAAACCGGAGGAGGTAAAGGCGGCTGTTATGGCCGCCTTTGATTCTATGGGGAATTCCGGGCGGGGAGCATCCCGTCCTGCTCTGGACGCGTCGAGAGTGATCTATGACACAAGAGAGAAGCTGGCGCGGCTCTTTGGAGCAGGAAGTGCGAAGCAGGTTGTGTTCACGGCGAATTCCACGGAAAGCCTGAACATTGCCATAAAAGGACTTTTTGAAAAAGGGGATCATGTGATCACGACTGTTCTGGAGCATAATTCTGTTCTGCGCCCGTTATATGAATGTGAGAGAAATGGCGTGGAGCTGACAATCATAGGCTGTGACAAGAGCGGAAATATTTCTTATGAGGAAATGGAGGCGGCTGTCAGAAAGAACACGAAGGCAGTCGTCTGCACCCATGCGTCAAACCTGACGGGCAACATGATCGACCTGGAAAAGACAGGTGAGATCACAAGGAAGCACAAGCTCCTTTTTGTCGTGGACGCGTCCCAGACAGCAGGGGTATATCCCATTGACGTGGAGAGGTTTCATATCGACGTACTTTGCTTTACCGGTCATAAGAGCCTGCGGGGACCGCAGGGAACCGGCGGGATGTGGGTGAGAGAGGGTGTACAGATCCACCCCCTCCTCTCCGGAGGCAGCGGGATTGATACATACAACCAGAGTCATCCTTTAGAGATGCCCACTGCTCTTGAGGCAGGCACTTTGAACGGTCACGGTATTGCCGGACTGGGAGCCGCCCTGTCTTATCTTGAGCGGACCGGGATGGATGTCATCCGGGAAAGAGAGTTGTCACTGATGCGGAGATTCTATGAAGGTGTATCTGTGATCCCCGGTGTGAAGGTATACGGTGACTTTACTACCGACAGACGGGCGCCCATCGTAACTCTTAATATCCGGGACTACGACTCATCTGAGGTGAGCGATGAACTCAGTGAAGAATACGGGATCGTGACCAGACCCGGAGCGCACTGCGCGCCGCTGATGCACAGGGCACTGGGGACGGTGGATCAGGGGGCGGTGCGGTTCAGCTTCTCCCACTACAACACAGAAGAGGAAGTAGATCTTGCGATAAATGCCGTGAAACAACTGGCGTGTGAAGATGATGTGTGATCGAAAGGACGCATGATCAGAAAGATATATGATCAGAAAAGCACGCTAATAGGAAAAGAGCAGGAGGGAATCACATGAATCTTTCAGATTCAAAGAAAAAACTTGCGCTGGCAGGCGTGGTCTGCGGACTTGTGGCAGCCTGCCTTGCGTATTTTGGCAATCCGGCCAACATGGCGTTCTGTATCGCGTGTTTTATTCGTGATACGGCAGGAGCGCTGGGAATGCACTCTGCGGAGGCAGTACAGTATGTAAGACCGGAGATCATCGGTCTGGTATTAGGAGCATTTTTAATATCAGTCGTAACAAAGGAGTACCGTTCCACAGCGGGATCATCACCTGTTGTACGATTTTTGCTGGGAATGATCCTTGTGATCGGATCACTTGTATTCTTAGGATGCCCGCTTAGGATGATCATCCGTATGTCAGCAGGCGACTTAAACGCATGGGTCGCCCTGATCGGTTTTATCCTTGGAGTGGGGACCGGAGTGATCGCCCTGAAGAAAGGGTTCAGTCTCGGACGTGCCCACGCGACGAATAAGATGAACGGCGGCGTGCTGCCGCTGCTGCTTGTGGGGATCCTTGTACTGGCACTGGCGACCACGCTGTTAAAGAGCAGTGAGAGCGGTCCGGGAAGCATGCACGCGCCGGTACTGATGTCACTGGCAGGAGGTCTTATCTTCGGAGCGTTTGCCCAGAAGGCAAGGATGTGCTTTGCCGGAAGTGTACGTGATGTAATCCTGATGAGGAACTTTGATCTGCTGACGATCATCGGAGGATTCTTCGTAGTGATGCTGATCTTCAACATCGCTACAGGCAGATTCGTTCCGGCATTTGATACGCCGGGAGTGATCGCCCACTCTGAACATCTCTGGAATATCCTTGGGATGTATGCGGTAGGATTCGCGGCAGTCCTTGCAGGCGGATGCCCGCTGCGCCAGCTGATCCTCGCGGGACAGGGTTCATCCGATTCCGCGGTGACGGTAGTCGGTATGTTCGTTGGAGCCGCCCTGGCGCACAATCTGGGACTGGCAGCCAGCGGAACGGCAAAGGACGCGGCAACAGGAGCGATCACAGCGGGAAGCGTGCCGCTGAACGGAAAAGTGGCGGTCATCATCTGCATCGCGGTTTGCTTTGTGATCGCATTTTTTAATAAAAGATCAGAAGGAAAGTAGAGGAGAAGAGGATGAAAACAGTAGACGCAAGGGGGCTTTCCTGCCCGGAACCGCTCATGCTTACGGAAGAAGCGGTAAAGTCCGGTGAGAGACCGGTAAAGGTGCTGGTGTCAGAGCCGCACCAGAAGATGAATGTGGAGAAATATGCCAGGGATCATGGTATCGCCTTCACCACAGAGGAGACAGAGGACGGCTTCGCGGTCGTGATCGGTTGAGAGAACTATGAGGAAAAAGGAATTAAAACTCGTAATAACATTTCACACAACAGCAGATGCCATGGCAATGGAGAAGGCGTGCCGGGAGCGGGAGGTTCCCGGCAGGCTGATCCCTGTCCCCCGTTCGATCTCTGCGGGGTGCGGCCTTGCGTGGTGCGCGCCCCTGGAGGAGAGGGAACACCTCTCTTGGGTTATGAAAGACAGCGGGATAGGAGAAGAGGATATACATGAGTGTCTGTTATAGCGCGACCCACCGTATCGAATGCACGGTATTATGAAATACAGCGCTTATTCCCGCGAGCAACGAGCCAAGCGGACATGCTTGCATGTCCATTTGGCGACTGCCGCGAGGGTCAAATACCCCGCTCCTTGGGGCGCTGCAAGATAGATGCCCGTTGCTTGCAGCGGGGGCTTTGACTTGCCTGTCATCAACAAATCAGGCTAATACAAAACTATGTCACATTTCCAACACATAACGTTCACACAATGCTGATACCTTTATAGCGTGCTGAAATGCATGCTTGTTTCATAAAATGGAGCAGGCAGGCGCGTTCCTTTGATTATAGAAGGGGTGCGTTGCAGTCAGAATAAGTTTAGGAGGGTATGGCATTGATCGAAGTGAGAAATCTGGTCAAAAAGTACGGAAACCATACAGCCGTAGATCACCTGAATTTCAAGATTGAATCAGGGCGGATCTACGGCTTTTTGGGTCCGAACGGTGCCGGGAAGTCAACCACCATGAACATCATGACCGGCTATCTCGGGGCAACGGAAGGGGAAGTGTTCATTGACGGACACAACATTCTTAAAGAACCGGAGGAGGCGAAGAGGCATATCGGATATCTGCCGGAACAGCCCCCTCTGTACATGGACATGACAGTAAGAGAGTACTTAAACTTTGCGGCGGAACTAAAAGGAATCAAGAAAGCAAAACGGGAAGATGAGATCACAGAAGTGGAAAAGCTGGTCAAGATCAAGGACGTGGAACATCGTCTGATCAAGAATCTCTCCAAAGGATACAGGCAAAGAGTCGGGCTTGCCCAGGCAGTGTTAGGCTTCCCGGAGATCATCATACTGGATGAGCCCAGTGTGGGACTTGATCCGAAGCAGATCATCGAGATCCGTGAGCTGATCCGCAAACTGGCAAAGAACCATACGGTCATCTTAAGCTCACATATCCTTGCAGAAGTACGTGAGGTATGTGATCACATTCTCATTATTTCCAAAGGAAAACTGGTGGCAAGTGACACACCGGAGAATCTGGAGCAGCTGCTCGGAGAGCATAATACTGTAGAGATCGAGGCAGAGGCATCTCCGTCTGATATCCGGCTTATACTGAAAAAGGTTCCGGGTATTGAGAGGATCGAGACAAAAGAGAACGGCGAAGGAGTATGCGCGGCATTTATCCATGAGAAAAAGGGTGTGGATGTGCGCGAAAGTGTATTCCGTGCCTTTGCGTCGGCAGAACTTCCGCTCCTGACGCTGAAGAGATCAGGGACCACGCTGGAGGATGTGTTCATGGAGCTTACTCAGCGGGATATCATCCCCAAAGCGCTGAGCCGAAGTAATGCCACTTCCGGGACAATGGCTCAGAAGCATACTGATTCCGAGAAGACAGAAGAACTGAGACAGGGTGAGGAGGTGCAGGAAAATGTTGGCGATCTATAAAAGAGAATTGAAGTCGTATTTCCAGTCCATGACCGGTCCGGTATTCGTGGCGTTTCTCATCGCGTTTACAGGGATCTACTTCATGGCGTATAACATGACGGCAGGGTATCCGTATTTTTCCTATACGCTGTCAGGTTCGCTCATCGTGTTCATCGTGGGTATCCCGCTGATCACCATGCGAAGCTTCTCCGAGGAACGAAAGAACAAGACGGACCAGCTCCTTCTTACGGCTCCGGTAAGTCTCGGTCAGGTTGTGCTCGGAAAATATCTCGCCATGGTCACGGTGATCGCGGTGCCGAATGTGATATTCTGTATCTTCCCGCTGATCATCAAGTCCCAGGGGACGGCGTATCTGACGGTGGACTATCTGTCCATCCTCGTGTTCTTCCTGCTTGGATGTGTGTATGCGGCCATCGGCATGTTCCTGTCCGCGCTGACAGAGAGCCAGATCATTGCCTTTATCAGTACATTCGGTATCCTCTTAGTGCTGTATCTGTGGGACGGTATCCTCGCCATGCTGCCGGGCTCGGCAGTGAGCGGGCTTGTGGGTGTACTGGTTCTGCTGACAGTTGTGGCCTTCTATATCTGGCGGATGACAGAGAATGTGGTTCTGTCTGGAGGGATCGAACTGATCGGAGTGATCGCCGGGATTGTAGTCTACATGGTGAAATCAGAAGTCTACGAGAACCTTCTGTCTGATTCCCTCGGAAAGCTGGCGATCGCGAATGTATTTACCGGCATCACCTCCAACAGTATCGTTGATATTACCGGGATCGCGCTGTATCTGTCGTTCATTGCTGTATTCGTGTTTCTCACGGTGCAGGCGATCCAGAAAAGACGCTGGAGTTAGGAGGGCAGGACTGTGAAGAAAATGAAAAACATGAAAGAAATATTCCGCACGACAGGTACAAGGCACGGTGCCTACAGCGTAGGACTGACAGTTCTTGTCGTCGCGGTAGTTATCGTATTCAATCTGATCGTAGGGCAGATCCCTGAAGCTTATCGCAATATTGACGTGAGCAGCATGAAGATCTATGACATCTCTGACACGACGACCGAGCTTCTTGACAGCTTAGATAAAGAAGTGGATATGACGGTACTGGCAGTGAAGGAAGAGACAGACGAGCGGATCACTACATTTTTGAGCAAATACGAGGCTCTGTCTGACAAGATCCATGTGGAGTGGATCGATCCGGTACTGCATCCGTCCGCTCTCACAGATTATGATACCACGGAGAATACAATCGTCATCTCCTGCCCGGATACGGATAAGACGACAACGGTCTCCTTCGGGGATATCCTGGTGATGGATGAATATTCTTATTATTACTACGGCAGCACTTCCTACACGGAGTTCGATGGAGAAGGGCAGCTTACCAGCGCGGTCAACTATGTGACCAATGACGTGGAGAAGACCGTCTATCAGACAACCGGACACGGGGAAGGCTCTCTGTCACAGACAATCACGGATCTGATGGATAAGAACAGCTATATTCTGTCAGAGATCAACATGCTCATGACGGACGCAATCCCTGAAGACTGTGATCTGCTGCTGATGTACGCGCCGGCGACGGATCTGTCAGATGATGAGGTACAGCTGCTGACAGACTATCTGTCCGCAGGCGGCAAGGTAATGGTACTCCTTGGAGATACCGGCGCGGCTGACCTTCCTAATCTGGCAGCAGTCATGAAGGCATACGGGATGGAGCCTGCAGAAGGATATATCGCAGATCCGGCAAGATGCTACCAGAATAATCCGTATTATATCTTTCCGGAAATGTCTGTGTCAGGTGATCTGGCGTCCGGAATCGAGTCGCAGATGGCTCTGCTGACAAACACACACGGTATGACGCTGACAGATCCTGAGCGGGATACCATTTCAACAATCTCATTCCTGACCACATCAGATCAGGCATATGCAATCACAGAAGAATCGCAGGAGCAGGGAAGCTATACACTGGGAGCCGTGGCGACAGAGGAGATCACAGCAGGCAGTGATTCGGATATTGCGGATGACGGCACAGGCGAAGATGATGTGGATACTGCGGATGATAGCACAGGCGAAGATGGTGCAGACACTTTGGACGACAGCACGGCTGAAGAAACGACAGAGACGGTGGAGAGCCGGTTGACCGTCATCACGGCGGGCAGTCTGATCGACCAGAATATCACGGATACATTCCCGCAGCTTGAGAATACGCGGCTCTTCATGAACGCGGTGTCAGCCAACTTCGAAGGTGTGCAGAATCTGTCTATCGAGGCGAAGAGCTTAAGCGTAGAGTATAACACCGTGCAGCACGCCGGACTGTTCAGCCTGCTGATGATCTTCGGTATCCCGGCAGTGATCCTCATTGGTGGATTCGTCGTATGGTTCAGAAGGAGGAAAGCATGATGAAGAAGAACAAAGGGCTTTTCATCCTTATCGCTGTACTTGTTGTCCTGCTGGGCGTGTATTTCGGACTCCAGTCATGGAATAAGAGCAAGACAGAAGAGAAAGAAAAAGAAGAAGAGGCGGCTGTGGTCCATGTGACGGACACAGCCGCGGAGGATATCGTCTCTATGAAGTTCGACGTGGGGAACGGCGAGATGAGCTTCGCAAAGGAAGATGGCACATGGTCCTATACACCGGATCCTGATTTTCCGCTGGCGCAGAGCTATCCAGGGACGATGGCGGAGGCAGTGGGAAACATCACGGCAGAGCGGGAGCTCTCAGACGGGGATGAACTGGCGGACTACGGTCTGGATGAACCGGTCTACACTGTCGGGTATACAGACGCCGACGGCAATGTGACAGATGTTTACTTCGGAAACATGACGGGAGATAATTATTATGTCACCGTCGGAGATGAAGGAAAGGTATACACGGTGGCGTCCACAGTACTTGACAGCTTCAATTACACGCTGGACGATATCGCACAGCTGGACACTTACCCGAGTATCGGCAGCGGCAACCTCATGAAAGAAGTCATCACCCGCGACGGCGAGACGACCACCTATGACAGTGAGGACGAGGATCAGGAAGAGGATATCGCTGCAGTGGCAGGCGGCCTGGGAGCGGTGACGCTTTCCGAGGCGGCGGACTACTCTGTGGAGGATAAAGATCTGGCGGGCTTCGGGCTGGATGAGGACTCCAGGATCACCGTAGAAGCCACCTACACAAACGATGACGAGGAAGAGGTGCTGACGCTGTACATCGGTGATGAGGACGGCGACGGGAACCGCTATGTGATGATGAATGATTCGCGCATCGTATATCTGATATCCGAGGAGATATGCAGTAATATTCTGAACGAGTAACAGTTCAGCCATCTGGTGTCAGGAGACGGATTTATGCTTGCATAAGAATCCGGCGACTGACATGCAGATGAGCTGAGCGCCAATTCATGAGTAAAACAGTGGCGGCAGCCACAATAAGCACGAAGTGCGGTTTTACGAATGGCGCGGGCTGAACTGTTATCTGAATGAGTAATTTTTAATATTTATTTAATTGACTTTCCCGGAAAAACAGAGGAAAATATATTCCATATCGTAAATCAAAAGGATGGATGAATAATGAAAGAAAAGCTCATACGTTTTATGCAGGGAAGATACGGAGTAGACCAGCTCTCGAAATTCCTCCTCATACTGGGACTGGTCGTGGTCGTGATATCGGCGCTCTTTAACAGCAGGGTAAGCCTGATTCTGTACATACTGGGGTGGGTACTGGTGATCTACTGCTACTTCAGAGTATTCTCCAGGAATATACCGAAGCGCTATGCGGAGAATCAGGCATTTCTCTCGAAAACATATAAAATACGCACGTTCTTCCAGAAGCAAAAGAACATCTGGCAGCAGAGGAAGACCCACCACATCTATACCTGTCCCTCCTGTAAGCAGAAGATACGCATACCGAAAGGAAAAGGAAAGATCGAGGTCAGGTGCCCGAAGTGCGGGACGACATTTATCAAGAAGAGCTGAGAATGGTCGGGGAATAATTACATGATATCATGAAGCAGGCGTCTGGTGGGATCGAACCACAGGACGCCTGCTTTTATGGGGCTTTTTTATGAGCTTCTACGAGGTTCTATGAGTTTGTATGAGGTTTGTGTTTATAGGACATTTTCCTGCTGGTTTTTTCCCGGAGCATATGCTATCATACATTCAAAGCATTATATTTCTGTCAGTTGTTTTTCTGAGCGG
>NHCFC00100__coassemble_1564_pt1 | contig 24139 bp, 17 predicted proteins | sample NHCFC00100__metabat2_high_PE_030 | metagenome-assembled genome bin NHCFC00100 | reverse complement strand
CCATCCAGTGTGTGATCTGCCGCGTCGCCTCCGGACCGTGGATCAGGAAATGATCCGTGCCGTCTGTGAGGCGGACTTTGTATTTTTTGACCTTATTGTATTTCAGGCAGATCTCCTGCGGGGTGCCGTACTCGACGATAACGCCTTCGTTTAAGAGAGCCACATGGTCGCAGAGTTTGGTGGCTTCCTCCATGTTGTGGGTGGTCAGGAAGATGGACATGCCGTCTTCCTTAAGTTCCATGAGCATCTTGTGCACTTCAAGGGCTGTGGAAGGATCCAGTCCGCTGGTAGGCTCATCCAGAAAGAGGACCTTCGGCTTATGCAGGATGGCACGGGCGAGGATCAGCCTCTGCGTCTGCCCTTTGGACAGCTTGCCCGCGGGTTTCCTGCGGTGCTCGTAGAGGCCGATCCGTTTCAGGAGAGGATCAATCTCAGAAAGAGAAATATTTAAAAGTCTTGCGAAATATTTAAGATTCTCATATACGCTCATTCTTTCGTATACACCGCTGATATCTGTGACGATGCCGATCTGTTCGTAGATCCGTTCATCAATCTTGTCGCTGGCGATGCCTAAGACTTCCGCGTCGCCGGATGTGGGGCGGAGCTGTCCGGTGAGGATCTTGATGGTTGTCGTCTTACCCGCGCCGCTGGGTCCTAAGAACCCGAGGATCTCTCCGCGTTTTAATTCTGCGCTGACGTCTTTTAAGACAAAGTCTTTGTTGAATTTCTTTGAAAGATGACGGATGGAAATATACTGATCATTCATGTGATTGTCACTCCTTTGTTATTACTGTACTTATCTGACATGTACAGATTAGCATATTCTGTCATGACTGTCAATATCGAATATATACAGTTTTTAAAAGGTTTTTAAAGCCGGTAACTGTACAGACAAAATTATTGGAAAAAACTCCCGCTGGATTTACGTTTTCTTCTGTTGTTATAATGACAGCCGTAGAAATGGGGAATCCTTTTCCCATAAGGAGGCACAACGGGGATGGAAATCAGTTTTCTTATCGTAGCTGTGGCATGTATCTATACCGTGATCTTCCGCACCGTCCAGAGGCGGAAGATGGGAACGATCCTTGTGGATAAGGTGACAGGCGGTCTGAATTACCAGTATTTTAAACTTTATTTTGAAAAGATGGGGCAGGGTGAAAGACAGGAGAGAAGTTTTGTCAGTTTTGACATCGATAAGTTCAAGACCATCAATCTGCTGTATGGTGTGCAGACGGGGGATGAGATCCTGCGATCTGTGTACCGTGTGTTTTGGGAAATACTGCCCGGAGAACAGGTCTACCGCTACCATGGAGATGTATTTGTAGGTGTCCTGCGCGGGACGGACAAGGAAGAGGTGAAAGAAAAACTAGAGCGGTTCAAAAACAGGATACAAAAAGAGATTGATGTAAAAAAACTGCCTGAGTTTACCCTGACATTCGGGGTGTGTCCGATGGATGGATCCCGCGATATCAGTGTGATCTACACGAACGCGGCTCTGGCAAGGCAGGCTGCAAAGGAGAGTATCACAGACAAAGTAAAATTTTACGGCGAAGTGGCGCAAAAGCATCTGTCATGCAGGAATATGGAGATGAATTTTAAGGGCGCACTAAGAGACGGACAGTTTCAGGTGTGGTATCAGCCGAAGATCGATATGAGGACCGGAGATATTTCCGGGGCAGAGGCGCTTGTCCGCTGGAAGACAGAGGAAGGGACATTCATCTCCCCGGCAGAGTTTATACCTGTGTTTGAAAGCACAGGACAGATCATGGAGCTCGACGCGGAGGTATTAAGGAATGTCTGCGAAGATATCGGGAAGGCAAGGGAACATGCGATTGATATGGGCCCTGTTTCTGTGAATCTGTCCAAGATTCATATTATGAAAGGCAATATTGTAGAAGAGATCAGAGAATTTACAAAAGAGTACAGAATAAAGCCTTCTGACTTGTCTTTTGAGATTACGGAAAGCGCGGCGGAATCATACACCGGAAGGGAGCTGGAGTCTTTTGTGGACAGGATCCGTCAGATGGGATATCAGGCAGATATGGATGACTACGGTACAGGATCGTCTACACTGAAATCTCTGGCGCACACGCACTTTGATACTTTGAAATTAGACCGTTCTTTTGTGGGGATGATCGGGGATGAACGCATGGACATTATCTTAAAGTCTACGATCAATATGGCCAGACGTCTGAACATGGTGATCGTAGCAGAAGGTGTGGAGACAGAAGAGCAGGCAGAGTTTCTTACGGAGAACGGCTGCTTTATCGCGCAGGGATATTATTATTTTCGTCCCATGCCTGTGTCAGAGTATCTGGAGATATTACAGGAGAGGACAGCCCGGTCGAAAGCAGATGAGAGAGGGGGTGCCCTATGAGAAGATTATACCGCAGGCTTGCGCTGACTTTCATGGTATCAGCGCTCCTGCTTGTACTTGTCTTTACGATCAGTATGTATGAAAGGACCAGGACAGAGAATGGACATTATCTGAATCAGCTTCTGGACAGCGTGGAGATGAATCTTGAGAAAGCGCAGGAGGATTACGAGGCCCGTCTTGAGCTCCTGAAGAAAGACTATCTGAACCGTGCATGGGCAGTGGAATATGTACTGTCAGGAGAAGAGCAGATCATACCGGAGGCAGAACTGTCGGTGCTGAAAGAACTGATGGAGGTTCAGGATATTACGTTGATCGGCAATTCCGGTGAGATCCTGCTGAGTACAAATAAGGATATGGGGGAATTATATAAATATACCGGGGAGATCGATGCTGTGGCATCTGCCCGGGATGAGAAAGCATATGATATCCATATTGATTCTCCGGGATTCGCGCAGCGCCCGCAATCCTTCTATGTAACAGTGAAGGCAAAGTCAGAGGAGTTCGCTGCGGTGCGGATTGATGCGGATATATCCAGAGCAGATTTAAAGAGCAGAAAGGACCTGATCGAATCCACACTTGGACAGGCGACGACAGAGTACAGAACGAGTATTATCGCCGTCGGCAAAGAAAATGGCAGAATTGTCGGTATTACGGAGAATAATCTTCAGCAGTTTGAGATACCGGGGGTTGAGACAACGGAACAACTTCTGGAGATCCTTCATTCTGCCCGTAACGGTGATCAGCGGCTTTTTATGATCAACGGAGAGTACCGCAATACTCTTGTCCGTGAGCAGGAGAGCATGTATCTTATTGCCTGCTCCTCATTGGATTCTGTGCTGCGGCATATGTTCTGGTCGTTTGTGGAGGGAATTCTCGGGATCGGCGCGGTCAGCGTTTTTACGATTCTGCTGGTGCACCGCCATTTGAAAAAGTATCTGTTCACATATTTCGAACAGGTGAAGGAGAGTATCACAAGGATCCTGGCGGGAGAGCGCAGCATGGCAGGCGAGACCGCTATTGACGAAAGTGAAGTGCCGGAGATCCGGCCGCTGGTGGAGACGATCCTTGAACTGGAGAAAAAGTATATCGACAAAGCGGAAGGCATGACGAGGATGGAAGGAGAACTTTCCGTGGCGCAGGCCAAAGCAAAATATGATAAGCTTACCGGGCTGTACAACAGGAGCGGTTTTGAAGAGAAGGTGGAAGAACTTTTAAAGAGTGAGGATCCGAAAGGAGCGTTTATCCTTTTTGATCTGGATAATTTTAAGCGCGTCAATGATATGGAAGGACATCCCGAGGGGGACCGGATGCTGGAACGCTTCGCCGGATACTTAGGAGCGGTCTTCCGCAAGGGAGACAGTATCGGCCGTCTTGGCGGGGATGAATTTGTCGTTTTGATACCCAATCCCATGCCGCAGGATATCCTGGAGCAGAAGTTTGACGCCCTTCTCTCTGGCATCAAGGATCTCTTCGGCGCTTATTATGAGAAGTACGGCACATCCGTGAGTATCGGTGCGGTCCCCATCGACGGGACGGTCCGGACATACAAAGGACTGTATAAATGTGCGGATACCGCGCTTTATATCGCGAAATATCTGGGGAAAAACCGTTATTATATAAATGAAAAGAAAATATCCTGCATGAAACGGGAGTGTATCAGATGCAGGGCAGACTGCCCAAGGAGCAGAATTTTAAAATTGCCCGAGAAAAAGAACAGCTAAGGACTGACAGAATATGAGGAAAAACTGGATCGTTATCCCGGCATATGAGCCGGGGGAAAGATTAAGTGAATATATTAAAGAGATCAAAGAACAAATCGAGGTGTCTGTTATTGTGGTGGATGACGGCTCCGGGTCAGAGTATTGTCCTGTATTTGACGGGGTCAGGCAGATAAAAGAATGTGTGGTGCTAAGACACGATGAGAACCGTGGAAAGGGAAAGGCACTAAAGACAGCATTTGCTTACCTGGCGGAACATGCTCCGCGGGGCAGCAGAGTTGTATGTGTGGACTGTGACGGACAGCACGCCTCTGAAGATGTGCGGCGCATTTTCAAGGCGGCAAAAGAAGAGCCGGGCGCGCTCCATCTGGGAGTGAGGGATTTTTCAAAGGAAGATGTGCCGTTTCGTTCCTGGTTCGGCAACCGGGTCACATCCTGTCTGGTCTGGCTCGTATGCGGAAAATGGCTTGAGGACACCCAGACCGGGCTGCGGGCCTTTGGAAAAGATCTGCTGCCGGAGATGCTTGCCATACCGGGAGAGAGGTTTGAATATGAGACGCAGATGCTGCTCACCTGTGTAAAAGAGAAGATTCCTGTCCGCGCACAGAGCATACAGACCATATATGAGGAGGGGAACGAAGGATCGCATTTTCGGCCGCTAAAGGACAGTATCCGCGTGTTAAAGATCCTCTTTTCGGAAATGATCCGCTTCGGGATGGCATCGTTATCCTGTGCTGCTTTGGATGTGTTTCTGTTCTGGTGCTTTTCTGAAGCCATATTCAGGTTTGTGTCCGGGCGTTCGACTGTTGCAGATGCCGGGATCCTGACCGGATCAGCCGAAGAGATGCGGCTGTGTATGATTATCATCGCTACGCTCTGCGCAAGGGTGATCGCCGCGGGAACAAACTATTTCTTAAACCGGGATCATGTGTTCAGGGACGGCCAGACAGTGCGTGGGAAGTCGGCTGCAAAATATGCTGCCCTCTGCGTAGGAATAGGATCTCTTTCAGCAGTGTCGGTCTATTTTTTAAACCGTGTGTTTTTCATCGGAATGACGGCGGCAAAGATCCTCTCTGATCTTGCCCTTTTCTTTGTGTCATACCGTTTGCAGAAAGCCTGGGTATTTCGCGCAGGGAGAGAGAAAATTCCGACAGGACAGGGGGAGTATGGGAAACGTAATCTCATTTTTATATTGACGATGGTGTTTTCCGGTATCTATCTGCTGTGGCGGCTGTTCTTTACGATCCCCTGGACTGCGGGATTCCTTCAGGGGGCAATGGGGCTTGTTCTTGCATTGGCGGAGCTGACGACAACGATGGGAATGTGTGAACTTATGGTAAGTAAGATGAAAGGACAAAAGAGGACTGTCACTTTGCCGGATATCCCGGAGGAAATGTACCCTGATGTAGATGTGCTCATCGCTACCCACAATGAGCCTGCAGAGCTTTTATATAAGACGATCAATGCGTGTACTTATCTGGAGTACCCTGACAAAGACAAAGTGCATGTCTACGTGTGTGATGACGGGAACCGCAGCGAGATCGCGCTCCTGGCAGCGCGTTTCGGAGTAGGATATTTAGGTCTTGCAGATAATAAGCACGCGAAGTCCGGCAACTATAATCATGCGCTTTCATGTACGCGCTCCCCGCTTATTGCCACCTTTGATTCAGATATGATACCAAGAAGGGAGTTTCTCATCAGGACGGTGCCGTATTTTCTGGATCCGGAGATGAATATGGGACTTGTACAGACGCCGCAGAGCTTTTACAACCAGGATCTGTTCCAGTTCAACCTTTTTTCTGAGAAGGATATTCCCAATGAGCAGGATTTTTTTTCCAGAGAGATCAATGTCATGCGCAATTCTTCTAATTCTGCCGCGTACACGGGAAGCAATACCGTGATCCTAAGAAAGGCGCTAGAAGAGATCGGGGGATTTCCATACGGGACGATCACGGAAGATTTTGAGACGAGCCTGCGTCTTCAAAAGGCGGGATACATCACATATGCGTCGGAGGAGGTGCTGGCTGCCGGTCTGTCCACAACAACGGTGGAGAGCATGATCTCCCAGAGGGTGCGGTGGGCAAGAGGGGTGATACAGAGCATCCGCAATACCAATGCCGTCTTTACGAAGGAGCTCTCTGTGGCGGCGAGAATGTCCTATCTCAATGCCTGCCTGTACTGGTGGTCGTTTTTATGCAGGATGATCTTTATTCTTGCGCCCATTCTGTTCGCGCTTTTTGATTTTCAGCTTGTGGAGTGTGGATTCGGGGAACTTCTGCTGTTCTGGCTTCCGTCGCATCTGTTCTACAGCATTTCCGTAAGATACTTAAGTACCAATATCCGAAGCCTGCGCTGGAGCCAGATCATCGACACGATCCTCGCGCCGTATCTGATCATACCTGTGCTTCTGGAATCCGCGGGCATCAGTCAGAAGAAGTTCAAGGTCACGGATAAGAAGAAGCAGAGAGAAAAGACGACAACCTGGCGATATATGATCCCTCACAGTATTCTCATCCTTCTTACCGCTGCGGCGATGCTGCGCTATATCCACGGTAAGTACGGGCTTGCGCTTGTGTACAGCAGCGTGATCATTTTCTGGCTCGGTTACAATATGATGGCGCTTGTATACGCGGTCTTTTTCATGCTGGGTCGAAAGGCGAAGCGCAGATATGACCGCATCGGGGCGGAGGAAAGAATAGAGTTTGAGTATCAGGGCACGATCTATGTAGGAAAGACAGAGGATGTATCGGAAAAAGGGATTGCCTGGTCCGGGGAGTGCGGGGGTCAGGAGCGGCTGCCGAAGCCGGGAGAGCGGATGGAGGTTGTTATAGTGACGGATCATTACCGCGCGAAGCTGCGTGTGGAGATCGTGTATGCCTCACACACAGAAAAGGGCACCCGCTTCGCGGCGTCGGCGGAGCCTGTGAGCGAGCCTGATATGAGGAATTGGCTGCAGATCATCCACGACCGGGCACATTCTTTGCCGAAAGAGATCGATCCGTGGCGGACTGTGTATGACGATATTGTAAGAAATGTCCATATGCGCCGGCAGGGATGGCGCAAAAATAAAATATCCTGAACCGGCGCTGAAAAAAATACAATGGAAAAGAAGGAGAAACACGATGGCAGTATTGACAAGCAGCTTGTTTTTTATCTCCCTTTTGGGCTGGGTTCTTTTTGTTAAAAAAGCCGGGGGGTTCAGTATTTATTATTCTCCTGTCCTGACAGCGTCAGGACTTGGACTTCTTTTGTATGCGGGCGGCCTCTTCGGGCGGCTGGAAGAAACGGCGGTTTTCCTGTATGGGGCAGGTCTTGTGGCGGCGGTCTTCTTATTTTGGAGTGTGGCATCGGGGCGTTTTACGCTGCCGAAGATGAGTCTCTTTTGTTTCTTCTTTCTGGCAGCTTCCTCTTTGTTCATGGTACTTATATGGAATTTGAAACTGCTTCATTACGATAATTTTTCTCACTGGGCAGTAGTGGTAAAGTACATGCTTTCTACCGGACACTTTGCGGATGCGGCCACAGAGTTTGTTGTGTTCAAGGACTATCCGCCGGGAAGCGCTGTGTGGGTCTTTTACGTCTGCCGGTTTGCGGGACACTCTCAGGGAATGATGCTGCTTGCTCACAACAGTCTGATCTTTTCCGGTTTTTTCGCTGTGTTCGGGATGATAAAGGAAAGGAGACGTTTTCTGCTATATGCGTTTCTGGGAACGGGCTGCTCCATGCTGTCCTATCTGAATCTGACCATACGCATCAACAATCTGCTTGTTGACTTTCTTCTGCCTGTGCTAACGATGGCCGGGATCTCAGCTGCCTGCCGTATGAAAGAGGAGCCCGTCAGAATGTCTGTGTACGTGATGCTGATCACAGGATACATGGGTATCATCAAAGATACCGGTATCTTCTTCGCGGGGATTGTTTTTCTTTATTATATATGGTGCCTGCGCGCTGTACCTTCAGAACGGCCTCTGGCAGCAGGAGCGGATACAAGAGCGTCAGGCGCACGCGGCTTCCCGGCCTGGTTACTAAAACCTGTATTGTTTGTTCTGACAGCGGCGGGAGGGATCTTGCCGTACATGGGATGGAAGTGGTATCTGGCGACAGAGCTTGCCGGCTTTGCGGGAAAGTTTTCCGGGAGAGGGAAAGGAACCGCGGCATCCCCGGAGATGTATGAAACGATCATCCGGGAATTTATTCACAGTACTTTCAGTGTGACCGAACGTTCTTTCCAGGCGTTTCTTATATGTGCGGTTCTTACCGTAGGTGCAGTCCTGTACGCGCGCGTCTTTCTGAAAAGGAGATGGAAACTGTGGCGGATCTTCTTCCTTGGTGCAGTCATGCTTACACTGTATTATGCGGGGATCCTGCTTCTGTATCTGTATTCTATGCCGGAAGAGGAGGCGGTGCGCCTTGCCGGTTTTGACCGCTATACATGCAGTATCATGACTCTGTTTGCGGGACTGCTCATTATGGGGGCGGAGGCTGATATGGAGAATTCGTTTGCTGTGGATATTGACGAGAGAGGAGCATACAGGGCCTACTCTTCACCGGAAGCGAAGCACCGCTATCAGCTCGCGGTGCTGGTGATGATGGTTATAGGCATCAATTTCCTGTACTCGGAGTTCAACGGTCTTACTGATATACGAAAAAGCTATGAAGATTCTTTACCCGGGCGTGTGGAGGCAATCGTGGGTGACCGCTGGTATGCTGACGGGAGAGAGGACAGCGCCCGGTATCTGACAGTTGCTTCGGATGAAAAAGACCGGGAGACGGGACAGGTATCGGAGGGAGAAGTCCGGTATGTGTGCCGCTATTTTCTCTATGCGCCTTATGTGGACGTAGTGGCATATCTGGATGCGGAGATGATAAGGCAGGCGGCGGGAAGCTATGATTATATAGTTATGCTGGATGGAGAAGCAGTGTCGGATGAACTGAGATTTTTATGGAAAGAGCAGTTAAAGGTGCCCGGAGTATACGGTGTTCAGGATTTGCTATATTCATATCAAAAAACCACAAGACACGGAATAAGATGAATGATATACTCTGCTTAAAAGCGTATGATACTTTGAAAGTCAGTATCACGCAATACATTTCAGAAAGGAGATACATCATGACACGATTGATGGAACATGGGCAGCCCCCCGAGTGGGTGTCTGACGAACTGCACAGGATCTGCATGGTCATCGAGCGCAACATGGAACGGTTCGGAACCAGATTCCCTTCCGCATGTGCAAAAAACGGAGTATATGAAGTGACAGAAAACGATGATTGGACAAACGGATTCTGGACGGGAATGCTCTGGATGGCATATGAATATACGAGGGAAGAGAAGTTTAAGAATCTCGCGTATGAGAATCTCAAGAGCTTTGAAAAACGGCTGGAGGATCATGTAGTGCTTGAGCACCATGACATTGGTTTTCTCTACAGCCTTTCCATCGGCGCGGGATATCGCATCCTGGGAGAGGAGCACTGGAAAGAAGTATTTATCAAAGCAGCAGATGTACTGACAGCGCGCTTTCAGGAGAAGGGAGGTTTCCTTCAGGCCTGGGGGAAAGCAGGTATCCCGGGAGAGTACCGTCTTATTATCGATTCTCTTATGAATCTGCCGATCCTCTACAGGGCATCGGAGCTTTCGGGAAATGACGTCTACAGGAAGATCGCGGACATTCATTACAAAAATGTGATCTCTAATATTATCAGAGAGGATTATTCTACATATCATACGTTTTATTTTGATCCGCAGACAGGAAAACCGGACCACGGAGCGACTCAGCAGGGATTTTCAGATGAATCCTGCTGGGCAAGGGGACAGGCATGGGCAATACTCGGCATACCTCTTAACGCCAGGATATCCGGCAGAGGCATGTCTGAGGAAGAGACTGAGGTATATGACAAGGTGGTGGAATACTTCGAAACGCATCTCCCATCGGACGGGATACCGTACTGGGATCTTGCGTTCGGAGAGGGGTCCACTCAGCCGAGAGACAGCTCATCGCTTGCCATTGCCGCATGCGGTATGCTGGAAAACGAAAAACCACAGCGGGCGCTTGAGATGCTCCGCGCTTTAAAGGAACATGCGTCTACTGCATACGAAAAGGATCCGCAGGGACTTCTCCTCCATGGGGTATATGCTTATAAAGAAGGAAAAGGCGTAGATGAGCCGGATACATGGGGGGACTATTTCTATATGGAAGGCCTTTGCAGAGTGTGTGACCCGCAGTGGCATCCGTATTGGTGATACAGTTGAAGAAGAGAAGACAACGAGGTATAAAAGCTATGAGTGAAATTCGTATCATGGTATTAAATAAGGAAAATGAGATCATCAGCCGGGAGACAGGAAGTGATCAGGCGGTTCTTGTCTATGAGGAAGCATACCGGGAGGGTGACAAGATCCGTGTCGAGGCAGAGGAACTCAATACCTTCTATTGGCTGCAGATGGACAACGCGATCGGGAGATCACTGGTATACCTGACAGGTGCCGTTGAGTATGAAATCCCGTTCGGGGAAAAGAGATGGAATCTGTCAGATCTGACATTCGAGGGCGACCGTCATGTGGTGACCGTGCGCAAAGCAAGAGAGTACGACTATGACCACTATCGCAACCTGTCTTACAATGCCAATGACCAGCACGGGATCACAACCTGTTTCCCGCATGCGTCCGCCAATGTAGAGACAAGAGGCGAGTCCGTATTCGCGGCGATGAACGCCATCGACGGTGTCATTGCTCCGAAGAGCCACGGAAAATGGCCGTATCAGTCCTGGGGGATCAACCGCAGGGAAGACGCGAAATGGCGGCTGGAATTCGGCCGGCAGGTGAAGGCAGACCGGATCATCGTCTTTTTAAGAGCAGACTTCCCGCACGATAACTGGTGGGAAGAGGGCAAGGTGACATTTTCCGACGGAAGTACGATGACGCTCCGTTTCGAAAAGGGCGGACACGCCCAGGAGTTCACATTTGAGGAAAAGACGATCGAATGGCTGGAGTTTGATGAGCTGAAGAAGAGGGCGGATGATCCGTCTCCATTCCCGGCGCTGACACAGTTTGAAGTCTATGGAAGAGAGGCGGAATAAGGCTGTAAAAGCAGTGTGATTAAGCAATACAGAGTTTTTACAGAACCCGCAAATAGGAGCTCATGCCCCTGTCTGCCTGCCGATTCATGCAGGCATGATCGTCCTGCGCATCATGGGCATGGCTGAACTGATAGGGAAAATAACCAAAATATATTGCGGGATATTGTGTAAAATGTTGAGAACATTTGATGAAGATGATCAGTTGTTGTCAATAATAAACTATAAATAACAAGAATTATAAAAAACAGGACAATATATTGATTGAAACAGAACGAGTTCAAGCGATATAATCTAATCATCAAATATCAAAGGAGGATATGATATGAAAAAGAAAGTACTCAGCGTACTACTCGCGACAGCTATGGTGGCAACACTTGCAGCAGGCTGTGGCAGCAAAAACGAAGGCGGTTCCGACAATGGTGCCGATAGCGGAGACAAGAAGTATGACGGCGTAGAGCTTACATACTGGTCCATGTGGCAGAACACAGAGCCGCAGGGAAAGGTTCTTCAGGAGGCAGTTGACGCTTGGGCAGAAGAAACTGGCGCGACAGTCAACATCGAGTGGAAAGGCCGTGACATCAAGAACATCCTTGGTGCGGCTCTCGAGGCAGAAGAGGAGTTCGACCTTTACGAGGATGACTATTCCCGTATCTCCAAGAACTGGATCGAGTGGACAGCAGATCTTACAGATCTGGCTGAGGCAGCAGGATATGCTGACAACAGCTACGCAGTATTCAACGATCAGGCAACAGAGTGGGCAGGATACCTTCCGTGTGTGACAGAGCAGCCGCAGGTTGGTGGTATCTTCTACAACCAGGATCTCTTTGACGAGGCTGGTGTTGAGGCTCCGACAACATGGGCTGAGTTCCTTGATGTGTGCAAGGCACTGAAAGACAAAGGCATCCAGCCGATGGCTCTGGACAGCGCGTATGCATCCTTCTTCTTCGGATATCATCTGTCAAGATACATCGGAGAAGACGCTACAGCAGATCTCGCAGTTAACGGCGGATGGTCTGACAACGCAGGCGTTGCGGCAGCAGCAGACAGCCTGATCGAGTTCATCGAAGCAGGATATCTTGCAGACGGCGCTCCGGACGAGTTCCCGAACAGCCAGAACAAGATGGGTCTTTCTCAGGATGTGGCAATGGTAGTTTGTGCAAACTATGTTACATCTGAGGTAAACAACAATACTGGTGTAGAGCTGAACTGGAACCTCTTCAACTATCCGTCAGTTGACGGTGCTGCAGAGGGTGTAGACCAGACAGCAGCTTACGCAGGAGCGAACTCCATCGCGATCACAAAGTACAGCGAGAACCAGGAAGCAGCATTTGATCTTGCTACATACATCACATCAGGCGACTTCGATCAGAAGATGGCTGATACAGCAGGACAGATCCCGGCTGACCCGGCTAACACAGCTCCGGCTTCTCAGAATGGTACAGTTGAGGTGCTTAAAGCAACTACATCTCCGCTGGCATGGAACATGGGTCTCAATGAGAATGGTGACCTTCGTACATCCATCGACGAGATCATTATCAAACTGTTCGAAGGCAGCTATGCATCAGGTGCAGACTTCGCAGCAGCTCTGGACGGATTATATTAAGATCTGATTGACTACCCAGAGGTGACGCTGTAACAGGCGTCACCTCATTTTTTCGGAGAGGTGGCTTGGAAAATGAAAAAAAGTAAAGGATTTATCATCGCATTTGCTGCCCCTGTTACTCTGAGTCTGGTTATCATGTATCTGTATCCGGTAGTGCGTACAGTTCTTATGAGTTTCTTTGGGATTGAGAGTGTAACAGGCAGCATGTCCGACTGGACATTCAATGGTGTAGACAACTATATTAAGATATTCGGAAGCCCCACATTCCAGAGGGCAATGACAAACATGTTCTTCATCTGGGTAGTGGGCGGCATTATCGTACTGGCATTCGCGCTTCTTTTCGCGGTCATCCTTACAAGCGGCATCCGTTTTAAGAAGTTTTTCCGCGCGGCGATCTATCTGCCGAACATCATCAGTGCGGTCGCGCTGGCAACGATGTGGATCCAGTACGTTTACAATCAGGACTACGGTCTGATCAACCAGCTCTTAAGAGCGGTTGGACTTGAAGGAAAGAACTGGCTCGGAACAGATATGAAATTCTGGGCAATGCTTTTCGCTTTTACATTCGGAGCAGTCGGATACTACATGCTGATCTTCATCAGCGGTATCGAGCGTATCCCGGAGGATCTGTACGAGGCGGCGACGATCGACGGAGCCAACAAAGTACAGCAGTTCTTCAGCATGACTCTCCCGCTTCTGCGCAGCATCTTTAAGACGAACATCACATTCTGGAGCGTGAACTGTATCTCGTTCTTCCTCTGGTCAAAGATGTTCTCACCGGTCGCTTCGGAAGCGTCTACCATGGTTCCGGTCGTTTACCTGTATGATACTGTGTTCGGTACGACAGGAAATGTCCAGAGAGACGCGGGAGCCGGCGCGGCTGTCGGTGTGACACTGGCAATCTTCGTGGCGGTCATCTATTTCATAATGAACAAGGTGCTCAAAGACGACGATCTGGAATTCTAATGTGTGGAAATGGGGTGAGAACATGAGTAAAAAAGATAAAGTAGTATATAAAGAGAAAGTCAACTGGAAAAAAGAAGCAGCGCTTCTCCCCGGATACTTGATCGTACTCATCTGGATCGCATTTACAGCGGTATTCCTGATCTGGATCTTAGGCGCCAGCCTTTCCACGGCACCGGAGATCTTCTCGGGAGAAGTATTCAAGTTCGCGACGGGATTCCATTTTGATAACTATGTCAGGGCATGGCAGGCCAGCAACGTGTCTGTGTTCTTCATGAACTCCCTGATGTATTCGATCGTCACCTGCGTAGTCGTGATCCTGATCGCGGCTCCGGGCGCATATGTGCTCTCCAGATTCGGTTTTGTCGGGAATAAGCCGATCAGACTGAGCCTGGTGCTCGCCATGAGTATCCCGGAAGTTATGATCATCATGCCGATCTACGCGCTGACGGCGCAGTATCATATCAAAGGACGTATCCTTCTGATGGTGCTGTATATATTTATCCGTGTACCTTTTACAACGACATACCTTTTGAATTTCTTCGCCAGCCTGTCAAGAAGCTACGAAGAAGCAGCGGCAATTGACGGATGTTCACCGGCAAAGACCTTCTGGCAGATCATGCTGCCGCTTGTACAGCCGGCACTTGTCACTGTGACGATCTTCAACTTCCTGAGTGTATGGAACGAGTTCTTCATGGCACTCATCTTCGCGACATCTTCAGACATGACGCCTGTAGGTGTAGGACTTCTGAATATCGTAAACGGTATGAAGTACACAGGAGACCAGGGCGGACTGTTCGCAGCAGTCGTTATCGTATTCCTGCCGACCTTCCTGCTCTACATCTTCCTGTCAGAGAAGATCATCGCAGGTGTTACCGGCGGCGGTGTCAAAGGCTAATAGATTTAATGAATCAGAATCATTGGGCTGGTGCAGTGTTCTGTGCCGGCTCATATGTATAAGAGAGGAGAACTATGTTGAAAGATCATTCAGTCGGACGAGTGACGATACCTACAGATGTGGATGTAGTACCGGAAACTCTGGAACTTCTTAAGCGCTGGGGAGCGGATGCGATCCGCGACTGCGACGGGACAGATTACCCGGAGGAGTTAAGAGAGGTAGATGCAAAGGTTTATTCCACATATTACACAACTAGAAAAGACAACGCATGGGCTAAGGCGAATCCGGAAGAGATCCAGCAGATGTATATCATGACGCCGTTCTACACGGCGGTGGAGAGCGAGCTTTCCATCCATCTGATGAACCATCTGTACCCGGATATGCTCAAGGTCAATGACCATGATGACATCACGAGATGGTGGGAAGTGATCGACCGCACGACAGGAGAGGTTGTTCCTGTCTCTGAATGGAGCTATGACAGCGTAAGCGGTGACGTGACGATCCACGGCGCGAAAGAATTCCACGATTACACAGTGAGCTTTTTAGCTTACATTATGTGGGATCCGGTACATATGTACAACGCAGTGACAAACGGATGGACAGATTTCGAGAAGCAGATCACATTCGACGTGCGCCAGCCGAAAACACATGTATATTCCATGGAGCGTCTGAGAAAATATATCGCGGATAACCCGCATATCGACGTGATCCGTTATACCACGTTTTTCCATCAGTTCACACTCATCTTTGATGAGCTTGCAAGAGAGAAATATGTAGACTGGTACGGATACTCCGCATCTGTGAGCCCGTACATCTTAGAGCAGTTTGAGAAAGAAGTCGGATATAAGTTCCGTCCGGAGTTTATCATCGACCAGGGGTACATGAACAACCAGTACCGCATCCCGTCTAAGGAGTTCCGTGATTTCCAGAACTTCCAGAGAAGAGAAGTGGCGAAGCTGGCAAAAGAGATGGTGGACATCACACATGAATGTGACAAAGAAGCTATGATGTTCCTCGGCGATCATTGGATCGGTATGGAGCCGTTCATGGACGAGTTCAAATCAGTCGGACTCGATGCGGTAGTCGGAAGTGTCGGCAACGGATCCACACTCCGCCTGATCAGCGATATCGAGGGCGTGAAATACACAGAAGGACGTCTTCTTCCGTATTTCTTCCCGGATGTATTCCATGAGGGCGGAGATCCGGTGAAAGAGGCGAAGGTCAACTGGGTAACAGCAAGACGCGCCATCTTAAGAAAGCCTATCGACCGTATCGGATACGGCGGATACTTAAAGCTGGCTCTTAAGTTCCCGGAATTCGTGGAGTATGTCGAGAGCGTATGTAATGAGTTCCGTGTGCTGTATGACAATATCAAAGGCACGACACCGTACTGCATCAAGAAGGTAGCAGTATTAAACTGCTGGGGCAAGATGCGCGCATGGGGCAACCACATGGTACATCACGCACTGTATCAGAAGCAGAATTACTCCTACGCAGGTGTGATCGAGGCTCTGTCCGGAGCGCCGTTTGATGTGAAGTTCATCAGCTTTGACGATATCAGAAACGATGCTTCCATCTTAGACGACATCGATGTTATCATCAATGTGGGCGATGCGGACACCGCGCACACAGGAGGAGCGAACTGGATCGATGAGAAAGTCGTGACAGCAGTGAAGAGATTCATCTACAACGGCGGCGGATTCATCGGTGTGGGCGAGCCGGCGGCTCATCAGTTCGAGGGACATTTCTTCCAGCTTGCGACAGTGATGGGCGTGGAGAAAGAGACAGGATTTACGCTCAATGTAGACAAATACAACTGGGAGGAACATGATCACTTCATCAAGGCTGACTGCACGAAGGAGATTGACTTCGGAGAGGGCAAGAAGAATATCTACGCTCTGGACGGCACACAGATCCTTGTGCAGAGAGACAAGGAAGTGCAGATGGCAGTCAACGAGTTTGGAAAAGGTCGCTGCGTATATATCAGCGGTCTTCCGTACAGCTTCGAGAACAGCCGTATCCTGTACCGCTCGATCATCTGGTCCTCACACGACGAAGAGAACCTGCATCACTGGTTCAGCACGAACTTCAATGTCGAAGTTCACGCTTATGTGAAGAACGGCAAATACTGTGTGGTAAACAACACATACGAGCCGCAGAGCACGACGGTTTACAGAGGCGACGGTTCCAGCTTTGATCTGGATCTGGATGCGAACGAGATCATCTGGTACGAGATCTAGGAAGAGATAAGAAAGATTAAAAAGCAGTGCCGCGATCTGCATTGCGGTATAAAGGGGCGTTCCCTTCATGGATGAGATATCCATAAGAGGGAACGCCCTTAAAATTTTTCTGTCAGTTTGCGGAAGACGCAGGAACAGAAGGATCTGAATCAGAACGTGCATGTGACTGACGATAGCGGATCGGTGTGACGTCATAAAACTTCCGGAAGATCTGCGTGAAGTAAGACTGAGAAGAAAATCCCGTCAGATTCGCGATGTCTGAGATTGAATAATCCGTATCGATCAAAAGCTGACACGCGGCCTCAAGACGCCTGCGGTTCAGATACTGGATCGGGGAAAGGCCGGTAAATTTTGTAAATGAGTGCGCCATGTAATATTTGTTCATATGCGTCAGACCCGTCAGTGTGTCCAGCGTAATTTGGGATGCGTAATTTGTATCCAGATACTCCTTGATCTGGGCACACTCCTTGGACATACGGACTGAGTTGATTGATACCGGGATAAGCTGTTTTACCCTCATGATCCTAAGAAGCAGGACATCCAGCAGATGCTGGCATATCTGCTCTGCTCCGTACTGCTCGCTTCTCATCTCATAGTAGATCTGATCAAATATGTTCGCGAGCATGGAGTGATTGTCAAAATTACAGTAGATCTGTGCTGTGACGGCATCGTATTTTGTCTGGAAAGTAACGCCGTCAATACCGAGCACATAATACTTCAGGGCAGTTCCGGGAATGGACTGCTCTGTGTGTTCGATATAGGGGGGGATGATGATCAGATCCCCTGTTCTTATAGAGCGGGTTCCCTCGCGGAAGAGAAAGTTGCCCTTCCCTTCCAGTACGAAGAAGATCTCTGTAAAATGATGGGTGTGGAACACGCTCTGCCAGTCCTGCTCATCCTTGGATAAGGTGATGGACAGAAGACGCGCGTTCAGCTTAGGAATATCGTTTGCTTTAACAGAATGCTGACTGTGGCTCATGTGATCCTACCTTTCATGTTGTATGTCCGGCGTGGCCGGAATATTGTCTTTTTGCCAAAATCATCGGGGATGCGGAATATATGCCTGAATCGTTCAGCAGTCAGTAGCACAAGGCAATGTCGGATTATAAGGACGCCCCGCTATCAGGACATTTCCGTCCGTAAATCCTTCCGGGCGGTCCGTCAATGCTTCGATCATATGTTGCCGGAGTTCCTGTATCCGCTTCTGCGCCTGCGGCGCGTCGATCAGGTTCTCCAGTTCATGGGGATCAGCCGCCAGGTTGAAATATTGCTCCTGCCCATCCTCACAGAGCCATACGTATTTGTCTGTGGGAGTAACGATCCAGTGGTTGGAAAATTCTCCGTAAAAATGCTCTCCGTGAAGCCATGTACGGCTGATCATCTCCGGATGCTCAACCATCGGAAGAAGGCTTTCTCCATCCACGGAAGCAGGAATAGGAGCGCCTGCCATGTCGAGCAGGGTAGGCATCACATCCCGCAGCTCTGCTACGCTGTGGCATACGCTGCCGGCTTTCAGCCCGGGAAGGACGTTCTTTCCGGCCGAGATGATCAGCGGGATATTGCAGCTTCCCTCGTAGGGACGGGATTTGCGGAACATGTGATGGTCGCACAGCTCCTCGCCGTGGTCTGAGGTGAATACGAAGATCGTATCGTCGTAGACCTCTTGTTCAATGAGTGCCATAATGAGCCGGCCGATCTGGTGATCGAGATGAGTGATGCAGGCGTAATATCCGATCTGCGCCTGGCGTGCCAGCTCGGGATCAATAGGACCGGTCTTGGAATCAAAGATCCGTCCGTCACGTTTCAGATACTCATTCGTCTCCCATGAGCCGACAAACGGAGATCGGAGTTCCTTGTTGCTGTACAGATCAAAGTAATGCTGCGGTGCGTCAAACGGCGGATGGGGACGCAGATAGGAGGCCATCAGGAAGAATGGCTTGCGGGGATCCCGTCTTCGCAGAAAATCAAGACTACGGTCTGTCACCCAGTTGGTAGGATGGTACTTTTCTTCGTGCATCCAGGGACGCGCCAGATAACTGTTGCAGTCGATCCCGGTGTCCGTCACATCAGCGGATACTCCCAGCTCCTGCTTTAACCAATAGAAATAGTCATCCGCCACAAACTGGGATTCACTGTATGGTACGCTGGCATAGCGGGCTGCGTGGAGATATCCGTCGTGCAGCTCGACATTGTGGAATCCCAGATAATTTCGCAGAGGATGGACATGCATCTTGCCGACGCACTGGGTATAATATCCGGCGGCGGAAAGTTCGCCTGCCATCGTGTGTTCATAGTTCCATGGAATATTGTCCTCATATCCGACCCTTCCGTGATGGCTCTGTTCCATGCCGGTGTGCAGGGCAGCTCTCGCGGCAATGCAGCTGGGGCAGGCGCTGTACGCGCGGTCAAATACAACTCCCCTGGAAGCAAGTGTGTCGAGATATGGTGTTTTTACATCAGGATGCCCGGCAAATCCCATGCAGTCACCCCGAAGCTGATCGGTCATGATCAGAACGATATTTGGCTGTTTCATAAGTTTCACTCCTTGTCTGTTGGTGTGACAATGTATGTTTTCCCATTCTGTATATATTCGGGGAGAATATATATAAATAATAGGAAATAGTTTCTGTATCAACCATAATACAACAGGATAGGAAAAGCAAGGACAACGGACAAAAATAATAAAAAAGACAATAAAAATAAAAAATGTCCCAGATTAAGCAGATGGGAAAAGACTATTGTATTTTGAAGCAGGATATGCTATAACTGAAAACAGTTGAATACAAAAGCAATAGGTGTCGGGTCAGACAGATCGGGTAAATGACGCGTCTGATCAGGTGAAAAGGGAAACAGGTGAAAATCCTGTGCGAACTCGTCACTGTGAACAAGGAGTACAGTCCTAAAAAGCCACTGAGGAATCGGGAAGGCAGGGCTGTACGCTGAATTGTGAGCCAGGAGACCTGCCTGTTGTTGTACAGGAATTTTTCCAAGCCACGAGTAACTGGCCGTACATCATTATCACACATATCACACCTGTGTTTATGATGCCCGTTTCCGTCTGGAAACGGGCTTTTGTATTCACCAGTTCAGCCATCCCGCGAAGGCGAAAGCGGTCCATGCATGCATGAGACGGGGAGCGTGAAGCGGGATGAGAAGAGCGCCGTCTCATGAGCAAAAAGCGGCGAGAGCCGCAGTAAGTACGAAGTACGATTTTGCGAATGGCGCGGGCTGAACGGAAAAACAGAAAAGGAGAAGAAGAAATGAAGAAAAACACAAGAAAAATATGGATCGGAGTGATCGCCCTTGTAGCGGTGGCAATCATCCTGGGAGTTGTCTACAAGGTTGCAGGACCGAAGGCGCAGCAGGGCAGTAAAAGCTGTACCCTTGAGGTTGTGGACGACAATGGAGACACTACAACATACGAACTGTCCACAGATGTGGAGTATTTAAGAGAGCTTATGGACGAGGCGGCAGAGAATGAAGATTTCTCTTATGAAGGAGAAGATGGGGATTACGGACTTTATATTGAGACTGTGAACGGCCTTACCGCGGACTATGATACAGACGGCGCGTACTGGGCAATCTATGTGAATGGAGAGTATGGACAGAACAGCGCGGATCTTCAGCCTGTTGCAGACGGAGATACATATCGTCTGTCCTATGAGGTATCAAGTGGAGAGTAAGACCAGCTGGAAAGCGAGAGACATTGTAGTTATCGGTATGATGACAGCCACGATCGAAGCGGCAAAGACAGCGCTTGCCTTTCTCCCGAATATAGAGCTTGTGACTTTTTTGATCATTATATATACACTTGTGTTCGGGAAAAAGACATTTGCGGCAGTGATCGCGTTCGTGGGGGTGGAATGTCTCATATGGGGCATGAATCTCTGGGTAATCAACTACTTGTATGTATGGCCGCTGCTTGTCCTGCTGACACTTGCCGTAAGACGTACAGGAAGCCGCTCTGCGCTTGCCTATGCGATACTTGCCGGGGCATTTGGCCTGGGGTTCGGAGCGCTCTGCGCCATTGTGTATCTTTTTATCGGCGGTCCGGTTATGATGGTCTCATGGTGGGTCAGCGGGATACCATTTGATCTGATCCACGGAGGTGGAAATTTCGTCTTATGCCTTGTGTTGTTTCATCCGATCCTGCGGGGGCTGGAAAAGTGCGTCAAGTATTTGTGAAATAACATTGCGGCTTTAAGAACGCGGATGCTATAATAAATATAACAGGTAACTCAACACGGTATTTGTAAAAAAAGGAAGTGATGAGTATGCAGAAACAATATCTGGTGACCGGAGCGAACGGGCATCTCGGCAGTACGATCGTGCGTCTGCTCAGGAGAGAGCATGCAGAAGTGCGGGGGCTGCTGGGACCGGGAGAGACGGCAGAAGCTTGTGATAATGTCTGTTATATTTCGGGCGACGTGCGAAAGACAGAGACACTGGAAGAACTGTTCGCCCGGGGAGCAGGGAAGAAGACTGTGGTCATACACACTGCCGGGATTGTAGATATTGCGGATAAAGTTTCGCCGAAGATTTATGATGTGAATGTAAACGGAACGAAAAACATCATAAACCTTTGCAGAAAATACAAGGTGGACAGACTTGTTTATGTGAGTTCAGTGCACGCAATCCCGGAGGCGGATAAGCTCTCGGTTATAGCAGAGACAAAACAATTTTCGCCTGATGCCGTGGTAGGCGGTTATGCCAAGACAAAAGCAGAGGCTACAAAAGAAGTGCTCAAAGCGGCGGAAGAAGGTCTGGATGCTGTGGTAGTCATGCCGTCGGGAATACTTGGTCCCTATGACCGGTCCGGCAACCATCTTGTCCAGCTTATCAGGGATTATGTCCGGGGAGCTTTGCCGGCCTGTGTCAGAGGCGGGTATGATTTTGTAGACGTGAGAGATGTGGCAAAAGGATGTCTGCTCGCGGCGGAAAAAGGAAAGGCGGGAGAGTGCTATATCTTGTCAAATCGTCATTACGAGATCAGGGAACTCCTGAAGATGGCAGGTACGTTTGTCCGCACAAAGAAGATCCCGGTCCTGCCGGCATGGATGGCAAAAATAGCAGAACCGTTTATCGGCCTGGATGCCAGAAGAAAGAAGAGGAGACCTCTTTACACAAAATATTCCCTGCATGTGCTGAACAGCGCGGATCGCTTTTCACATGAGAAAGCAACCAGTGAACTGGGATACCGGACAAGGGATATGAAAACAACAATAAGGGATACGGTCAGATGGCTTCAGACACAGGGAGCAGAACAGTGAAGAAGTTGTAGTAAAATATGCCATTATTATACAGGTACATAACTGTATAATAATGGCATATTTTGAGAATGAATATCAAATTATCCTTGCCATTTTGTGAAAGATAGTGTATTATACTAATGCGAGTTAGATAAAACTAACTATCTGGAATAAATATTAATTCGGTATGTTTGTCGGCAGGAGGTTTTGATATGAGTGTTGTTATTATAGGTGGTCATGACAGAATGGTATGTCAGTATAAGAAGATCTGTAAGAGATTCAACTGTAAGGCAAAAGTATTCACACAGATGTCCGCGAGCCTCAGTAAGCAGATCGGCAGCCCGGATCTGATCGTACTGTTTACAAACACCGTATCGCATAAAATGGTGCGCTGCGCGGTGGAAGAGGCAGGAAGATGCAATGCAGATGTGGTCAGATGTCACACAAGCAGCAAGAACGCGCTGGAAGAAATACTGGAGAATGTGTGTGCGTAAATTCGGATTTGTCGAGGTGAAGGATCATCCGCCGCACGAATAAAGTGTCCCTCGTGAACATGCTCTCGCTCGGACCGCAACGCAGGTGTGCATAGGGCTGTAAAAGACACAGCCCAAACACACGCGTTGCTCTACGGTTCACTCGGAACACTTATTCTGCGGCGAATTTATCTTTTCCCACGACAATTCGGATTTTGAAGTGAGTGTCGAGGAGATACCAGTGTTCTGGTATGAAAAGGCTTACTTCGGTTGATTACTTTTTCTCCGGCAGAAAGGCATCTGTCAAGGCTGCGCAGCACCACAACTGTGGCAAGGCCTTGACAGATGCCTTTTCTTGCCGGAGTTTTATCCCCCAACCGAAGTAAGCCTTCTCTCGGACAGTAGTCCTCGCAAAGATAAGAATTATTATTTAGTTATCTTGATGCATCTTCTGATTTCGACACTACCTTCTTACTGCGAATTGTCGAGGGGACAGGAAAGCCGCAGGGCAGCATATATCCTGAACAGACCGTAAAGCGGCGTCGGCACTTGGCTCACGTATTTTGTGAGCCTATGTACCGTTACGCCGCGTCCCGAGTGAAAACGGGTCTGTGAAGGAAATATGCTGCCCTGCGGTTATACTCTATCCTCGACAAATCCGGAGTTTACAGCTTAATATTCTTGAAGAGATCTCCCAGGCTGGTCCCGATATTCTCACTCTTGGGGATAACAACCTTCTCTACCGGTTCTTCCTTTACTTCTTCAAGTGCCTTCATGCTCAGGCTTACTTTTCCGTCTTTGATACCGATGACCTTTACTGTCACTGCGTCACCTACGTTCAATACATCTGACGGTAACTTCACGCGCTTCTGGGAAATCTGTGATACATGTACCAGACCGGACAGTCCGTTTTCCAATTTGACAAAAGCCCCATAGTTCTGAAGTGTCTCAACTGTTCCTTCAAGGACTGTGCCTACTTTTAAGTTCGCGATCTGTTCCTCGCGTGCTTTTCTCTCTTTCTCTTTCAGAATCTCACGCGCGGAGAGCACGAGGCGGTTGTTCGCCTGATCCACGTCGATGACCTGAACTTCGATATCCTTGAGAAGATATGTCTCAAGATCTTCGATATAGGAGAGGGAGAGCTTGGATGCGGGAACGAATCCTCTTAATCCCTCGATCATAACGATAACGCCGCCGTTGACAACACCCTCTACTTTGACGGGGAGAATGGTCTTCTTTTCCATATATTCTGTCACCCTGTTCCACGGGTTGGCGTCATCAAAATGATCTTCATAATCAGCCATTGTTTCAGCCGGCTCAGACTGTGCGTTTTCTACAGCTTCCGCAGTGTCATTTGTTTCAATTGCGTCTTTCATTTCTTCGCTCATTGTACAGCACCTCTACTTACTTAGTATTTTCAATGCACATAGTATATCACACATAGATAGGAAAAAACAACTGCCATAGTAAGAGTTTACAGTGTCCGTGATAGTCAGCCATTTAATTCAGGAACATTTCTTTGTGAAAGCGTCCGGAAGCGGAAACAA
>NHCFC00100__coassemble_1550_pt1 | contig 25277 bp, 21 predicted proteins | sample NHCFC00100__metabat2_high_PE_030 | metagenome-assembled genome bin NHCFC00100 | reverse complement strand
ACAGATGCGAACTTCACCTCAGGGCGTTCAAAATCACAGAATATCGCAGTAGCTTCTTTCCCGTAAGCATCTCCGTCATAGCCGTAAGCATACACCTCAAAAAGCCGTCTGCGTTCATCTGTCACCGTAGGTTTGACGCCCGCATTGCCGACGCCGTTATACCACTGCCCGTCGATCCAGACACGGCAGGCGTACACGCCGAACCTGGGCAGGATCTTATATGCTTCCGGCTCGATATTCATCGTTGGGAATCCCAGGGTGCGTCCAAGCTGACGCCCGTGACGGACGATCCCTGTTACCGCATAAGGATAACCAAGAAGCCGCTCTGCAAGTTTTACATCCCCCTGGGCGAGTGCGTCCCGGATATAGGTACTGCTGATGACCATATCGCCATAACGCTCTTTTTCAATCACATCCACCGTGTAGCCGTATTCTTTCGAAAATTGTCTGAGCATCTCCACGTTACCACGCTTTCCATGTCCGAACAAGAAATCTTTTCCCACAACAACATGGGCACAGCGCAAAGTTTTCCACAGAATCTCTCTGATGAAATCTTCTGCTTCGATTTCCCGGAACTCCTCTGTAAACGGGCAGTCGATCAGCCAGTCGATCTTTCCCTCCAGATGCTCCCTCCGCTCCCGGTTCGTCATAATGGATTCTCTGTGCATATCAAACGCGCAGAGCACAGTCTCACACTTATCTGACGCATATTCCCTTATCTTGTTCACAAGTTTTTGATGCCCGCGGTGCAGTCCGTCGAATTTCCCAAGCGTGACCGCGGTCTTTTGTTTTCCGTTGTAAGCTTCTATTCCTGTGATATAATTCATATCAATCCTTCTGTTTCTTAAGTTCCTCCGGATCAAGGAACATCTTCTCGATCCGAAACTGTCTGCTTCTATTATCATACCGGTATATACCGATGAATCTTCTCCGGCTGTCATAGACGCGGAACCTGTCGCCCTCCGCGAAATCTATTCTGTCTTCTGTGATACATTTTCCAGAGAACGGATTCCCGTTATAGGCTAAAGGAACGTATTTCTCCTGTACTGTGACAGCTCCCAGATCCGCGAACACCTCATCTGGCGTAAGCATCACTTCAGCAAGCCGTCCACTTTTTACCGCTTCTTCTATCTCATCAAGCTTCAGACTGTCTTCGATCCCAAAACTGCTCACCCTTGTCCTGAGCAGAGATTCCATACAGCCGCCCACCCCCAGCTTCTCGCCGATATCATGGCAGAGAGTACGGATATAAGTACCTTTCGAGCACTCTACTTCCATGCGTACACGGGGAAGATGGAGCTCTTTGATGCGGATAGCGTGGATCGTGACCTTACGGCGCTTCCTCTCCACAGTCTTCCCTTCCCTCGCCAGTTCATACAGCTTCTTTCCGTTTACCTTCAGCGCGGAATACATCGGAGGCATCTGGTCATATTCTCCGACAAATCCTTCTATGCATGAGATAACCTGCTCTTCGTCGATCTTTTCAATAACATCTGTGTCGCACTCTTGTAAAACTTTTCCGGAAATATCCTGGGTATCCGTCGTCTTTCCCAATAAAAGGACTGCCTCATATATCTTGTCCTTATCTGTCAGCAGATCACATATCTTTGTCGCTCTGCCCAGACAGACAGGAAGCACTCCCTCCGCGTCCGGATCGAGAGTGCCTGTATGTCCGATCTTCTTCTGCCCCACGATACCGCGCAGACGCGCGACCACATCGTGGGATGTATAGCCTTTTTCTTTATATATGTTGAGTATTCCGTTGATCATCCTGTCTTATCCTACTTTTCGTTCCCATCTAACTGAAGCGCGATCCTCTCAGTAATGCTGTTGATCACATCATGGCTTGAACCATTCATTGTCACTCCCGCGGCACGCACATGTCCGCCGCCGCCGAAATGCCTGGCGATCACGCTGACATCCACCTTGCTTTTTGAACGCAGGCTGACCTTGTATTTCTGCGGTTCGATCTCATGGAGAAAGATCGCCACTTCCACGCCCCTTGTCTGGCGGAGCTGACTGACGATTCCTTCCAGATCCGCAGGCTGTGCCTGGAAGAACTCCATAGAGCGCTGCCGGATCACGGATACGATACACCGCTTATCCATGATGAGCATGCTCTCTAAGAGCGCTCTTCCCAGGATCTGATTCTGGACATAAGTTTTCTCATAATAGGTCTTATCAATGATCTCGCTTCCGTTGATTCCTTTGCGCATCAGCTCAGCCGCGATCTCCATCGTCCCGGGTGATGTACAGGAATACTGGAATACACCGGTATCGTGTACGATTCCCATATAAAGAGCCTCTGCCACCGGTCTGCTGATCTTCTCTTTATCCAGCAGCGTGAATACAAGCTCAGACGTTGAGCTTGCGTCCGCTACGATATAATTCTGGTCAGCGAACGCCTCATTGCTGATATGATGGTCGATACATACCGTCTCTTCCGCCGCTTCAAATAAAGGCCCCGAGAAACCAAGCCGCTTCTCATCTCCGCAGTCCAGACAGAAAAAGACGTCATACACTTCTCCTTCCGGAATCTGTGTCTTCACTTCATCTGTACCTTCGATCATCCGGTAAGCCTCCGGAATCTCCTCAAGATAGACATCTGCATGGATATGCGGGAACTCTTCCTTCAGATACAGGTACAGCCCCATACAGGATCCCACACAGTCACCATCCGGACGGATGTGGCCGCTGATCGCGACACGCGTTTTGCCCTCTAAAACATTTTCTAAAATTATACTCATTCTACACCTCAGCTTTACTATCTGAATCTCCTGTCACTTCATCAATCTTTCTGCTTATATTCACCCCATATTCGATAGACTGATCCATGATAAAACGGATCTCCGGAGTATTTCGCAGATTAATGCTGCGGGCAAGCTCGCGGCGGATATATCCCTCCGCGCTCTGAAGCCCTTTGATCGTATCCTGCTGTGCCTTCTCATCTCCCAGTACACTGATATAAGCCTTACATGTTTTTAAATCCGGAGCCACTTCGACAGCTACCACTGAAGTCATTGGCGCTACTCTCGGATCTTTGATCCCCCCGCGCAGGATATTGCTCAGTTCTCTTTGAACCTCCGCATTCACTCGTGTGTTTTTAATACTGTTTTTTCTCATTGCCGCTCCTTCTTTCCGAAAGACGATCATGCCAAGGTGCGGCTGTGCTCCTCACGCACAGCCGTGTGGCCGCTTTATCTTTACTTTCTCTCAGTCTCCACCATCTTGTATGCCTCGACTTCGTCGCCTTCCTTGATGTCATTATAGTTCTCAAATACAAAGCCGCACTCATAGCCGGCTCTTACTTCTTTTACATCGTCCTTGAAACGCTTCAGGGACGCAAGCGGTCCGTCGAACACAACGATTCCGTCGCGAACCAGACGTACCGAACAATTTCTCTCAAAAATACCGTCTTTGACATAAGCTCCTGCGATCGTTCCTACGCCGGATGCTTTGAATGTCTGACGCACTTCCGCATGGCCGAGGATCTTCTCCTCGAATACCGGATCCAACATTCCCTTCATCGCCGCTTCCACGTCCTCGATGGCGTTGTAGATGACTCTGTAAAGCCTTAAATCAACACCCTCTCTGTCCGCGATGTCTTTTGCAGTAGCATCAGGACGCACATTAAAGCCGATGATGATCGCATTGGATGCGGATGCCAAGATCACGTCGGATTCGTTGATCGCGCCCACGCCGCCGTGGATCACCTTGACAACGACCTCCTCGTTGGAAAGTTTCAAAAGGCTCTGCCTGATGGCCTCTACGGATCCCTGCACATCTGCTTTTACAACGATATTAAGTTCCTTTAAGTTGCCTTCCTGGATCTGGTTAAACAGATCATCAAGGGACATTCTGGACTTTGTCTCATCCAGAAGTTTTACTTTATTCTGAGCGATGAATGTCTCCGCAAAGTTTCTTGCTTCCTTCTCAGTCTCACATCCGACGAATACTTCTCCGGCATTCGGTACGTCGTTAAGTCCAAGGATTTCCACCGGCTGAGACGGTCCCGCCTCTTTTACTCTTCTTCCCTTGTCATCCATCATCGCGCGGACGCGTCCGTGAGCACTTCCCGCAGCGATAGCGTCTCCCACACGGAGCGTTCCCTTCTGTACAAGGACAGTCGCGACAGAACCCTTTCCTTTGTCAAGCTCTGCTTCGATCACGAGACCTCTCGCGGAACGGTTCGGGTTTGCTTTAAGTTCCATGACCTCCGCTGTAAGAAGGATCATCTCCAAAAGATCCGGGATACCTTCTTTGGTGTGAGCGGATACCGGAACAAAGATCGTGCTTCCGCCCCAATCCTCCGGGATAAGCTCATATTCTGTAAGTTCCTGTTTCACACGCTCAATATTCGCGCTTGGCTTATCAATCTTGTTGATGGCAACGATGATCTCAATTCCTGCTGCTTTCGCGTGGTTGATCGCTTCCACTGTCTGCGGCATGACACCGTCGTCCGCGGCAACCACCAGGATCGCGATGTCGGTAGAGCTTGCGCCACGCATACGCATCGCTGTAAATGCCTCATGTCCCGGTGTATCAAGGAAGGTAATCTTCTCCCCGTTCGCCTCCACTACATAAGCGCCGATGTGCTGAGTGATACCGCCAGCTTCCCTGTCGATCACATTCGAGTGACGGATTGCATCCAGAAGTGAGGTCTTTCCGTGGTCAACGTGTCCCATGACACAGACAACCGGAGGACGTTTCATCATCAGTTCTTCATCTTCCTCATCTTCTTTTAAGAGCTCCTCGATCACATCAACAACTTCTTCCTTCTCACAGAGCACCTCGAACTCCATAGCGATCTCTTCGGCTGTATCGAAATCGATCTCCTGGTTTACAGTAACGATCTTGCCCTGCATGAAAAGCTTCTTAACAATGACAGACGGAACAATCTTCATCTTATCCGCAAGTTCCTTGATCGTGAGTACTTCCGGAATGACAATCTGTTTGATCTTCTCTTCCTTCTTCTCCTCCTGCTTCTGCTGCGGTCTCTTCGCCTCAGCTACCTGTTTCTGCTTTCTGCCTTTCTTGCCCTTGCCCTCAAATGCTTCGTCTCTGTATTCTTTCTTCTTGTTGTCTCTTTCTTTATCTTTTGCCTTATTTCTCTGGTTCTTCTGCTGCTCTACGATCGGTGTGCTGACGTCATCCCTGCGTCCTTCTCTTCTGTCGCCGCGCGGTCCCTGTCCGTTCGGTCTCTGATCACGTCCTCCTCTCTCCGGGCGCCCCTGTCTGGAATCACCAAACGGACGGCCTCCCTGCTGTCGGTCCGAACGTGCCGGGCGTTCTCCCATCGGACGGTCCGAACGTATCGGACGGTCTCCTGCCGCTCTCTCTGCACGCACCGGACGGTCTCCCATCGGACGGTCTGAGCGCATAGTACGCTCTCCTGCCACTCTCTCCGTGCGCACCGGGCGATCTCCTGCCGGGCGGTCCGAACGCATCGGACGGTCTCCCACCGGTCTCTCTGCGCGCGCCGGGCGTTCTCCCATCGGGCGCTCTGCGCGTACCGGACGGTCTCCTGCCGGTCTCTCTGCACGTACCGGACGGTCTCCCACCGGTCTCTCTGCACGTACCGGACGGTCTCCCGCCGGTCTCTCTGCGCGCACCGGGCGTTCTCCCATCGGGCGTTCTGTGCGTACCGGACGGTCTCCTGCCGGTCTTTCCGGACGCGCCGGGCGTTCTCCCATCGGGCGACCTTCTCCTGCGGGACGTGTACCCTGAACCGGACGGCCTCCCTGCTGGCCCGGACGTGTCTGCCGCTGAGCCGGGCGGCTTCCCTGGATCCGCTTACTGTCACGGGAATTCTGCGGGCGGATGACAAATGCCAGATTCTTTTTCTTCGGTGCGGCTTCTTCTGCTTTCACTGTCTCTTTCGCGCCCTCTGTGTTCCCTGTTCCCGCCTTCGCTTCAGCATTCTTTCCCGCTGTGGAATTATCAGGCTTGGCGCCGCCTTTTTCCCTGCGGATTTCATCTGCCACTCCATCCTCCAGTGTGCTCATATGATTTTTCACTTCCACATTCTTCTTCTGAAGAATGTCCAGGAGTTCTTTATTTTCCATCCCGAGCTCTTTCGCAAGCTCGTGTACCCTCATTTTCGTCATATCAACTACCTCCTTTATGCAATATCCTCTCGGTTTTTAAGCTCTTTTTGAATCCCGTCTGCAAATCCTTCGTCCAATATCGCCAGAGATGCACGGAATTCTTTTCCCATTGCATGCCCTAAGGTATCTTTATCTCCGTAAAAATAAATTGGAACTCTGTAAAATTTACACATATCCCGAAATTTCTTCTTTGTGTTATCCGATGCGTCCGATGCTATGATCACAAGCTTCGCTCTGCCTGACTTTGTCTCATTCTCCGTCATCATCTCTCCGCTTGCGCATCTTCCTGCCTTCATCGCCAGACCGATCAGGGACAGTGCCTTATCTCTATTCGCCAATCTCGCCCATCTCCTTTTCCAGTCTGTCATACACGTCCTGTGGGATTTCCTGCTTGAAAGAACGTTCCAGACCTCTGCTTTTTACTGCTTTTCTGAAACAGTCCACGGACCGGCAGATATATGCTCCGCGTCCATTCTTCTTCCCGTCGGCGTCCACAGCAAAACTGCCGTCCTCTATCCGCAGGATGCGCATCAGTTCTTTCTTCGGCTTCATCTCACCGCAGCCCACACATTTTCTCATTGGGATCTTCTTCTTTACTGCCAAATGATTCCACTCCTTCAGGTCTTACTACTCTTCCTCAGCCTCAACGAACTCGATCTCTTCTGAATTCTCCCCGGCATATTCATCATATGCGCCGTCGTAGTTCTCGTCATAATCATCGTAAGCTTCATCAGAATATTCATCATCATAATCTCCGGTGTAGCCTTCCTCACCCATGAGCCCCATCTGCTCCATGTAGTTCTCCGGAAGATCTCCTGCTTCGATCGCCTGAGTCTCGCTCTTGATATCGATCTTATATCCTGTCAGGCGCGCCGCCAGCCTCGCGTTCTGTCCTTCTTTTCCAATCGCCAGAGAGAGCTGGTAATCCGGAACGATGACGCTTGCCACCTTCTCCTCCGGGTCAGCCATGACAGAGATGACCTTAGCCGGACTTAAAGCGTTCTCGATCAGAAGCGCCGGATTCTCATCCCAGTTGATGATGTCTATCTTCTCTCCGCGTAATTCCTGTACGACCGCATTTACTCTCGCGCCGTTCATTCCCACGCAAGCGCCGACCGGATCTACGTTCGGATCATTGGACCATACAGCCATCTTCGTGCGTGATCCCGCCTCGCGGGCAATGCTCTTGATCTCTACGATGCCTTCCCTCACTTCGGATACTTCCGCCTCGAACAGACGCTTCACCAGTTCCGGGTGTGTACGGGATACCAGGATCTTCGGCCCCTTCGGTGTGTTCTTCACTTCTACGACATATAACTTGATGCGCTCTGTCGGCTTGAATGTCTCGCCTTTTACCTGCTCGTTCTCCGTGAGCATAGCGTCCGCTCTGCCTAAGTTGATGCTGATATTCTTTCCTACATAGCGCTGAACGATACCGGTCACGATATCTTTCTCTTTCTCAAAATACTGATCGAATACAACCTTTCTCTCCTCTTCCCGGATCTTCTGAAGGATCAGGTTCTTCGCGTTCTGCGTGGCGATACGTCCGAACTCTTTGGACTGGACCGGAATCTGGGCGATGTCCCCGATCTGAAGGGCGGAATCGATCTTCTCCGCGTCCTCGAGACTGATCTCCAGCGCCGGATCTGTCACTTCTTCAACGACTGCCTTCTCCGCATAAACCGCATAGTCACATGTCTCTCTGTCCATGATGACCTTGATATTCTCTGCCGTGCCGAAATGGTTCTTGCACGCGCTGATCAGGGAATTTTCAATCGCGTCCATCATCACGTCCTTGCTGATGTTCTTTTCTTTCTCAAGGATTGTCAATGCTTCCATTAACTCTGTGTTCATCTTTTCTTTCCTCCTAAAATTAAAAATCCAAAGCCAGACGGATCAGGGCAATGTCAGCCCTCTCAAATGTCTGTTCTGTATCATCCTCATACGCGATGGTAACAGTATCTTCATCATATGCTTTCAATATCCCGACAAACTCCTTCTGCCGGTCGATTGCCCGGTAAGTGCGTATCTCCACTTCCTCGCCCAGGCTTCGTTTGAAATCCTTCTCTTTCTTGAGCGGTCTCCCCAGCCCCGGTGAGCTCACCTCAAATACATAAGAATCTTCAATGTAATCCTTCTCATCCAAAATATCCGAGAAACGCCTGCTGACAGCCTCACAGTCATCAACCGTGATACCGCCGGGCTTGTCGATATAGGCACGCAGATACCATGTACCGCCCTCTTTGACATACTCTACATCCACCAGTTCAAATCCCAGTCCTTCAATGATCGGCTCCAAGAGCGCTTCCGTCTTCTGTTCGTATTCTTCTCTTCTGGACACGCTATACTTCCTTTCCTTATAGAATAGATTGCCGTGTACTTCACGACATAATGATACACCTCTGCGGTGTTTCTTACCAACAAAGAAGAGTGAACTTTCGTCCACTCTTCTGCCGGAATCATTATGTAACTGTAAGGTAGTATAGCACCTATTTTTTCATATTGCAAGGGGTTTTAACGGATTTCCCGCCGATTTCCCGCCGGCTCTGATGATTTTCTCTTTCTTCTGCTTCAGATACATTCATTTCCGGCCTGATCTTCTGCGGGCGACACCGATCACCCATGCCAGTGCCAGGATCGATACCACTGCCCATCCGGCAATATTGGTATAATCCCCGGTCTTCGCTGCCTTTTTGACGTCTGTCACTTTAAAATCCACTGTCTTTGTGTCCATATCAGATCCGCTGATCCATTTCTCACCGTCATATGTCTGCTTGCAAAAAGATACCTTTAACTCAAATTCCCCTTTTCTGTCTATAGAGAATGTTCCTGTATATGTCTCGTCTCTGAACTCATAATCCTTAAAGATCTTCCATCCTGCCGGGATATATCTGACATCTCCCTTTATCGGATCCTGGTTATCCATTCCAGCTCCGTGAGCCTTAAATGTAATCTTAACATCTGTTCCATAAGTACCGCCGGCTTCTATACCGGTGATCTTGTTGTCTTTCGCTTCTCCGATCCGGTTGAGCCGCTGTACTTCTCTTGTTTCTTTTTCTTCACAAGTGGTACATTTTCTCTCTTCTGTTCCCTTCGCATCAACGGTTGCTTTCTTCACTGTAGCCCACTCGCTCCAGGCGTGTCCTTTTGCCTCTCCTTCTGTCGCGCCGCACACAGTACACGTCTTCGGAGTTATGCAGTCTGCGTCTTTCCAGATATGTCCGAGTGCTTCCCCATCTGTTACTCCGCACACAGCACACGTCTTCGGAGTTATGCAGTCTGCGTCTTTCCAAATATGTCCGAGTGCTTCCCCATCTGTTGCTCCACATACAGTACACGTCTTCGGAGTTGTACAGTCCGCATCCTTCCAGACGTGCTTACATTCAGGTTCCTGCTCTGGTTCCGGTTCTGGTTCTGGTTCCGATTCTGGTTCTGGTTCCTGCTCTGGTTCCTGCTCTGGTTCCGGTTCAACTTCCGTAATCTCCACCATGCATCCGGGAGTCTTTACTTCTTCTGCAAGCTTCACCTCTTCAGGAAGGCGGAATGTAAAGTAGTATGTGCCTGCCGCAGACTCCTCAGTATAAAATTCTTCGCCGCCTTCTTCCTCTCCTTCCAAAAGTCCGAACCATTCCAAGTTCTTAAGAAGAATCGTGCTATCTCCCTGAACCGGCTCTGTTTCTTCATTTTCGTTTGTCTCTTTGTATCCGGTTACTTCCCATTGAGCCGGAAACTTCATATCAGCGAGCGGAGTTCCTTCCGGATAAGTGATGTTTTCCGTCTCCCATTCTTTGTTATCTGTAAATCCCGTGATAATAAAATAATCCCGGCCTTCTTCTTCCGCCAGCACAGACCAAGGCATAACTGCCGCCAGCAGCATACCTGCCATCACCACAAAAGATAAAATCCGGGATACCTTTCTCATCTTTAACATAAGTGTCACCTCCTGTCCTTTAAAAGTTACGTCCTTTTTGTTTAATTATAACACTTTAGGCAGAAAAATGCACTTATTTTCAGATTATTTAATTATTAATTATTTTTTATCAGAAATTAAATTTATTTTAAATCTTTTTATCAGTCGTTTATCGCGTCTTAATACCTACGCCGTCTCTCTTGGCTGTTTTCAGACGGTTCAGGGTCACTTCTTTTTCACCGAATGGCACTTTCGTCTCCATCCCTTCCTCGAACAGATACGCGTTTTCCAGCTCATCCTTCTTCTGAAGACGGATACCGCGCACACCGACCGCCGCCTTTTTCTTCACCGGAACTTCCGTTGCAGGAAACCGCAGAAAATAGCCATTTTTCGTCTGGAGCGCAACATTCTGATTTTCATTGATCACCTTTACCGCGATCACGTGATCATCCTCCTGAAGCTTCGTCGCCGCGATCGTACGCTTAGACACCTGGAACTCTGTTCCTTCAACTCTCTTGATCATTCCCTGAGCCGTGGCAAAGAGAAGGTGGGCATAACGCATCTGCTCTTCATCACAGACCATAACAATCTGTTCTTCACTGGTAGAGTAATTGCTCACATTATCGATCGGCGTCCCTTTATCCCTGAACTTTCCGTACGGCACATCCAGCACTTTGACCTGATGCATTTTCCCGCTGTCTGTAAAAATGCAAAGTTTCCCTGTATTCATGCAGTGGACGATATATTTATTTTCATTGTCCGCGGCTTCTTTATTTCTCTCATAGACTGAGACGTCCACGGTTTTAGAATATCCGAAACGGTCCATGAGGAAGACTACTTCCTGTTCTTCAATTTTCTTCTCCTCAAAAACGGCTTCCTCTGCATTCTCCACAACCGTACGTCTCTTACGGGCATATTCTTTCTTGTAAGCGTCCAGTTCTTCCATGATGACACCTGCCATGGAATCGTAATTATTCAGGATATCCTCATACCGTGCGATATTTTTCAGTGTCTGTTCGTGCTCTTTTATAAGAGCTTCAATCTCCAGACCGATCAGGCGGTACAGGCGCATCTCCAGGATTGCCGTTGCCTGACGCTCTGTAAAACGCAGCAGCGCCGCCATCTTTTTGGAGATGTTGGACTTGAATTTAATATTGTCTGTCACACCGTTTACAAGACAGGCACGCGCGTCTTTTACAGACTGGCTGCCTCTCAGGATCTCGATAATAAGATCGATCACGTCACAGGCTTTGATCAGTCCTTCCTGTACTTCACTTTTCTCCTGCTCCCTGGAAAGAAGTGTCTTGTACTTGCGCGTCGCCAGCTCAAACTGGAAGTCCACATGGTGCTCGATGATCTTCTTAAGTCCCAGTGTCTCCGGACGTCCGTCTGCCACTGCCAGCATATTTACACCAAAGGTATCCTCCAGTCGGGTCTTCTTATAGAGCATGTTCTTTAAGTTCTCCGCGTCCGCGCCTTTTTTCAGCTCCAGGACGATACGGATTCCTTCCTTGGAGGACTGGTTGGAAATATCCACGATGTCCGTGGTTTTCTTCGTCTCCACCAGATTCGCCACGTCATTTAAGAACTTGCCGATGCCTGTTCCGATCATCGTATACGGGATCTCGCTGATGACAAGCTGCTTCTTCCCGCCCTTTAACTCCTCGACTTCCACCTTGCCGCGGATCTTGATCTTGCCCTGACCGCTTTCATAGATATCGAGAAGGTCATCTTTGTTGACCACGATGCCCCCTGTCGGGAAATCGGGCCCTTTGATGTATTTCATGAGCTGCCTCGTGCTGATGGCGTCATTTTTCATATACGCCTTCACCGCATCGATGACCTCACCAAGGTTATGCGTAGGGATGCTGGTCGCCATACCGACCGCGATCCCTTCCGCGCCGTTCACCAGCAGGTTCGGCACACGCACAGGAAGGACGAGCGGTTCTTTCTCCGTCTCATCGAAGTTCGGGCCGAAATCGATCACATTCTTATCCAGATCCGCGAGACAGACCTCCTGTGTAAATTTTGTCAGTCTTGCCTCGGTATAACGCATGGCCGCAGCCCCGTCCCCTTCAATGGATCCGAAGTTGCCGTGGCCGTCTACGAGCATCTGTCCTTTCTTAAAGTCCTGTGCCATAACAACAAGAGCTTCGTAGATCGAGCTGTCACCGTGGGGATGGTATTTACCCATCGTATCGCCCACGATACGGGCACATTTTCTGTAAGGCTTGTCATAGCGGATGCCAAGTTCGTACATATCATAGAGGGTACGTCTCTGCACCGGCTTGAGCCCGTCCCGCACATCCGGCAGAGCGCGGGCGATGATCACGCTCATCGCGTAGTCGATATACGATTTCTTCATAAGGTCTGAGTATTCAGTCCTTACGATCTGTGCTTCACTGTTCATTCCTGTATCTCCTTCAACTATTCCCATCTGTCCGGCCTGATCTCTTCCGCCGGAAGACTCTTAGATATCAAGTTCAGCCTCTGTCGCGTTCTCATAGATAAACGCACGTCTCGGCGGCACCTCCGTACCCATGAGCATCTCCGTCACACTGGACGCCATCCTGGCATCCTCGATCTCCACCAGCTTCAGGATCCGCCGCTCGGGGTCCAGCGTCGTCTCCCAGAGCTGTTCCGCGTCCATCTCGCCGAGACCTTTGTATCGCTGAAGCGTGAACGGGCCTTTGTGGGTCTTGCGGTACTTTTCAAGTGCCTTGTCATCATAGAGATATTCTTCCTCGCCGTTTTTCGGCATTGCTTTATAAAGCGGCGGCATGGCGATATACACATGCCCCTCATAGATCAGCTCCGGCATGAAACGATAGAACAAGGTGAGAAGCAGAGTTGAGATATGGGCTCCGTCCACGTCCGCATCCGCCATGATGATGATCTTATCGTATTTCAGCTTCGTGATATCAAAGTCATTGCCGTACCCTTCGGAGAATCCGCAGCCAAAGGCATTGATCATGGTCTTGATCTCCGCGTTGGCAAGGATCTTGTCGATGCTTGCCTTTTCTACATTCAGGATCTTGCCGCGGATGGGAAGGATCGCCTGAAAGCTTCTGTCTCTCGCTGTCTTGGCGGAACCGCCCGCGGAATCTCCCTCCACAATAAATATTTCACATTTCTTCGGGTCACGGCTCTCGCAGTTCGCCAGCTTTCCGTTGCTGTCAAAAGAATATTTCTGCCTGGTAAGCAGATTGGTCTTCGCTTTTTCCTCTGTCTTGCGGATCTTTGCCGCCTTCTCCGCACTGGAGAGCACAGTCTTTAATGTGTCCAGATTGCGGTCAAAGTAACGGACAATCTCCTCTCCCGTCACCTTTCCCACGGCCTTCGCAGCATCTGGATTATCCAGCTTTGTCTTGGTCTGTCCTTCGAACCTGGGGTCCGGGTGCTTGATGGAGACGATGGCTGTCATTCCATTGCGGATATCCGCGCCTGTGAAGTTCGCGTCCTTCTCCTTTAGGATCCCCAGCTCTCTGGCATACTGGTTCATGACCGTAGTAAATGTCGTCTTAAAACCGGTCAGGTGGGTTCCGCCCTCCGCGTTGTAGATATTGTTACAGAAGCCGAGCACATTTTCATGAAATTCATTGACATACTGAAGCGCCGCTTCCACCTCGATGCCATCCGCCTCGCCTTTAAAATACACCGGCTCATGCAGGACTTCTTTCTTCTTGTTCAGATCACGGATAAATCCAAGGATCCCGTCCGGCTCATGATAAACGATATGCTCCGGCTCTTCCAGCCGCTTATCATCAAAGATGATGGTCAGCTCCGGATTCAGATACGCCGTCTCATGCAGACGACTCTTTACTTCCTCCGCGCGGAATCTCGTCTTTTCAAATATCGTATCATCCGGCAGGAAGTTGATGGTTGTTCCCGTCTTTCTTGTCTTTCCGATCTTCGGCAGCAGACCGTCCTCTAATTCCACCACAGGGATTCCCCGTTCATAGCGGTCATGGTGAATGAATCCTTCCCGGCTGATCTTAACATCCATATATGTTGAAAGGGCATTTACAACAGAGGAACCTACACCGTGAAGTCCGCCGCTCGTCTTGTAGGCAGAATCGTCAAACTTTCCGCCTGCGTGAAGCGTCGTATATACAAGACGCGCTGCTGATACTCCTTTCTCGTGCATCCCCACCGGAACGCCTCGCCCGTTATCCGACACCGTGGCAGAACCGTCCTTTTCCAGAGTGACATGGATCTCTGAACAGCACCCCGCCAGATGCTCGTCCACTGAGTTGTCCACGATCTCATAGATCAGGTGATTCAGTCCCTTTGTCGATACACTTCCGATATACATCCCCGGACGCTTGCGGACCGCTTCTAAGCCCTCCAGCACCGAGATACTGCTCGCATCGTATGTGTTGTTTCCTGCCATTTCCATTCTCCTTCTAAAGCGTGCAGGCTTGCGCTGCTCAAGCTGTCAAAAGCAGCCTGCACGTCCGTTGTCATCTAAGTTCTGCCGTCAGCGCAGAACAATCCATTTGATACTATAGCATCTGCACTGGAAAATTTCAAATATTTTTCAATGCCGTATCCGGATAACAATTCAGCCATTTAATTCAGGAACTTCATTTTGCAGGATCCGAAAATCTAATTGCGAAAAACGTATTCGGAGCGGATGAAGGGCTGTCGGGATTCCGCTCCAGAAGATAGAAAAACTACAAGGTTCCGGCTATGTCCGAAAAGCAAGGACTGCCGGCGGACAACTCACTTCGTTCAGACAATTCCGCCGGCAGCACTAAGGGACATACCCGGAACCTTAAGTTTTTCTACTCTTCTTCCGAAGTCACCCGGCCAGCTCCTTCACCCGCTCCGAAAGGTTTTTCAAGCATTTAGTTTTCCAGAGTTCTGCAGATATGAAATCCCCGAACTAAACAGCCATAAAGTAACACAGGCGCGGCGGAAGAACTATCCATAGATAAAAGCCTTCAAGCCGCGCCGGTCTTGATCTGCGCCTATTTGATTCAATGACATTTCTGTTTTGTAAAGTGCAGGAAGCGGTCGATGAATTGGAAGAAGCAGTCAGCGGCAGGGAGAGATTGAGCTGTGACTTTGAAGGAATCTGATGGAATATCTTATCGGGATGAGGAGATGTTGTTAAGCCGTGTGAGGAGATTGTCTGAACGAAGTGAGTTGCTCCTCACACGGCTTTGCCCTTAAACAGCGCCTCAGCCTGTTAGATATTCTCAGATTCCTGAACGGAACAGCGAAGCCTCTCCCTGCCACTAACTGCGTTTTAAAATCTTCACCGCTTCCGGACGCTTTCACAAAGAAATGTTCCTGAATTAAATGGCTGAATCTCTATTTTCCACTGTCCCCGTAGTTCGACAGCACACGTGCGGAAGGATCATCCACATCGCATCCCTCCCACTCTTTGTTCGGCATCCAGAAGTCCACGATCATCTCGCCCTGTCCCGGATAGTGTTTCTCGAAGATTTCCCTGTATAGAAGGGATTCTTTCGTAAACGGCTTAGCATGCGTGTATTTTTCACGGAGTGCGTCATATTCTTCATCCGTGTACACCTCTTTGGCGTGTTCCTTCAGATAATCTACCATAGAGTGTCCCACCGCGTCTGAAAATGCCGCTTTCTCTCTCATAAGGATCTCCTCCGGCAGATAATCTCCCTCCACAAATGCATGGCGGAGAAGGTATTTCCCTTTTCCGTACTTGTTAAGTTTCATCTCCGGATCCACGGCCATCACGTATTTCACAAAGTCAAGATCTCCGAAAGGTACTCTTGCTTCCAGAGAGTTGACGGAGATACACCGGTCGGCACGCAGCACATCGTACATGTGGAGCTCCCGCACTCTCTTCTGGGATTCTTCCTGGAACGCCTGCGCATCCGGCGCGAAATCTGTATATTTATATCCGAAGAGTTCATCGGATATCTCACCGGTCAGAAGAACGCGGATATCTGTTGTCTCATGGATTGCCTTGCAGATCAGATACATTCCCATACTTGCCCGGATGGTGGTGATATCAAATGTTCCGAGGATCGATATGACCGTATCAAGAGATTCCAGCACATCTTCTTTGGTGATGATGATCTCATGATGATCGCTTCCGATGTAATCCGCCACCTGCTTCGCGTATTTCAGATCGATGGCGTCCTCACTCATGCCGATGGCGAATGTCCGGATCGGAACATCACTCTTCTTCGCGGCGATGGCGCAGACCAGGGAGGAATCAAGACCGCCGGAGAGAAGGAACCCAACCTTGGCGTCAGCGACAAGGCGCTTTTCAACTCCACTGATAAGCTTTTCTTTTATGTTCCTGCACACAGTCTCCAGATCATCCTTGATGACCTGATCCACATGGGTGATATCACAGTAACAGACAAATTCACCTTGTTTATAATAATGTCCCGGCGGGAACGGCATGATATGCTCCGCCAGACCGACTAAGTTCTTCGCCTCACTGGCAAAGAGGATCGTACCTGCGCTGTCGTATCCATAGTACAGCGGGCGGATGCCGATGGGATCTCTTGCCGCTATGTATTCTTTCGTCTCCCCGTCATATAAGATCAATGCGAATTCCGCGTCCAGCATGGCGAACATCTCTGTCCCGTATTCTCTATAAAGAGGAAGCAGCACTTCACAGTCCGAATCACTTTGAAATGTATATTTATCAGAGAGCGCTTCTCTCATCTTTTCAAAACCATAGATCTCCCCGTTGCATACAACATAATTTCCGTCAAGGCAAAACGGCTGCATGCCCTCCGGGTGCAGGCCCATGATCGCCAGTCTCTGGAAACCCAGAAGCCCGTTGCCTGTATTGATGATCCTCATGTCATCCGGTCCGCGCGAATGTGTCCGCTCAAATCCTTTCTGAAATATTTCCATATCCGCTGTCTCCCCACAATAGCCCATAATACAACACATACGATCATCCTCCTGAAACCTTAGTTTATTTCTTCTCTCATACATTGATACGTAAAACAGACCTCACTTCACAGATCAATATTATGAAAGCAAAAAAGGCAAAGATGCCTTCTGCGGGAGATTTCCCGAAAAGACGCCTTTGCCTTTTATAGAAAGCACTTTACACCAGCAAAGTGCTTTTGTCAACCACTTTTTCCCTTTTATTCATGAAGTTCAGTTCAGCCCGCGCCATTCGTAAAACCGCACTGCGCGCTTATTGTGGCTGCCGCCACCGTTTTACCCATGAACTGGCGCTCAGCTCATCTGTCTGCCAGGAGCCGGGCTTTTATGCAAGCATAACCCCGGCTCCTGGCATCAGATGGCTAAACTGTTACTCCATGATCACATGATATAGCGTATCTGCCAGCACTTCCATGGCGTTTTTCATCTCCTCGACAGTATTCGTCTGTGCCCCGGCTTCCACAAGAAGAGACTTGGGCAGCAGATGCAGATTATATCTGTAAGCCCGCAGATATATATGACGCGCGAATCCGGGATACAATGTTTCTGATTCCAGCTGCATTTGCAGAGAAAAGGCCAGATTATCCTGTATGTATGGATTATAAAGATAGTCGATATCGCCGTTAGCCCGGGACCGGCTCAGTCCATTGAAGTACATGATCTTTGCCGTCGGCTTCCCGTTGATCTCTGTCACGAGATGCGTTCCTTCAGCCACTCCGTCTCTGTGAAGATCAATTGCCACCTCAATGGTCGGATTCGCCTCGATTACAGGTCTTACAGATGCTTCCGCATTTTCATACGCATTGCTCCTGTCGAGTTTTCCGTTGATGATGTCATATACTCCTGTATCATGGATCGTTTCGATCCCCTTCGCGTTCAAAAGTTCTGTCAGATAATCCCCGATCCCAACAATGCTGGTCGCCGGATCGCCCGGTGTGGAATCCGCGAACTCCTCCTGTGAATGAGTATGAAAGATCAGTATCTTCGGTCCGCCTGTAGTATTATCGATCTTCATGCTCCGACTCAAAAGGTCATCCGCATTTAACTGTTCCGGTCCGATCATGGTGGAACTGTCTACCGTATAAAAATTACTCAGAAGATAGTCAAAATCCCGTAGCTTTTCAATGGACATATCTACTGTCGGAGTGACATTCTCTGCCGCTGCCTGCGCGCTGTCATCGCTGCCGATCAGATTGCCGTTCTCATCCACCGCATTTTCATCATTTGCCTGTGCTTCTAATATTTTCGCAAGTGTTTCCTCATCCTCAAGGGCAGGGGCACTCACTGTGTGCTCTTGTGCATATGCCACAAGCGGAAACCAGATGTACGCTCCTTCTTTCATCCATTGCTCAAGGCTCTTTTTCGGTGTGCGGTTTAAATAGGACATCCCCGGCATGTACATTTCTTCCGCGCCTGTAAGTATTTGTTTCTGGAAATGGTAACGCCAGTTTCCGTCAAATCCCTCCGCCGTGATCCAAAAGACAACCAATGCCAGAAGAAAGAGCATCATCCCTGTACCTGCCTGACGCAGTCCGTTATTTTTTAACCGTTCCATTCTCTACTCCCTTCGGCCGGTCTCCTGAAATTGTATGCCGGCAGCAGAGTCCATATGCACGGTTTCTACGCTTCTTCCGAAACAGACCGGCTGACAAACAACATATTGATCGCCTCAGAAATGGTATGGCTGATGTGGTGTACCATCTCGTCTATATCTTTTGGTGTTACAAACATCCCGTTTAAATGTGGGGCGATCAGTTCTTTTACAAACTCATATTTTTCTCCTGCGTTATAAGATCGGAGAACCTCCCCTACCCCCTTCAGTGCGTCAGAAGACTCCAACGCCCGAATAAAATTTTCCATTGTATCATTTACTATTGTCGCGGCATCTACTACAGTCGGAACACCAATGGCTATGACCGGGACCCCCAGTGAAGCCTCCGTCATGCCACTCCTGTGATTTCCCACACCGGAACCCGGATGGATCCCTGTATCCGCGATCTGCACCGTCCGGTTCAGCCGTCTGCTGTTGCGTGCTGCCAAAGCATCTACGGCAATGACGATGTCCGGTCTTGTCTCTTTAACGATCCCTCGCACAATCTCTGCGCTTTCCATGCCCGTCTGCCCCATGACACCTGGAACGATGGCGCTTATCATATGTGCCTGATCCTCTCCCATCGCATATTTGCCATATTCCTTTACGATATGTCTGTTCACGGTCAGATGATCCGCTACATAAGGACCCAGAGCATCCGGTGTTACTTCTCTGTTTCCCAGCCCTACTACGAGGATAGCTATGTCTTCCTTTTCAGAAATATTCTTATTGATCAGTTCTGTGATGTATCTGCTCAGTTCCGAAGCAATCCCTATCTGCAGTTTTTCGTCCGGCATGGCAAGATTGGGGCTCTCAAGTGTTAAGTATATTCCCGTCGGCTTTCCCATGGCCTTGGCGCCGTTCTCTGTGCGGATCTCCACACGGCTCACTTTAAGTTCCATCTCCTCGTCATACTCTTCCTCAAGCACCACCCCTGGTATTTCCACATTATCTGATTCAAATCGTTCCTTTTCTTCTAATGCCAGGTCTGTTCTGACGCTGTAATTCTTCAGCATGTGTTGTCCTCACTTCCTTAATTTATTCCACTGATTTTTGCCAGCCGCTTTTTCGCTCATGTACGGGCGCTCTCTCCCGCCGCTTCCACAGTTCAGCCCGCGCCATTCGTAAAACCGCACTTCGTGCTTATCGTGGCTACGCCACCGTTTTACTCATGTACGGGCGCTCTCCTCATACATCTTCACGCTCCCAAGTCCATGCAAGCATGACTTGGGTTCGCGCTCGATGTATGGCTGAACTGTTATAACAGTTTTCTCAATATTTCGGAAAATATGTATTGACAACGCTTTCCAGTTGGCATAAAATAAATGAGTATGTTCCAGCGGAGCGTCCGTGTCCGATTCTGCCGGGACGAGTTATCTACAATTTGAATTTGATGTTATATTTTGGAGGTGTACAGATTGGCTAATATTAAGTCTGCTAAGAAGAGAATTTTAGTAAACGAGACAAAGGCTGCAAGAAACAAAGCAATCAAGTCTAAAGTAAAGACTGCTGTAAAGAAAGTTGAAGCTGCTATCGCACAGAAGGACGCTGAAACTGCTAAGACTGCTCTTCAGGCAGCGATCGTTGAGATCTCTAAGGCCGGAAGCAAGGGTGTTTATCACAAGAAGACTGTTTCCAGAAAGATCTCTCGTCTGTCAAAAGCTGTAAACAGCATTGCTTAATTATTATAGAGATGAATTGTAAGAGGCATCCGCACCGTCAGGCGGATGCCTCTTTTTGTACTGTCCGTCACAGCTTCGCGTATCCAAAGCTGTTGATGATACCGTCCAGACGTCCTCCTGCTTTGCAGATCGGACACTCGTGAGCGCTGTATACATGATAATCCGGAAGATCTGAGCTGGTGAAGATCGTCTTTACTTCCATTCCCGCCACTTTCGAGATGGCACTGAACACCGCGCAGATACCGCACACGGTCCCGCCGTAATAGAGAACGGATTCGATTGCCTGCATCGTCAGTGCTCCGGTCGCCATGGAATCAGTCAGGAGCAGAACCTGTTTTCCTTCGATCATCCTCTGGCTGCTGTCACGGAAGAGAATCTGTCCGGTGGAATCAAACTCCGGCGTTACAACAGAGATGTTATTTCCCCCGCTCATGGATACATTGGAGGAATCCGCAAGATATTCTGCCATAAATGCGCCAATGACTTCTGTATTTTTCAGGCAGACGATCGTATCGACCATGGTGTTTGTCAGATACTCTTCCGCCAGTGTTCTCGCGGTCTCACGGGCATTGTTGTGGCGGATCTTGACTGTAGACATATCGATGTACGTGTTGACATGAGAGTTTTTCGTCGCGAAATGTCCGCTCAGCATCTTGATGCGCGCTTTGGGGTTCTTCGTTGATCTTAAGTTTACAAATCTTTCATCCATACTCTTCTCTCCCTTCTATTTCTGTTTTTACACAATTTCCTCTTCCGGCACTGCCGTTTCGTCATCTATGAGGATATTTTACCACATAGAAAGGGAAAAGTCAGTAAATTCAAGCTATCCGAACTGGATTTTATGACATTTTATCCGTTTTCTTCAATGTGGGCCACTCTGTGATCAGCATAGTCACAAAACTAGCGGTCCCACCGATCACATTTGATACGGGCTCGGCAAGAAACACACCGTTTGTCCCAAGCCCCGCGATCATCGGAAGGAGCAAAGTCAATGGCACAACGATGATGACCTTGCGAAACAGAGAAAAGAACACTGCCTGCTTCGGCCTGTTCAATGCCACATAAGTGGACTGCCCGGCAAACTGAAGAGCCATCATAAAGATCCCGCAGAAATAAATACGCATGGCGGGTATCCCTTCCCGGATCAGTTCGCTCTCCTTTGTAAACAGCTGCAGGAAAAACTGCGGCTCAAAGAACAGTACCGCCCACATCACGAAAGAAAATACAACGCATCCCACACTGATAAACTTAATGGCAGATTTCACCCTGTCATAACAGCCGGCCCCGTAATTATATCCGATGACAGGCTGCGCGCCGGATGTCAGTCCCGTGACCGGCATGGTAATGATCTCACGCACAGAGTTAATGACTGTCATGATCCCCACATACAGATCACCTCCATGCCTTGCCAGCACCGCATTGCACACGATCTGCACAGTCCCGTTCGTGACAGACATTACAAAACCGGATGTTCCAAGAAGAGTGATCTCTTTCACAAGGCCTGCCTGCAAAAGCATGGACTTCCGGGTTAGCTTCAAAAGCGCTTTCCTTCCGCAGAGAAACTTCAGCACCCACACCGCGGACGCGCCCTGCGATATCACAGTTGCCACGGCCGCTCCCTGCACACCCATTCCGAAGCCGAATATCAGGATCGGATCAAGGATGATATTAAGCACCGCGCCCAGGAGCACAGTCAGCATCCCCGTCTTCCCGAAGCCCTGGGCGTTGATAAAGTTGTTCATTCCCAGACTTGTCATGACGAACAAAGTCCCGCACAGGTAGATGGTGATATACTGATCCGCATACGGGTATGTCGCTTCACTTGCCCCGAAAATGAATAAGAGAGGTTCCTTAAAGATCAGGCAGAGTATCATCAGCACTGCACCAGATATCAATAGCATGGAAAAAGAATTGCCCATCACCTTCTGCGCCCGATCCTCCTCATGGCCGCCTCTGGCGATCGAGCATAAAGGCGCGCCGCCCATGCCGAAGAGATTGGCGAAGGCGGTAATGATCGTAATGATCGGCAGGCAAAGCCCGATCCCTGTGAGCGGGTAAGTGGACGCATCCGGAATATGACCGATATAGATACGGTCCACGATGCTGTACATCACATTGATAAGCTGCGCCAGAGTCATGGGGAGCGCAAGACTTAAGATATTGCGGGCAATGCTTCCCTTGCTGAAATCATTTAATTCCTGCGCATTTTCTGTCTGCATTCCGGCCATGTCCCCTTCCCTCTTATCGCTTTTATTTTCTTCTTGCAATAACGGAATCGATCAACCCGTATTCCAACGCTTCATCCGCGCTCATAAAATGATCCCGGTCTGTATCCCGTTCAATTTCCCCGATGGTACGTCCTGTATTTTCTGATAAAATATGATTTAATCTTTTTTTACTCTTCTGCATATAATCTGACATGATCTTAATGTCGCTGGCCGGTCCTTGGATACCGCTCCCGTGCATCGCCGGCTGATGTATCATGATCTCCGCATTTTGCAGCGCCATTCTTTTCCCCTTAGCGCCGCCCGCTAACAGAAACGCTCCAAAGCTCGCCGCAAGCCCGACACAGATGGTAGAGACATCGCATTTTATATATTGCATGGTATCATAGATCGCAAACCCAGCAGTCACGGAACCGCCCGGACTGTTGATATACAACTGGATATCTTTATCAGGGTCCTGCGCTTCGAGATAAAGTAATTGTGCTACGATCAGGCCTGCGGAGGTGTCGGTGACTTCTTCGCCTAAAAAAAGAATCCTGTCAGATAATAGCCTTGAGAAAATATCATAGCTGCGTTCACCCCGGCTCGTCTGTTCGACCACATACGGAATCGTGCTCATGCCGCCATCACCCCGGCTTTCCTCATATAAACTTTATATTTTCCATATGTGGAACAGGAACAAGATCTCATAGAGATCCTATTTTGCCGCGGTATGTAAATCCCTATCTCTCTGTATGTTTTAGGCGGATACAGATAGACCTGCTTAAACGCCAGCGAAAACGCCTGCTGTGAATTATATCCGGCTTCATACGCAATCTGCGCGATCGGCTTATCCGTATCTACTAACTTCTGCGCAGCGACCGTAAGTCTGCGCGCCTGCAGATATTTGTAGATCGTACACCCTGTTTCTTCCGTAAATATCCGGTTCAGATGAAATTTAGAATATCTGATACTCTCTGCTATTACCTTCAGATCAATATCATTTTCCATATTATCCTCTATGTAGGCAATAACCTTTTCAGCAATTTTTTTATGTGTGCTCATGACATCATCCTCCTATCTTGTCTATTATAACAACTTAGAAAAGATTTTGTCTTAATAAAAAATGCGATTATATTTTCCTACTGAACACACATTTTACCGTATTGCACAGCCGCAATACGAAACAGACTCAAACGCAGTCCTTTGGGACAAGCATTTGAGCCCGCTATTCTACATGGATCGTCTGAAAACAAGATTAGTTGTTGATCAGTTTATCCTCATCACTCCAGCTGTACAGCTTTCTGATCTCCTCGCCGATCTTCTCTGACGGATGCTCGGAAGCCAGTTTTCTCATCGCACGGAAGTGAGCCTGGCCGCCTGCCTCTGACATGTCGAGCAGGAAGTCTTTCGCGAATGTTCCGTCCTGGATATCTTTGAGGATCTGCTTCATCGCTTTCTTTGTCTCGTCTGTGATGATCTTCGGTCCTGTTATGTAATCGCCGTACTCCGCTGTATTGGAGATGGAATATCTCATTCCTGCGAATCCAGACTGGTAGATCAGGTCAACGATCAGCTTCATCTCGTGGATACACTCGAAGTAAGCGTTTCTCGGATCATATCCGGCCTCTGTCAGTGTCTCGAATCCTGCCTGCATCAGAGCGCATACGCCTCCGCAGAGTACTGCCTGCTCTCCGAAGAGGTCTGTCTCTGTCTCTGTACGGAATGTTGTCTCAAGGATACCTGCTCTTGCTCCGCCGATCGCAAGACCGTAAGCCAGTGCTCTGTCAAGAGCTTTTCCTGTGTAATCCTGCTCTACAGCTACCAGACACGGGGTCCCCTTGCCCACCTGATACTCGCTTCTTACTGTATGGCCCGGAGCCTTCGGAGCGATCATTGTAACGTCAACGTTTGCCGGCGGCACAATCTGTCCGAAGTGGATGTTGAAACCATGAGCGAACATCAGCATATTGCCTTCCTCAAGGTTCGGCTCGATATCATTCTTATATAAAGCAGCCTGCTTCTCATCGTTGATCAGGATCATGATGATGTCCGCTTTCTTAGCTGCCTCTGCCGCAGTGTACACCTCGAACCCCTGTGCAACCGCTTTATCCCATGAGCGGCTTCCCTCATAGAGACCGATCACAACATTGCATCCGGACTCCTTCAAGTTCAGCGCATGCGCGTGACCCTGGCTTCCGTAGCCGATGATCGCGATCGTTTTTCCCTCTAACAGGGAAAGGTTACAGTCTTCCTGATAATAAATTTTTGCTGCCATTTTAGTTTCCTCCTAATGATAAGATTAAAAATATGCTACATCCTTGCTTCCTCTGGAAAGTCCCGTGATGCCGGTTCTCGCAAGCTCCAGTATCTCGTACCCTTTCAGAAGGTTCAGGAAAGCTTCCAGTTTGCTCTGAGTTCCCGTAAGTTCGACGATAAGAGAATCTTCCTCCACATCTACGATCTTCGCGCGGAAGATATCTGCCACGGAGATGATCTCACCTCTCTGCGCGGCATCGGCGCGAAGCTTTACCATGATCAGTTCACGGCAGACGCTGTCCCCGTCTTTTAGGACTTTGATATCCACAACATCTTCCAGCTTTCTGACCTGCTTCTCAATCTGTGACAGGATCAGCTCATCCCCGGAAGATACGACTGTGATCCGTGTGAATCTCGGATCCGCCGTCATTCCGGCTGTGATACTGTCAATACTGTATCCGCGGCGGCTGAACAGCCCTGATATACGGCTTAAGACGCCGGGATTGTTGTCTACAAGCAATGAAAATACCTGACTTCTCATCGTTTTCTTCCTTTCTTACCCCAAAAACAGAGTGCAATCTGTTTTATCTTTAATAAGAGTATCACCTGTGCTTTTCTTTGTCA
>NHCFC00100__coassemble_1538_pt1 | contig 26230 bp, 14 predicted proteins | sample NHCFC00100__metabat2_high_PE_030 | metagenome-assembled genome bin NHCFC00100 | reverse complement strand
GGGTTTGCGAATATGGATGATAAATATATCTATTTCAGGACAATGGCTTCGAATGGTGAGGAGATGCTTCCCGAGGAGCGGATGGTGAAGGTCTATGATTATGAGGGAAACCAACAGGCACAAATACCAGTTTCAAATCTGGGAGCTACTATATGGGTCCTGCCGGGGACAGATGAATATCTCTTTATTCAGACATTGAATGTGCAAGACGGTTCTTATGAGTTATGGTATGCAGACAAATCACAATTTAATGGCGGTACAGTGGAAGCAAAGAGGTTAGAGTTGTCAAGACAGGGGTAGAGAAAATGCTTGTGGTAGATTCTGTGGATAAATCATACGGGAAAAAGCAGGTGCTTTTTGATCTGAGTTTTACCTTTGGAAAAGGGGTTTACGGACTTTTAGGACCAAATGGAGCAGGCAAATCCACCTTGATCCAGATCATGACAGGGAACCTTAACTGCGAAAAAGGCAGGATATTGTATCAGGGAAAGGATATTCGCAAAGCATCGAAATCCTATTACCGGGATCTGGGATATGTACCGCAGGTACAAGGTATGTATGAGATGTTCACTGCCTTTCAGTTCCTTTCTTATATGGCGGCTTTAAAAGATATTCCCAAAAGGAAAATTGGCCGTGAAGTGACGCGTGTGCTGGAGGTGGCAGGACTTACGAAAGAAGCCGGGCAGAAGCTTTCTACATATTCCGGCGGGATGAAACAGCGGATTCTGATCGCTCAGGCGCTGCTTGGAAATCCCAAGGTTCTGATCCTCGATGAACCGACAGCGGGACTGGATCCTAAAGAACGGATCAGGATCCGCAATTTTATCAGCAGACTTTCGGAGAAGCGGACAGTGATCCTTGCGACCCATGTTGTATCGGATGTAGAGTCTATTGCAAAAAAAATAATCCTTCTGGGAAATGGAAGAATCCAGGGGTGCGGGAGTACGAACGAGCTGTGCGCGGCTCTTGAGGGCAGGGTCTTTTCCTGTGAGACAGAGGGCAGCAGACTGGAGAAAATAGAGCAGCTAGGCTTGGTCAGCAATATCCAGGAGTTGTCGGAAGGAAAGATCCAGGTACGGATGATCGGAGAAAAAGAGAAATTGTCGGGAGAAAAAGACCTGCAATTCGAAGAGGCTGCCTCCAATCTTCAGGAGGTCTACCTGTATCTGTTTTCCGGCGAGAAGGAAGAGAGGGAAGAGTATGCTCATAAAATATGAACTGCGTAAGCTTGCCAGCGGCAGTCTGAAGTGGCTTCTCTTTCTGATATTTGCGGCGAATTTTCTTTTATATTATCTGTTCCTTATTCCTGCCTTTCCAGACCAGGAGGAGCAGAAGCTTTATAACAATATGGTGAAAAAGACTTCTGACCGGCAGACTCTGGAGCGGGAGCTTAATGTGGTGGAAGAACGGATCCAAAGTCTGGAGGAAGAGGCGCTCCAAAGGCTGGAAGAAGGGAAAGAGCCGGTTCCAAGCGATGAAGAGGCATACAGGAATGTGATCAGCGAACTTCAGGAAGAGTACAGAGAAGCTCTGGGATTCTATTCTTTTGTGGAAGAAGTGGGAGAACGGAGCGAGCGCCTGCTGAAGTTTTCTGTTTTTTCGAAGGAAGGAAGCTTTTCCAGAAAAAACATTGAGAAGACGGCAGAAGACTTTGCCGGTATGAAAGATGTAGAAGTAGTGCCGTTGAATGGGGACGGACTTAAGCGGATGCAGGAATTTCCTTTGACAGACCTGCTTTTGCTTGTGGCGGCAGGGCTGCTGGCATTTCAGATCTTCGGACGAGAAGGAAGAAGCGGGATGCAGAAGCTTTTAAACACCACGGTGCATGGAGGGAAAAGGCTACGCCTCGTCCAGATCAGTACGGTAAGTATCTGCGTGCTTTTGTACGCGATGCTCCTTTATGGAAGTAATATCTGGCAGACAGGAGCTTTTGTCGGTCTTCCGGATGCCGGGGAAGAGATTCACGGGATTATTGAGTTCCGGAATATTGCGTTTCCCTGTACGGCAGGGGAATATTTATTCTTATCTCTGCTTTGGAAAGCCGCCGCAGCATGTACGGCCTGCATGTTGTTCCAGACAGTCATTTACCGGATGAACGGCGCAAAGGCGGCCTGGACTTTATTAGGGGCCGGCATCGGGGTCAGTTTCCTCTGCTGGTTCTATCTCCCTGTAAATCCGGTCATGAAGATTTTCCGATATCTTAATCTGATGGGGATCTTTGATACCGGAGAGATTATCGGAAATTATCAGAATCTGAATCTGTTTACATATCCGGTGGAGTTGCGGGCTGCCGCTGTCATTATGGTGGCCGCAGTGTTTATTCTGTGCGCGGGGATAACAGTGCTGCTTCGCCCGTCCGTTTTCCGGATGCCCGAAAAGCGGAGAAAGAAAGCCGTGCGTCAAAGATGTCATGACAGCATCTTCTTTTACGAATGTTTTAAGAATCTTGCAAAACAGAAAGTCTGGTTTATCTTTGCGATATTAGTTCTTTATTCAGTATGTACCGGAATCGATACAGCGCAGGAGACAGAATATCTGACAAAGGAAGAGTACTGGTATGAGCAGGTGGCAAAGCAGTACATCGGACAGAATGGTGCAGAGCTTGAAAAGAGTATGGAGAAGCTTGCAGAGCAGCAGGATTTTGCAGAAAGCGAAGAGACGATGGCGGTTCAGAAAGTCATTGCGCAGGGAAGGAGTCTTCTTGCCAATGACAATGAAGGCGCCTGCTTTGTCAGTGAGAGGAGTTGGGATAAGGTTCTGTTTGATGAAGAGACAGAATTGAAAAATCTGATGATCTTTGTAGTCTGCATTTCTTTTTCTATCAGCGGTATATTCCAGTTTGAGATAAAAAGTCAGATGAAACGTCTGATCTACCCTACAGTGAAAAACGGGAGAGTCTTCTGGAGCAAGCTTGGGGTGACATGTCTGGAAAGTGCATTGTACGCAGCGATCCTGTGGACGGGGACGTATATCAGTCTTCTGATCAGATACAAAGGACTGGAAGGGTTTGCGTTTCCGGCATGTTCACTGCCGGAGTTTCGCGATTTCCCTGTATGGATCCCACTTGCAGGGACGCTGGGGATTGTGTTTATCCAGAGAGTCTTTTCTGCGGTGCTGTTGGGTGTGATTCTTTTCCTCGCTGCACAGTCATTGACAGTACCGACCTATTTTATTGCAGTATCGGCGCTGGGGTTTATGCTTCCGGCAGCAGTTCTATTGATTGCAAATATGAATTATATCAATCCTCTTATATTGATTTTGAAGACAAGTGTTGCACCGTTTTTGGAATATATTTATATTTTTTCCTCCTGGTTATCTGTGCGAAGCCAGTTCCCGCCAGTCTTATATCCGATGCTCTGTGCGGTAATAATTCTGCTAGTGCTGGCGCGGGCCGTAAAGTGGAAGAGAGGCTGTATATGAAAAGTGCAATATAAAGAGGAATTAAAGGGAGTGACATATTGTTATGTCACTCCTTTTCGGGAAATGGGGAACTGCGCTTGTCATATGAAGCCCTCTGTGCTATCATACCTATAACACTCTTGCGCAGTGTTATAAATACCAGGCAGCGGGAGAACGGCGCGCGGTGCATGCCGGCGCTCATAACAAAGGAGAAATTACGATGCTGATAGAAGTGGATTTTAACAGCGATGAAGCAATCTATATCCAGCTCTGCAATCAGATCATCATGGGCATAGCGACATCGATGATACAGGAGGGGGATTCGCTTCCGTCCGTGCGCCGGCTTGCGGATACGATCGGCGTGAATATGCATACGGTTAACAAGGCGTACAGTATATTGAAGAGGGAAGGTTATATCAGTCTTGATAAGCGCCGGGGCGCGGTGATCGCGCTTGCCGCGGACAAGGCACAGCAGCTTGAGCAGATGAGACACGAACTTAAGATCGTGCTGGCAAGAGGATGCTGCAAGAACATCACCCGCCGGGAAGTCCATGACCTGGTTGATGAAATACTGGATGAATACAGTTCAGCCATGTATTGAACGGGAGCAGGATATATGCCTGCATCTATCCGCGATCGGGAAAATACATGAGATGAGCGGGAACCATAATCATTATAAACAGGAGGATTTTATGATTTCATATACAAAGCAGGCGGAGAGTGCCATCCGGTACGCCGCGAAAAAAGCCAGGGAGATGGGGCATCCTTATATCGGGACAGAGCATCTTCTCTTAGGTCTTAGAGAGGAAGTTGCAGGAGTCGCGGGTCAGATCCTTGCGCAGAACGGTGTGGAGGAGGAGAAGGTCATCCAGCTGATGGATGAGCTGATCGTTCCGAGAGATGAGGCATTTGCAGGCAAGAAGCCGGAAGAGAGCCCCAGATTCAGATACATTTTAGAAAACAGTGAGAAGGAAGCGGGAAGGCTTCGCACTGCGGAGGTGGGAACGGAGCATCTGCTGCTTTCCATGATACGGGACGTGGACTGCGTGGCAACCCGTATTCTTATTACTTTGAACATCAATCTTCAGAAGATATTCCAGGATATCATGAACGCGGCAGGCGTGGATGCCAAGGAGTATCAGGAAGAGATCCAGGAAGCCCAGAAGGGCGGAGGCTCCATGATGGAGCAGTTCTGTACGGATATGACAGCGCGGGCGCAGAGCGGAAAGCTTGATCCGGTCGTGGGACGCGAGGAAGAGATGTACCGGCTCATGCAGGTATTAAGCCGCCGGACGAAGAACAATCCCTGTCTTGTAGGCGAGCCGGGGGTGGGAAAGACTGCTATCATTGAAGGACTGGCACAGAGGATCGCCGCAGGCGTTGTCCCAGAGAAGATGAAGGATAAGCGGATCTATACGCTGGATCTCCCGGGACTGATCGCGGGATCAAAATACCGCGGTGAGTTTGAGGAGAGGATGAAGGGGCTGATTTCAGAAGTAGAGACGAGTGGAAACATCATCCTGTTCCTGGATGAGATCCATACCATGATCGGAGCAGGAGGAGCAGAGGGGGCCATCGACGCGTCCAGTATCTTAAAGCCTTCACTTGCCAGAGGTGAACTGCAGCTGATCGGCGCCACGACGATCACGGAATACCGGAAATACATCGAGAAAGACGCGGCGCTGGAGAGAAGATTCCAGCCGGTATCTGTTGAGGAACCGACCAAGGAGCAGTGCCTGTCTATCCTTGCGGGACTGAAAGAAAAGTATGAGAACCACCATAGAGTAGAGATCAGTGAGAAAGCACTGGAAGCGGCTGTGCATATGTCAGAGCGGTATATCACAGACCGCAACCTGCCTGATAAGGCGATTGACGTGCTTGATGAGGCATGTTCCAAGGTGAGTCTCAAGGGATACAAAGTACCGGAGAATTTAAGCGCGCTTGAGGAGACTGTGAAGGAACTTGCTATTCAGAAGGAGGAGAGTATCAGCGGGGGCGATTTCACAGAGGCAGCCATGATCCAGAAGGAGCAGGAGGACGCAAAGGCAAAGCTGGAAAGTATGAAGAAGCGTTTTCAGAAAAAGGCGGCAGCGGGCCGTCCTTGTGTGACGGAGGATGACATCGCGGAGGTTGTGTCCGCGTGGACGAAGGTGCCGGTTCAGAAGCTGGCAGAGAGTGATACGGACCGCTTAAAGAAACTGGAAAGTGTTCTCCACAAGCGGGTGATCGGCCAGGAGGAGGCGGTCAGCGCAGTTGCGAGAGCGGTCAAACGGGGACGTGTGGGATTAAAGGACCCGAAGCGGCCGATTGGCTCTTTCCTGTTCCTTGGCCCTACGGGTGTCGGAAAGACAGAACTTTCCAAGGCGCTGGCAGAGGCACTTTTCGGAAACGAAGAGTCCATGATCCGTGTCGATATGTCGGAGTACATGGAGAAACATTCCGTGGCGAAGATGATTGGTTCGCCGCCGGGATATGTAGGGCATGACGAAGGCGGCCAGCTCAGTGATCAGGTGCGCACGCATCCGTATTCAGTGATTCTGTTTGATGAGATAGAGAAGGCGCATCCGGATGTATTTAACATTCTTCTTCAAGTGCTGGACGACGGACATATCACGGATTCACAGGGAAGAAAGGTTGACTTCTCCAATACGGTCATCATCATGACATCCAACGCCGGCGCCAAGGCGATCGTAGAGCCGAAGAAGCTGGGATTCGCGGCAAAGGAGGATCCGGCGGGCGACTATAAGAGGATGAAGCAGAATGTGATGGATGAGGTGAAGATGATCTTCAGACCCGAGTTCTTAAACCGTATTGATGAGATCATTGTATTCCATGCGCTTGATAAGACGCATATGAAGAAGATCGTGACTCTGATGTGCCGTGATTTCACAAAACGATTGGCAGGGCAGATGGATATTCGTCTCACCCTTCGGGAATCCGCTAAGAATCTGATCGTGGAGAAGGGAACTGACGCCAAATACGGAGCGAGACCCTTGCGCCGCGCGCTCCAGACAGAGCTTGAGGATAAGCTGGCGGAGGCGATATTAAACGGCGAGATAAAACGGGGCGACCATGTGGATGCAGGAGCGGCGAAAAAGGAGATCCGCTTTACTGTGCGGTAGTCTTTGGCCGGCAGTTTTCACAGAGATTTCAGTGGAAAAAACCAGGGTCTTATATTATAATGTGGATATCAGAAATGCAGACAGATTTCTGAATCAATACTTAGGAGGAAGAACAGATATGGCAGCAGTGAAAGAACTATTGCGCGCAGAAAATGACGGAACACTTAGTTTTGGAGATTATACGCTCGCGGCAAAGACAAAAAAGGATGATTATGAGTTTGAGGGCGATATTTATAAAGTAAAGACATTTTCAGAGATCACCAAGCTTGAGAGGAACGGGATGTTCGTATACGAATCTGTTCCGGGAAGCGCGGTCGAGAACTTTAAGGCAACAGAAGCGGAAGTATCTTTTGAGGTGTCCGCTCAGAGTGATGTGCAGTTTACTCTTGAACTTGAACCGGAGAGTGAGTATGAGGTATTCATCGGCGGCGAGAGCGCGGGAAGGATGAGTACTAATTTAAGCGGAAAGCTCAGTGTGAGTGTGGAACTTACGGCAGATCAGAGTGCACAGGTGAAGGTTGTAAGGTGCTGATCACATTGGATCCGTAATGCTGTCTGCGCAGGAGGCAGGCAGGACCGGAAGAGAGAATGTGGGGTGGATGTTGTATATCCGCCCTGTTTTTCTGCCGGCATACTGCGGCATGAGAAAGGGAAAGAAGAATGGCAAAGGGAAGGAAGAGTGTGTTCTTCTGCCAGAACTGCGGGCATGAGGAGAGCAAGTGGCTTGGACAGTGTCCGGCGTGCAAAGAGTGGAACACATTTGTAGAAGAGAAGAGCGAGAGCGGTATTACGAAAGGAAGCACTGCCTCGGCACGTTCCTTAAGAGAGGCTGTGCGGGAGGCGAAAGTCGTGCCTCTTACAGAAGTGACGGCGGATGACGACGTGCGTTGCAGGACAGGAATCGGAGAGCTTGACCGGGTGCTCGGAGGCGGGATCGTTCCAGGTTCCCTCGTGCTTGTAGGCGGTGATCCCGGCATCGGTAAGTCCACTCTGCTCCTTCAGGTATGCAGGGAGTTGGCGGGGCAGAAGAAGATCCTGTACATTTCCGGGGAGGAATCGCAGGCGCAGATCAAGCTGCGCGCCAATCGTATGGGGGATTTCGCGTCAGGTCTGCTTTTGCTGTGCGAGACGAATCTGGAGACCATCCGCGGTGTGATCGAAAAGCAGTGTCCGGAACTGGTCATTATCGACTCGATCCAGACGATGTACAGCGAAGAGATCTCCTCCGCGCCGGGAAGTGTCTCACAGGTACGGGAATCAACGAATATATTTATGCAGCTTGCGAAAGGACTGTGCATCCCCATCTTTATCGTAGGCCATGTGACGAAAGAAGGAACAGTGGCAGGTCCCCGGGTGCTGGAACATATGGTGGATACCGTGCTGTATTTTGAAGGCGACCGCCATGCGTCCTACCGTATCCTAAGAGCGGTGAAGAACCGCTTCGGCTCCACCAATGAGATCGGTGTGTTTGAGATGAGACAGGCAGGTCTTGCAGAAGTGGAGAATCCTTCGGAATATATGTTAAGCGGCAGACCAGAGAACGCGTCCGGTTCCGTGGTGGCATGTTCCATGGAGGGAACACGGCCGATCCTTATTGAGATACAGGCACTGGTGTGCCACAGTAATTTCGGGATGCCAAGAAGAACGGCAGCGGGAACAGATTATAACCGTGTGAATCTGCTTATGGCAGTCCTGGAGAAACGCCTTGGCATGGCCCTTGGAAATTCTGATGCCTATGTGAACATCGCAGGCGGAATCCGTATGAATGAGCCGGCGATTGACCTTGGGATTGTGATGGCGTTGGTATCCAGCTACCGGAACCGCCCGATCGACGAGAAGACCATCGTGTTCGGGGAAGTGGGGTTGAGCGGCGAAGTCCGCGCGGTCAATATGCCGGAGCAGCGGGTAGCGGAGGCGAAGAAGCTCGGATTCGAGACCTGTATCCTGCCGGCGGTATCCCTTAAGATGGTCAATGGAATTAAAGGAATCCGGCTGGTCGGGGTCAAGACGATCAGCGATGCGGTCAATATAATATAAGTAACAGTGTCAGCACTTTGAGGAGGAGATGAGATGGAAGCATATGTTAAGACAGCGAAATATTACGAGACGGATCAGATGGGAGTGATCCATCATTCCAACTACATCCGCTGGATGGAGGAAGCCCGCGTGGATATGCTGAACAAGGCGGGATATCCTTACCGCAGATTTGAAGAGATGGGCTATATAAGCCCGGTACTCCATGTAGACTGTGAATACAGGAAGAGCGTGAAATTCGACGATGAGGTAAAGATCGTGGTGACACTGAAAGAGATCGGCAGAGTCAAATTCACTCTCAGGTATGACATTTATAATCTGTCCAGGCAAGAGGAACTCAGCGCGTGCGGGACAACGACGCATTGCTTCCTGAACAAGGATGGCAGGCCCGTGCTTATAGACAAAGAGATGAAGGATTTTTATGAAGAGATGAAGAAACTGGTTTGAGAGGGCAGGGGCTTTATGTCAGATGAATTTTTCTATAAACAGATGATCAATATGATGGGAGCGCCGCTGTATCTTTATGATGCGGACGGAAGACTGTGTGAAAGAACAGGCAGCGATGACAAAGAGTGGTGGAGCTGGCTTGGATATGACAGCGAGCAGGCAAAGGATATCCTGCTTAAGAGAAAGGATTATCCGGTTATCTATACCGGAGAGGATGATTATGTGGCAGCGGTTCTGTATGATGCGGGCGGGGGAAGGATCCTGGTGGCGGGGCCGGTGATGGTCAATCCCTACCCTGACCGGCAGGAGAAGACAGGAGCAAAAAAGTATGGCAGGAGGAAAGAAACTCCAGCCTGCTGTCCCCTTGATGTCTTCATATCAGGGTGTCTTCTTCTGTTTCACAGAATGACTGGAAGAGAGATGGATGTAAGCGAATTATGGGAACATAACAAAGATAAATACGAGAGAATAAGCCTCATTCAGAAAAAGATTTCAGAAGATATGTTTTTCCGGCAGGAGAATTACGGGAAACACAATCCTTATGAACAGGAACTCCGGGAGTTGGAGAGTATAGAAAAGGGAGATGTGGAAGCACTGCAGGAGAGTATATCCGAGACATACGAGGGGGCGATCGGCATCCTGGCAAAAGATCCATTAAGACATTATAAAAATGTGGCGATCGGGAACATTACTCTTGCGTCGCGCGCTGCCATTGTAGGCGGATTGAGTGTGGAGAATTCGTTTTCTATGGCTGACAGTATGATCCAGCAGGTGGAGGAAATAAAAAATGTGCCGGAAGTGGAGATGTTTAAGCGGGAGTGTCAGTTTACATATACTGCGGCAGTCAGAGAGGAAAAGAACAGAAGGGGCGGACAGAGCGCAGAGAAGAATCCTCTCGTAGGCAAGGTAAAGGATTACATCTTCAACCATCTGCACAGTAAGATAAAAGTGGCGGATATAGCGGAAAGCCTCAATGTGAATCCAAACTACCTTTCGGACCTGTTCAGTAAGAGTGAGCACATGTCCATCAAGAAATACATGCTGCAGGAAAAGATCCGCCGAAGTCAGAATCTGCTGAAATATTCGGATTACCATATACAAGAGATCGGATTCTATCTTGGGTTCAGTTCCCAGAGTCACTTTACCCGTATGTTTCAGGAGATTACCGGAATGAATCCAAACGAATACCGCAGGAAATACGGGAATCGTGAAAAGTGGAAATAAATCAGGAAGAAAGTGGAAATAAATATAAGAAATATGCAAAACAGCTGAGAAATCTGATATCTCTTGGCTGTTTTTTCTCTTATAATTTATAGTTAGTACATATTTTCCTCAATTTGTAAAGACATCTGGCGGAAAATGTACAATACAAAGAAGGAGGGAAGAAGATGAAAGTTGCAAAGAAGTGCACCGCGGCGGCAGCGGCGGCCGCACTCGTACTGTCGTCGCTTACAGCCGTTAGCCCGGTGGAAGTAAAAGCGGCGGGCAGTGTGGACCAGACGGTCCGCCTTCAGCCATGGAACGCGTCCACCTTCAATGACACCAACGGCGACGGACTCGGTGAGTTCGAAGGCTGGGGAACATCATTGTGCTGGTGGGCCAACAGGATCGGCTACAGCGAGGAACTTACCTCCCAGGCAGGGAAGCTGTTTTTCAGTGATGAAGGCCTGGACATGAACATCGGACGCTACAATGTAGGCGGCGGCGATGCGACCGGTGAGATCCCGGAGGTTCCGGTGAATGAGAACGCACAGTTCTATGACCTGGAGACAGAAGGACGAACACCTGAGTATGCAGGGACAAGCATGGAGGTTGGAGAGAATACTGCCATGCAGAATGTACAGTACTCAGCTTCTGATGCGGACTTCGGCATCACAAAGGGCACCAATGTGGGAACATTCAAGGCCATCGGCTGGATCAACGAGCTCGGCGATGCGGCCGGCGAGGGAGACAATCTGCACTACACAGTCAGCGCAGAGGAAGCAGGAACCTACACAGTCAAACTGCTCCTTACACTGACAGGATCCAATAAGAGAAATGTCGGGATCCGTGTGAACGGGACAGAAGATTATGTTGTAGACGCGGATACGATCAATGCCAATACGATCGCGTCCGGCAACAACAATATGCTTTTCGTGGCAACGATCAGTGACGTAGCTCTTAACGCCGGGGAAAACACCATTGACATCGGCGGAGTCGGAGACTGGACGCTGGATTTTGTGAAGATGGCAGTGATCAGATCCGGCGAGGAGGGTGTCCTTCCGGCGGAAGATGAGTTCACTCACGCAGAACATATCATCCGTTCGGATTCAGGAGTCCCGGGATATGCTACAGACGTGACGAAGATTGATACCGCGCAGCATCCCATCGAGTGGTATAAAGAGAACTTCGTGAGAGCGGACGAAGCGTGCGGGTATGCGTGGAACTATGACTGGGATGCGGACGCCAATCAGATGAACATCCTCAAAGCAGCGGCAGCAGCCAGCGGGGAAGACTTCATCGCAGAGGCATTCTCGAATTCACCGCCGTACTTTATGACGGTCAGTGGATGCAGTACAGGAAATACAGATTCAAGTAAAGACAATCTGAGAGAAGATTCTGTCAACGCGTTCGCGGCCTATATGGCGGATGTGATCGAACACTGGAACAATGAAGGGGTGATCACGTTCCAGAGTACGACCCCGATGAATGAGCCATACACCAATTACTGGGGCGCGTACAGCAACAAGCAGGAGGGCTGTCACTTTGACCAGGGAGAATCCCAGTCAAGGATCATCGAGGCTCTCAATGCTGAATTACAGAACAAAGGTATCGATATCATCATCTCAGGAACAGATGAGACGAGCATTGATACACAGATTGATTCCTATAACAGGCTGTCAGACGAGGCAAAGCAGATTATTGAGCGTATTGATACTCATACATACGGCGGCTCCAACCGTGAGGGACTTAAGAGCCTGGCCCAGAGCGAGGGTAAGAATCTGTGGATGTCAGAGGTTGACGGGACATATACGGCAGGAAGCGATGCCGGCGAGATGACAGCGGCGCTTGGGCTTGCACAGAGAATGATGACAGACGTCAACGGGCTCGGAGCGACAGCCTGGATCCTCTGGAACGCCATCGATATGCACGCCGACGGCAGTGAATATGGAATGACCTGGGTAAACAAAGGAAGCGCGAATGATTTCGCTACAATCAAAGATCTGGAAGCAGCATGGGGTTCCAAGGGCGCGAACGGCTACTGGGGACTGGCGGCAGCGGATCACAATAACGAAGAGATCGTGCTTACCATGAAGTATTACGGTTACGGTCAGTTGTCAAGGTACATCCGTCCGGGTTACACGATCATTGGCTCCAACAGGGGAAACACCCTCTGTGCTTATGATCCGGAAGGTGAAAAAGCAGTGATCGTTGCCATGAACACAGCGGCTTCTGATAAGACATGGAAGTTCGACCTGTCAGGGTTCGAGACCATGGGAGCTGACATCACGGCGATCCGTACAAGCGGAACTATGGAAGACGGAGAGAAATGGGCAGATGTAACCGCGTCCGACAATATCACGGCGGACACAGAGAACAGAGCCTTTACCGCGACAATGAAAGCAAACTCCATCACTACATATATTATAGAAGGAGTGAGCGGGATCCTTCCGGAACAGGAAGTGAACAATCCGGTTGTCAGCAAGATCGATGTCAGCGCAGACCAGGTGACAGGCGGTAAGGTATGGAATAACGGAACCGTGAATACACCACAGACCGTAGTGGACGGCAAGTACGATACATTCTATGACGGAGTTGATGATGACAATGGCGTACCCGGACATGTAATCATTGACCTGGGTGAGCCAAAAGAGATCGCGGCATTCAGCTATGCGCCGAGAAACGGATTCGCGGATCGTATGGTGGACGCTGTAATCTACGGCTCCAATGACGGGACGGACTGGACACCGGTCTATACAGTCGGAAGCGCGCCGGCTACAGGCAAAGATACCATGGTATATTACAATGAATTCAACGATGGAAAAACTGTAAAATACCAGTATATCAAGCTTGAGCGCGCGGGCGAATGTAACGTGTCCGAATTCGGTGTCTGGGAATTAGCTCCGACGATCAAGACACAGGAAAAGGTGACAGCCGTGACACTGAACGGTTCTAAGCCGGCGCTTCCGGATACCGTTGAAGTTGAACTGTCTGACGGAAATGCAAAAGAGATTTCCGTAGAATGGAATCTGGATGAGATCGACGTCAGCTGGGAGGAGATGGAGCTGTACGACTATGTGGCAGTGACAGGTACTTCCTCAGAGGCGAACGGTACTCTGGAGGGATACATCCTCTGCGCGCCGGACAATCTGGAATATCTGATCGACTGTATGTCGGGTGACACTCCGGTCGGAAGAGATACGGAGTATCAGTCGGAAGTCTGGGCAGCAGCATCCGGACTTGACAGCCTGCTGAATAAGGATTCCTCCGACCAGGCAAAGACGGAAGACAATACATGGGGACTGACCACAGATCCGAAAGGTCTTAACACATGGGCATACGATCAGGGAAGCACAACACCGCTGTATTCTTACGGATATTGGGCAAACAAAGATGTTTCCATCACCTATGACCTGACACTTCCGGCAGGACAGCATACGATTATGCTGGGATGCTATGACTTCTGGAGCGGCCGTACGATGGATGTCTATTATTCCGTGAATGGCGGAGACAAAGCGAAACTGTGCAGTCTTACATCCAATCATGATACCGGAAGCAGCGCGGAAGGAATCATTACGCTGGATGAAGAGGCGGTAGTGACGATCTCTGTAGAAAACGGCGGAAACGGCGATCCGGTACTCGGATTCATCTCCGTAAACGCAGTCAACATCGATGAAGTTCTGGATCAGGCAGTGGAAGCGCTTGACATCCCGAACAAGGACGATGTGCGCGGCAACATCACACTTCCGGCAGAGACAGAATCCGGTGTTCAGGTTACATGGACGACGGATCATCCGGAGATCGTAGATGTAGAATCTCACGAATCTTCTGTAGAAGGCTATGACGCGATGCCGGCAGGCGTTGTAACAAGACCGCAGACAGATACTCAGGTGAAGATGACAGCTACGCTTACTTATAAGGGAGAAACAAGAACAAAAGAATTCACGCTGAATGTAAAAGCAGCGCCTCGAGAGATCGCGGAGGATGATTATACAGATTACTTCTTCGCATACTTCGCAGGAGAACACTACGCTGACGGTGAGCAGATCTACTTCGCGTCAAGCCAGGACGGCCTGAACTGGGACGATCTGAATAACAATAATCCGGTACTGACCTCCACTCTGGGAGAAGAAGGCGTGCGCGACCCGTTCATCATCCGTTCACCGGAGGGTGACAAGTTCTACCTCATCGCTACGGATCTTAAGATCTACGGGAACGGCGACTGGACCGCAGCTCAGAACAGCGGAAGCCAGAGCCTGATGGTATGGGAGTCCACAGACCTTGTGAACTGGTCAGACCAGCGTATGGTAGAGGTATCCGCGGACATCGGCGCGGGATGCACATGGGCGCCGGAGGCAACTTATGATCCGCTGACAGGAGAGTACGTTGTATACTGGGCATCCAGGACACCGGCTGTTGACAATACACAGCGTGTATACTATGCGAAGACAAGAGACTTCTATACATTTACAGAGCCGAAGCTCTATATTGAGAAGGACCAGTCCAGTATCGATACAACCATGATCGAGAACGACGGAACCTACTACCGCTACACAAAGAATGAAGGCGATGCAACGAACGAACTGGGCGCTCTGACGAAGACGATCTTCATCGAGAAGAGCGACAGCGTACTCGGAACGTTTACGCACATCCCGTCTGATTCCCTGAACTCTAAGGAGAACCAGTGGGTTGAGGGACCGACCATCTTCAAGCTCAACAGCGACGACGCGGCTGAGGACACATGGTGCCTGCTCATTGACGACTTCGGCGGCATCGGATACTATCCGCTTCTGACCAATGATCTGGATAGCGGAGAATTCACCACGCCGGATGAGGATACATTCCAGATGCCAAGCCGCGCAAGACATGGCACACCGCTGAGAATTACGGCGGAAGAATATGCCCGCGTGATGGCTGCATACGGCTCGCCGGAAGAGGTAAGTACAGCAGTGTACATGGGCGAGACCCCACAGCTTCCGGATACGGTAACGATTCCGACAGGAGACGGAGCACTGGAAAAAGCAGTGACATGGAACCTGGACGGGGTATCTTTCGACGGAAATCCGTTCGACCATGTGACGGTCACAGGAACCGTGGAAGGAAGTACGGTGGAAGCGGTCGCGGATGTACAGCTCATTCCGAAGGATATCGAGTACATGATCGACTGTAATAATCCGGAATCCCGGACATGGAAGAACGCGGCAGAGCTAAGCGGCGGCCTTCTGAATACGATCGCGGCGGATCAGGCGAAAACGGACGACAATGCATGGGGCTATACAAGCACCGTCGGATCAGACAATGATTCTGATATGACAGGCTTCAGCCAGTCCAGCATCTCCAATCCTTATACCGGCGGCTGGTGGGCACGCGGCGGAAAGAACATTTCCTATCAGGTAACTCTTCCTGCAGGCGAGCATCAGATCCTGCTTGGCAGCACCGGATGGTGGAGCATGGACAGACAGATGGATGTGTACTATTCCGTGAACGGTTCTGAGGAAGCAAAGCTTTGCGACTTCGATGCGGTAAACGGCAAAGAAACATATGCGCAGGCAGCAGTTACGCTGGAAGAAGAATCAGTCGTTACACTGACGGTAAAGAAAGCGGCAAACGATGACCCGATCTTAAGCTGGATCGCGGTATGCGGCAAGGCGGCTGAGCAGGAAGAGACAGACTATTCGAAGCTGCAGGCATACTATGACGAGCACAAGGATGTCACGGGCAACTTTACACAGACAAGCTATGATGCATATGTAGCAGCACTGAAAGCCGCGGAAACGATCCTCGAAAATAAAAACGTTTCCCAGGCTGAGGTGGATCAGGCATTGCTTGATCTTATGAACGCATATGAAGGTCTGGAGCCGGTTACTGATCCGGATGAACCGGATGAGCCGACTGTAGATAAGAATAAACTGCAGGATCTGTATGATAACAATAGCAATATCCAGCAGGGCAATTACACAGACGCAAGCTATCAGGCATACAAGGATGCACTGAAAGCCGCGGAAGAGGTTCTCAAGGATCCTGACGCGACGCAGAGCGAAGTGAGCAAGGCTTACAGCGATCTCTATGATGCGATCAGGGGACTGACGGACGGCAGTGTATCGCAGCCCGGTTCTGACAAGGAACAGGATAAGGAGCAGGGTTCGGCGTCTACCGGCGACACAGCAGTGGTATTCCCGGCGATCGTTGTAATGCTGGCAGCGCTGGCTGCGGCGATATGGGCAGTTTGCAGGAGAAAAAGAATCCTGTAACGAATAAAGCAACCCGGATGAAGGGGCAGGTCCTGCCCCTCATCCCGGACAAGGAGGAAGAAAATGAGAAAGAGTAGGAGATTGCACAGACGCGGAAAAGTATTCGCGGCGGGCGTTCTGTCACTTGCCATGGTGGTCCAGCCGATGCAGACATTTGCAGTGGGAGCGGGAGCATCTGACATCCAGGACGGAGATATGCTATATCTTGTGAATTGTGCGACAACTGATCCGGCGGTCGTTCCGGACGGCTACGAGATGGGAAGCTGCCAGACGAAAGTGGATCAGGAGTACGGCGAAGACGACGGCTATGCCTGGGGCTATGATAAGCAGGATTTATCAGGAAAGCAGGACGGATCATCACCGTTAGACATGCAGTCAAGCTCCTGGTATATTTCAGACGGGGCGGTTTACGATGAGGCGACCAGTGGGATCAAATATCAGTTTGGTCTTCCAGAAGGAGTAGACAGCGTAGATGTGACGGCAGGTGTATTTATTCCCCAGTGGTGGGCTGACCGAGAAGTGGTCATCGAACTGGAAGGGGAAGAAGCCGGAACATTGAGCTGCACGAATAATAAGCTTTCTGAAGGCACCTATACAGTGGATGTTAATGACGGTGTACTTGACTTCCGCGCGAAAGCAGCGGCAGACAGAGGCGACGACGCCAGCAAGGATCCGATGCTCAGCTACATTCTTGTTAAGGCGAATGTAGAGGCAGATGAGCCGGGAGACTCTTCTGTCCTGACGATCGAGTCTGTAGAGGCTAACAGCTATCAGAGCGGAAACGAAGCGTCCAAAGCAATCGACGGCAACACGTCAACACACTGGCATTCCTCATGGGGAACTGATCATCCGACGGTAGAGGATGGGCTGTATATCACCATGGATCTGGGAAAAGAAGTGAGCAATCTCTCCCAGCTTACCTATACCCCCAGACAGGACAAGGATTCCAATGGAATCTATACAGGATATGAGATCCTGGTCAGCACAGACGGTTCAGAGTTTACCAAGGTTGCGGAAGGAACCTGGGCGTCTGACAAAGCTGTGAAGACAGCGACATTCCCGGAGACAACCGCGCGGTATGTACGCTTAACAGCGGTTCATACAATGGGAAATAACAACAATGAAGTTGATCAGTATGCCTGCGCTGCAGAGCTTGCGCTCGGTGCAGTCGGCGACTGGGACAGAGACGCGGATCAGAAAGCGCTGCAGAGCGCGCTGAAAACCGCGAAGGAATATCTGGAAAGCGATAACGGCAAGACAGAGACAGAGCTTGCAAGGCTTAAAGGCATGGTAGAAGATGCCGAGACAGTTGCAAAAGACGGTTATCTGGCGGTGAAGGAAGAGATCTCCGGACTGGCGGACGACCTTACAGCAGAAGTAGAGCGTCTGGAGAACAATGAGCCGTATATTACATATGATTCTATCACCGGTACAGCCGCTGAGAGAATGTATGACAACAACGGCAACAGGATCCAGGCTCACGGCGGACAGGTACAGAAGATCGGCGATACCTGGTACTGGTACGGCGAGGATAAGACAAACGGATACCGTCCGGTAGAAGGCGTACACTGCTATTCTTCAAAAGATCTTTACAACTGGAAGGACGAAGGACTTGCTCTTGACGCTATCGATGTGCCGGATGAGCACTATGGCGACGACAGCTATGTGGATCTGACGGTTTTCGAGACAAATGAAGATCTCAAAGAACTCTATGGCGATTACGAGGGTGTGGCATCCGACGATCCGACCTATGAGACAAAACTGGAAGAGGTATACTGGAACCTTGCGGAGGACCGCTGTGTTATGGAACGTCCGAAGGTTCTCTATAATGAGTCAACCGGAAAATATGTGATGTGGTGGCACTGTGACGGCCGTACGCCGACCAATACGGCAGACTACGGTAAGGCAAGAGCAGGCGTTGCCATCGCGGACAATCCGGCGGGACCGTTCAAATTCGTAGGAACTTACCTGCTGGCATCTGACCCGGACCGTACCAATCACGGGTTTGACTCTCAGGGCGGACATGTCCGCGACATGAATCTGTTCAAGGATGACGACGGAACAGCTTATGTTCTTTACTCATCCGAAGGAAATGAAGTGATGTACATCGCCAGACTGAACGACAGCTATACCGGACTGGCGAAAGACGCTGAGGACATGGTGCTCGGTGAAGACTTTACCATCAGCAGCACGGACTCCAGAGAAGCTCCGGCTATGTTCAAGTACAACGGCATGTACTACCTGATCACGTCAGGCTGTACAGGATGGGCTCCGAACCAGGCGCAGTACGCGGTGGCGGAAGATCCGCTGGGACCGTGGACGAGAATGGGTGATCCCTGTGTGGGCGATACGAACGGCAATACATTCTGGACACAGAGCACATGCGTGATCCCTGTAGATCCGGAGAACGGCGAGTTCATCTACATGGGCGACCGCTGGTACAATCCGGATGATGGCGCTGACATCAGCGATTCCAGATATGTATGGCTCCCGATCGAGTTCGGCGACAACAATACCATCATGATCAAGGACTACAGCAACTGGACGCTGGACGAGCTCAAGGGTAAGGGCGCAATCTCTGTTGACACAGAATTCCCGGAGAATGCCGCATCTGTAAGCAGTATGATGGAGGCTCTTCCGAAGACGATTGATGTAACGATCGGCGACACAGAGGTTAACGGTACTCCGGTAGAGTGGAGCATTGACGAGGATGTGACAGCGCTCGGCGATTACGCGCTTGGCGATATTACAGTAAATGGAAAGCTGACAGACCTCAACAGAGAGATCATGGTCACTGTATTCTGCTGCCCGCCGTCTCTTGTATATTTTGCGGACTGCGCGACAGGAGAGGACAACCCGTCAGAGATCTATGACAAGTTCGCTGCCGGAGCAGACGAGCTTCTCAACATGGTTTCCGATCAGGCGTACGGAAATGACAGCGGAGTGAACTGGGGTTACACAAGTACACCGGGAGCATCCGGCGGCAGCTCTCCGGAAGATATGGGATCCCATACACCGGGTGACTTCTATGACAGCGGCTGGTGGGCAACCGGCACTGGAACGATTGACTATAGCTTTGAACTGGATCCGGGCAGCTACGCGGTAATGACCGGATATCAGGAGTGGTGGACAAGCACAAGAGGAATCAAGGTCAGCGTGAAATCCGTTGACGCACAAGGAACAGAGACAGAGATCGGTACAACCACATTCACACTGTCCGGACAGCAGGATATGCAGCAGAAGACAGAGGTGGAGGTTCCGGAAGATTCCGATCATGTGATCGTATCCATCAGTAAGGATTCCGGAAGTGATCCGGTACTTAGCTGGATCGGTATCATATCAAAGGATGTAAAAGCACCGGCTGAGAATCTGGTTGTAAACGGAAGTTTCGAAAAGGGAGCAACCGGCTGGCACCTCGGAAGCGGCGCATCCATACAGAAAGGTAATGACGCTCCGGATGGAACCCAGTACATGCGTGACGACGGAGGCGACTGGGGTAACGGAAGCAGCCAGTCTGTGGCAGTAGAACCGGAAACAGAGTATGTACTGACCGGATCTGCCAAGGTAGACAGTGAAGCTCCGTATTATGTGGGTGTAAATGTCGACGGAAAAGAGATCTATGCCGTATTCTCTAAAGACAGCGGTTATACGGATTCAACAGATACAGACAAAAAGCTTGCGTACGAGGTACACGCCGGCGCGTCAGATTGGACGGACTTTGAGATCCGGTTTACAACAGGTTCTGATACAGAGTCTGTGAACGTATATACCTGGATCAACAGCGGATACGGATATCTGGACAATGTAGTGCTTACGGAAGTAAGCGGCAAGTTAGACTGGACAGAATTCGACGCGCTGATCGCTGAGATTGACGTAATGGATAAAGCGGAATACACAGAAGATTCCTGGGCTGAATTCCAGACTGTTGTAGCGGAGGCGAAAGAATTCAAGGCGAATGCGTCCGACGAGACAAAACAGAGAGACATCCGCCAGATGATCGCAACACTCGAAGAGGCAAAGGAGGATCTGATCTCCATCCATGAGCCGACAGGTGATGTAACCTACTATGTAGACGCTGAAAACGGAAACGACGATAATGACGGTACAACACCGGATACTGCATGGAAGACACTTGCGAAAGCATCCTCCATCCGTCAGCTCAAAGAAGGCGGCAGCATCCTTCTCAAAGCCGGAAGCGTATGGAACGGCGAGCAGTTGACCGTGAAGAACGCTCAGGGAACAAAAGAGAAACCTGTTGTCATCGGAAGCTACGGTGAAGGCGCGAAACCGGTCATCAACGGAAACGGAGCGAACTGGGATTACAGCACCAAGGAAGAACTGGCAGCGGTTCACATTTACAACAGCGAGAACATTGTGATCGAGAATCTTGAGATCACGAACTGGGATGCATCTGCAGGCGAGGCTTATGTACAGAGCAGCAAGCTTCTTTCAGGTCTTGTTGTGGAGAACAGAGATGCGGGAGAACTTTCCAATGTAGTGATCCGCAACAATAAGATCCATGATGTCAACGGCAGGATGGCAGGAGGAGCTGAGAAAGCAGCCGGCGGTCTGATCGTTGTTGTCACAGGCAACGGAGCAAATCACACTGGAAAGGTGGAGTCCTGGTACGACGGACTGACGATCGACGGAAACGAAGTATACAATGTATGCCACGAAGCGATCTATATGGAGAGCGTATGGGCAAGCCGTAAATTAGTAGGCGGATCAAGCAGCGACACAGGATATCAGAATGCAGGAAACGGTAAGTGGATCGGAAGCAGCGATGTCCTGATCGAGAACAACTATGTGCACGACGTAGCCGGCGACGGTATCGTGCCGATCAACACAACGGACGCGCTCGTTCAGTACAACCTGATCGACAACTCCGCAGACAGCAACTGGGATTACAGCGCGAACCCGAACCATGCGGCACTGTGGACATGGGATACAGACAATGTAACATTCCGCTATAATGAAGCCTTCAATTCATCGAAGGATTCTAAGGGAACAGCAGTCGGAAACGACAGTATGGCATTTGATTTTGACTACGGCGTGCAGAACTGTCTGTACGAGTATAACTACAGCCATGACAATCTGGGCGGATTCCTGATGCTCTGCCCGGGACCGGGAGCAACGGTCAACAATATCGCAAGATACAACATCAGTGTAAATGACGGACTGTACGAGGGCGCACCGATGATCCGCATGGGTACAGGAAAATACGGTTCCATCGGCGTTCAGGTCTACAATAATACGATGTATTGGGAAGGCACAGGCTACTCGGCTTCACTTACCCCGGATTCCTATTGGGAAGGCCCGGTGATCGAAGATGTGAAGGTATTCAACAATATCTTCTACGGACCGGCAGCATCCGGCAGCGTAAGCACCAAAGACGGTATCGACTACTACAACAACCTTGTATACAGCAGTGACGGAAGCGCGCAGGAAGTATATAAGGCAGCGGCAAATGACCAGAGCGCCGTTTACGAAGATCCGATGTTCACAGATGTAACAGATGTTACGACCGGAACATGGGAGAACGGAAAGACAACACTTGGTACAGCAGACGGATTCAAGATCCAGAAGGATTCACCGGCTATCGACGCGGGAGCAGAGCATCCGGACGCGCCGGCAAGCGCTCCGTCATCTGTAGCGAACGAACTGGTTCCGAATATGACAGAAAAACCGAAATACGATTACTTCGGTACAGTACTTAGCGGCAAGGTTGATATCGGAGCATCAGAGTATGTGGAGAAGATCGTTGTAGACAAGTCTGAACTTGAAGAGGCGATCGAGAACGCGAAAGAAATTGATGCGGATAAATATACAGCTGATTCTTACGCGAAGCTTACGGAGGCCATCCAAGACGCGGAAGCAGTGCTTGCAGATGAGAATGCATCACAGGCACGGGTTGACGAGGCTGTAAAGGCGATCGAGGATGCTATCGCAGGTCTGATAGAGATCGGCAGCGGCAACGGAGATCCTGACAAGCCGGGTTCCGGAAACACAGGCTCCGGAGATAAGGATCCCGGAAAGACGGATTCTGAGTCAGATTCCGCAAAGACCGGAGATCATACGCCGGTGATGGTATATGTGGCGATCGCGGTCCTGTCATTGGCAGCTGTATGCGCGGCGGGAACCAAAGTGATCCGCAAAAGAAGGAAAAGATAAGACAATTTATCTGTAAGCAAAAGGTTAGGAGTATTTATGGTCAGAGTAAATAGACGGCCTTTTCCGGCAGCTGTGGGGATACTTGTTATCCTCACAGCTGTGCTGGTTCTGGCAGGATGTACAACAGACAAGAACAGGAATAAGGAAAATGTATCTTCAGAAAGTGCGGTCCTCTATGTCGGGGATGAACCGGTATCGGAAGAAGAGTACAGGATGCTGGCAGAGGAATACAGCAATCAGATCTATATGCAGTATACGACCGATCAGGTAAACAGTGAGGATTTCTGGGAGTCTAAGATTGACGGAACTGCGCCGTGGGAACGTCTGGACGAACTGATCCGGGAAGAACTGGTACATAATTATACAGTCAGAAGGCTGGGTGTGGAGCTGTCCGTAACGGAGGATTATACATATGAGGATCTGCTCGCTGCCGGAGAAAAGGAAAATGATTCCAGATCTGATACAATGAGTGAAGAGGACGGAGTTATTTACGGTCTGACAGAGTTTGATGAACAGACATATTACAAGTATTGGTATTCGAATCTTGAAACACAGGTGGTGAATGCTCTGATCAATGCCGGAGACGCTGTGACTCAGGATGAGTGCAGGGAGTATTATGATGCCAATCTGCAGGAATTCTCGTACGATCTGGGGGTCAGCGTGCTTTACGCGGAGATACCGGATGAAGCGGAGGAAACAGCCCTGCGGGTCAGAAAGGCTATGGAAGACGCGGATTCAGCTTCCGAAGTCTCGGAAGCATTCGAAGATGCGGCAGTGCAGGAACTGGAGCTCAATTCCCTGGATACACAGGAAGGAATGAGCGGGGTTTACGGCTATCGCTGGCAGGTGGCGTCGCAGCTGCAGGAAGGCGAGATCTTCGGCCCGTATGAAGACAATGGTCTTCTTTGTGTCATGAAGTGCACGGAGAGGACTGAGAACGGAAGCCTGGAGTTCGAAGCCGTAAAAAGTCAGATCCAACGTTATCTGCAGGTCAGTCAGGCTCAGGAAAGGATTGCTAAAGAGCAGGAAGAGACTGAGACGGAACAAGGAGATATATCACCTGAGGATATTATCATATCCCTGAAGCGGGGAAATTAAGCAATACTAGCGTCGGTGTACAAGGGGCAATACGGTCGTTGAAGGGCAAATTTAAGCCCCTTGTACACCGACGCTAAAGTAATACAAAGAACCAGGGCCGGCTTTGCCACAGTGCAGAGCCGGCCCGTTTCAATGCAGCAGACCATGTTGCGAAAGCCAGCAGCAGTCTCAGCTGATTCTTTTTCAGAAACTATCCGTGACGATGATAGCAATGATGCCTGCGGTAAACAGCAGACAGAGCAGAAGCCACCGGAGTTTTCGGGTGTAATAGAATCTTGCTCCAAACTCACAATCCAGTCCGATAAAACCGAGCAGCCATGCAAAATCTTTAAACAGAAATGTTCGTCCGTTAATGATAACCTCGCCGCCGGCAACACCCGCGTCTGCAAGAAGAGCGAGGATGAACAGGATGATCATGACGATCCAGTTGCCGAATGATTCCGCTTTTTCCCGGTTCTGCATTTCCCGTTCATCACCATGTCGGTTTTCATTTTTACTCCGCAATAAAATCTCATCTTTATCCATAATATTTCCCCCTTTAGAAAAGAGAATATGCCAAGTTTTCTTGTTATCCTGATCATATCACATGCAAAGTAAACTTGTCAATACGTTATGAATGAGTGCCGTTCTTAAAATGTAACAGTTCAGTCATCTGCATGTCAGTCGCCGGATTCTTATGCAAGCATAAATCCGCCTCCTGACACCAGATGACTGAACTGTTACCTTAAAATAAACAGTATATAACAGTTGACAACAGTTATATACTGTTATATACTGTTTATCAAGAGGGGGACGAATATGAAGATTATAATCAACAGTTCATCGATGATACCGATCTATGAGCAGCTCATGGATCAGATTAAAGCACAGATCACAGCCGGCGATCTGAAAGAAAATGACGCACTCCCCTCTGTCCGTACTCTTGCGAAGGATCTGAAGATCAGCGCGCTCACTGTTAAGAAGGCATACGACAATCTTGAACAGGAAGGACTTACAGTCACGGTTCACGGGAAAGGTACATACGTAGCGGCGGCGAATCCGGAGCAGATGCGCGAGGCACAGCGCCGCGAAGTGGAGACAGACCTTGAGAATGCCGTGGAAAAAGGCCGCGGATGTGGACTGACAGACGAAGAGATCCGGGAGTTGTTTGAATTAATTATGGAGGATTAAGAAATGCTGAATATAAACGGGCTTGTAAAGAAATACAAAGATTTCACTCTGAATTGTTCCATGAATGTAGAGAGAGGGCGCATCACCGGACTGATCGGCGAGAACGGGGCTGGGAAGAGCACCACATTCAAATCCGTGCTGGGGCTTATCAGTTGTGACAGCGGTGATATCACATTGTTTGGGAAAAAGCCGGAACAGCTTAAAAAGGAAGAAAGAGAGAAGATCGGAGTTGTTCTCGGGGACGCGGGATTCAGTGGTTATCTGAAAGTAAAAGATGTTGTTCCTGTGCTCGCCGCCATGTATCCGAAGTTTGACAGAGCTGCATTTATGAAACTGTGTGCGCAGTTAAATATTCCTCAGGATAAATTTATCAAAGAGTTTTCCACGGGAATGAAAGCAAAGTTAAAAGTGATCGCGGCAATCACGCACAAGGCGGATTTTCTCCTTATGGATGAGCCGACCGCCGGGCTTGATGTGATGGCCCGTGAGAGGATTCTCGACTTACTCAGAGAATATGTAGAAGAAGATGAAAGCCGGAGTATCCTGATCAGCTCCCATATTTCGACAGACCTGGAAGGACTTTGCGATGATCTCTATATGATCCACAAAGGAAATATCATCCTGCACGAGGATACGGATGTCCTGTTAAATGAGTATGGTCTGATCAAAGCGGACAAAGAGCAGTTCGATAAGATGGATAAGGATTATATCTTAAGCATTCGCAGGGAGAATTACGGATATGCGTGCCTTACGAACCAGAGAAGATATTATATGGAGAACTACCCGGATATTATCGTAGAGAAAGGCTCCATAGATGAAGTGATAACAATGATGATCGGAGGGGAAAGACAATGAAGGGATTATTGGTCAAGGATTTGAAGTTAGTGAAAAATCAGGGTAAGATACTGATCCTTCTGGCGATCGCCATGGGAGCAGTCTTCGGAATCATGGATGCGAATCCGTCCTTTGTGGTTTCTTATATGACAATCTTTTTCACCATATTTACGATCAGCACGATCAGCTATGACGAGTATGACAATGGATTCGCGTTTTTACTTACGCTTCCGGCGACAAGACAGCAGTATGTGCATGAAAAATATCTGTTCAGCCTGATCATGATGGGAGGTGCATGGGCAGGAGGCATGGCTGTTTCAATTCTTCTCGGATTGATATGGCGTCCGGAAGGCGGGTTTTCCGAACTTTATGGGACCAGCTGGATCTTTATTATTCTGGGGGCAGTCATGGTATCTGTACTCGTTCCGCTGAAGCTGAAATTCGAAGGAGAAAAAGGAAGACTTGTCATACCAGTCGTATGCCTCGGCGGAGTGCTGCTCTTCT
>NHCFC00100__coassemble_1533_pt1 | contig 26365 bp, 22 predicted proteins | sample NHCFC00100__metabat2_high_PE_030 | metagenome-assembled genome bin NHCFC00100 | reverse complement strand
TTCAGCCATTTAATTCAGGAACATTTCTTTGTGAAAGCGTCCGGAAGCGGAGATGAAATTTAAAATGCAGTCAACGGTCAGGAAGACGTGTTTCTGTTCCGTTCCGGAATCGGGGAGACGGCTAAAGGGCTGCGGGGCTGTTTAAGAACGAAGCGGCACAATGGGGAACTCATTCCATTCAGACAACCCCATTGTGCCGCTTAACAACATCCCCTTACCCCAAAGCCGCTCCAACCGATTCCTCTAAGTCACAGAAGCCACGTCTCCCCGCCTTTGACTGCTTCTTTCACTTTATCGACCGCTTCCTATACATTACAAAACGGAAATATCACTGAATCAAATAGGCGTAAATTAAGACCGGCGCGGCTTGGAGATATCCATTCTGCGGATAACCTTCCTGCCGCGCCTGTATTACTTTATGGCTATTTAGTTCGGGAATTTCATATCTGCAGAACTCTGGAAAACTAAATGTTTGAAAAACCTTTCGGAGCGGAATCCCGACAGCCCTCCATCCGCTCCGAATACGTTTTGCACCCTTTTTGTTTTCGGATTCTACAGATGAGAAAAAACGCTTGACATTGACGCAGCGTCAACGATTACCATTAATGCAGAACACCATACCAAAGGAGGAGATCAGTCATGTACAGCATCGGGGAACTGGCCGAACTGGCGGGAGTGAGCGCGCGCACGCTACGCTATTATGACAGGGAAGGGATTTTGAAACCATCCTTTGTAAATGAATCCGGCTATCGCTTTTATGGGGAGCAGGAAGTAGATCTGCTGCAGCAGATTTTATTCTATCGGGAGCGGGGACTGGATCTTGGCAGTATCCGGCAGATCCTTTATGAGAAAGACTTTGATGTTGTGGAGGCTTTGGAAGAACACCTCCATGCGTTAGAGGAACAAAGGGAGCATACAGACGCGCTGATCCGGATGGTGCGGCGTTCGATCATGTCAATGAAAGGAGAATGTAGGATGAGCGACAAAGAGAAATTCGAGGCGTTTAAAGAGCGTGTGATAAAAGATCATGAAGAGATGTACGGCGCGGAGGCGCGGGAAAAGTACGGGGATGAAGAAGTGGACGAGGTGCAGAGAAAGGTGCTCAATATGTCTGAGCAGGATTACGAGAGATTTCAGAATCTGGACAGGGAGATCCGCCTGCGGCTGAAGGAAGCAGTGCTTGCGGGAACCCGGCCGGATAGTGAGGAGGGAAGACGAATCGTTCTGCTCCACAAGGAATGGCTTGGCATGACATGGAAGAAGTATACAGCAGAAGCGCACCGGACGATCGCTGATATGTATATCGCGGATGAACGGTTCCGGATGTATTATGACAGGGAAGTTCAGGGATGCGCGAAGTTTCTGGAAGAGGCGATCAGACACAACGTATAAACTTTGATGATTCGGATTGAAAGCTCAGGAGTGTTCTGTTACTATGAGAATAAATACAATACGAAAGGGAGCGGGATCATGAGATTTCAGCATGAAAAAGAATTTCCATTTACAATGGACACAGCGTGGGAGGCGCTGCATAAGCCAGCCAGCCTTGATGTTTCTCCGGGAAGTGAAGTGACAGTCATCTCTGATACAGAGTGGAGTGGGAAGACTGCAAGTTCTGACGGGAAAGTAGTAACGACGACCAATTATATGGCGAGTTTTGATGAGGAAAAGAAACAGGTAACCATCGAAGGCGCCAGCGATAACAAGAAAGGGCATGATTTTATCTACCTGACACTCGAAGAGATTTCTGAGGGGTCAGTGAAGCTCATCATAGAGGTGGAGATCAATACCGGGGCGCATTTCATTGCCAAAGCGGTAGGAGCGATCTTCGCAAAACCGATCGAGCAGATCATGTGCAAGCATATCTATCAGAACTTCGAGGCACTGTGCACAGGAGCCGAGACAAAGAGGATGAGCAAGGAAGAACTGGATGCTCACGCGAAAGAATTCCTTTCTTAAAAACTGAATTATCTGATAACAATCATGGCCACCCGTCAAATGGTATCATATCAAAATGGGTGGCCATGATTAATGGTATTTTTTATTTCCGGCAGGAAGTGCATCTGCACCTGCCCTGATCGAAGAGAGTTTCGTACCGCTCTTCTACAACAGTCCAGTTCACTACATGGAACCAGTCGTCAATATAGGCTGCGCGGACATTATAGTGTTTCAGATAATAGGCATGTTCCCATACGTCAATATTCAAAAGGGGATGCTGTCCTCTTGAGAGGGGAGTGTCCTGGTTGGCTGAAGTAGTGATCTCAAGACGCCGGTTCTCGACAACAAGCCACGCATAGCCTGAACCAAAGACAGAGAGTGCGGCTTCTTTGAATTTTGCCCGGAATTGTTCGGGTGAACCGAACCTTCGGGTCATTTCTGTAAAGAAAGGGGACATCATTTTTTCTGGAAAGGGCGCCATGCCGTCGAAATAAAAGCGGTGATTAAAGACCCCGCCTGCGTTGTTGCGCACAGGAACCTGAAGAGGAGCCGGAAGACGTCTCCAGTGCATCAGCAGATCCTCCAGGGAAAATCTCTGCAGAGACGGGTTCTCTTCCATGATCTTGTTCAGATTGTCGATGTAGGTCTGGAGATGCCTGTCGTGATGGAGATGCATTGTCTTTTCATCTATGAAAGGTTCAAGAGCATTGTAGTCGTAGGGGAGAGGTGTGTTTACAAAGGGATAAAAATGATTCATAAAATTCCTCCGGGGACGGTGTGCTGTTCTGCGCACCGATCCCGCTGTTTTTTATAGTATATGAGCGGAGACTGGCTGAGTGTCAAAGGAATTTGCGAAGATTCAAAAAGGATTTGCTGGTGGTATATCAGATTATCTGGTACGATACAGACAGAAACTATCCGGAAAAGGAGAAGAAAACGTATGCTTAGCGAGAGGTTGATGACATTAAGAAAAAAGCACGGATACAGCCAGCAGGAAATCGCGGATATGCTGTCTGTCAGCAGGCAGACAATCTCAAACTGGGAATCCGGACAGGGGGCGCCCGCATTGGATAAAGCATGTGAACTTGCCCGCATCTATAAGATCAGCCTGGATGTACTGGCGGGGAATGAGGCGGCGGGAACTTCTGTAGAGGATGAACAAAGCAAAGATCTGCATGTTCTCAAAAGCCTTGTAGGAAAAACCTGCATTTTAGACTGTGAAGATCTGGATATGATCATAGACAATGCAATGACGGATTCCTCGGGGAATGTGAGAGTGCAGATTCTGGAGGTGAGCCGTGACTGGATGAAGATTGAGTATACCCGCAGAAAAGAGGGCACTGTTTTTAGAAAAGAAACAGAAACCGTCCAGAAGCTGCTGGATCTGTCCACAGTCCTCGGGATCGCGGTGGAAGGGGAGGACTAGAAAATGCTTACATTTTTGATTATCGTATTAACTGGGGTTCTCATTTACATTATCTGTATGATCACCTCTATGATTGAGGAGCGCAGGAAGAAAAATAAGCCCCGGGAAGAGCATGTTTTGTGGGCGGAGATTCTGCCTGAATACAAAGGGCGCAACTGCGAGATCATAGTGAAGGATCCGCTGGTATATATTGATGTGATGCACAGCGTGAAGGGGCGTCTTCTGGATGCGGACGACGAATGGATCATGCTGGATTGCGAAGAGAAAAAGAAGAGTATTAAAAAGGTGCTGCGGATCAGTAATATCAGTTCCGTAAAAGAAATCATATAAAGATTGTTGTGGTAATCAATTCTCAGCCGTAAGAGTCAAATATCCCTCGCGGACACATTTTCATTCGGGCCACGACGCAAGGATACATAGGAGCGCAGATTACGCGCCCCAAGTACCCGCGTCGTTCTACGGTCCGCTCGGGATACATGCCTCTTCGGCTGATTCTTTATTCCCAGAACAAATAATAAAGTGCCGCTGCAGACTGATGCAGGCAGACATTACAGCTGAGCGGAACAATGGACAGCCGCAAGGGATTTCCTGCTTAAAGCGATTCGCCGTTTGCGTCAGGGCACGCAGCAGGGGAGTGGGCTTCCAGCTTCCATATATGTTTGCTGCGGCGGAAGATCAGGCAGGTAAGTACGCCTGCCCCTGCCAGAACGAAGAACAAGAGTGCTGTCCCTGAGCCTTTGCCTGTTCCGAATATAAGGGAAGGCAGACTGTCTGGAGGCAGGGAAGCCATGAACGGTTCAAACACCTCATCTACAAGTACTCCGCCCAGCAGGTATCCCACGGGAATCGTGAAAAACTGCAGGGAATTGCGTGCGGAGTATACCCGCCCCTGCATATCCAGCGGGATATGCGAGCGCATCAATGCATCCAGATTCGTGTTCATCACCGGGATGAACAGCCAGCCAAGCACAGCGCCGATGCACCAGACCGGGATCGTGCGTCCAAGGGCCAGAATGAGATTTTCCGTGCTCATGGCAAACAGAAGCGAACGGCAGATTACTTTCACCCTGCTCTTTGGTACCGGGGAGAGTGTGACAAGCACACTTCCCGCCACATTTGCAAGTCCTGTACAAGTATTGACGAGGGCGAGTGCTGTTTCGCTTCCGCCGTTTCTTGACAAGAGCATTGCCGGAAGAGCGGCATTGTAAACGGAGGCCACCAGATTGATCGCCGCGAGGAAGAGGATCAGATCCAGAATCCCGCGGTTTTCTTTCAGATAGGCCAGCCCTTTTCCGATGGTCTGCAGCATATTTTCCTGTCCTCCGGATGATTCCGGTTCTTCGCTTCCGGGCAAGCGGATGAAAAATGCCAGAGCGAAAAACGCTGCCGCGAATGTACACAGGTCAAAAAGGATCACTGCGTAGATTCCCAGGGTTGTCAAAAGTACGGTGGCAATGACCGGAGATAATATGGTGACAAGTGAGCCTGAAAACGTACGCATTCCCGCTGCACGCTGGTATTGCTCCTTCGGTGTGAGCAGACTGACAGCTACGTCAGAAGCCGGCTGCTGGAATGTATTGCCCAGTCCGTTTAATGCATTGATCAGATAAATATGCCACAGCTTAAGCTGTCCGGTCACAAGCAGCGCCAGGACAGACAGTGTACACAGAGCGGCAAATGTATCGCAGATCAGTATGGTTGCTTTCTTGTTCCACCGGTCACTGACTGCTCCCGCGAAAATGCTCAGAAGCACGTAGGGCGCATAGGAGCATACGGCAAGCAATGATGTGGCAAGCGCAGAACCGGTCTGCTGATAGGACCAGATGATGAGCGCATAGCTTGTCATCGAACTGCCGAGAGCGGATAAGCCCTGGGTTGACCAGAGGATTATGAATGAATGTAAACCTTTAAATAAATTTCTTAAATATTTCATATGACTTTGCTCCTTTTCTTTTTCTGTTGAGAAGAAAGTGCAAAGCCTGAAACAGACACTGTGTATGGCGTTATGCCGGGGACAGTGTCAGAAGCGCCGGACGGCTGATCTTTGCTCCATGGAAGTCCCGTCCGGGATCAGACCTTGCACGGAGCATATGCAATGCAGAGAATCACGGTGACGCCCTCCTTTACGAAATAATTATGGGGATATTATAGCCTTTGGAGCGGGAAGAAGTCAAATATGGAAGAAGTCAAATATAGTTGCTTTTTTCTCTGCGCGTGTGGTATCATTTTTATACACTTTTCGGTCTCGAAAGGTGAGGGGGATTTATCCTTATTCTTATAATTCATGGCTGATTCAGCCGGTATTCACAGTGAGGGAATGTGAACAGCAGACAAGGAAGGAGTGGTTGAAGGAATCATTTATCTTTTATTGTAAAGCGGAGTTAAAAATACTATAATCAAAGGAGAAAACGTATGGAAGAAAACTTAAAACTGAATATGCAGATGTATGATCCGGAAACCATTCTTGCACCATTGCAGAAGCTGAATCTGATGGATGACTTTTTATTTGACGTTGCGACTGTAGATCTGGAGACATGTAAGATCATCATTGAATTATCGCTTGGTATTACGATTCGCGACATTGCATGGAAAGAGGGACAGAAGGTCGTTCACAATCTTCCCGGAAGGCGCGGCATCCGTATGGATTTCTATGTGGAGGATGAAGACGGACGTGTGTTTGACGTAGAGATGCAGAAACGCAATGAAGGCAATATTCCGAAGCGGACGAGATTCTATCAGGCTCTTATCGATGCACCGATGTTAAAAAGTGGTGAAAAAGGATTTGATGAAATGAAGCCTGCGTATATCGTTGTTATCTGTGGTTTTGACCTGTATGGGTATGGTCTGTATCGATATACATTTGACAACCGCTGCAAAGAGATTCCGGAGCTTGTGATGGGGGATGAATGCAGGAAGATCATCCTTAACACGAAGGGGCGAAACGATGACGGGGTAGAGAAATCTTTGATTGATTTCCTTCACTATGTTGAACACAGCTGTGATGACAGCGTGCCGGAAGACTGCGATGAACGTCTTAAGCATCTGCATAGAAAGATTCATAAGATCAAAGCCAGTGAAGAGATGGGAGTGAGCTATATGAAGATGGAAGAACGTGACAGACTGATAAGGGATGAAGGAGAGAGGATCGGAAGAGAAGCGGGAAGAGCAGAGGGAAGAACTCTACTGATTTCAATTATTAGAAAAAAGGCGGCAAAGGGGCTGGACGCAGCTGCGATTTCGGAACTTTTGGAAACGGAGGAGGAAGAGGTGGGGGAAATCATGTCTTTGGCAGAACTGCATCCTGACTGGTCTGATCTAAAAATCGCAGAAGAGCTTGTGTGAAAGAAGTAGTATAAAAAGAAGTGACATAAGATCAAGGAGATACTGGATATGCCGTTAACCAAACGAGAACAGTTGATTGAATATTGTCTTACCTTCCCAGACGTATTTGAGGACTATCCTTTTGATGATCCAAACTGGACGTGCATGCGCATCCGGGGAAACCGGAAGATATTCGCCTGGATATTTGAGCGGGAGGGACATATTTGGGTCAATGTGAAATGTGATCCCGAGTGGCGGGATTTCTGGCGTGGGGCGTATGCCTCTGTGATTCCGGCATACCATATGAACAAAATGCATTGGAACTCCATTATTCTGGATGAATCAGTGCCGGATAAGGATATCAAACGGATGATCGCGGAGAGTTATGATCTGTGCGGTGGTCCGGATAAAAATAAACGGATAAAGAAGGTGACATCGTGTACATAGCGGATCTGCATATACATTCGAAATATTCCCGTGCGACCAGCAAGGACTGTACGCCGGAATATCTGGATCTGTGGGCGCGGAGAAAGGGGATCCACATTGTGGGGACGGGCGATTTTACCCATCCCGCATGGAGAGAAGAACTGGCGGAAAAACTCACGCCCGCAGAGGACGGGCTGTATGTACTCAAGGATGAATACAGGATAGAAGACGGCAGTGTGCAGGGGGACATGGTCCCCCGCTTTGTTGTCACGGGCGAGATCAGTTCTATTTACAAAAAGAATGGAAAAGTGAGAAAGGTTCACAGTGTGATCCTGCTTCCGGGGCTGGAGGATGCGGAGAGGATATCCAATAAGCTGGAGCAGATCGGAAACATTCATTCCGACGGTCGCCCCATCCTTGGGCTGGACTGCCATGATCTTCTTGAGATCACTTTGGAATTGTGCCCAGAGGCGGTCTATGTTCCCGCGCATATATGGACCCCGCATTTCTCCATGTTCGGGGCGTTCTCCGGATTTGATACAGTGGAAGAGTGCTTTGAGGATCTGACGCCTTATGTGCATGCCGTGGAGACGGGACTTTCCTCTGATCCGCCTATGAACTGGCGGGTGTCCGCTCTGGATCGTTTTCAGCTGATATCGAACTCGGATGCCCACTCTCCGGCAAAGCTGGGCAGAGAAGCGAATCTTTTTGATATCCCCATGTCTTATGCAGGGCTTGCGCAGGCAATACAGACAGGAGCGGGCCTCTATGGTACGATCGAATTTTTCCCGGAGGAAGGGAAGTACCATATGGATGGACACCGGAAATGCAATCTCTGCCTGACGCCGTCTGAGACACTGAAGCATAACGGGATCTGTCCGGTGTGCGGGCGGAAGATCACGATCGGAGTGTCCCATCGTGTGGAGGCGCTGGCAGACAGAGAAGAAGGGTATGTGAGGGAAGGGGCGAAGGCGTTCGAAAGTCTTGTGCCGCTTCTTGAGGTGATCGCTGCTTCCTTCGGATGCTCGGCAGCCAGCAAAAAGGCGGAGCGGGAATATATGAGAATGCTCTCGGAGCTGGGAGCAGAGTTTGAGATATTGAGACAGCTCCCGTTGGAGGTCATCCGACGGGTATCAGGGACAAGGATCGCGGAGGGGATCGAACGGCTCCGGAGCGGACAGGTGGAACGGATACCGGGATTTGACGGAGAGTACGGCGTGATCCGGCTGTTCAGCGCCGATGAGCTGTGTAATACAGAGGGTCAGATGAGTTTCTTCGACATGATCGGCGCTGTGTCGGGGGAAATGCCGGAGGTGAATCTGAAGAAGGTCAGGAAGCGGGATATGAACGGGCATGAGAACACAGATACAGCCGGGGAGAGAATCGAAGCGGCAGGCTGCGATGAAAGACAGACCCTTCAGCCGCAGGACAGCCCAGCGTGTTTGAACAAGTCGCAGGACAGCCCGTTACGTCTGAATCCGCAGCAGGAGAGAGCGGTGATGTCCGGCTCTGCCCGCATCGCGGTAAAGGCCGGGCCGGGGACAGGCAAGACAAAGACGCTGGTGTCCCGTCTGAAATATCTCCTTGAGAATCGCAGAGTGCGCCCGTCTGAGGTGACGGCGGTCACATTTACCAATCAGGCGGCGGCAGAGCTGAAGGAGAGGATCGCAAAAGAGACAGGAAAGAAATCTGCGGGAAGGATGATGCAGATCGGCACCTTCCATGCGATCTGTCTGGAATTCCTGAAGAAGCAGGGGGTAGAGTTTCATCTTGCCGGAGACGCGGAACTGCGGGCAATTGCAGAGGAGATACAACCAGGCAGTGTGAAGGAATTCCTTGAAAGTGTATCCCGATATAAATCAGGAGTCATGACATCAGAAGACTGGCAGCAGGCGTATGAGCTGTATGAGCAGAAGAAGGCAGAGAGGAGACTGTTTGACTTCGATGATCTTCTTCTTAAGACAGCGGAGCTGATCGAGAGCGGACAGGCAGATCCGGGATGGGAGAAGCGCTTCCGGTATCTGCTCGTGGACGAGTTTCAGGACATCAATCCTCTCCAGCACCGTCTCATCCGGCTATGGCACAGCGCCGGGCAGGAACTGTTCGTCATCGGCGATCCGGATCAGTCGATCTATGGATTCCGCGGGGCGGATGCAGAGTGTTTTGACAGGCTGGTGCAGGACTATCCGGATACAGAACTGATCGAACTGACAGAGAATTACCGCTCTTCGCCGCAGATACTGTCAGTTGCCGGGGCGGTGATCGGACAGGAAGAAATCCTGCATCCAAACCGGCCGGACCATGCGCCGGTGCGTATCGTGGAGGCGGAAAGTTCTCTGGCGGAAGGAATCTTTATCGCCAAAGAGATCGGACGGATGGCAGGCGGCATCGGTATGCTGGAAGCCCACAGGGATACCTGGGAAAATGATGGGAGAACGGTCAGAGGATTCGGTGATATCGCAGTACTTTACCGGACGAACCGTCAGGCGCAGCTTCTTGAGAAGTGCCTCAAAAAGGAAGGGATTCCCTATATCGTGGCAGGAAGGGAACCATTTCTGGAGGAAGATAGTGTCCAGGGAAGCATCTGCTTCTTTAAGTATTTAAGAGATGAAAAAGACACTTCCGCAATGAAGGAGAGCGCGTCATTGCTGTGGGGACTTGAGTGGAATGCCCTGACAGAAGAACTGGTCAGAAATACCGCGGAGAAGTTCCAGGGGCTTTATCAGAAGAGTAAACCGAAAAAGTTCATGGAAACATGGTTGAAAGAGATGGAATTTGCGGAGGACGCAGCAATGCAGAAGCTCTTACAGACGGCAGTATTCTACAAGAGCATGGACGAGTTCCTAAGCGCTCTTGAACTGGGTGTGGAGAGCGATCTGAAGCGGTGCGGAGAAAAGGCATATACCTCAGAAGCGGTGACCTTAATGACACTTCACGGTTCCAAGGGGCTGGAGTTCCCGGCTGTGTTCATCTTCAGGGCAGAACAGGGGATGATCCCTCTGGAGAGTGAGAAGCATCCGGCGGATAAGGAAGAAGAGCGCAGGCTGTTCTATGTGGGGCTTACCCGCGCGAAGGAGGAGCTGATTGTTACATTCAGCGGGGAAGGATCAGAATTTCTCGGTGAATTAAGAGAAACTGCTGCTGAGAAGACCGGCTCTCTTGTGTGGGAGCGTGCCCGGGAAAAGAAGAAGGAAGAGGAGTGCCGCCAGATGAGCATTTTCGAATTATCACATGAAATTTCTTTTTAGACTGTGACCGGTTCTTGCGGGGGCGGCATTGACAATTCTATGGCGATACTTTAGATTAGAGAAAGATAAAGTGAGATCCCCGGACGGCGCGGCCGCAGACGGGATCTGCAAAGGAGAGCAGAGGATATGAGATTAGGAGAGAAACAGGTACTGACCGTTGTGAAGAAAGTGGACTTCGGCGTGTACCTCGGAAGTGATACAGAACGGGTGCTCCTGCCGAAGAAGCAGGTTCCGGAAGGGATCGAAGTGGGTGATCCGGTAGAGGTGTTCTTATATAAAGATTCATCGGACCGTATGATCGCCACGGTCAATGAACCAAAGCTGACTGTCGGCGGGCTGGCAGTTCTGGATGTTGTAGATGTAGGACGTGTCGGCGCGTTCCTGGACTGGGGACTGGAGAAGGATCTTCTACTTCCGTTTAAAGAGCAGACCGTAAAAGTAGAGAAAGGCGACCGCGCTCTGGTGAGTCTCTATATTGACAAGAGCGGACGGCTGTGCGCGACAATGAAGGTCTATCCTCTGCTGCGTACAGATTCCCCGTATAAGAAGGATGACATGGTGACGGGAACGGTGTATGAGACAAGCAGGGAATTCGGCGTGTTCGTAGCTGTGGATGATAAATATTCCGCCCTGATACCGAGAAGAGAAGTATACGGAAGGATGTATATCGGACAGAAGGTAGAGGCCCGGGTGAGCGCGGTGAAGGCGGACGGTAAGCTTGACTTAAGCGTGAGGGGCAAGATCCCGGAGCAGATGGATAAAGATGCGCAGCTTATCATGGAGCGCATCGGGAAGAACGGCGGAGAGCTTCCATTTACGGATAAAGCAGATCCGGAGCGTATCAAGGCAGAGCTCGGGATGAGCAAAGCGGCGTTTAAAAGAGCGGTCGGAAGACTGCTGAAGCAGGGCAGGATCACCATTGATGAAAAGCAGGGGAAAATCTTGCGGTCCAACTGAAATGTTTCATAATTTTGACAGCTTCAGAGGTGAGAGATGAGTTTTGTACATTTGCATGTCCATACAGAATACAGTCTTCTGGACGGATCCAACAAAATAAAAGAATATGTCTCCAGAGTGAAAGAACTCGGAATGAACAGCGCGGCGATCACGGATCATGGTGTGATGTACGGGGTGATCGACTTCTACAGGGAGGCGCGCCGACAGGGGATCAATCCCATCCTGGGCTGTGAGGTATATGTGGCGCCTCATTCCAGATTTGACCGGGAAGTGACAGGCGGTGATGACAGGTACTATCATCTGGTGCTGCTTGCCGAGAATAATGAGGGGTATGCGAACCTGATGAAGATCGTATCAAAAGGGTTCGTCGAGGGATACTATTATAAGCCGCGTGTGGATAAGGAACTTCTCAGGAAATACAGCAAAGGGATCATTGCTCTGAGCGCCTGTCTGGCCGGCGAGGTGCAGCGTTATCTTACAAAGGGACTTTATGATGAGGCGAAAAAGACTGCCCTGGAATATCAGGAGATCTTCGGGGAGGACAATTATTTCCTCGAGCTTCAGGATCATGGTATCCCGGAACAGGGGCTGGTAAACCAGCAGCTGATTAAAATGTCCCAGGAGACCGGGATCGAGCTTGTGGCTACCAATGATGTCCACTATACCTATGCGGAGGACGCGAAGCCTCATGACATCCTGCTCTGTATCCAGACAGGAAAGAAGCTTTCTGATGAGAACAGGATGCGTTATGAAGGCGGCCAGTATTATGTGAAATCCCCTGAAGAGATGGAGAAGCTCTTCCCCTATGCGCTTCAGGCGCTGGACAATACGCAGAGGATCGCGGACCGCTGCTCGGTAGAGATCGAGTTTGGCGTGACAAAGCTCCCGAAGTATGATGTGCCGGATGGTTTTACGTCCTGGGAGTACCTGCAGAAGCTATGCTATGAGGGGCTTAATGAACGTTATGGGGAACCGTCCCGGGAACTGAAGGACAGACTGGCTTATGAGCTTGACACCATACAGAACATGGGATATGTGGATTATTTCCTGATCGTGTGGGATTTCATCAAGTACGCGAAAGACCACGGGATCGCGGTTGGACCGGGAAGAGGCTCGGCGGCGGGAAGTATCGTTTCCTACTGCCTTGGGATTACCACCATCGACCCCATCCGTTATCAGCTGCTGTTTGAGCGTTTCCTCAATCCGGAGCGTGTGTCCATGCCTGATATCGACGTGGACTTCTGCTTCGAGCGCAGGCAGGAGGTCATTGACTATGTCGTGAGAAAATACGGGGAAGACCGGGTTGTTCAGATCGTAACATTTGGAACGCTGGCAGCCCGAGGAGTGATCCGTGATGTGGGACGAGTGATGGACCTTCCGTACGCGTTTGTGGACAGTATCGCGAAAATGATCCCCCAGGAGCTGAACATCACGATCAACCGGGCGCTTAAGGAGAATCCCGAGCTGAAACACACCTATGAAAATGATGAACAGGTGAAGACGCTTATCGATATGGCGGAGCGTCTGGAAGGACTCCCCAGACACAGCTCCATGCACGCGGCAGGCGTGGTCATCAGCCAGAAATCAGTAGATGAATATGTACCTCTCTCAAGGGCGGCAGACGGTTCGATCACAACGCAGTTTACAATGACGACTCTGGAAGAGCTTGGGCTGCTTAAGATGGATTTCTTAGGTCTGCGTACACTGACGGTGATCCAGAACGCGGTGAGGATGGCGAGGAAGAAAGATCCGGCTGTCGATATGGACAAGATCAACTACAATGATCCGAAGGTACTGGATTATATCGGAACCGGGAAGACGGACGGTATCTTCCAGCTTGAGAGCGCGGGGATGAAGAGCTTCATGAAGGAATTAAAGCCCCACAGCCTCGAGGATATTATCGCCGGCATCTCACTGTACCGCCCGGGCCCGATGGACTTCATCCCCCAGTATATCAGAGGCAAGAACGACGAGTCTTCCATCACTTACGACTGCCCGCAGCTTGAACCGATCCTTGAGCCGACATACGGATGTATCGTATATCAGGAACAGGTTATGCAGATCGTGCGTGATCTTGCGGGGTATACGCTGGGAAGAAGCGATCTTCTGCGGCGCGCCATGTCCAAGAAGAAGGGCGACGTTATGCAGAAGGAACGTCAGATCTTCGTGTATGGCGACGAGGCTACGGACGTTCCGGGATGCGTGAAAAACGGCATTGATGAGAAAACCGCGAATAAGATATATGATGAGATGATTGATTTTGCCAAGTACGCGTTTAATAAATCCCATGCAGCCGCGTACGCGGTTGTGGCTTATCAGACCGCCTGGCTGAAATACTACTATCCGGTAGAATTCATGGCGGCGCTGATGACCTCAGTGATCGAAAATCCATCAAAAGTCGCGGAATACATCTACGCATGCCGCCAGATGAATATTAAGATCCTTCCCCCGGATATCAATAAAGGAGAGGCGGACTTTTCGGTTGACGGGGGCGATATCCGTTACGGTCTTGCCGCCATAAAAAGTATCGGACGCCCGGTTGTGCAGGCGGTGATCAAAGAGCGGGAAGCGTTTGGAGTATTTAAGAATCTGGAAGATTTTATTACCCGGCTCTCCCCTAAGGACGTGCTGAACAAGAGGACGATAGAGAACCTCATAAAGGCAGGGGCTCTGGATACATTAGGCGGCACCAGAAAGCAGTTCATGAGTATTTATATCCAGATTGTAGATCATGTCAATCAGGAGAAAAAGTATTCGATGTCCGGCCAGATGAGCCTGTTTGATCTTGTCGGTGAGGAACAGAAGTCAGAATTCCAGATCCGTATGCCTGATGTCGGGGAGTACACAAAGGAAAATCTGCTCGCATTTGAAAAAGAGGTGCTCGGTATCTACATCAGCGGACACCCGCTGGAAGCGTACGAGGAGAAATGGAAAAAAGTAATCTCCGCCACCACAATGGATTTCCAGCCGGATGAAGAGACCGGGCGGACGAAGGTGCATGACGGCGCGAAAGAGATCATCGGAGGGATGATCACGGACAAAACGATCAAGCACACAAAGACGAACCAGATGATGGCGTTCGTCACGGTGGAGGACCTGCTGGGGACAGTGGAGGTTGTGGTATTCCCGCGGGATTATGAGAGCAACCGAAGTCTCCTTGAGATAGATAACAAGGTGTTCATAAGGGGGCGTGTGTCCGAGGAAGATGAGAGAGCGAGCAAGCTGATCTGCGAGAGAGTGATTCCTTTTGAAAGGACAAAGAAAGAACTGTGGATCCAGTTCCCGGATAAAGCCACATTCATAGATGAGGAACAGATCGTCTACGGCTACCTGGCGGATTCTGAAGGAGAGGATGAGGTTGTTATCTACTGCGCGAAAGAGAGAGCCATCAAAAAGCTCCCAAGAAACCGTAATATAATGATCAGCCCGCAGATTTTGGGCAGGCTGATGAACCATTTCGGGGAGGAACGGGTAAAAGTGGTGGAAAAAGCTATTGAAAACCACTTCTAAATGGGGTAGAATAATTTCGAAAATTGTTAAAAAATTTTCAAGGTATGGGTGGGGCAGATATCTGCTTTTACAGAAAGGTGGAAAAGACATGGCAGAGAATAATTTTAATGAAAAAGAAAAGTATCTGGACGAGATCGAAGACAGCATCCGCACGATCGGTGTTCTTACGAGCGGCGGCGATGCTCCGGGCATGAACGCAGCGATCCGTGCCGTTGTCAGAAGAGCGCTTTCAAGAGGACTGAAGGTGCGCGGTATCCGCAGAGGTTATCACGGACTTCTCAGAGAGGAGATCATTGATCTGTCCGCGCGCGATGTATCCGATACGATCCAGCGCGGAGGTACGATCCTTCAGACAGCGCGCTGTAAGACAATGCGTACAGAAGAAGGTCAGCAGAAGGCGGCGGCTATCTGTAAGAAATATGGCATTGACGGACTTGTAGTTATCGGCGGAGACGGATCTTTTGCCGGAGCTCAGAAGCTGGCGAACCTTGGAGTGAACACAGTAGGTGTTCCGGGAACAATCGACCTGGATATCGGGTGTACAGATTATACGATCGGTTTTGATACAGCAGTAAACACAGCGATGGAAGCGATCGATAAGGTGCGTGATACATCAACGTCTCATGAGAGATGCAGCATCATTGAGGTTATGGGACGTGACGCGGGATATCTTGCACTGTGGTGCGGAATCGCCAACGGCGCTGAGCGTATCCTGATGCCGGAGGAGCATGATTTCAACGAGCAGGAGATCATCGACGATATCATGGCGAACAAGAAACGCGGAAAGAAAAATTATATCATCATCAATGCAGAGGGCATCGGTGACTCTATCAACATGGCGAAGAGAATTGAGGAAGCAACAGGAATCGAGACAAGAGCGACGATCCTCGGACACATGCAGCGCGGCGGAAGCCCGACATGTAAGGACAGAGTATATGCATCCATTATGGGAGCTATGGCAGTAGACCTTCTCTGCGCGGGTAAGACAAACCGTGTCGTCGGCTACAGAAACGGTGAGTATGTTGACTTTGACATCGAGGAAGCATTGTCTATGAAGAAATCGATCTCCGATTATCAGTACAATGTGGCAAAGACACTGGCGCTGTAAGGACGTGATTTAAATTATGGAAAACAGGAAGACAGCGCCTGTCGGCGTGTTTGATTCCGGAGTGGGCGGGCTGACGGTCGCAAGGGAGATATCCCGTCAGCTCCCCAATGAAAATATCGTGTATTTCGGGGATACAGCACGCGTGCCGTACGGAAGTAAGTCTCAGAATACGATCATCCGCTTTTCGGAGCAGATCATCCGGTTCTTGAAAACAAAGCAGGTGAAAGCGATCGTGATCGCCTGTAACACGGCAAGCGCGCTGGCGCTGGACGCGGTGAGAGATGAATTCGGTATTCCGATCCTTGGAGTGGTCGTTCCCGGCGCAAGGGCGGCAGTGGAAGCGACAAAGAACCGCAAGGTCGGCGTCGTAGGGACGGACGCTACTGTACAGAGCGGGATGTATACAAAAGTCATCCGTGGTATGGCGCCGGATGTTACGGTCATCGAGAAGGCGTGTCCTCTCTTTGTTCCGCTCGTAGAAGAAGGATTCAAAGAACATGTGGTGACGCAGGAGATCATCGAGTATTATCTGGAATCCATGCGAAACACGGATATCGACGCGATGATCCTGGGGTGTACTCATTATCCGCTGCTGCGGTCTAAGATCCGCGAGTATATGGGCGACAAGATACAGATCGTCAATCCGGCATATGAGACGGCGATGGATCTGAAGAGGCTTCTGCATGAGCAGGACATGGAAAATGACGGCGGTACAGACGATCACAGCCGTTATTCTTTCTATGTAAGTGACGCCGCGGAGAAATTCCGCAGATTCGCCAACACAGTCATGCCTTTTGACGTGCCGACGACAAATGTAGTAAATATTGAGGAATATTAATGACAAAGGACGTATTAGTCAGTATTTCAGGAAAGCATATTGATATCATGAACGGGATTTCGCAGGATTACGAAGGTGAGGATGAAGGGATTGAAGTTGTCACACCGGCAAATTATTATCTGCGGAACGGCAAGCACTATATCATCTATGATGAAGTGGTTGAGGGAATGACGGGAACGATACGCAATAAGATCAAGATCACGGGGACTGATGTGGTGGAGATCATGAGGAGCGGATTGTCGAGCTCCCACATGATATTTGAGAAAAATAAAAAGAACCTCACATATTACCGTACGCCTTTCGGGCAGATGCTCGTGGGAGTGAATACGAGGAATATGAAGGTGGACGTGGGCGAGGATAACATTGACGTGCTGGTAGATTATGAGCTGGACGTGAATCATGAGCCCATGGCAGACTGTATGATAAAAATGAATATTATGTCAAAAAATAACGGTGGCTTTTCCGTTCTCAGTTAGAGACAGAAAAGTCACCGTTGTTTTATGATCTTTTGAAAAATCCCTTTTTCTTCGGCGGAGCTTCAATAGATCCGCCTCTTACACTTTTGATCCCGGTTATGTAGAGACCGCTTACGACAGCCTTGATCTCCTTCTTTACAGGGATGACTTCAAACACCTTGTTGTCACACATGAGTGTCATGATCCTGGGGCCGACCTTTGCCTTTACGACAGGCACTTTTGTACGGCGTAAGTACTTGGGGGTGTTCTCAACGACGGCGGCGGGAAGTCCCGCTTCCTTTAGTTTCATCTTCTTTTTATCAATGACAAGCATACTGACTGTCTGTGCTACAGCATCCATCTGCTCCTGCTGCTCTGCCTGCTTTTTCTCAGCTCTTTTTCCGAAGAAATAAAGGGCAATGCACGCTGCGATCAGCAGTACGAGAACGACGGTCAGTACAATAGTTAGTGTACTCACGGTATGATCCTCCTCAATATTTAATTTCCGTTTTCAGGCAAGTAGTATTGTATCATTGTTTGGGGACAAGTGCAAGCAGTTAAGCGCATTTGGGGTTTGCTTTTCGAGAGGGAAACAGGTATACTGTTAGAGTAGCGCCGGCAGGGTGTTTTACAAAAAGGAGTTTTATCATGGCAGAAATGATTTGGAACGGAGTGGTGATGATCTATGATTTTATCATGGACAATATTGTCATCATCAATATCCTCTTCGCACTTGTAATCGTGTTCTTTCAGAGGAGATCTCCGCAGACTGTATGGACGTGGCTGCTTCTGCTGTATTTTATACCGATACTCGGGTTCATATTGTATCTGGTCATCGGGCAGGACTTTCATAAGAGCAGGATGTTCAAGGCAAAGGAAATAGAAGGCGAATTAAAATATGCCGTGCGGCGGCAGGAGGAGACAATCTATCATAAGAGGCTGCGCCTGGCGAATCCGGAGATGGCCAGGTTCAAAGACCTGATCCTTTATAATCTGGAGGCCGGGGAGGCGGTGCTCACAGACAACAATGACATCAGGATCTATACAGACGGCAAGGCGAAATTCCGCGCGCTCATCGAGGAGATGCGGCAGGCCAGGCGCTATATCCATGTGCAGTATTATATTATCCGGAATGATGAGCTGTGGGGCGAGATCGAGAAGGTGCTGATCGAGAAGTCAAGAGAGGGCGTTGAAGTGCGTGTCCTTTTTGACAGTATGGGATGCCGTACGATGAAGAACAAGGACTGGGAGCGCCTTGAGAAAGAAGGCATCATGGTTGCTGAGTTCTTTCCCGCGCTCCTTGGACAGCTTCAGCTTCGTGTGAATTACCGCAACCACAGGAAGATCGTGGTCATCGACGGCCGTATCGGATTTGTCGGCGGCTTTAACGTGGGAAGAGAGTACCTTGGAAGAGATAAGAAGTTCGGCTATTGGAGAGATACCCATCTGTGTATAGAAGGAGCGGCAGTGACTTCGCTGGCGGTCCGTTTCGTGCTGGACTGGAATTACGCGGCAAAGGAAAACCTGTTCCTTGAGGATACATTGTTCGAGATCCCGCAGTATGTGAGGAACGGGCGTGATCCCGTGCAGATCATATCCAGTGGTCCGGACTCACAGATCAAGACGATCCACGACAATTATCTCCGCCTGATCCACAGCGCGAAAGAGCATGTTTATATCCAGACACCGTATTTCATACCTGATGAATCTATACTGGACGCGTTGAAGATCGCGGCCAGGTCAGGGATCGACGTGCGTATTATGGTGCCCTGTAAGCCGGATCACCCGTTCGTCTACTGGGCAACCTATTCTTACATAGGAGATATGGTGGCTGCCGGAGCAAAGTGTTATGTATACAATAACGGATTCCTTCATGCCAAGACACTGACCGTGGACGGTATGGTGGCATGTGTGGGAACAGCGAATATGGATATCCGCAGTTTCGGACTGAACTTTGAGGTCAATGCGGTCATTTACAGCGAACGCACAGTGCAGCGCTTAGAGCGGGCGTTCGAGAATGATATGACCCAGTCCACGCAGGTGACGCGGAAAGTATATGATGAGAGAAGTCTTGTCATCAAGGGGAAGGAGCAGTTTTCCAGACTGTTATCCCCGCTTTTATAGAGGATTAAAAACAGACAAAACAAGACAAGAAGAGGAGAAAAAGAGATGAAAAAGAATGTGATTGCAGCGGTGCTTGCCGCGATGACAGTACTGGCGCTTGCGGGGTGCAGCAGTGAGCTGTCCAATGAATACGTGATCGTAAAGCAGTATAAAGGGCTTGAGGTGCCGAAGACGGAGACGGACGAGGTGGCAGATGAGGAAATCGACCAGGCGATACAGGCAAATCTTCAGGGGACGGCAGACAGGCTGCCGGTTACGGACAGAGCGGCCCAGACGGGCGACTGGGTAAATATAGATTATGTGGGAACTGTGGACGGAGTCGCTTTTGACGGAGGAACCGCGCAGGCACAGGATCTTCTGCTCGGGAGCGGGGGATATATCGGCGCCAGCGGTGACTATGAAGGATTCGAAGACCAGATTGTAGGACATAATGTCGGAGAAGAATTCGATATCACCGTGCAGTTCCCGGAGAATTATTCGCCGGACATGGCAGGAAAGGTAGCGGACTTCCACATCACGCTCAATGAGATCTATGTTGAGGATATCCCTGAGCTGACTGACGAATGGGTCCTGGCGAACAGCGAGGGTGCAGAGACGGTAGACGAATACAGAGAAGAGATCCGGGGGCAGATCGAGGAAAGCGTTGACAGGCAGACAGAGTCCGAGATGACAGAGGCTGTTTGGGACGCATTGATGGAAAACGTCGAGGTTAAGGAATATCCTGAAGACGCCGTGCAACAGCAGGTCGATCAGGTGAAGGAGCAATATGTTCAGATCGCGGAGCTTTACGGCACAACGCTGGAGGATCTGATCGAGACACAGTTTATGATGACAGAAGAAGACTTCAATGAACTGCTCAAGGAATCCGCTCAGGAAGCTGCGGTATTTGACGAGGCGGTGAAGCTGATCGCTAAAAAAGAGAAGCTTGATCTGTCCGATGAGGAATATGAGGAAAAGATCGCTGAGTACGCAAAGGAATACGGCGTTGATGCTGATGAATATAAGGAGCAGGTAGGTGAGGACAGACTTAAAAGTACGATCCTGCGTGAGATTGTGGTAGAATATCTTATCGATGAGTGTGTCCAGGTAGAGCAGGACAGCGCGGAATAAGGAGAAGACGGCTTTTTTCGGGCAGGCCGGGCAGCAGGAAAAACAGGAGAAGAATCGTGTGATAAGTGTTTAAAGGAGGGATATGATGAAGCTTGAAAATGAAAGACTGTGTGTAGAGATTTCGGAACAGGGAGCGGAAGTAACCAGGATCTATGATAAGAAACGCTCACTCGAACTTCTGTGGGAGGCGGATCCGACATATTGGAAGAGACATTCTCCGATCCTCTTCCCGAATGTGGGGAAGACCTATCATAATACTGTGAGGATCAACGGAACGCAGTATCCGACATCACAGCACGGGTTCGCGAGAGACAGCAGGTTTAAGTGCATCAGCGAGAAGGAAAACGAAGCCTCTTTTCTGCTTATTTCCAATGAAGAGACAAAGGAAGTCTATCCCTTTGATTTTGAACTGATCGTTACCTATACATTAGAAAAAGAAATGCTGCATGTGAAGTGGGAAGTGAAAAATCCCGGTGATACGGAGATGTATTTCACGATTGGAGCACATCCGGCGTTTCGATTCGCCAAAGCAGATGAGGGCAAGGCGGACTACAGCTTAAGATTCCCCGGACAGGATTCTCTGGAGTATATCCTGATCGATATGGGGGAGGCGGCTGCTGATCCTGATAAGGTGTATAAATTAGAACTTTCAGGGGAATGCTGTCCGTTGTCTGAGGAGATGTTCGCGAATGATGCCCTGATCTTTGACGGGGGTCAGATAACAGAAGTATGGATGTGCCGTAAGGATGGAAGCACCTATATAGGCATGAAATGCGACGGATTCCCGAATTTCGGTATCTGGTCTGTAAAGGACGCTCCGTTCGTATGTCTGGAGCCGTGGATGGGCCGCTGTGATGATGTGGGATTCGCTGCAGAGCTTTCTGAGAAGCCGGATATAAATAAAGTTGCTCCGGGGGCGGCATTCGAACAGAGTTATACGATCATAGCAGGTGAATAGATGGCAGGCAATAGAAAGATGAAGAAACTCAAGATAGGAAATGTAGAACTTGAAAACCGATATATACTCGGACCGATGGCAGGCGTGACGGACCTGCCATTTCGTCTGCTCTGCAAAGAGCAGGGGGCAGGGCTTCTGTGTATGGAGATGGTCAGCGCGAAGGCCATCATGTATAATAACCGCAATACAGAAAGCCTGCTCACCATTCATCCGCAGGAGACGCCGGTATCACTCCAGCTCTTTGGTTCGGATCCGAAGATCCTGAGCGAGATGGCAAGGCGCATTAAGGAGAGACCGTTCGCTATCTTAGATGTGAACATGGGCTGCCCTGTCCCCAAAGTGGTGAGAAACGGGGAAGGCTCCGCCCTTATGAAAGAGCCGAAGCTGGTGTATGAGATCGTCAGCGCGCTTGTAAAGGCGATCGAAAAACCAGTCACAGTGAAGATCAGGAAAGGTTTTGATGATGAGCATGTAAATGCTGTGGAGATCGCGAAGATCATCGAGGAGGCGGGAGCGTCCGCGGTAGCGGTGCACGGACGGACAAGAGAACAGTATTACAGCGGCAAGGCAGACTGGGACATCATACGGCAGGTAAAAGAGGCAGTATCCATCCCGGTGATCGGGAATGGGGACGTCACCACCCCGGAAAAGGCGGATGAGCTTGTCCGGCAGACCGGATGCGACGGGATCATGATCGCCCGCGGCGCGCAGGGGAATCCGTGGATCTTCTCCGAGATGGCGGCATGGGAAGAGACCGGGAAGATCCCCGCAAGGCCGGGGAAAGATGAAGTGAGAGATATGATCCTGAGACATGCCCGTCTGCAGATTGAATTCAAAGGCGAATATCTGGGCATCCGGGAGATGAGAAAGCATGTGGCGTGGTACACAAAAGGGATCAAAGGAGCATCCAGATTAAGGGAAAAAGTGAATTCAGTAGAGAGTCTTCAGGAGTTGGAAAATCTCTTGACATCATTATAGACTTTGGTTATAATATTGAAATTGCGAAATAGACTAGAATAAAAGTGTACAAGACATCAAAACCTGTACATGGAATATACAGAAAATAAAGAGACAGAAAGGAAGCATTACCAATGGCAGAGGCAAAGAAACGATTACTTACTTATGCCGGATTGAAGGCACTTGAGGATGAACTTGAGAATCTCAAGGTCGTCAAAAGAAAGGAAGTTGCGGCGAAGATCAAGGAAGCGAGAGAGCAGGGTGATCTTTCCGAGAACGCAGAGTATGACGCAGCGAAGGATGAGCAGAGAGATATCGAGGCACGTATCGAAGAACTGGAGGGCATCCTGAAAAACGCTGAGGTGGTCGTTGAGGACGAAGTTGATCTCGATAAGATCAATGTGGGATGTACAGTAAAAGTATTTGACATCACATTTGACGAGGATATGGAGTTTAAGATCGTCGGCTCCACAGAGGCGAACAGCCTGGAGGGCAAGATCTCCAATGAATCCCCGGTAGGCCAGGCGCTGATGGGAAAGAAAGCAGGAGATGTTGTTACAGTGGAGACACAGGCAGGAGATATCCAGTATAAGATCCTTGAGATCAGCCGTTCAAAGTAAACATAGTTTATGATACAGACCTCTTTTTATAAGAGGTCTGAATTCGCTTGTAGGGCAGCCGTTTCAATGTGGAAAAACATCATCGGAAATGCAGGCGGGAAGATATGAATGAGCAGGAGCGGGCGGGAAAATGAGCGCCGTCCGAGAGGAAGGAGAAAGAAAAGTGGCACAGGAGCAGAAAAACGTACAGGAACCGGATCTGAACCAGTTAAGAAAGGTGCGCCGTGAGAAGCTCTCAGAGCTTCAGGGCAGCGGCAGGGATCCGTTTGTGATCACAAAATACGATCAGACACACCACAGTCAGGAGATCAAAGACCATTTTGAAGAGCTGGAGGGAAAGAAAGTATCCATCGCAGGGCGTATGATGTCCAAGCGGGTGATGGGAAAGGCTTCTTTCTGCAACGTTCAGGATCTGAAAGGGAACATCCAGTCCTACGTGGCAAGAGACAGTGTGGGTGAGGAGAATTATAAGGAATTCAAGAAGCTGGATGTAGGCGATATCGTCGGCATCGAGGGAGAGGTATTCCGTACAAAGACAGGCGAGATGTCGATCCACGCGTCTCATGTCGAACTGCTCTCCAAGAGCCTTCAGATCCTTCCGGAGAAGTTCCACGGACTGACAAACACAGATACCCGTTACCGTCAGAGATATGTGGATCTCATCATGAACCCGGAGGTAAAGGATACATTTATCAAACGCTCCAGAATCTTAAGCGCGATCAGAAGATACCTGGACGGCGAAGGCTTCATGGAAGTGGAGACTCCGATGCTTGTAAGCAACGCCGGCGGCGCGGCGGCAAGACCGTTCGAGACACACTTCAACGCACTGGATGAAGACTTCAAGCTGCGTATCTCACTGGAGCTGTACCTGAAGAGACTGATCGTGGGCGGCCTGGAAAGAGTATATGAGATCGGCCGTGTGTTCAGAAACGAAGGACTTGATACAAGACACAATCCGGAGTTCACACTCATGGAGCTGTATCAGGCATATACAGATTACAACGGGATGATGGATCTGACAGAAAACCTGTACCGCCATGTGGCACAGGAAGTTCTCGGGACGACAAAGATCAGCTACAACGGCGTGGAGATGGATCTCGGCAAGCCGTTCGAGCGCATCACCATGGTAGACGCTGTTAAGAAATACGCTGGCGTTGACTGGAATGAGGTAGAGACTCTGGAGCAGGCAAGAGAGCTCGCGAAAGAGCACCATGTAGAGTTCGAGGAAAGACATAAGAAGGGTGATATCCTCAATCTCTTCTTCGAGGAATATGTAGAAGAGCATCTGGTCCAGCCGACATTTGTCATGGATCACCCAATCGAGATCTCACCGCTGACAAAGAAGAAACCGGAGAATCCGGACTATGTAGAGCGTTTCGAGTTCTTCATGAACGGATGGGAGATGGCCAACGCTTACTCCGAGCTGAACGATCCGATCGACCAGAGAGAGCGCTTCAAGGCACAGGAAGAACAGCTCGCTCAGGGCGATGAGGAAGCGAACACAACCGATGAAGACTTCTTAAATGCTCTTGAGATCGGTATGCCTCCGACAGGCGGTATCGGATTCGGTATCGACAGAATGTGTATGCTCCTGACAGACAGCGCGGCCATCCGTGACGTGCTGCTCTTCCCCACGATGAAGACAGTGGGCGGAGCAGATAAGAAAGCTTCTAAGGCAGCAGAGACAAAGGCAGTGGAGATCGATTTCTCGAATGTAAAGATCGAGCCGCTGTTCGAGGAAGCAGTTGACTTCGAGACCTTCAGCAAGTCTGACTTCAGGGCAGTGAAGGTAAAAGCCTGCGAGGCAGTGCCGAAGAGCAAGAAGCTCTTACAGTTCACACTGGATGACGGAACAGGCACAGACCGTGTGATCTTAAGCGGTATCCACGAGTACTACGAGCCGGAAGAGCTGGTCGGAAAGACCTGCATCGCCATCGTGAACCTGCCGCCGAGAAAGATGATGGGAATCGATTCCTGCGGTATGCTGATCTCAGCGGTACATGAAGAAGATGGAAAAGAAGGACTGAACCTGCTCATGGTGGATGAGAGGATCCCGGCAGGAGCGAAGCTGTACTAGAGATGAAGAATGATCTGGGCGCTTTTTGAAAGAAAACTTTCAGAAAGTGCCCTTTTTTGAGAATAATTCAAAGATTATAATCGGGTTGCATTTGGAGTTTACTTTTATATCTAAATAACATATAATTAAAACATAAAAGTAAACAAGGCGGTGTTATGAAAAAAGATATTTTAAGGAAATTGTCAGATGAGAATAACGGGTATTTATTTACGGCAGAGGTGCTCAGCCATAAGATTTCTAAAACTTATCTGTCAAAATTTGTAAAGGAAAATGGATATGAAAGAGTGGCACATGGAATTTATGCAGCGCCGGATATCTGGCCGGATGAACTGTATCTGCTGCAGAAAATGAATCCCAGGATTATTTTTTCCGGTGAAACAGCGCTCTATATTCACGGGCTTACAGATCGGGAATACGGCAGAATTGAAGTAACTGTGCCCCAAGGTTATAATGCAGTTCATTTGAGAAAAAAGAAAATTCGGGTAAGATCGCTAAAGGAAGACTTGTATGAATTGGGAGAAACTGTAGCTGAATCTGGATATGGGAATCAGATTGTAGTCTATGATAAGGAACGGGCCGTCTGTGATGCGGTAATTAATCGGAAAAAGATGGATGTGCAGATGTTTCAGACGGCAATGAAAGAATATATGTCAGACTCAGGCAGAAGGTTACAGGTTCTGATTCGCTATGCGGAAAAGTTGGGAATACGTGATGAGGTGATGAAATATGTGGAGGTGCTGGCATGATCCATACATCAAAACAATTGAAAGATAAAGTAAGAAATATTTCTCATGGCGATAATCAGACTGCACAGATGCTGATCCGTAATTTTATTATGGAGCGCTTTCTGGAAAGAGTTTCGATATCCCCTTATCGGAATAATTTCATATTAAAAGGCGGTATGCTTGTTGCTTCGTTAGTTGGGATTGACACAAGGGCAACTATGGATATTGATTCGACGCTCAAGGCACTGCCCCTCAATGAAGAGGATGCTGTACGAATTGTAAACGAGATTATTCATATTTATGTTGAAGACGGTATCAGCTTTGAGATTGTAAAGGCTGCAGAAATCATGACTGACTTTGAATATCCGGGAGTCCGATTGCTGCTGGAAGCCAGACTTGACCGTTTGAAACAGAGGATTAAGATAGATCTCTCTACGGATGATGTTATTACACCTTCAGCAATCCGTTACAGCTATCGCCTCATGTTTGAAGACAGGAGTATTGAACTGATGACTTACACTCCGGAAACTCTTCTTGCAGAAAAGATTCAGACCATTCTGGCAAGGG
>NHCFC00100__coassemble_1532_pt1 | contig 26446 bp, 19 predicted proteins | sample NHCFC00100__metabat2_high_PE_030 | metagenome-assembled genome bin NHCFC00100 | reverse complement strand
AGCCGCCGAACTCATCCATGGAGATCTCGAAGATCGTGCCCGTATAGTAGGACATTCCGCGCACGAGCGTAGGATCAAAGCTCATCTTGAACTGCGCTTCCTTCTGGCTCTCCACACTGGTGATGATCATTTCCAGTGAATCCGCTGCCTCAGGTGCGAGATAGCCTTCCAGTTTCTCCTTACACTTACGGACGCCCTCCACATCGTTCGTGATCTCTTTAAAAAGCGCCAGATACTTTTCCACCGACTCTTGTGCATATCCGTTCTCCCTAAGCTCCGCTGCCACGCCGTCCAGACCGATCTTGTCCATCTTGTCCAGCGTGATGAATACACTGTCATAATCCTTCTCTTCAAATCCGCTGTAGGCTGCCATTGCCTTTAAGAAACGGCGGTCATTGATACGGATGGTAAAGTTCTTAAAATCCAGTTTTCCCAGAAGGGTCGTGGTGGCGAGGATCAATTCGATCTCCGCCAGGTTAGACGGTTCTCCCAGGATATCGATGTCGCACTGCATGAACTGGCGGTAGCGTCCTCTCTGGGGACGGTCAGCCCTCCATACATTTCCCATCTGGAGCGCCTTAAACGGTGAAGGCAGTTCATTCGCATGATTGGAATAATATCTGGAAAGAGGGACTGTCAGGTCATAGCGCAGTCCGCCGTCCACGAGATCCGCCTCTTCCTTTGCTTCATCGATCTTTAATTTCTCGCCTCTCTTTAAGATCTTAAAGATCAGCTTCTCATTGTCGCCGCCCTGCTTGCTGCACAGGTTCTCAATGTGCTCCACACAGGGGGTCTCCATGGACGAGAAGCCGAAGCTTCTGTATGTGTCCTTGATCAGACCGATGACATAATCCCTGATCTCCATCTCCGCGGGCATAATGTCCTTCATGCCTGTAACCGGTTTTTTCTTTAACGCCATAACCATTCTCCTTTCCTCTTATACGCCGTGCTTTTCACGGCATAATGGTACACCCATGCGGTGCTTTCGTTCTATCATTTCACCGATCCTGCCGATGTAATCTGTGATACTCTTGACATTCTCCACATGGACAAGGTCGATCTCCTTGCCCTTCTCCGTCCGGATGGGCTCGCGCAGCAGGATCTTCGTCGAAGCGCCCGCGCCCGCCGCCAGGATGGTCTGTCTTTCTTCCATAATCAGTATATTGTATATTCCCGCTTTGTCAAGTTTTGCGTACCCTACATTCTCAAAATTTCCCGCGATATTCTTCTGGCGGTACAGATAATACGGCATCAGTCCCATGCGCTGTGCGCTGTCCGCCGCGTCGTCCACCATCTGGGAGATCTCCGTATGCAGATCCATACTGCGCCCTTCCTGCCCGAACTTCGCCGCACGCTTGATGGCAAGGGAATGGACGGTCAGGCTGTCCGGCTGCATTTCTTCGATCTTAGAGAGGGTATCCCTCATATCTTCCGCCGTCTCTTCCGGCAGCCCTGCGATGAGATCCATATTGATGTTGTCAAATCCCAGCCGCCGCGCGCAGGCATATGCTTCCTCTATGTCCTCCACAGTGTGCTTCCGCCCTACCAGGTCCAGCGTCTTCTGCTGCATGGTCTGGGGGTTGATGGAAATCCTTGTCACCGGAAATTCTTTCAATGCCAGGAGTTTTTCCTCCGTGATACTGTCCGGTCGCCCTGCCTCCACAGTGAACTCCACAGTCTTACTCAGGTCAAAATTCTCTGTGACCGCACTCAACAGACGCCGAAGCTGCTCCGGCTCCAGTGTGGTCGGCGTACCGCCGCCGATGTACACCGTGTCCGGACAGTTCCCTTCCGCCATCCTGCCCAGCGCCCGGATCTCTTTTACCAGCGCGTCAAGATAGCTGTCCACCCGGTCGCGCCATACACTGATGGGCGAGGAACTGAAGGAACAATAGGAACACACGCTGGGACAGAAGGGGATACCCACATACAGGCTGAATCCCTTCGCCTCGTCCCATTTGGGCATGCTCACCCGCATCTGCTTCCCTGCGGCTTGCCCCGCTTCTGACTGCTCCGCTTCGGACTGCTCCGCTTGCGGTGCTTCCGTTTCGCGCGCTTTCGCACTGTTTAGTTTCTCCAGGAGCTGCTTCTCCCGGCAGGCGATCTCATATCCCAGTTCTGCTTTCTTCCGGGTGACAAAATACTCTCCCTGAAGAAAGTCCGTGATCTCTTCGAAACTCCTGCCTTCTTCCACCATCTGCATGACCAGTTTGGTCGGCCGCACCCCGGTCAGGGTTCCCCACGCCAGTTCTCTTCCTGCCGCTTTGGAGAGGAACTGATATACCTTCCGGGTGACGGCACGTTTCTCAATCTGGGCATATTCTTCCTCAGACAGCCCGCTGCCTGAAGGGCCGTCCGACAGACTGCCTTCTGACGGATGATCCGACAGGCTGTTGTCTGAAGAGTTGTCTGACAGACTGCTGCCCGCCGGGATATCTGCCCCGATCTCCTCCTGCGCAAGGGAAAAGCAAGAGCCTCCCGGAAGTTCCAGTACCACAAGAGGTTCTTGCTTCTCATCAACCGTCTGCCTGATCTCCTCACTCGGAAAGAAGGCTTTCGTGATATGATACACATTGTAGGTAAACTTATTCTTTTTACATTTTATCTCAATCATTTTCTCTCTTATTTCCTTCTCAGACAAACGGATTGTACTTCTTCTCATATCCGATGCTTGTCTCTTCCATATGACCCGGATACACTTCTGTCTCATCCGGCAGAACGAGCAGCTTTTCCTTGATAGAACGCACAAGCTGACCCCTGCTTCCCGTAGGAAGATCTGTCCTTCCCACGGATGCGTGAAACAATGTGTCACCGCTGAAAAGAACCGCCTCTTTCTCAATGTAATAGCAGCATCCGCCGATGGTGTGCCCCGGCGTATAGATCACGCGGATCTTCATCCCCGCAATGTCCAGCTCCTGTCCGTCCTTCACATACTCTGCTCCTGAGAATGTATAACTCTGTCCACCCATAAACGCGGAAGAATTCAGCTGTGCGTCCTCAAGCAGCTCCTTCTCCGCCTCATGCGCATAAACCGGGACCGGGAACTCTCTTAGGAATCCTCCCAGCCCCATGATATGGTCAAAATGCCCGTGGGTAAGAAGCACTGCCTTCACGGTCAGCCCTGTGTTCCTGATATGATCGACGAACCCCTTCGGGCATGCCGCCGGATCTACAACGAAGCATTCCTTTGTCTCTTCATTGCTCACGATATAACAATTGGTCCCCACCGGACCGAGTACAACATTTCCTATCTTCATCCTGATACTCCTATCCTGCCGTTCTCTCGATATCGATCACGCCTTCCAGCTGGCGCAGCTTCTCGATGATACTGTTGAGTTCCTCGCGCCCCTGCACAATGAATCCGGTATCGATCGTAGCGGTCCCCTTCTTGCTGGTGCGGATATTCATGGATTTTACGTCGATCTTTGCTTCTGTAAATACCCTGGAAATATCCATGAGCATTCCCTGGCGGTCATGGGCATACATTTTAAGCTCCGCCAGATACTGTCCGCCGCCCTCTGCGTCCGCAGTATCTTCCCACTCAGCGTCGATCAGTCTCGCCCTCTCCACATCAGAGAGATGAAGCATGTTCACGCAGTCTGTACGATGGATGGACATTCCTCTTCCGCGGGTAACAAATCCCACGATCTCATCTCCGGGCACAGGATTGCAGCACTTGGAGAACCGGACTGCCATGTCATTGATACCTTTGACCACGATGCCGCTCTTTGACTTGGCAATGTGTACCTTCTTGGTGCTTGCTTCAGAAATCCTCTCAAGGATCGTCTCATCCGTGAGTTCTTTCTTGTGCTCTTTTTCGTATTCTTCAAAGAGGCGGTTCACCACCTGACCTTCCTTCAGACCGCCGTGTCCGATCGCCGCCAGCACTGCGTCCCAGTCACGGAAACCGTACTTTTTCTGCACGATCTGCATATATTTGGGCTTCAGGATATCCTGCAGCTCAATGGATTTGCTGCGGCAGTAGGATACGATCAGTTCCTTGCCGCGGATAATATTGTCTTCTTTAAACTCTTTCTTAAACCACTGGTTGATCTTGTTCTTTGCCTGTGTGCTCTTGACAATGTTGAGCCAGTCACGGCTCGGGCCTTTGGAGTTCTGCGATGTCAGGATCTCGATCCTGTCGCCGTTCTGTATCTTATAATCAATATTGACCAGCTTGCCGTTGACCCGGGCTCCCACCATCTTGTTGCCCACCGCACTGTGGATCGCGTAGGCGAAATCCACCGGTGTAGAGCCATTCGGCAGGTTCTTCACATCCCCGTTTGGAGTAAAGCAGTATACATCCTCCGCGAACAAGTCCAGGTCGCCCTTTAACAGGCTTAAGAACTCCCGGTTGTCAGACATATCCCTCTGCCACTCCAGGATCTGGCGCAGCCAGTTTAACTTCGCCTCCTGGGCCTCCATACTCTTGGCAGCGTCTGCGCCCTCCTTGTATTTCCAGTGTGCCGCGATACCGTATTCCGCTGTCTTATGCATCTCTTCCGTACGGATCTGGATCTCGAACGGCTGCCCGGAGGGACCCATGAGCGTGGTGTGCAGCGACTGGTACATATTCGGCTTCGGCATGGCGATATAATCTTTGAAACGTCCCGGGATGGGAGTGTACATCTCATGGATCACTCCAAGCGCCGCATAGCAGTCTTTCACAGAGTCCACGATGATACGCACCGCGAACAGGTCATACACCTGATCCAGCGTCTTGTTCTGATTGACCATTTTTTTATAGATGCTGAAAAAATGCTTCACACGCCCGTATACTTTTGTCTTGATATGAGCATTCCCCATATGTCTGGACACTTCCGCCACGATCTGCTGCACGAACTCCTCACGCTCCGTCTTACGGGCGTTCAGATCTTTCACCAGCTGATAATACACATCCGGTTTCCAATACTTAAGCGACAGGTCGTCAAGCTCTGTCTTGATCTTGGAGATACCGAGCCTCTGGGCGATGGGAGCGTAGATATCCATCGTCTCCCTTGCTTTCTCCTGCTGCTTGGCCGGAGTCATAAATTCCAGCGTACGCATATTGTGCAGACGGTCCGCCAGCTTGATGATGATAACGCGGATATCCTTTGCCATCGCAAGGAACATCTTCCGCAGGTTCTCCGCCTGAACTTCCAGCTTATCCTGCGAATAATTAAGCTGTCCCAGCTTCGTAACTCCGTCCACAAGAAGGGCAACCTCTTCTCCGAACTCCTCTGTGATGTCATCCAGTGACATATCCGTATCTTCCACCGCGTCGTGAAGCATCCCGGCTACGATCGTCTCTTTGTCCATCTCAAGATCCGCCAGTATGATCCCTACCCACAGGGGATGGATGATATACGGCTCTCCTGATTTTCTCACCTGATCCTTATGGGCTTCCTTTCCCACCTGATATGCTTTCTCGATCATCGAGATATCCGCGGACGGATGATATTTCCTCACCCGGGCAACAAGCGCCTGATGGAGCTGCTCCGGATCCTGATAATCCTCTGGGGCTTTTACGGCATGGCCGTCCACGATCTCAAGATCTTTATTCAACTGTTCATATTCCAGGGTTCCTGCCATGTCAGTTCCCCCTCCCTTTTCTCATTCTCAACGTTAAAAGGATGCCGCCGTCTGTCCGGGGCATCCCCGCATTGTTCAAAGTAATAAAAACCTATAATAGAGTCATTATAGCATTTTTCAACGATTTTTCAAATATTTTCTGCTGTGCTGCTTGAATTGCAATTTTATTCGTCCTCACCTCTGGTCTCTTCTCCCATTTGTTCTTCCAGCAGCCGCTGCAGCGCTTCTTTGCTCGGCAGAACTGTCTCATATTTGCTGGCAAATATCTGTGCATTATCTTCCGGCAGCGTCATTTCTACAACCGCATTATTCTTATCTCCGCACAAAATAATACCAATGGTCGGATTCTCGTCAGGAAGTTTCACTTTTCGGTCATAGTAATGGACATACATCTGCATCTGTCCAATATCCTGATGCTTAAGTTCGCCGATTTTCAGATCAAAAAGGACAAAACAGCGCAGAATGCGGTTATAGAAAACCAAATCCACTATAAAATGTTCTTCGTCAAATGTAAATCGTTCCTGCCGTCCAATGAACGCAAAGCCCGTGCCAAGCTCCAAGAGAAACTGCTGTAAATGATCGATAATTCGGCTTTATCTTTGCTGAGTGCCGGTCGTTCGTAAAGAGCACTGTTACACTGCCGTTTTCAGCTCGCTGAGACTCCAGTCGTTTTTGACGGACTCGATTTCATAAAAGTGCCGTTCATCAATGTTATCAATACGCATAAGCTTCAAATAGTGGGACCAGCTCAGGTAAAATCTCCGCCCGGTACTGACTTTAGGAAGGTTCTCGAATTGGCTAAACACTGTTTCGCCAATCTGGTCGTCAGAATATACTTTGTAAAACTGGCGAATATTTTTCAGGTTGACTACGGAAAACCTTTCCCAAAATTCGTTGTCAAATACGCAGACAGTCCCTTCAAAAGCTGCGTTCCGTATGCTGCGCGGTTCGCACCATGCTGTTCTTCCTCTACAATCATCCTGCCTATTTCATAATAAGCGTAAACCATGGAGAGGTTAACATCTTCGCGCATATAGGTGCTTACTTGTAAATCTCCGTTTTCTTTTATATTATAGTGAAAAGGCTTAAAAAGCACAACATTCACTGATAATTCACGATCGTGACCTGCACACTTCTTCTCCCCATGTATTCATTCACGGACGGATAATATGTAAATGACATGACAGGCTTTTGTTCCATTTTCTTCAGACAGGCTTCCACATCCCCGAAGTATACTGCTTCCATCTGGTTACCGTCCGCGTCTTCCAGCCTGCATTTGAGTACATTTCTATTCTTCCCGATGATGCGTGGACTTAATACCCGCAGATTTTTCTCCGCGAAGAGAGGCTTTGGATTCCCTTTCCCAAAAGGCTCCAAAAGCTCCAGTTCCTTGATCATCTCTTCCGTGATATAGGGAAACGGAAGCTGCATGTCAATCCACACTTTCATCTGCATGTCCTGCTCTGTCAGTTCGCACAGGGCGTTGATCGTCTCCCGGAATCTCTGTACATTCCCCTCTTCAAGCGAAAGCCCTGCTGCCAGCCTGTGTCCGCCGAACTTAGTAAAGAGCGCCCGACACTTGCACATCTGAGCAAACATATCATAAGCCTCGATAGAACGGCCGGAGCCTTTCACGCCCTCCTCCGCCTTTGTCAGAACAAAGACCGGTCTGTAGTATCGTTCCTTAATCCTTCCCGCTATGATCCCCGCGATACTTTCATGACAGTCCGGCAGATAAACGACAAGCACACGATCATCCTTCAGGGACGTCGTCTCGATCATCTGCACCGCCTCCGCCACGCCACGCTCTGTCATCTCCTTACGGCTGTCATTTAAGGCTTTCAGATCCTCTGCAAGCATGACCGCGTCTCTCCTCGCGCGGACGTTCAACAGCTCCAGCGCGCGCTTTGCCGTATCCAGCCTGCCGCTTGCGTTGATACAGGGGCCAAGGACAAAACCGATATGATAGGTGTTGAGACGTTCCACGTCAATGCCCGTGCACTCTATGAGTGCTCTTAACCCCTGATTCTTCGTGCGTTTTAGCATATCAAGTCCCTGCTTTACAAAGATGCGGTTCTCACCCACCAGATCCATCACATCACCCACTGTAGCAATGGCGACATTTTCCATAAGATAATCCATGTCGTCCGGGTCTTTCTGCATCACATTGTAAAGGGCTTCCACCAACTTATATGCCACCGCCGCGCCGCACAGTCCCTTAAAGGGATAATCACAGTCCGGCCGATGCGGATCCACGACAGCGTCCGCCTGAGGAAGAAGATACTCTCTCTCTCCGTTCATCTCCACATACGGTACTTCATGGTGGTCCGTCACGATGACGGTCAGCCCGTTTGCTTTCCCATAGGCGATCTCTTCAGAGGCGGCAATCCCGTTATCACAGGTGATGATCGTGTCAATCCCGTCGTCAATGGCACGGTCGATGAGCATCTTATTGAGCCCGTATCCGTCCCTGACGCGGTCAGGGATGTCTGTATCCACCTCGGCGCCCAGCCCGGAAAGTCCTTCCTGCAGGATATAAGTTGCGTTAACCCCGTCGATGTCATAATCACCGATCACACGGATCAGCTTTTCTTCCCTGATCTTCTCTGCCAGGATCTCAACAGCCCGATCCATGTCACGCATGAGCATGCCGTCATACAGATCTGCGATGGTTCCATTCAGATAGAAGTCGATCTCCTCATCCCCGATGATGTCCCGGTTGCGGATCAGGCGCGCAAGGATCGGAGAGATATGATACTTCTCCCCGATCCCGTAAAAATCTGCTTTCTTCATAGCTACGACCCATCGTTCCATGCTCCATCCTCCCTGCTCCCGTCATTTGTGTAAAGGATACCAAAAACCCCGGGAAATGGCAAGCGCGCGGCTGCCCTCCCGGGGAATCATGACTATTCGATAAAGCTTAGACATCGTTCCTCTCGCAGAATAGGTCTTCATAACCCTGCCCCGCGATGTCTCCTACCTTCTCTTCTTCTTTTTATTACTCTTATTTTTCTTTTTCACACTGTTTGATGTGTCTGCCGTACCCTGTGCTCCGGATACACCCACACCGGAAACCGACGCAGCTCCGCCCGCGAGCGTATCCACGCCGTCTGCGCTCACTGCCGCCTGCTTTGCCTGTCCCCTGGTCTTCATCACATACCAGAGTGCTCCGGTGATGCATACAGAAGAGTACGCTCCGCAGATGATACCTACCATCAGCGGCAGGGCAAACTCTTTGATGGAACTTACGCCCAGCACATACAATACTGCCACCATGATAAATGTAGTCAATGATGTATAGATACTTCTTGTAAGCGTCTGTGTGATACAACGGTTTACAAGTTCTTTCAGATCCCCGCCTGCTCCGTTTACTTTGAGTTCCTCGCGGATACGGTCAAAGATAACGATGGTCGCGTTGATGGAATAACCGACAATAGTCAGCATACACGCGATAAATGTATTTCCCACGGATACCCGTGCGATCACATAGAACGCCAGCACCACAAGCACATCATGCACCAGTGCCATTACAGCGCTGGTCGCGAAACGGATATCTTTAAAGCGGAACCAGATGTAGAGCAGCATACAGATCGTAGCGATGATAACCGCCACAGTCGCGTCGCTGCGCATCTCGGAGCTGACTGTCGCACTGATATTCTCTGTCAGAAGCTCCTCTGTCACACCGAACTCATCCTGCATATATTTCTCGAACGCCTCACGTTTCGCCAGATCCAGTGTCTGTGTCTTGAATACGACCTGGTTCGAGCCTTTTACAGTCTGTACCTGGATATTGTTGTCTCCTGTGATATCTTCAAGCTCAGGGATCATCTGGCTGTCGATCTCATCGAGAGTGTATTCTTTGTCAAATGTCACTGTGGTGGCAGTACCGCCCGCAAAGTCGAGGCTGTAATTCATAGCTCCGACGCCCCGCGCCTGATTGATCCCCATTCCCACGAAACCGCTGACACACAGCAGGATGGAAATGATGAAGAATACTTTTCTCTTTCCAAGGAAATCAATAGGCTTTCTCGGCTCCTTCATACGGCCGTATACTTTCGGAGTGCGGATACCGATGGCATAGAACGCGTACACGATCAATCTTGTCACGACAAGAGCCGTAAACATGGATACCACGATACCAAGAGCCAGTGTCTGGGCAAATCCTTTCACAGGGCCGCTGCCGCGGAACCAGAGCACTGCCGCCGCGATCAGGGTCGTGATGTTGCCGTCCAGGATGGCGGACATCGCTTTATGGAAACCAGCTTTTAACGCTGCGTGCACCGATGCCCCTGCGGAAAGTTCTTCCTTCACGCGGGCAAAGATGATGACGTTCGCGTCCACTGCCATACCGATACCAAGGATGATACCAGCAATACCCGGAAGGGTCAGCGTGATGTCATATGCATTTAACAGCACAAGGACAAGTCCTGTATAGATCACAAGTGCGATACTGGAAGCCAGTCCTGTCAGGAGATATACAATGATCATAAACACACACACGATCACAAGACCGATCGCGCCTGCCAGAAGACTTGTGCTTACTGCCTCCTCACCGAGCTGGGCGCCCACCACCTTAGAGCTGATCTCTTCAAGCTCCAGGTTCAGTCCGCCGATACGGATAGTGGAAGCCATCTGCTCAGCTTCCTCATAGGACATATTTCCTTCGATGATCGCCTTGCCGTCGGAGATGACCGCATTTACCCTCGGTACACTGATGAGGTCGCCATCATAGTAGATAGCGATGGTATCATTTCCATTATCATACGCTTCCTGCGTCGCCTCCGCGAACGCTGCTGTTCCCTCATCATTTAAAGATATCTCCACCACATACTGCACTGCGCCTGTTGTCTGGCTTTCCTGGGAACCCGCTGAAGCTGATTTTACTTCAGAGCCTGTCAGCACGACAGATCCGCTCTCCTGGAGTTCCTCTATCGTCTTGTCCAGCACATATTCTCCATCGGAATTAAGAGAATAGTTCGCATTATTCTCACTGTCATAATGCTTGATAAAATATAATGATCCCGGCTGTCCCAGCTCCTCGAGGATCTCGTTCGCGTCCTGCACTCCCGGGATCTCAATGCTGATACGGTTGTCGCCCTCCTGATATGCCTGGGCTTCTGTACTGTACTGCTCTACACGTCTCTGCATCTTGTAGACAGTATCATCCATATCCTCCTGTGAAGGAGTGTCTCCTTTCACTTCATATGTGATACTGACACCGCCCTCCAGGTCAAGGCCGAGGTTGATGTTCTTCGCGGCGCCCATCCCCTCAGAGTTCAGCCCGCGGATCGTTGTCACGCCGAGCAGTACCATCACTGCCGCCACAAGGATCAGGCTCAATATGCCTTTGCTCTTTTTCATGACATTTGTTTCCTTTCTCGTTTTTTATGCCTTTTTCATCCGGTTTTTCCGTCTTCCTTTTTCCCGTGCGCATCCCCGGCGCTATTCATCTGCCAGAGCTGCTTTTATCATGATCGCGCATTCCACGCGTTTTCTTTCCATCTCACAGCTCACTTCATAGGTGTCATTGATTGTGCGATGGAATTTATAAGAATTCGCCATGCAGCCTCCACTGCAGTAGAATCTGGCAAAGCATGTCTTACAGCTTTCCTTGGAATACACACTGCAGCCTCGGAACTCATCCGCGATCCCAGGCTTCGTGATGCCTTCTTCTACATTTCCCATAAGGAACTCTTCCTGTCCCACGAACTGGTGGCATGGATATAAGTCTCCCCACGGTGTCACGGCAAGGTACTCCGTTCCCGAGCCGCATCCGGAAAGGCGCTTGGATACACACGGTCCGCCCTCAAGATCAATCATAAAGTGGAAGAAGTTAAATCCCTTTCCGCTCTTCTCACGATCCACCATGATCTTCGCCAGCTTGTCATACTCTTCAAATATCCGCGGCAGGTCTTCCTTGCGGATCGCGTAAGGATCCGTGTCCTCACCTACTACAGGCTCTATGGATATCTGTTCAAAGCCCAGACTGGCGAAGTGGAGGACATCCTCAGAAAAGTCCAGATTATTGCGGGTAAATGTACCGCGGATGTAGTATTTCTCCTGGTTCCTGCTCTTAGCGAGCTTCTGGAACTTCGGCACGATCAGGTCATAGCTTCCCTTGCCGTTCCGGAAAGGACGCATCCTGTCGTTGACCTCTTTTCGCCCGTCAAGGCTTAAGACCACGTTGTCCATCTCTTTATTGACAAACTCCTGCACCTCATCGTTTAAAAGAACCCCGTTCGTCGTAAGCGTAAAACGGAAGTGCTTATCATGGAGTTTTTCCTGCTCCCTGCCGTACGCCACCAGGTCTTTTACGACCTGCCAGTTCATCAGCGGCTCCCCGCCGAAGAAGTCCACTTCCAGATTGCGGCGCTTTCCGGAATTGGCGATCAGGAAATCAAGCGCCTTCTTCCCCACCTCGCAGGACATCAGCGCCCGGCGCCCGTGGTACTCGCCTTCCTCGGCAAAGCAATACTTGCACGCAAGGTTGCAGTCATGGGCAATGTGGAGGCACAGCGCCTTTACCACTGTCTTTCTCTGCTTCACCTCGCCGATGTAATCCTCGTACACATCTCTTGTAAACAGTCTTCCCTGCTCCGTCAGCTCTGTGACTGCCTCTAAGATGTCGTGTATATCCTCTTTTTTATATGTAGCCCCGAATTTATCTTCCAGATAAGAGACCGTCTCAAGGCTTTTGAGCGACTCCGGCGTATGAAACTCGTTCTGCTCTTCCAGCGCCCCGATCACGTCATAGGCTTCCTTGTCCACCACATGGACAGCGCCGCTGTTTACATCAAGGACGATATTATATCCGTTATTCTGATACAGATGTATCACAAAAATACCTCTCTTTCTAACACAGTTAAGGCAGCGGCTGTATAAAACCGCTGCCTTTTTCGCTGTTCTTTTGTCGCCGCGATCAGATTACTTTCTGTTCTCGCAGGTCTGGTTTCCAACTGTGCAGGATGTCTTGCACGCTGACTGGCATGATGTCTGGCATTCGCCGCATCCGCCCTTTTTCACTGTATTGTTCAATGTCTGTGTATTTAATGTCTTAATGTGTTTCATGTCATGTCCTCCTGATATTCTACAACATATTGCTCGAAATATTATAACACAGAAGGATATGGTTTGAAAACCCCTTTTTCAACTTACCATCCCGCCGAGCATCCCGCCGCCCGCGCACAGAAAAAATGTAGTCAGCAGATTCATCATCGCTCCCTGAAGTGAATGATATACCCCAAGTGATATCAGAAGCAAAAGTACGAAATACGCAACTCCCGCGAGAAGTCCCCAGAGGAATTTTCTCTTTCCCATAAGTTTCCCGATGACAAACCCTCCGGAAAATGTGGATATCACATAAGTCAGTATGATCCCCGCATTCACATTTTCCTCACTCAGCCCCATTTTATACAGAAGGAGCGTCAGTACAAGAAGTATGACCCCTGTCATCACATAAGCGCACAGAAGCGCTTTGACCATCTGTATTGCCGCCTGCCCGATCCCTTGCCTTCCCGCTGCTTTTTTCTCCATTTTCTCCCTCCCGGTCCAAACATAGTCTTTGTCCTCACTTGTAAATCATATGCCTGTCCGTCAGAGATTATGACAAGAACTTGCGTTTAAGAGTCGCATCCTCTGCATCCCGGTACATTTTTATCCCATCTGCCGCCCGAGAAAATCTGCGGCACTGTAAGCGACTCTCTGCTCAACTTCTCCGAATTTCTTCTTTTCATCCTTATTGAGTAATACTACCGCGCCGATCACATCCCCCTCACAGATGATCGGGCATACCGCTTCGTTTTGATAGTCCTTCATATCCGCGGTCACCCTGATAAACGAAGATTCTCCTGCTGACGCAAGGATCTGTGTTCTCTCCTTTAGGATATATTCGAAATCTTTGCTGATGAATTGATCCTGCAGATCCTTTTTCCCGCTGCCCGACGCTGACACCACCTGGTCTGTATCCGTAACACATACCGTACATCCCAAAGTCTGGGAAAGGCTCTCCGCATACAGTTTCGCCAGAGTTCCCAGCTCTCCGATGGGAGAATATTTCTTCAGGATGATCTCCCCTTCCCTGTCAGTGAATATCTCCAGCGGATCCCCCTCCCGGATACGGAGCGTCCTCCTGATCTCTTTCGGGATGACGACACGCCCCAGATCGTCGATCCTCCTGACTATCCCCGTTGCTTTCATATAAAAAATCCTCCGTTTTACAAATATCTGCAAATCTTACTCATTTCTGTCAGTAGATGTAGTATCTGTAAAACGGAGGATTTTATGCAAAACCTATTCTACGTCCCGAAGAGCACTTAAGTCTTCTTCTCCTGTGCGGACCTTGACTACCTTCTGTACATTGTATACGAAGATCTTGCCGTCTCCCACATGTCCGGTATACAACGTCTTTTTCGCGGTTTCGATCACGCTCTCCACCGGGATGTTTCCGACGATGACTTCCACCTTCACCTTCGGAAGGACCGTGACATCCATCTCGACTCCACGGTATCTCTCGCCGGCGCCCTTCTGGATACCGCATCCCATAACCTGGGTCACGGTCATTCCGGTCACACCCAGTTCATTGAGAGCACTCTTCAGCCGTTCATATCTGGACAGTTTCGCGATGATAACGACCTTGTGCATGCCGGTATCCGGATCGACCGGACCTGCCACCGGAACGGATACCGCCTTCTGTACCTCGGACGCGTTCTCGTATTCCCCTTCACCGAGATCTGTGTTCTCATTCTCAGACATACCGCCTTCTGTAATATCCATGATACTGAAGCCCGCATAGGCAGATGCCAGACCGTGCTCCTTGGAATCCAGACCGACGATCTCTTCTTCCTCAGTCACACGAAGCCCTACTGTCTTATCGATCAGCTTGAATACGATGAACATCGTCACAGACGTCCATGCCAGAACGGTGATGACACCTAAGCACTGCAGACCGAGCTGTGTGAAGCCTCCTCCGTAGAACAGACCATTTACCGTACATTCCGGCACAGTCTCCGTAGCGAACAGACCTACAGCGATCGTCCCCCAGATACCGTTAAAGAAGTGTACAGCCACCGCACCGACCGGATCATCCACATGGATAACATAATCACAGAACCATACGCCGAATACAACCAACAGACCGGATACGATACCGACGATGACAGCTCCTGTGGCATCCAGCATATCACAGCCTGCCGTGATTCCCACCAGACCGGCGAGGGATGCGTTCAGACACATGGACACATCCGGTTTGCCGTATTTCAGCCATGTGAATATCATACAGACGACTGTCGCCACAGCCGGAGCCACTGTTGTTGCCATGAAGATAGAAGCGAGCTGCGGTCCTGTGGTCGCCGCCGCGCCGTTGAATCCATACCATCCGAACCACAGGATAAAGCATCCCAGCGCTCCGATCACGATGTTGTGTCCCGGGAATGCATGGACTTTCGTCACCTTCCCGCTCTTGTCTCTTGTGAATTTTCCGATCCTTCCGCCTTCCATCGCAGCTCCGATCAGTGCTGTGACACCGCCGACCATATGGATCGCGCAGGAACCGGCAAAATCATGGAACCCGAGAGCGGACAGCCAGCCGCCTCCCCAGATCCAGTGTGCCTCTACCGGATAAACAACCGCGGAGATGACCGCCGAATAGATACAATAGGACAAAAACTTTGTCCTCTCTGCCATGGCTCCGGATACGATCGTTGCCGCTGTCGCGCAGAATACAAGGTTGAATACAAAGTTCGACCAGTCAAAGTTCGCGTAGTCTGTAAATATCCCCAGCGTCGGCAGACCGATAAAGCCTCCCAGTGCATCCTCTCCTAACAGTATCCCGAATCCCAGAACAATAAACATACAGGTTCCGATACAGAAGTCCATCAGGTTCTTCATGATGATATTTCCCGCGTTCTTCGCCCTCGTAAATCCTGTCTCCACCATCGCGAATCCCGCCTGCATAAAGAACACCAGCGCTGCTCCGATCAGGAACCAGATCCCAAATATTTCTGAACTGGCTGCCTCTGTGACCGCAGTTAAAATCTCTTCTGTCATTGTCTCATCCTCCTATTTTTTTATTCCCTGGATCTGTTAAGACAAAAAAGACGTGCATCCCGGCCGGGCTCATTCTGCCGTGGATACACGTCTTTGTGTCTGTTCAGATCCTATATGTAAAAAGAAAAAGCGCTCTGAGGTGTTTCCTCAAAGCGCCTTTGCTTTTATGGGTGGTAGTTTATTCCTCTGGAGGGGAAATGTCAATGATTTTGCATGAATTTCCCATTTTTTGTGAAAACCGTAGATATTTTCCGGTTAAATCAGGGAATTTTCAGCAATAATCCTACAGCATCTCTTTGTACTGCTCTGCGATATTGAGCGTGTGGTCTCCCATTCTCTCGAAGTCAGTCAGTATCTCAGAGAACACAATACCGCTCTGTGGCTTGCATTTTCCCTTCTTCAGACGCTGGAGCTGCTTCTTGAGATATTTATCACGCATATCATCGTTCTTCTGCTCCATAATGACCGCATTGGCAAGGACTTCTCCCACGTTATCAGATGTGACATCTCTCACATTGTCGAGGGCTGTCATGCACTGCTGCTTCATCTCCTCAAGCTCCTCGAGCACATTTTCCGAGAATTCCTGATCCCATTTCTTCATATCGTCCGCGTACCCAAGCAGGTTCACCGCATGGTCGCCGATACGCTCCAGATTACTGATGATCACATAGTATCCGTTGATCTGAAGGGAATCTGACATTGATTTCTCACTTGTCATCAGTGACACGATGTATTCAGAGATCCCCTTGTTCAGATAATCTATGTACTCTTCCCTCTCATGGATCTTCTTCTTAAGCTTATCGTCATAACGGATCAGGATATCAAAAGCATCTGTAATATTCTTTGATACCATGCCGAGCATACGCCCTACTTCATCCCTCACCTGAGATACAGCCATCGCGCTGTGTCCGATCACATATGACGTCTCAAAAGGACGGATATACTTAAGCCGCAGCTCCTCATCATCTGTCTTCTTGCTGTCCGGAAGGATGTGCTCTGCCACATTAGCCAGAGTCGTACCGAACGGGAGAAGCATCAGAGTGGTCACAATATTAAACACAGTATGCGCGTTGGCGATCTGCGCTACCGGATTACCCGGAGTCAGCGACTCGATCAGTTCCACATATGGCGTCAGCATGCAGACGACGGTAAAGATCGTCGTACCGATCACATTGAACAGCATATGGATGATGGTTGTCCTCTTCGCATTTACCTTTGTACCGATCGACGCAAGAACTGCTGTGATACATGTTCCGATATTCTGTCCAAAAAGCACATACACCGCACTGGAAAGCGGGATCATACCCGTAGAGGCAAGAGCCTGGAGAATACCGATAGATGCGGAGGATGACTGGATCAGTGCCGTAAAGAGCGCTCCGACTAAAATGCCGAGCACCGGGTTGCTGAACTTCGTCATCATCGCGATAAACTCTTCTGACTCCTGAAGCGGAACCATCGCCGCTCCCATCATATCCATACCCATAAACAGGATACCGAGCCCGGCGAAGATGCTGCTGATATGGTGCACACGCTCATTTTTCACGAACATGATCGCACCCACGCCGCCGATCGCGAAGATCGGAGCAATCGCTCCCATGTCAAGAGCAATGAGCTGTCCGGTGATCGTCGTACCAATATTGGCGCCCATGATGACCCACACCGCCTGTTTCAGGGTCATGAGTCCCGAGTTTACGAAACCGACAAGCATGACTGTCGTAGCTGAAGAAGACTGGATGACCGCGGTGATGCCGGCGCCTACTAATACACCTTTCACCCGGTTTGACGTCAGTTTCTCAAGAATGGCCTTCATTTTGTTTCCCGCCGCAGCCTCGAGGCCGCCACTCATCATCTGCATTCCGTACAGGAAGAGCGCAAGACCTCCGAACAGGGAAAGTACGTCTGTTATTCCCATTCCTTTTTTCTCCTTTGCATAATTCAGTTTTTTGTCAATATACTACTCTTTATGATAATATCCTCAGATGATCTGCGTATTAACGCATCATTTTAAAATTAACATGCGGTACTAAACGGTGTCAATGAGATTTTACTTTTTCTCTACATTTTCTTTTCACAATTTTAACATTTCATCCCGGGATGCTCCCCGCTTTACAAATACACGCCGCAAAACACTTTGCCGTCATCTATTGAAATACATATTTTATTCTGATAAAATCATGCACATGAGGAAGTGAGTAAAATGAGTTTAAAAATACCGATCGAAACCTCCGCGCGCCACATTCACATTACGCAGGAGGACTTCGAAGTTCTATTCGGGGCCGGAAGTAAGCCCACATTCGCGAAAGAATTAAGCCAGCCCGGTCAGTATGCCTGCAAAGAAAGGCTTACTGTAGCGGGACCAAAAGGCAGATTCGAGAAGGTTGTCATCCTTGGTCCCTGCAGGAAGGAGACGCAGGTAGAGATCTCTGTAACCGATGCCCGCCGGCTCGGAATCAAGAGTGTGATCCGCCAGTCCGGTGACATAGAAGGCACGCCGGGATGCACGCTTATCGGCCCAAAAGGGACAATTGAACTGTCCAAAGGCGTCATCGTCGCCAAACGGCATATCCATATGACGCCGGTTGACGCGATCCGCGCCCATGTCAAGGACAATGATATTGTGTTCGTTATCACTACAAGCTACGAGCGCTCGCTCATCTTTTCAGATGTAGTGGTGCGCGTCAGCCCGTCATTCTCCCTTGCCATGCATGTGGACACAGATGAGGCCAATGCCTTCGCAAATGAAGAGAATCCTACAGGCGTGATATTAAAGCTCTTCAATGGTCATACATACAGTCTCCAGAATTGGGCTGATGAACTCCAGTCAGGCATCAACCGCTGAGCATACATGGAAGCGGTTCTTCCTGGCAGGCGCTCATATCCGGATGCTGTCTGACAATGAAAAAAGAAAGGATATTTACCCTATGTTCATATTGATATTCGAGCAGCTAATGAAGATGTTCTTCATCATGCTGCTCGCCTTTGTGTGTTATCGTCTTAAACTTGTAAATCAGGAGGGGAATCGTTCTGTTTCTAATCTTCTCCTCATGGTCGTCAATCCCATGGTCATCCTGACCGTATATCAGATCGACTATGATCCTGAACTGGTACACGGGCTTTTGCTTGCATTTGCGGCCGCTGCCCTGACACATATTCTCGGCGTTCTTATCGTTACCGCCGTGATCCGCCCGAAAACCGGTCCTGATTACTGCATTGAGCGATACAATGCCATGTATTCCAACTGCGCTTTCATCGGCATCCCGCTGATCAACAGTGTCCTTGGAGACACCGGTGTTTTTTATCTGACCGCGTATTTAGTCGTGTTCAATCTTTTCACATGGACCCACGGAGTCGTGCTCATGGAGAAAAAATGCTCCTTAAAAAATCTAAAAGAAGGGCTTTTATCTCCCATGTTCATCGCGACGATCCTTGCGGTGATCTTATTCTTTATCCAGTTTAAGATCCCGGGTGTGCTCTTAGATTCCATGACTTATGTAGCTGATATGAACACGCCGCTTGCGATGATGGTGGCAGGCTTCTCCGTAGCTCAGGCTGACCTTGGCAGGATGCTCCGCAACATACGGCTTTACGCAGTCTGCGCCATTAAGCTGTTACTGATGCCTCTTCTCTTCCTGCCGTTCCTCATGCTTATGCAGCTTCCGCAGGCAGTATCTCTTACCGCCCTGATCGCCACAGCGTGTCCTTCAGCAGCAACGGGAACTATGCTGGCAATACGGTATAAACAAAACTACACTTACTCATCTGAAATTTTTGCGCTCACTACCGTACTCTCCGTCGCCACAATCCCTGTGGTAGTTATGATCGCGGAGCGTCTTTTATAACATCTGCTCACAGAAGAGCGCCGGCCCAGGATTCCATTTTCCCGAACCGGCGCTTCTTTGTTAATCTTCTTAATGTGTTTCTATTACTGTATCAAGGCAAAAAAACTCCTACTCAACACTCTTAAGCGATTCTACCATATTGATCTTTTTTAATTTAAAGTACATTGCCCCATTTACCAGACAGGAGAACGCTACCGTCAGCAGGAACCCATATACAAAGCTGCTCACATCGATATTCCGTCCGAACATAACGTTATCTATCTCCACGGTCACGATGATAAACCGGTGCAGGATCTTGCCGAGCGCCATGCCAAACAGTGACCCCAGGAATGTAAGAACAATATTCTCCCTGTAAACATACGCGCAGATTTCGTTGTTGTAAAATCCGAGCACCTTTAGCGTTGCCAGCTCTCTCTTTCTCTCTGTGATATTAATGTTATTCAGATTATACAGAACAACAAAGGCCAGCATACCCGCAGACATGGTAAGCACCACGATAACGATATCCAAAGCCCCCAGCATATCATCGACCTGCTGACGCATGTCCGTAGTATAACTGATACTCAAAGTACCGTCATACTGAAGAGCCCTCTCTCCGATTTCCTCTGCCTCTTCAGTCACTCTGTCTGCCGTTTTGTAAAACATACAATTATAATCCGGAGCTTCCCCGTACACTTTTTCATAATATCCGGGTGTCATGTAAAGATAATGTCCCATGTAATTCTCACACACCGCGCTGATCTTTACGGTCAGATCACCCTTCTCCTCATCCCGGATCACGATGCTGTCTCCGGCTTCTGCCTCCAATTCTTTTGCCATCTTTTCTGTCAGTATGGCACCGTCCTCATCAAGCCGGTACTCTCTTCCTGTGATCCGGTCCTGAAGAACGACAAAATCAGGAAATTCTTCCACATCCGCCGGCACATCCACGTAAACATCGTGCCACGTTTCACCGTCTCCCACTGTGATCTGGGTAAGAAGACCTTGCGCATACCCGGTCACATTCTCATCACCCTGAAGCGCCGACGCCAGTTCTTCGCGCTCCGCCTCTGTGATGTCCTCTTCAAGAATGATATTTCCGTCATAAAGCTGGATCTCGCCATATTGAATATCAACAATAGCAAAGATCGAATCCTTCAGGCCGAATCCCACCAGCATCAGCGCCATACATCCCCCGATACCGAAGATCGTCATAAAGAATCTTTTTTTATAACGCACAAGATTCCTTATACTCGCTTTCCATGAGAAATTCAGTCGTTTCCATATGAAAGGCACCCTCTCAAGGAGCACTCTTTGTCCCTGCTTTGGTGTCGGCGGGCGCATCAGCTCCGCAGCCTGCTCCTTCAGCTCATTGAAACACGACATAAATGTTGCCGCCAGTGTACATGCCAGCGCCGCGGCGGCAGCCCCAAGTCCGTACTGGGCATTATACGGGATAGACAGTTCATGCATATACGGGAACATGATCCCATATGCGTTGATAATAATGTACGGGAAGACTTTCTCTCCGAATAAAATCCCCACCGCGCTTCCTGTCACTGTCGCCAAAAGCGCGTATCCCAGGTATTTCCCCGCTATGGAATGTCTCTCATAGCCCAACGCCTTGAATGTCCCTATGAGCGTTCTCTGTTCCTCCACCATCCTTGTCATCGTCGTAAGGCTGATCAGGGCCGCGACAAGGAAGAAGATCACAGGGAATACTTCCCCGATAGCTCTCATTCTGTCCGCGTTATCCCCATAGGCTGTATAATCCGGAAGGTTGTTCCTGTCATACACATACCACTCCGGCTTTTCCAGATCTTCCAGCTCTTGCTGTGCGTCGACAAGCTCCTGCCATCCGTCATCAAGCTCGGCTCTTGCATCTTCAATCTTTTGTTCACCGTCTTCGATCTCAGCCTGTGCCTCAGCTTCGCCCTCGTAGTATTCATTCCATCCGTCATTGACCTCATTCCGTCCATCCACCAGTTCAGCCTGCGCCGCTTCAATCTGATCCGCGGCATCTTCAAGCTGCCGCTGGCCATCCTCAAGCTGATCCCACCCGCTGTTGATCTGATCCTGGGCAGTTGTAAGTTCCGCCTTCGCAGCTTCTATCTGCTCCTGTGCCTGTCCGATGGCAGCTTCTCCATTCTGTATCTCAGTATACAGGGCGTTCATCATCCCGAGCGTATAGTCATCTGTCTGACCGCTTGCCGCAAGGGCATTGTACTGTTCCTTGGCCGTATTCAGCTGATCGATCTGTTCATTTAACGCGTCAATGTTGTCATTTAACTCTGCCTGTCCCTGATCGATCTTATCCTGCCCGTCCAGCAGCTCCTGTCTGGAAGCTTCCATCTTCTCCTGCGAGGATGTAAGCTCTGCCTTCGCGTCAGACAGCTCCTTTTTCCCGTTGTCGATTTCATCCTGGGCATCCTCTAACTTTTGCCTTGCATCAGAAAGCTCCGCCTCCGCTTCGGCTTTCCCGTCTTCTAACTCCTGCTGCGCGTCAGAAAGCTCCTGCTCACCGTCTTCCAACTCTGCTTTCGCATCCTCGATTTCTTCCTCTGCTTCGGCTAAGACCTCCTCATAACGTACTGTTTCCCGTTCTTTCTTAATATCTTCTACATTGTCCAGTACTTCCGCTACCGCATCGTCATATTCGTCAGTAAAGGCGGTCAGTTCTTTCGCTCCTTCCACCTGCGCGTAGATCTCGGTATATACATCAAGGGTAAAGCTCTCTTCAGGTACGCAGATAAACGCAGTGACACTTCCGCTTCCGATGGTCGTGTTCCCCCTCTGGAAAGAAATATAATTCGGGCTGCTCACCGCGCCTGTGACGGTAAATGTATCTGTCACGAGGGAATCTGTGATCTCATCCTTTGTCCCGCTCAAAAGTGTGATCTTATCTCCGATCTCTATCCCGCTCTGTGCCAGATAATCCACGTCTACAACACACTCGTCCTCTGTCTTGGGCAGCCTGCCTCCCTCAAGCTGGAGTTGATTCATCGTCGGCAGCACAGACATAACATGGACTACGATCTGACTGTCCCCGTCAGTACAGAGCGCGTCCACAGAGTATCCGCCTTCTGCATACGCGATACCATCCACCTCTTCTATAGCGCTGATATCATCCTCCGTAAGGCCCAGAGTACTGATCACCTGTATATCCATCAGATTCCTGGCATCAAAATAGGCGTCGCCCGAATATCTCATATCCGGCTCTGAAGCGCGGATACCGGAGAAGAACGCGCATCCGATGGCAACAATAAAGAAGATAGACAGGAATCGTCCGAGACTGCGCCGGATTTCCATATAAAAGTCTTTTCTCAAAGCCTGTTTCTTCATCCGTTTCCCCTACCATTCTATCTCATCAATGGACATCGGATTTTCATTCAATTCCATCTGAGATACTTGTCCGTTCTTAATATGGATCAGGCGATCCGCCATAGGCGCCAGAGCCTGATTGTGTGTGATAACGATCACTGTCATGCCGCGCTCTCTGCACATATTCTGCAGAAGCTTTAATATTGCCTTTCCTGTGTTGTAGTCCAATGCCCCTGTAGGCTCATCACAGAGCAAGAGTTTCGGATTCTTCGCCAGCGCTCTGGCGATAGATACTCTCTGCTGCTCCCCGCCTGAGAGCTGCGCCGGGAAATTGTCCAGACGGTCGCCAAGTCCCACCTCCTGCAGTACCTCGCGCGCGTCAAGCGGATCTCTGCATATCTGGAGCGCCAGTTCCACATTCTCAAGAGCAGTCAGATTCGGCACCAGATTGTAGAATTGAAATACAAATCCAATATCCTCTCTCCGGTATCCTGTCAGCTGTTTCGCATTATAGGCTGTAATCTCTTCCCCGTCCACGGTCAGCGTTCCGTCCGTAGCCGTGTCCATCCCGCCAAGGATATTAAGCACTGTCGTCTTACCCGCCCCACTGGGTCCCACGATCACGACAAATTCGCCTTTATTAATGGAAAAATTAATATTGTCCGCAGCGCGGATCTCAACTTCACCCATCTTATAGACTTTTGTGATATCCTGTAACTTTACGAATTCTTTCATACCCATACTCTCCCAAAGCACGTTCGCATAAAATAAAATCGGGGCGGATACCAGTATCTGCCCCGTCTGATCTCCTGTCCTACATTATAACATGACAGCATCATATTTTTCGACTTTTCAAATTAATTTCAGAATTTTTTTAGTATCAGTTCAGCCATTAATTCAGGAACATTTCTTTGTGAAAGCGTCCGGAAGCGGTGGAAAGATTTAAAATGCAGCCAACAACAGGGAGGTGCGTTTCTGCTCCAACAGATTCCTCTAAGTCACAGAAGCCGCACTTCCCTGTCGCTGGCTGCTTCTTCAAATTCATCAACCGCTTCCTGTACTTTACAAAACAGAGATGTCATTGAATCAAATAGGCGCAGATCAAGACCGGCGCGGCTTGAAGGCTTTTATCTATGGATAGTTCTTCCGCCGCGCCTGTGTTACTTTTCGTCTGTTTATTCAGGAACTTCATATCTGGAAGACGCTGGAAAACTAAATGCTTGAAGAACCTCTCACACCTTATCCGTATTGAGCTTCGCCGCATACCGGAACAGCGCCAGTCCGATCAGGAACATAACGGAAAGAGCGCTCACTCCGAAGTTCACGCTTCCTGTCATCTGGCTTAAGAATGACACCAGCGCCGTGCCGAGCACGGAAGCGCCCTTTCCGCAGATGTCATAGATCCCGAAGAATTCTCCGGATTTTTCTGCGGGAATAATCTTAGCGAAATAAGATCTGGAAAGCGCCTGTATGGTTCCCTGGAACATTCCCACAAGAACAGCCAGTATCCAGAAATCAAGCTGGCTGTCCAGCCAGTATGCATATACCGCGATGCAGAAGTATGCAGCGATACAGATCGTAATGATATTCTCTGCCTTGACCTTCTTCACAAGTCTGCTGAAGATGAGCACTGCCGGGAACGCAACGATCTGCGTCACCAGCAGGGCAAGGAGCAGACCTGTGCTGTCCAGACCGAGCGCCTGACCGTACGCTGTCGCCATATCGATGACCGTATACACGCCATCAATATAGAAAAAGAACGCCAGAAGGAACACAAAGATATGCTTTTCCTTTACCAGTTCCACGAACGTACGCCCAAGGCGGCAAAAGCTGTTCCTTATCATATGAGGTCCTGCCTCCACATAATATCTCTGTTTATATGCGCGCAGCAGCGGAACAGAGGAACCCAGCCACCAGAGTGCCGTAATGATAAATGCCAGTATCATCGCTGTCTGCATCCCGATGCCGATCGAATCCGCGCCGAGCACAAGCCCAAGGCAAGCCACAAACGGGATACAACTCCCGATATACCCCCACGCGAATCCATGAGAGGATACTGAATCCATACGATCCGGTTCCGTCACGTCCGTAAGCATAGCGTCATAAAACACCAAACTTGCCGAATATCCGGTCTTTGCAATGATGAAGATTCCAAGAAACCAGAGCCACGATGATAAGAATCCGAGCAGAACACACCCGAACACCCCTACGCCCATGGCAATCGTAAAGATGATCTTCTTAAAATTCTGCGTATCCGCCACCGCTCCCAATGTAGGGCCTAAGATTGCCACAAGAAGTGTACAGACAGAGGTAGCATATCCCCAGTATGCAAGATAGTCCACATCTGATATTCCAGCTCCACCCGCAAGAGAATTGAAATAAATCGGGAAGATGGTTGATACCATCATAGTAAAAGCGGAGTTTCCGACATCATAGAGCACCCACTTCTTCTCAAGTGAAGTTAGTTTGAATTTCATCTCTTCTCTCTCTTTCCTCTTTTTAAATACATCTCTTTAAAATTTGTTCACACAAAAACAACTTCTGTTCATACGGTTCCTTTGCTCCGCCATCCAGATCATACCCTGAGATTTTCCCAGTCATCCCCGGCGCCGAAAGTTCTGTGGAAACGTTCCGGGAGCTTTGCCCCTTCAAAAAGTGCTTTCTGGTAACGAATGATCAGTCCTGCCGCCAGCGGAACCGCGCCTGAATACAGTCTCTTTAAAAACTGGCAGTATTCCCTGCACTCCGGATTCGGCTCCAGGCTCATGACCATCCCGCTCATGGAATCGTAATTTCCCATGACCTTCATCCCGCCAAAAAGAAGCTTTCGCTTGAGCATTCCCGGAGCATGAAGAAGCTTGTGATAAAAGATCATCCCTTTCAGTGTCTTCTCTATGTTCTCCGCTGTCAGCTCCTCATAAAACGGCGCGATGATCCCGCCGTTTTCTTTACTTGGATTGATGTGACCCGCCGCAAGATAGCGTACCGGATTGATATAATCTCCCTTTAACAGAAAACGGTCGAATTCCATCTCTATCTCCGAGTGACTGATACCGCTTGTCTGTATCATTTTCTCAATATATGGATGGCACTCACTGTCCAGTGCGAAATGGCAGATAACCCCGTAGATATAGGCCCGGGCTGCTGCCGGATTCTCTGACGATCTCACGACGTCAAGGCCATGGCTGAAAAACTCGTCCGCCATCTTATCATGTAGTTCATATCCCTGTGTCGTCACAGAATTTTTCTTGATCGGATTATGATAAAAAAGGATATCCGGACCGTGCACGCCGATATCAAAAAGCTCCCTGTTATTCTCAATTGCGCTTTGAAGCGGACGTGGCAGCGCGCTGATAACTTCTTTTCCGAATTTGTAATGTGCGTATGTTGTTGGCATTTATATCCCTCTTTTCTGTTCGTTCTCTATGTCTCCCGTCCAAAGACGGGAAATGTTTTCCCCTAATTAGTTATTATCACATATACAAAGAAAAAAATCCAGATATACAGACCGTTTGCATGTTAAAAACTTGTGAGATATTGTTTAAGTCTTGACTTTTTGCCCCTCTGCTCCTATATTAGTATAAGTACAGACGATACTGCATATACTGTTACAGGGCGTTTGTCATTCTCACATTTCGGGCTTGTACTGGTTTCGACAGGGATCTTGAAGATGGAGAAGCTATCCGCAGGCT
>NHCFC00100__coassemble_1520_pt1 | contig 27184 bp, 25 predicted proteins | sample NHCFC00100__metabat2_high_PE_030 | metagenome-assembled genome bin NHCFC00100 | reverse complement strand
AGCGGCTTAGGGGTAAGGGGATGTTGTTAAGCGGCACAATGGGGGTGTCTGAATGGAATGAGTTCCCCATTGTGCCGCTTCGTTCTTAAACAGCCCCGCAGCCCTTTAGCCGTCTCCCCGATTCCGGAACGGAACAGAAACACGTCTTCCTGACCGTTGACTGCATTTTAAATTTCATCTCCGCTTCCGGACGCTTTCACAAAGAAATGCTCCTGAATTAAATGGCTGAATTATTATTTCAGTTCGATCTCTTCGAGTTCTTTCGCCGGAATCGCCTTGGATGAATTCTTCACGAATGTGGCAAGGTTCTTCTTCGCCTTTGTAACCGGAATATTCGTTCCTGCTCCCGCGATGCATCCGCCCGGGCATCCCATTCCTTCGATGAGACAGCCATTCATGCGTCCGGCTTTGGCAAGGGTCAGGATCTTCTTACACTCTGCCAGTCCTTCGGCGTGCTCGATATTCACCTGCACATCCGGATAGTACTCATTGATGCATTTCTCAATGGCTTCAGCGACTCCGCCGGCGCATCCGTAGCCGCGCCCCGCGCCTGTCGCGTCATGGAAGGAAGATTCTGCCTCATACTCTGTCAGATCGATTCCTTTTGCGTCAAACATCGCCTGCATCTCCTCGAAGGTGACAACGAAGTCCACATCACTTCTGACGGTCCTTCTAGATGCCTCCAGCTTCTTGGACGCGCACGGTCCGATGAATACCACCTTCGCATTCGGATGCTCCTGCTTAATCGTCCTTGCAGTCGCCACCATAGGAGTCAGTTCCTGGGAGATCTGATCGATCAGATCCGGGAAGAACTTCTTCGCCATCACAGCCCACGACGGACAGCAGGATGTCAGAAGGAACGGAAGCTCTCCTGTCACCACTTTATCCACATAATGATGCGCCTCCGCGATGGCTCCGATATCCGCTCCAAGAGCAACCTCGTACACTTCTGAGAAACCAAGCTCTCTTAAAGCCGCCTTGATATTTCTCGGTGTAATGTTATCACCGAACTGTCCGACAAACGCCGGAGCGATCTCCGCGATAACCTCCTCGCCTTCGGAAAGAGCTCTTGCCAGCTGGAATATCTGCGATTTATCAGAGATCGCGCCAAACGGACAGCTTACCATGCACATTCCGCAGGATACGCATTTGTCGTTATCAATAAACGCTCTTCCATACTTATCTGATACGATGGCATTTACGCCGCATGCCTTCTGGCAGGGACGTTCTTTCTTGGCGATCGCGTCATAAGGACAGACGGATTTACACTTTCCGCACTTGATACACTTCTCCTGATCGATATAGGAGCGCCCGTCCACCATGGAGATGGCTCCCTTTGGGCAGACCTCCTGACAAGGATGAGCCAGACATCCTTTACAGACATTGCTCACCTCGTACTTATTCTCTTCACAGCTCTCACACGCTGACGGGATGACCTGCATCAGAGGCGGCTCGTAATATTTTTCCGAAATATTGCTGGCCTCAACTCCCGCCGTCAGATGGACCGGCTTGTTCTCCGGACGCAGGGACAGTCCCATCGCCAGTCTTAACCGTTCTCTGACAATCGCGCGGGAGCGATATGTACTCTCTCTGTATTTTTGTGTATCATCGTTTACGATCTCATAGGGGATTGCTTCCATATCATCCAGAAGCGTACTGGCATCTGCTTTGAATCCCAGCTTCGCCACCTCTGTAAATACCCGTCTGCGGATCGCTCTCACCGGGGTCTGTAATCCTCTCATTGAATCCATATTCTGATCCTCCTGTTACTCTCACTATTATAAGTTATCTAAAGGAATGAGAAGAGACTTTTTATTCTCTGTGCATGGAGAATGAGTCTTCATCATAGTTGCTCAGGTTCGTGTAAATGCCTCTGTCATCGGCCTGTTTGATCAGGGCATCTCTGGACTTCTTCGCCAGCATCTGGTCTTTGAAGGAGCTCGGTCCTCCCACACAGCCGCCGTCGCACGCCATGCCTTCGATAAAGTCCTCGGGAAGACGTCCCACCTTCATAAGCAGGAGCGCTTTCTTACACTCTGCCGCGCCATTTGCCTTGTATACTTTGATATCAATATCATTGCCGGATTCTTTCAGGCTCTCCTGGACCGCTGCCGTTACGCCGCCGGAATTGCCAAAGCGCTTACCGTATACAGAAGACTCCTGATAAGTCTCCTCCACCGGCTCAAGGGAAATATCTTTCGCGCGCATCATGGCACGGATCTCACTGTATGTAAGCACATAGTCCGCATTTCCTTCGATCTTCTGATCCACAACCTCTGACTTTTTCGCCATGCATGGCCCGATGAACACGGTCACAGCCTCCGGATCCTTCGCCTTGACAAGGCGGGATACCGCGCACATCGGAGAAACCGTGGTGGAGATATTATCACTGAGTTCCGGATAGTGCTTCCGGACCATATTTACGAATCCCGGACAGCAGGAAGTCACTTTCTTCTTTCCTTCTTCATGAGCCTCACGCCACTCTTCCGCCTCATATTTAGCTGTCAGGTCACCGCCCAAGCCGACTTCTATGAACTCCGTAAAACCAAGCTCCAACATCGCCTTTTTCCAGCTCGCCATGGTAATGTCTTCTCCGAACTGTCCTTCTGTTGCCGGTGCGAGCATGGCGTAAACACGCTTACCGGATCGGATTGCTTTGATCACATCCACAATCCATGTCTTAGAACCGATCGCGCCGAACGGACAGCTGTGGATACATTTCCCGCAGCGGATACACTTTTCCTCATCTATCACAGAAATGCCAAATTCATCATAGGAAATCGCGTCCACCGGACAGCTGAACTTACACGGTCTCTGAAGATGGGCGATGGCATTATAGGGACAGGCATCCGCGCATTTACCACACTCTTTACACTTTGACGGATCAATGTGTGAACGAAAACGTCCAGACTCGATAGCCCCGAACTTACATGCGTTGATACATGCTTTTCCAATACAGTTCTGACAATTCTCTGTCACTGTATAGCTGGAAATCGGACAGTCCTCACACGCGGAGCTGATCACCTGTATCACATTCCCATCATCCGTAAGTCCCGGCGCTTTCCCTTCCGCCAGACGTACACGCTGTCTGATGATCTCTCTTTCTTTATAAATACAGCAGCGGAACTGTGCTGTCGGTCCGGGAATAAGCTTCATGGGAATCTCATCTTTTCGCTCCTCTAATTCCCCGTCAAATGCCAGACGCGCAACTTCTTCTAACACTGCATGTTTGATCTTGATCACATTTGCATCTGCGTACTTCAAAACAATCCCTCCTAATCCTTTTTCTCTCACTATTTTACTTATTGCAATCAGGCGTTCTGCCGCGCCTCTCCTGCTTTCTATCATAACATGGAGACAAGGATTTTTCCATATCAGAATATGCTCTGTGCGTAGTGAACAGACTGCATCGCGTCCTTACCGTAGAAATCAGCTCCGATCATATCTGCGTACTCCTGGTTAAGCACTGCTCCGCCGACCATAACCTTGCATCGGGGGGCTTTTTCACGGAGAAGCTTTATCGTCTCTTCCATGCTCACCACCGTAGTCGTCATCAGGGCACTTAATCCCACCAGCCGTACATCCTTCCTGATCACAGTGTCCACGATCTTCTCCGGCGGAACATCCTTCCCGAGATCAATCACGTCAAAACTGTAATTCTCCAGGAGAACCTTGACAATATTCTTTCCGATATCGTGGATATCGCCTTTGACCGTAGCGATAACCACAGTGCCTTTCTTCTCCTGCACTTCCCCGCTCTTGTCCATCTGCTCCTTCAACACAGCAAATGCGCTCTTAGCCGCCTCCGCACTCATAAGAAGCTGCGGAAGGAACACCGTGCCTTTTTCAAATCCGTCCCCCACCCGGTTGAGCGCCGGAATCAGTTCTTCGTTGATGATATCCAGAGGAGCTTTTGTCTGTGCAAGCTCAGCCGTGATCGTATGGGCGTCCTCTTTCAGTCCTTTCTCAATGGCTGACGCAAGAGAAAATCCGACTTTGTCTGATGCCGCATTGCCGCCTCTTATTCCGCTGCCAGGCATTTTGCTGTCTGTCACTGTGTTGCCCGGTGTTCCTGCGCCTGCGCTTACGCTTGAAGCGCTTGCTGACATACCGCCCTGTCCCGGTGTCATATTCAGGCTCTTAGCCTGCACGGCGCTGTATCTTTCTATATACCTGCCGCAATTCTCGTCCAGCCCCATAAGCGCATGATATGCATACCACGCCCGCATCATATCCTCAGACGCCGGGTTGATGATTCCCGCGCTCAAGCCACTCATCATTGCCAGCGTATAGAACGCCGCATTGATAATAGGACGATTGGGAAGGCCGAAAGAGATGTTTGACACTCCCAACACAGTATTCACACCAATCTCATCGCGCAGACGGCGCAGCGTCTCCATTGTCACCTTTGCCCCTTCCGGCTCAGAACTGATAGTCATGGCAAGAGCGTCGATGACGATATCCTTTTTCCCGATCCCATATTTTGCCGCCTCACCGATGATCTTCTCCGCGATGCGCACCCGTCCGTCAGCGTCAGAGGGGATACCATCTTCATCCAGTGTAAGACCGATGACCACTCCGCCGTACTTCCGGATGAGCGGAAAGACCTTGTCCATGGAATCCTGCTTTCCGCTCACAGAATTGACCATCGCCTTTCCATTATAGATGCGCAGAGCATTTTCCATTGCCACAGGATCTACAGTGTCGATCTGCAACGGCAGACTGACAACACTCTGAAGTTCCTGCACGACCTCTTTCATAAGCGCCGGCTCATCGATATCCGGCAGACCCACGTTCACATCCAATATGTGTGCCCCGTTATCCTGCTGAGCAATCCCTTCCCGGAGGATGTAGTCCAGGTCATGCTCCTTTAGCGCCTGCTTAAAGCGCTTCTTACCCGTAGGATTGATACGCTCTCCAACAATTTTGGAAATCCGGTCTGCCTCATGATCCCCAACCAGACTGTTGCTTAATATCACACTCTGCCCGTAAGAAGAGACGACGGTATATGCTTTTTCTTCCACCGGAATCGGCTCCATCCCCCGGCAGAGCTCTGCCATGGCACGGATGTGCTCCGGCGTTGTCCCGCAACAGCCTCCGATCACAGATGCGCCCATCTCAACGATCTTTTTCATAAAGCGCGCGAACTCCTGCGGCTCCACATCATAGTACGTCTGCCCGTCCTTCTGTTTCGGAAGTCCTGCGTTAGGCTTCACGATCACCGGCACAGAAGAAACTCTAATCACTTCTTCAAGGATCGGCAGCATCTGCTCCGGTCCCATCCCGCAGTTGATACCAAGCGCATCTACCCGCAGCCCTTCCAAAAGCGCCACAACAGAATGTACGTCTGCTCCGGTGAGCAGCTTATGTCTCTCGTCAAATATCACCGTCGCCGTCACAGGAAGAGACGTATTCTCCTTTGCCGCCAGAACTGCCGCTTTCAGCTCATAAGTATCACTCATTGTCTCGATATGGATCAGATCCGCTCCTGCCTGCTCCCCAAGGATCATAACTTCCTTGAACGCTTCATAGGCAGTCTCAAAGTCCAGATCACCCATAGGCTTTAACAGCTTTCCTGTGGGACCCACGTCAAGAGCAGTGTAGATCCTTCTCTCACAGGCGGATTCCTCTGCCGCTGCTTTGACATGTGATACCGCACTCTTTACAATTTCCTCAAGAGTACATTCGTCATCATGGAATTTCAGCGCGTTAGCGCCGAATGTATTGGTAAGCACAATGTCACTTCCCGCTTCAATGTAACGTCTGTGTATATTTCGTATCTCCTCCGGATGAGCCAGGTTCCATGTCTCCGGCAATTCGCCGGGCGCAAGCCCCTTTTCCTGAAGCAATGTCCCCATCCCTCCGTCAAAATAGATTAGTTCTTTTCCTAGTCGTTCTCTGAGCATGTATCTGTCCTTTCTGTCATATCTTCTTTCATCTTTTCCCGCGCTGTATTAATGCGGCTTACCGCCTGTATTCACAGTCTGTTTTCCCGCACGCCTCACATCCTGCCACAGGACATCTTTCCTTAACCGGGCTTGCTCCGATGAGTGCGGTCACAGATTTCGCAGGCGTCATCATAAAGCTGTCAGTCATCGTCAGACCGATGGTCTTCGCACAGTCCAGCATCCGCATGAGAGGCTGCTGGTATGTGATATCAAAGTCGCCGTATCCCGGGCTGAAGCGGGGTCTTAGAAACAATCCTTCCGCTTCCAGCTCCTCCCCGATGGCAACCTGCCTTTCATCACAGTATTCTTCAAGAAGGACCGCCGCGCATGACTGGATGACAACCGCCTTCGCCATGTCTGATAAGGATATCCGGGCAATAAGCCGGTCTGTCCCCGCGCCCAGAGTAGCCCCGAAAAGCACAGCTTTTACACAGCCTTTCAGATTCCGAGTAAGGCTGTTGCTTTCTATCTCCATATTCCCGATAATGTTTTTCCCATCCACTGTCTGTTCAAGATCAAAAATGCGCCAGACGGACTTTGGAGATACGGTTCGCTCTAATTCTGCGAACGCATCTTCGATAAGCGCCAAAGTCTTCTCGTCTGCCGCATTTCTTCCATATCCCAGATAGCGGACGGCCTCTTTTGTCCGTCTGTCCATTTTCTGTCTCCTGTGTTAAGCTCAGGTGCACGGACAAGCTGTGCTCCTTATGCTTTAATGATCTCTGATAAATTTCCCATGATCGCTGCCGCCACATCCGGCTTGTTCATCGTATAGATGTGGATGTTCCGCACACCATTCGCCAGCAGATCAATGATCTGATCTGTGGCATAAGCGATCCCGGCCTGCTTCATGGCAGCCGGAGAACTGCCAAACCGGTCCAGTATGGCAAGGAATCTCCGGGGAAATACGGTTCCCGACAACTCCTGACTGCGCTTCATCTGTGAAGCACTGGTAATGGGCATGATTCCCGGAAGTACCGGCACCGTGATACCCGCTTCCCGTATCCGATAAAGGAAATTATAGTGGATATCATTGTCAAAAAACATCTGTGTAGTCAGGAAATCAACTCCACTGTCTACCTTCTGCTTCAGGTAGCGGATGTCATCCTCCTTGTGCTCGTTCTCCACATGCCCTTCCGGGTAACACGCAGCGCCAATACAGAAATCCCCGTGCTTTCGTATCTCTTCCACCAGCTCATAGGCATAACGGAAACGATCCTTATCAGGGAATGTCATATTCGGGGGAATATCCCCGCGCAGCGCGAGGATATTCTCAATCCCGAGTTCTTTTAGGTTCTGGATCACAGCGCGCACTTCCGCTTTTGTGGAGGACGCGCATGTCAGATGGGCAAGGCTTAGAACGCCCAGATCATCCTTGATGTGTGTGGCGATCTTCGCGGTGTTCTTGCTCGTACCGCCACCCGCTCCGTAGGTCACGCTGATGAACGCGGGCGCAAGCTTCGCCATCTCATCCGTCGCGGACGCCACCTTGTCAAACCCTTCGTCCGTCTTGGGCGGGAACACTTCAAAGGAAATATGTATCCCATCTTCATTTAATCTGTCGATAATCTTCATCCGGTAAAAATTCTCCTGTCATCTTCTGTGTTGTCTATTCTCCGATCAGCTCTCTGTAAAGATCTTCATACTGTCTCGCGGAGGTCTTCCATGAGAAATCCTTCTCCATAGCGCGCTCTACGATCTTGTTCCAGTCTCTCTTCTTATCATAGTAGATCCTCTCGGCATACCGGACTGTGTTCAGCATCTCATGCGCATTGTAATTACAGAAGCTGAATCCCGTTCCGGTCTTCTCATATTCATTGTACGGCTCTACCGTATCTTTCAGTCCGCCTGTCTCACGCACGATCGGAAGCGTACCGTAACGGAGGCTCATAAGCTGGCTCAGTCCGCATGGCTCGAACAGAGACGGCATCAGGAATGCGTCACAGGAAGCATAGATCTTGTGTGAGAGTTCATCTGAATAATAGATATTCGCGGATACCTTTCCTGAATATTTCCAGGCAAAATGGCGGAACATATTCTCATATTTCACATCACCTGTTCCCAGCACAACGATCTGTACCGCATCCTGGCAAAGCTCATCCATAATATAATCAACAAGGTCGAATCCCTTCTGATCTGTCAGTCTTGACACCATACCGATAAGCATTACTTTCGGATCTACGTCCAGTCCGAGTTCTTCCTGGAGCGCTGTCTTGTTCATCGGTTTGTTCTTCCTGAAGTTCTCAATCGTGAAGTTCTTCGCGATCCTCCAGTCAGAAGCCGGATTCCAGTCTTCATAATCCAGTCCGTTCACGATACCTCTGAGGTCGCCTGCCCTTGCGGACATAAGTCCGTCCAGTCCTTCCCCGTAGAACGGAGTCTTGATCTCATCCGCGTAGCTGTTGCTCACAGTCGTAACCTTATCCGCATAAACGATACCGCCCTTTAACAGATTGGCATCCTTGTATGCCTCCATTTTATCCGGTACAAAGTAATACTCCGGAAGCCCTGTGATACCTCTCACTGTCTTTGTATCCCATACGCCCTGGAACTTTAAATTATGTATGGTCATCACTGACTTGATACCTCTGTAATATTCGCCGAGATATCTGAAATTATCCAGGTATACCGGGATCAGTCCGGTCTGCCAGTCATGGCAGTGGATGAGATCCGGACGGAATCCGATCACAGGAAGAATACTCAAAACTGCCTTTGAGAAGAAAGCAAACTTCTCGATGTTCCACTTCGGGTCACCGTCATAAGGAGCAAATCCGCTGAAATAATGCTCATTGTCGATAAAATAGAATGTGATGTCATTGAGGACAATCTTCAATACCCCCACATACTGATCCTGTCCGGCAATGTCCATATAAAAATGAGTGACATATTCCAGTTTGTCTTTCCACTCCTGCTTCATGCATGTATAGTTGGGAAGCACCACACGCACATCGTATCGATCTTTGTCAAAATCTTTCGGCAGAGATCCCACAACATCCGCAAGTCCGCCTGTTTTGATAAATGGCACACATTCTGAAGAAGCAAATAAAATGTTTTTCATATTACGATCCTCCGTTTTCTTGCATTAATTGCCGCAAGGCATATCACTAATCCTTATTATACCTTATTTGCCGCATAATGCAAAGTATTTTATCTCACACTGTTCCTCCGTGCTTGTACTCCAGCTGGATCGTATCCGCAATCAGCGCAATGAATTCCGAGTTTGTAGGTTTTCCTTTCCCTGTACTCACCGTATACCCGAAGAGTTCGTCTAATGTATCCAGCTTCCCTCTGCTCCACGCCACCTCGATGGCATGCCGTATGGCTCTCTCCACACGGCTGGAAGTCGTCTGGTACTTCTTTGCCACCGTAGGGTACAGGATCTTGGTGATCGCGTTTAACACATCCATATCGCCCACCGCCATGATGATCGCGTCCCTCAGGTAGTGATAACCTTTGATGTGAGCGGGGATCCCGATCTCATGGAGCATGTTTGTCACCCGGTTTTCCAGGCTTCCCGGCCTGACTCCCGGCACGAGGTTTTCCTCTTCCTTTTTCTCAATGCTTCTTGCCGTTCTTCTTACGGATTTTATCCGGTCCAGCAGCATCTCGTTGCTAAATGGTTTCATGATATAGTAATTAGCGCCTTTGTTGAAAGCGTCTTCAGTAATTCTTTCCTGGCCCACTGCTGTGACCACGATAAAATACGGCCGTTTTTCGGCGGCCTGACTGCGGTTTACCTGTTCCATCACCGTCAGTCCGTCCATTTTCGGCATGATCAGATCCAGGAGGACAACATCGGGCTGCCTTTCCCTGATGATCTGACACATCTCTTCGCCATTTTTAGCCTTGCCAACCAGATCAAGATCTTTGTCAGTACTGATGATCTCGCCGAGCATATCGAGAATCTTCTGGTTGTCGTCAGCAATGGCAACACTCAAATGTTCCATTCTCTTCTCTCCCTTAGATCCGAGAATCCTGTCTGAAACGCCACTCGATTATTATATATTGTGCAAGATTGCAGAATCAAGGAGATTTTGTAGCTCTAATTCGACACATTATTCGACATTTCAGATATTTCGACTTGATTCAACATATTTTCAATAAAAATACCATATCCCATTGTCGAATCCTGCACGAACACATGAGTCACCGCTCCGATCAGTCTGCCGTTCTGGATAATAGGGCTTCCGCTCATTCCCTGGATGATCCCGCCCGTCTTTTCAAGCAATTCGGGATCTGTGACCTGGATCACCAGCCCCTTGTTTATCTCCGCGCCCGAAGTGTCGATATCTGTCACCTGGATATCATACTCTTTTAACTCATTGTCGATATAACACCGGATCGTCGCAGGACCCGTTTCAATCTCTTCCGTTTTTGCCGTCTGAATGGGGATCTGCTCTTCAAACACCTCGTCGATCCTGTCGATGGTCCCATAGATGCCCGCCTCTGTATTCTTATCAATACTGCCAAGGACATTATAGTTATTGTACACGATGATCCCTTCCATACTCCCCGGTGAGCCGTCTGTGCCTCTGATAACATCCTGGATGCTGGTACGGTACACTGTTCCGCCAGAGATATCCATAAGGCCGTTCGTATCTGTATCATGTATGCCGTGTCCGAGCGCTCCGAAACGGCTTTGCTCTGTAAGAAACGTAACAGTTCCCAATCCCTGTACATTATCTCTGACCCAGATACCCAGCCGGTATTGCCCGGGCGTATACTCAACAGGATTGAGCTTGATGTCCACATCCTCATCTCCCCGCCGGATCGTGAGGATGACTTTGTCTCCGTCAATCGCCGCCACTGCCTCAAGAAGTTCCTTCTTCCCGGATATTTCCTTGTGGTCAATGGCTGTGATATAGTCACCGGAACGGACCAGATCAGACGCAGGCTCATATTCTCTCCCGTCGATCCCCTTGATCCGCTCTGTATTGAGCACCATCACTCCATCCGTTTCCATATAGATTCCGACCGGCATCCCTCCCAGCAGGACTGTGTCACTGCCTGCGGCCTCAGTGCTGACTTCAGTCTGCCCCAGGAGAAGCTCATTTTTATATGTCTTCGCATAATGTCCTCCCGCGATACCCGACAAAAGGACAAGAAAGAGGATCAGAAGCGTACTCGTCCTGTATTTCCGGCTTTCTGCCATACTTCCACATCCTTTCTTTTGTATTTTCCGATTGGATAACGAAAGAAACGGATACATCCGCTGTATCCGTTTCTAGTATGTGTGGGTTCTGAGCGTTTCACACTGGTATTATGTTTCACTCTTTGCCATTTCTTTCATCTCTCTGGCACTTTTTACGATATGCTCTGTCAGACTGGCTCCGCCAAGAAGTCTTGCCAGCTCTCCTACAGACTGTTCTTCATCAAGAAGACGGATCTGTGTCTTGACAGCACTGTCCTCAGCTTCTTTTTTAATCTGAAAATGAACATCCGCGGCAGCCGCGATCTGGGGAAGATGTGTGATACAGATAACTTGCCGGCTCTTTCCGATAAGACGGAGCTTCTCCGCCACTTTCCCCGCCGTGATACCGGATATCCCGGCATCGATCTCATCAAAAATCAGTGTCGGCGTATCCTCCTCATCGGCAAGCACGGTCTTAACAGCCAGCATGATACGTGAAAGTTCGCCGCCTGAAGCGATATTCCCAAGCGCTTTCAACGGTTCGCCCGGATTAAGCGCCAGGTAAAACTCCGCTTCGTCCCGTCCGTTACTGCCAAAATGCCCTGTATCTGTAAGCCGCAGCTCCAGCCTGGTATCCAGGAAATTGAGTTCCGACATCTGCCTGCGTATGGCTTCTGAAAAAAGGGAAGCATTTTTTTCGCGGATCTGGTGCAGCTTATCGGAAGACTTCTCAACTTTTAAAAGAGCCTGTTCTTTTTTCTCTCTTAACTTTTCCCTGAAAGAATCATAATCTTTTAGTTCTTCTATTCTCTGCTTTTTTTCTTCACAATACGCCAGGACATCACTGACAGTATTCCCATATTTTGCCTTTAAATGATTTAAAACATTGAGTCTGTCCTCTGTCTCTTTGAATTCATCCTCTGAAAACTCAAAACTTTTCGCATACTCCGCCAACTCCCTGTTGAAATCATTGAGCAGGCTGTCCGCGTCAAGAAGCTGGCTGTAAAGCTGCGCTCCCCTCTCGTCGAACTCCGCCGCCTCCTGAAAAGCACGAATGGCACGGCTTAGACAGTCGCTCGCGTTCGCGCCTGAATCTTCGCTCGTATAGCGGTAGGTCTCTCCCACGGCTTCCGTGATCTTCCGGCTCTCGGTCATCCTGCGGTAGGTCTCTTCCAACTCTTCATCCTCCCCCGGAACCGGGGCTGCCTCCTGTATCTCGCTGACCTCGAACTCAGCAAGAGAGAGTTCTCTTCTGCGGCTCTCTTCATCAAGGGATGCTTCTTCTTCCTGACGGCAGATATCCCGGTAAACACGGTAGCGCTTCTCCATCTCTTCTTTGAGCGGGCGAATCTCATCCCCCGCATACAGATCAAGCAGGGCAAGGTGATTTTTCTTATTAAGAAGAGTCTGGTTGTCGTGCTGACCGTGGATGTCAATGAGCATACTGGCTACATCTCTCAGCGTCGCCATGCTCACGGTCTCTCCGTTGATCCTGCTCACACTGCGTCCTTCCATGAGTCTGCGGCTGAGCGTGATCATCCCTTCTTCCGGAAAGATATCGAGTGCCTGCAGTTTTTTCTTAAGTTTCTCATCATCCACGGAAAATGTCAGTTCAACCAGCCCGTTCCCCGCGCCGTTTCGCAGCATATCCGCGGTATACCTCGCGCCCAGCGCCAGTCCCACCGATCCAAGAAGGATGGATTTGCCTGCTCCGGTCTCTCCGGTCAGAATATTAAGCCCCGGTCCCAGATCAATCTCCGTCTCGTCGATGAGCGCGAGATTTTTTACATGAAGATTGTGTAACATACTGCTCTTTATTCTCCTTTTGAAACAATCTTTCGAATCTTATCCATGACTGCCGCCGTATCTTCCACTGTGCGGATCGCGCACATAATGGTATCATCACCCGCGATACATCCGACAACCTCGTTCCATTTCATAGCATCCACGGCCACGGCAACCGCCATAGCCATGCCGGATACAGTCTTGATAACAAGGATATTCTGTGCCATATCCATGGACACATATCCGTCCCTGAGGACACGCATGTATTTCTCGCTCATCTCCGGTTCTTCCTGCCTGTGGATGATGTATTTCTGTTTTCCTCCGCTTACAGATACCTTCGTAAGCTTCAGGTCCCGGATATCTCTGGAAACAGTGGCCTGTGTCACTTTAAATCCGGCGTTGTTCAGATACTCCGCCAGTTCCTCCTGCGTCTCGATATCGTATTGGCTGATAAGTTCAATAATCTTTGCATGCCGGCTGACTTTCATCTTTCTAATTTCCTTTCATCTTTTTACGCATCGTCTTCATGAAGCTCTCCTGGCTCATCCTGATAAGCTTGGCAGTCTGCTCCGCCCTTCTGATACAGACTCTCTCTCCCGTAACGAGGGTCGTCTGTTCTGTTCCGTCAAAACACAGCGACACCTGCTCCTGTCTGCCGTAGCGCCCCTCGCACACCTCTACCTCGATGGTATCCTCTGCCGACAGCACCACGCTGCTTGTATTAAGAGCATGGGAACAGATTGGGGTGACCACGATCATCTGCGCCGTAGGCTCCACGACCGGACCGCCTGCTGACAGATTATATCCGGTACTCCCGGTAGGCGTTGAAATGATTACGCCATCCGCGTGATAAGTATTCAGAAGTGTCCCGTTCACATACACATTAAAACTGACAATGCGCACTTTTCCTTCTCTTGCCAGGACCACATCATTCATGGCGATGTCTTTCCTGGAGCTTCGGAAAATCCCCTCCAGCATCATCCGTTCCTCAATATCCGGCGTCTCCTCAAAAAGGCGATCCAGTGCCGGACGGAAATCTTTTAATTCCACATCCGTCAGATAGCCGAGCGTCCCCAGGTTGATGCCCAGCAGGGGAAGTGACTTTTCACCCAGGTCCCTGACCGCCCGGATAAATGTTCCGTCCCCGCCAAGGACAAGCCCGCACTGCGCTTCCTTCGGAACCGTTCCGGGCAGAATATGTCCCTCTCCGTCTTTCTCTGAGATATAGCATTTCTTCCCATGTTTTTCTATATAATCGCGTATCTCGTTTGTAATCTTATAATCCTGATCTTTCAGTTTATTCGTAATGACGTAAAATTGATCCATACCGTACCTCTGTTGTCTTACTTTGCCAGTTCCTCAAAAGCCTGATCCACTACAGTGTCCGCATCGATCCCCATGTTGATGCCTGTCTTGCCGGCACATTTCTTCAGATGGATGAGATATTCGATATTCCCTTCGGGACCTTTGATGGGAGAAAAATCCAGAGCACACAGATCGAATCCGTTCGCCATGGCAAAGTCCATGATCTTATGGATCACTTCCCTGTGTGTGCTCCTCTCCCGGACAACACCTTTTTTCCCGACTTTCTCCCGCCCCGCCTCGAATTGAGGTTTGATAAGAGCGACAATTTCTCCATCATCCGTCAGATAGTCGCGGATCGACCCCAGCACCTTTGTAAGTGAGATAAAGGATACGTCAATAGAAGAAAAGTCAACGGGTTCCCCGATATCCTCCGGTGTCACGTAACGGATATTCGTCTTTTCCATACAGATCACACGCGGATCATTTCGCAGCTTCCAGTCAAGCTGCCCTCTTCCCACATCAATGGCAAACACCTTTGACGCTCCGTTCTGCAGCATACAGTCTGTAAAACCACCTGTGGATGAACCCACATCTGTGCACACCTTATCCTTAACGTCCACGTCAAAATTCGCCAGCGCCTTCTCCAGTTTAAGCCCGCCTCTGCTCACATACGGAAGGGTGTGTCCTTTTACTTCGATGCGGACATCCGGGGCAAAAGTGCTTCCCGCCTTGTCTTCTCTCTGTCCGTCTACGAACACATTGCCGGACATAATGACAGCCTTCGCCTTCTCTCTGGATTCTGCAAGATTTCTCTTGACAAGCATTACATCTAAACGTTCCTTCATATTATCATCGTTCCTTTATTCACTGATCTCTTTCTCTTTTATCGTCAGATAATCCTCCACCGCCTGCTTTACGATCACATCCTTATCAAGCCCTACTTCTTTTCTGAGTACTTCTACATTACCGTGCTCTACATATTCGTCGGATATGCCGATACTGCGCACCCTGACATCAAGCCCCGCGCGGGAAATGTAATCTGCGACCTGTTCTCCGAATCCTCCTGTAAGTACATTTTCCTCAATTGTCACGAACAGTCTGTGATCCTTCGCCAGCTCCTCTAAAAGCGACGTATCCAAAGGCTTTACAAACCTCGCGTTTACAAGGCTGCAGCTGTACCCGGTATCCTTGATGCCCCTGCGCACACGGTCCGCCAGCTCTGCCATATGTCCCACGAATATCACCACGATATCCTCTTCTTCATAGAGCACCTCGCTCTTTCCGTATTCAATGGGCGCACGGAACTTTTTCATGCCTTCATATGCCACGCCTCTCGGATAACGGATGGCGACAGGATGTCCGAAGTCAAAGGCAAACCGCAGCATATCTGCCATCTCCCAGCGGTTTTTCGGTGAAATCACGGTCATATTCGGTATGGTAGATAAAAATGAAAGGTCGAAGACACCCTGATGGGTCTCCCCGTCGCTTCCCACCAGCCCTGCCCGGTCCACTGCCACCACCACAGGCAGATCCTGAAGACAGACATCATGAAGTGTCTGGTCGTAAGCGCGCTGAAGAAAAGAAGAATACACGGCAAACACCGGCTTCATCCCGCCGGCGGCCAATCCTGCCGCAAATGTCATGGCATGTTCCTCCGCGATCCCCACATCAAAAAAGCGCTCCGGAAAACGTCTGGAAAAAACAGACAGTCCTGTCCCGTCCGCCATCGCAGCGGTGATCGCCGCCACTTTGTCATCCCGCTTCGCGATATCTACAAGCACCTTGGAAAACACCTGCGTATAACTGTCTGTTTCCTCTGCTCCCACCGGCTCTCCTGTCCCGATATCAAAAGGCCCCAATCCGTGAAAACGCGCCGGATTCTCCTCCGCAGGGGCATAGCCTTTCCCCTTTTTCGTAATTACATGGACAAGGACTGCGCGATCTACCCGTCTCGCCTCACTTAACACTTTAACAAGTTTCCGGATGTCGTGTCCGTCCACAGGCCCCAGATAAGTGATATCCATATCTTCAAAGAACATCCCCGGCACAAAGAGCTGCTTGATGCCGCTCTTTGTCTTGCGGATCTGATTGACGATACGGTCCCCTGTACCGGGAATCCGTTTCAAGGTATCCTCTACCCCTTTTTTCAGGCCGGTATATGCCTGCGCTGTCCGCAGTCCGTTCAGATACTTTGACATTCCGCCCACATTCTCAGAGATCGACATGTTGTTGTCGTTGAGTACGATAATAAAATTACTTTTTAATCTGGATGCGTTATTGAGCGCCTCGTACGCCATCCCGCCTGTAAGCGCGCCGTCACCGATGACGGATACCACGCTGTGCTTCTCTCCTCTTAGTTCTCTTGCCGCCACATAGCCAAGACCGGCTGAGATTGAGGTAGAGCTGTGCCCGGTGTCAAAAGCATCGCATGCGCTCTCCTTTCTTTTCGGAAAACCACTCATACCGCCGTATTTGCGCAGATCGTCGAACCCGTCCTTGCGCCCGGTCAGCAGCTTATGCGTGTAGGACTGATGCCCCACATCCCATATGAGCTTATCTTCCGGAAAATCAAGTGTGAGATGAAGAGCCATCGTCAATTCCACAACTCCAAGGTTCGAGGCAAGATGTCCGCCTGTCCGGCTGATCTTTTCGATCAGAAACTGACGGATCTCTCCTGAAAGTTCCTTCAACTGTTCTTCATCAAGCTTTTTTATGTCATTTTCTTTTTGGATCATCTCAAGTATCATAGCGATTCCCCTTATTTTTCCCTGTATATGAGCCAGCGGAAAATTTCTTCAAGAAAACTTTTTTCTCCCCTGAGCGTATGAAGGATGTCAATCGCTTCCTCTGTCATACGGGCAACATCCGTCTTCGCCTCTTTTAGTCCTTTCCATGTCACATACGTGGTCTTTTCATTCTTCTCGTCACTGTGTACCGGTTTTCCCAATGTTTCTGTTGTACTTGTAACGTCTAAGATATCATCCTGTATCTGAAAAGCCAGACCGATCTTCCGCGCGATCTGCTCCATCTTTTCGATATCATCGGGTCCTGCCCCGGCGAGCACTGCTCCGATCATCACAGACGACTCGATGAGAGCGCTTGTCTTTAACCTGTAGATAAAATCAAGCATCTCTCCTGAGACGCTCTGCCCGGCAGCCTTCACATCCACTACCTGACCGCCGATCATCCCATAGATTCCCGCCTTTGAGGCAAGGATCTTCATCGCCTGACCAATGCGTCCGCTCTTCTCCGGCTCCATATCAAACGCGTGGCACGCTGTCTCAAAAGCATAGTTTAAAAGAGCGTCGCCAGCCAGAATCCCCATATCTTCTCCGTACACTACATGAGTTGTCTTTCTGCCGCGGCGGTACTCATCGTTGTCCATCGCGGGAAGATCGTCATGAACCAGAGAATAGGTGTGGATCATCTCGATTGCCGCCATGAAAGGCTCGATGATCTTCCCTTCCCCGCCAAAAAGGCGGAATGCTTCCAACATCAACATCGGGCGCAGTCGCTTCCCGCCTGCCATAAGGCTATACTCCATGGCTTCCATGATGAGTTTCTGATACCCCTCCTGCTTAGGAAGATACGCTTTTAAAATCTCTTCAACAGATTCGATCCGATTCTGATATTCCTCTTTAAAACTCATAGGTCTCTCCATCCTCATCCAGCGCGAGCACCTTCTTTTCGACCTCGTCGATGGACTTACTGCACTCTTTTAAAAGTTCCATGCCTTTATTATATAAATCAAAGGACTTCTCAAGGGAAAGTTCTTCTCCCTCCATCCTTTCGATCACACCCTCCAGCTGTGAAAACATCTCCTCAAGAGACGGTCTGCTCTCTTCCGTCCCCGCCTCTGTTGCCGCGACGCCTTCTGCTGTCTTATTCTCCACTGCTCCCATCACGCTTCTCCTTCCTGTCCGCTGTCCGGCCATGCAAACGCCTCTGTCGAAAGAATCTGTGTCCTGATCTTCCCGTCGCTTACAAAGACATCAAGACAGGCTCCTTTTTCTGCCTGTCCGATTGTTTTGATATTTCCTCCGTCAGCCGACTGCACATATGCATATCCCTGACTTAATTTCGTAAGAGGGGATAACCCCTTCATCTTCTCGACGCACAGCGCCAGACGATGCTTGTCTGTTGTCAGCCGATCCCCCATGCCGGCACGCAGCCGTGTCTCCAGCTCCGACACATACTGCCGGCTGTCGTTCAATTTCTGCCGGGGATGGGTAAGCTTTAACCGCAGCATCGCATACTCCAGAAACTTCCGACGTTTCTCTGTCTCCACTCCCATTACCCGCTTCAAAGCAGTATGATACGCGCTGATACGCTCATAAGCAGAACGTACATCATAGACCGCCAGCTCTGCCGCTGCAGAGGGAGTGGGTGCGCGCAAATCAGCCACATAATCCGCGATCGTGGTGTCTGTCTCATGTCCCACTGCCGAGATAACAGGAACCGTACATTCGAAGATGGCGCGCGCCACGATTTCCTCATTAAATGCCCACAGATCTTCGATACTGCCCCCGCCTCTTCCGACGATCATCACATCCACATCCTGTTTCTCCATCATGCGGATACCCCTGACGATACTTTCCGCCGCCCCCTCGCCCTGTACCTGCGCGGGATAGAGGATGAGCTGCACATACGGATTGCGCCGTCCGGCGATATTGATGATATCCCGGACCGCCGCTCCTGTTGGTGCTGTCACGATCCCGACACGGCGGACATACTTTGGGACTGGCCGCTTATACTCCGGGGCAAACATCCCCATCTCACGGAGTTCGCTTTTTAAAGCTTCAAAGCGCTCGTACAGAGCACCTGTTCCGTCTAATATGATCTCTTTCGCGTAGAGCTGGTACTTTCCGTCCCTTTCATACACATTGACTGATCCAAGCACAATGACCTGATGCCCTTCCTGCATCCGAAACGCGAGACCTGACCTTGATCCTGCGAACATCACGCAGGCAATAGTGCCGCTCTCGTCTTTTAAAGAAAAATAGATATGTCCCGATGTGTGGTATTTGCAGTTGGACACCTCGCCCTTCACATAGATCCGGTTCAGCATATAGTCCTGTGTAAACATATTTTTAATATATGCATTGACCTGCTTTACCGTATAGACATTTTTCATGTTCAGGACCCCTGTTTCGCAAGCTTGCCAAGGATGCCGTTTACAAACGAGCCGCTGTTCTCACCGCCGAAACGCTTTGCCAGTTCCACAGCCTCATTAATGGCAACCCCCTCCGGGATATCCTCATCCCATTTCATCTCATAGACCGCAAGCCGGAGAACCGAAAGATCAACCTTGTTCATGCGTGTCGTCTTCCAGCCTTTCGCGTTTTCATTCAGCAGGCTGTCGATCTCCGGCATTTTCGCAATTACTGCCTCATACTTTTTCTGAATATATTCTCTGTCCTTATCCGCTGCGTCCTCAAGCAGTTCAAAATAATTTTTCAGACGCTCCGGCATATCCTCCGCGTCGTTGAATTCAATCTGGAAAAGCATTTTAAAGATATGCTCTCTTTGTTCACTTCTTATCATGTCATTTTCCTTCTCTTTATATTATTTATAGAAAAAGGATGTCTTTCGACATCCTTTGCCGCTCCAAAGCTTATGCCATGCAGGGCGGATCAATCCTGTTTATCCATCTCAACGCCTGCCACCTTGATATTGACGTCAGCCACCTCGAGCCCTGTCATATTCTCCACGGCGTTTTTCACCCGCTCCTGAACTTTTGCTGTCACTTCCAGGATACTATAATCATACTTCAGGTTCAATGCGAGGGATACAGTTACGACGCCTTCAAGGACATCCACTTTCACACCCTTGGACAGATTCTTGATACCAAGCTTTCCGATCACTTCATTGGTGATATTGCCCGCCATCGAAGCAACACCGTCCACCTCTGTCGCTGCCAGTGCCGCGATGATCGCCACAACTTCATCCGCGATCTTCACTTCGCCAAGGCTCGCGTCAGTCTGTATCGTATAAGTGTTTCTTTCGTCCTTTGCCATATTCAAAACCTCCCGTTTTGTCTGATCTCTTTCCTCATTATAGCAAAGATTGTCTGTTTTGCAAAGAAAAACTTAACGTCCGAATTCGGACAGTTCAAGTCCTTCGTTTCTCTCCTGCGTCATGCGGATGCTCCACTCATGGATAAAGAGGAGCAGCGGACGGCCTTTTAAGTCCTTGATCTTCTTCATATCCGATGTACCGCTGATATGGTCAAGGTCAATTCCCTCGTTCTCGATCCAACGGATATGCTCATAAGGAAGGTTCTCCAGAAGGATCTCTACATTATACTCGTTCTTCAGACGATACTTCAGCACGTCGAACTGGAGTACACCTACCACACCCACGATAATCTCTTCCATGCCGGTATTGTATTCCTGGAAGATCTGGATCGCGCCCTCCTGAGCAATCTGGTTGATCCCTTTGACAAACTGCTTTCTCTTCATAGTGTCAACCTGACGCACTCTTGCAAAATGTTCCGGTGCGAAAGTCGGGATCCCTTCATAGGCGAATTTCTCCTTGGATGTGGTCAGTGTATCTCCGATCGAGAAAATACCCGGATCGAACACACCGATGATATCCCCGCCATATGCCTTGTCAATAATCTTCCTTTCGCTCGCCATCATCTGCTGAGGCTGGGAGAGGCGCACATCCTTTCCACCCTGCACATGGTACACAGTCATTCCTGCGTCAAACTCACCCGAGCAGATACGCATAAATGCGATACGGTCTCGATGAGCTTTATTCATATTCGCCTGGATCTTGAACACAAATGCAGAGAAATCCTCTTCCTTCATGGGATCCACCGCGCCGTGGTCAGACATCCTTGGCAGCGGCGATGTGGTCATGGCGAGGAAATGCTGCAGGAATGTCTCCACACCGAAATTCGTCAGCGCGGATCCGAAAAATACCGGAGATAGTTCTCCTTTGTCCACCAGCTCCTGATCGAATTCCGCGGAGGCTCCGTCCAGCAGCTCGATTTCCTCTTCCAGAGTAACCTTGCCTTCTGTACCGATGAGCCAGTCCACCTCTGGGTTATTGATGGAGACCTTCTTCACCTCACCCGTAGTCGTTCCCTTTCTCGTATCAGAAAAGAGCTCCACCTCTTTCTTCTCGCGGTCATAGACGCCTTTGAATCCCTTGCCTGAACCGATGGGCCAGTTGACCGGACAAGTGGGGATTCCCAGTTCTTTTTCAATATCATCCAGCAGGTCAAATGTATCCTTCGCATCCCTGTCCATCTTGTTGATAAAGGTAAAGATGGGGATATGTCTCATGGCGCAGACCTTGAACAGCTTCCTCGTCTGCGCCTCCACACCCTTGGACGCGTCAATGACCATGACGGCGGAATCCGCCGCCATCAGCGTACGGTACGTATCCTCCGAGAAGTCCTGATGTCCCGGAGTATCGAGGATATTGATGCAGTATCCCCCGTAGTTAAACTGGAGCACCGAGGAAGTCACGGAGATACCTCTCTCCTTCTCGATCTCCATCCAGTCTGAGACGGCGTGCTTTGCCGTCGCCTTTCCCTTGACCGAGCCCGCCTGGTTGATGACGCCGCCGTATAGGAGGAACTTCTCCGTAAGCGTCGTCTTCCCCGCATCCGGGTGGGATATAATAGCAAAGGTACGCCTCTTCTTTATCTCATTGAAAAATTCTGACATAATCTCACTCCTGATCTTTTTCATGTATGCCCAGGCGGCATCCGCTGGGCGGATATCACCAAACATAATAACAGCGCCGGTGAGCACCGACGCTATTATATACGGTTTTAATATTGTATGCAATATGATTATTTATTTTTCTGTTCATGTGTTGCTCTGCTCTTTTATTCGTGGATAGGCGTGATAACGATATTCTCCGGCGCGATTTCCGTCTTTCTCGTGACGATGTCCTCGATCTGCGCGCGGTTGGCGTCTGTCAGTTCCGCCGCTTTTACCACTACATCTGCGGAATCAGCGTCAAGGCTGACCACTGCCTCGGAGAATCCTTTTGAAGCCATCAGTGTCTCAATGGCTGCCTCCTGCTCCGCGATCTGGGTCATCTGTACCATCTGGTCCACCGCGGTCTGCTTCTCCGCATCACTTAAGTTCGTATTATCGATGATTGCCTGCAATGTCTCCTTATTCTGCGCGCGCACCTGCTCTCTCGTCACCTTTGCCTCTGCCACGGTGGTCTCCGCGGCTCCGCTGGTAAGCACAGCTTCCCCCGGTGTTCCTTCCACCTCACTGTCATTGCTCTCGATATCCTCTGTCCCTGTTTCGAGATCCTCCTGGGAGATATCCAGAAGCTCCTGATTCGCCAGTTCCGCATTAGCTTCAGCTGTACCACTGTCCGTATCTCCGAACAGTTTTCCGGAATAATTCAGATATCCGGCGACAGCGATCATGACCGCCAGGGTGGCAATGATGATCTGATTCTTTTTGAATATTTTTTTCACGCTTTCACTCCTCCTTCTATGTATCAAGCCCGTTTCATTATTTTAATCTTATGCGCTTCAACACCGAATAATGCCTGGACTGCTTCCGTAATATTCTTCACTACAACCGCATCGTCTCCGCCCTCCGCGATCACCACCACTCCCTCGATCTCCGGGGACAGTTCTTTGCTTACATAAGGAGAGGATGAGCCGTCAGAATATTGCTCGTAGATACTGGTCTTATCTGAAGACTGATCCTTCATGCTCCTTGTTCCACCCTCGCTGTCCTCCTCTTCCGTTGTCTGAGAAGTGCTGGACTGATCCTTTTCAATGATCTTCTGTCCGCCGGAACGCAGAGTAACCATCACCGTTACCTCTCCCGCACCCTCCACTTCCTGAAGCAGCTTCGCTGTTTTCCGTTCCAGATATTCCTCGTATTCTCCTGCCGCCTGCGCCTCGCCTGCTGAGGCACTTAAAGTCTCCTGCCCTTCCGTCTTCCGGGCACCTTTCTCCTGAGGGTTCTCCACAGGGATCACAATGACAAGCAGAAGGATCCCGATCAGCAGGATAATGATAAGCTGATTCTTTTTCGGCAGCTTTTCACCGGACTTCAGACCATCAAACCACTCTTTCCACTTTTTATTCCCCAATCTCAATCTCCTCCACCTTGATCATCCCCCGGCTTTCCTCCTGAGCGGAACCAATCCCGGAGCCTTCCCCACCGGCGGACGGGTCTGTTCCCAGCAGACCGGACAGATCTGAGTTCTCATAGATTTCCTCCGCTATCTCGATCTCCCTTCTTTCTGTCTCATACTCCTTTCCTTTATATAAATTATAAAAACTATCTCCCATCCCCATCACTTTAAGCAGAGGGGTGAATACAAGCAGGATGAGCACCAGTCCCGAAAAGAACCTGATATATTTCCCGTAATCCTTTCCGGGAACCGCATGCATCACCGCCGCAGTGACGATCAGGTATACGGAAATATTCTGTATCCATCCATAAACTGCATCTAACATCGCGTTTCCTCCTCTTCGACTGAACAGTATCTGGCGTCTTATCCGTCACACCTTCCCTTACTTCAATATCAGGAGGTGGACACTGCCACCACAGCAATGGTCAGGAGAAACAGAAGACCTGCCGTAAAGATCACTCTGACCATCATCTCGTACCCTTCGCTGACGCCGCTGATACATGCCGTGATCCGTTTGTCCGACACCGGCTGTACGAGGGCTGCCGCCAGCTTATACATGAGCGCCATCAGCGCCATCTGGACAAGTGGGAATAAGCAGATCAGTACCGCGATGACCGCGCCTGCCATCCCGATCCCATTTTTGATAAGGATCGCCGTGCCAAGCACAATGTCCGCTGTCCCGCCCAGCACATTTCCCACCCAAGGCAATGCTTCCGCTGTCCTTGTCAGCGCGCTGCGCTTCAGCGTATCAATCGCCGGAGCCAGAAGACTCTGTACTACATTGATCCCTACTATACAGGTAAGAAGTGTGTGCAGGATCCATGTCACGATCTTGCTGATAAGCTCCGCGAACTCTGACAGGAAATCTTCCCCCGTCAGATTGCCCAGCACACGCACCATGATATAGATATGGATAACCGGGAGCAGAAATCGGACAATAACAAGCTCCACCACATAGATAAGCAGCAAGATCACATTATAAAAAAACAGAGATGTCGCACTACCGGAAGCAAACGCTACGGCAAGAAAATAACTGGGGCAGAGTACCCGCATGAATCCGGCAAGAGCGTCCAGCCGTTCCTCCAGTCCCTGCGCTGCAGTCTGAAAAGATGTCAGACAAAGTGTGATGAGCAGCATATACAGCACATAGAAACTGATATCCGATATCTGCTTATTCTGAAAAGCCCCTGCAAAATTGCGGAACACCGCCGCTGCCAGAGCAATCAGCAGGATATAGACAAGGTTGTGCCTGTTATATCGAAACTCATATGCCATCAGATCCGTAAAATATCCGACAAGCAGCTCTCCTGTCTTCTCCGGCTCTCCTGACATGAGCGATATCACCACATCCTGAAAAGATATCTTCTCTCCGGGAAACATATCCTCTAAGCTTTCTTCTATCTCATCGAAATCAAACTCGGACATCAGCGCATCTTCCACCTGCTTCTGTATCTCATCCGTATCCACTTCTTCTGCCTGTGAGCGCACTCCCTCTCCCCGCTCTGTTAGCTCTTCTGCTTCCACGATTCTGGTTCCGATACTAAAGACAAGAATGATCAATACTACCGTCAGTAACAGCTGGCCTTTTCTCCTGCTCATGACAGAAACTCCCGTATCGTTTCAAGGAGAGCAAGGAGCACTGGCATCCCCAGGGCAAGTATGGTCAGTTTTCCGAATATTTCAATCTGTCCCGCGATAGTCTGGTAGCCGGCATCTCTGCAAATGCCGGAAGAAAATTCCGCGATATAGGTAATACCGATCATCTTCAGCATTGTCGCAAGGTATCCTGCGTCCATATCTATATAAGAGACAAGCTCCTCCACAGTGCTGACAAATACCCCCAGCCGATCTATGATAAAGGAGAACAGGATCACACTCACAGCCATGCCTACATAGATACCGTACTCTGCCTTTCCTCCTTTCAGTTGGATGGCAAGCACCGCTCCGATCACCCCGATGATCCCGATCTGTATTACACTCACCTGCCCACCTCCTGCTCTTTTTACCTAATCTTTTCCCCTGCTTTCTCCGTGCACTGCAGTAAACTTTCATTCCACAAAAGGGGATTGTGTATCTGAAAGCATCACTGTCAGTCATTCTGTTCACAGGGCAAAAAGTTGCCGTATGGTCTGGAACAGATCGTAAATATATGGCAAAACCCATGTAAGCACAAGGATCAGACCTGCAAGACTTGCTAAAAAAGCCTGTTCCTCTCTGCCGCTGTGTTTCAGCACCTGGCTTAAGATAGAAACCAGAATACCAACCGCCGCGATTTTGAAAATAAGATTTATATCCATGTATCCTCCTACATCAGAGCAGGATCACGATGAGAAATATCCCGCTCATCACGCCCAGACAGCTTCCCACCCTTGTCTTTGCCGCAAGACCGTCTCTTAGCTTCTCGATCTCCAGGTCCACTTTATTCAGATATAACTGCATGGCATGATCCAGCGTATCCTTCTCCAGGCTGCCGAGAAATGTCCCAGGCTCCTTTACCAGAATGAAGTGTTCGTTTTTCAGCTCCAGTTCCTTTAAATACTTGTCCGCGCATCTGTTCCATGCCCTCGCGAATCCATACTCCTCTCTCTGTTCCATCTCATTAGCGGTCTTTATAAGCCATCTGCGATACGGTTCTTTTACCCTTCTTGACACCTCGTAAAATATCTCCGGAAGAGGCGCGTGCGCATAGGCGATTTCTCCCTTTATCAGGCTCATCACATAGCGGAAATAAAGTATTCTCTCCAGATAACGTTTCAGTTCTCTCCCATATACATATCCTGCGCCGCCTGTTGCCGTCAGGATCAAAAGCCCGCCGATCACTCTCTGCACAGCACACTCCCCCGTTCATCATAGATTCCCCGGATCTCCCCCGGATGTTTTCCGTTGCCAAGAACAACATACCTCTCAAACATCCGCCTCCTTATGAGCTCACCCAGCACCGGTTTTTTTGTCGCCTCATCCATATCAAGTCCATGGACGCTGGCGATCAGCTTGCAGCCGCACTGCATGGCATACTCGATCGCGCGGATGTCCTCGCTCGTCCCGATCTCATCCACAGCGATCACCTGCGGAGACATAGATCGGATGAGCATGATCATGCCCTCCGCCTTAGGACAGCAGTCCAGTATATCTGTCCTTGTCCCCAAATGATTCTGGGTAACGCCCAGGTAACATCCTCCCAACTCTGAACGTTCATCTACCACGCCCACAGAGCATCCTTTTACATACGGTCCGCCGTCCGATATCTGCCGGATCAGATCACGAATAAGCGTAGTCTTCCCGCAGCACGGCGGAGAGATAATAAGCGTATGGCATACCTGCCTGTTTTTCGTGATAAAAGGAAGCAGCCGGTCCGCGCAGCCGATCACCTCATGGGATACACGGACATTTACCGATGATATGTACTGGATATTCTTTACCTTCTCTTTTTCCATGATGACTTTCCCTGCCACTCCTACTCTGTGTCCTCCTTCGATCGTCAGGAATCCCTGCCTTAATTCATTTTCATAAGCGTAGAGGGAGTAATGGCTGATGTACTCCATTGTCTCCCTCACTTCTTCTTTCGTAACGATATGCGGCCCTCCCTGCGATGGAAGGACTTTTTCCCTGTTTCTCAAGAGAATCCTGACAGGCTGGTCTATACGCAGCCGGATCTCCTGAAGATATGAAAAATCTATTGCCTCCTTTTCTATAACCCTGCGTATATTCCTCGCAAGGATATTCAATATCTGAGCTTTCGCATCCCTTCTCTCCATCTTGTCCACCTCTTTACACAATATATGAAGAAGAGATGAAAATATGACTATAATAACCTTCGGATTTGTCGAGGTAATGAAATACATCAGCCGTAAGATATTATCGAAGACGTATTCTGCGGGAATATGTT
>NHCFC00100__coassemble_1514_pt1 | contig 27766 bp, 24 predicted proteins | sample NHCFC00100__metabat2_high_PE_030 | metagenome-assembled genome bin NHCFC00100 | reverse complement strand
CAGCCAGCGACAGGGAGGTGCGGCTTCTGTGACTTAGAGGAATCTGTTGGAGCAGAAACGCACCTCCCTGTTGTTGGCTGCGTTCTAAATTTTTACGCTGCTTCAGGACATTGTTACAAAGAAATGTTCCTGAATTAAATGGCTGTTTCTTTAAAGATTTTTTACTTTACAGACCGTCTGTGTTGTGATAAAATATGTAAAAATTTTATCTGATATTATGTGAGTTTTATCAAAAGAGGTGCCGTGTTATGAAAAATCTTTTTGGAGAGGGCGGGATATTGTATCGTTTTCTGACGAAAATGACAGATCTGATCATTTTAAACCTGATTTTTCTTCTTACCTGTATTCCTGTGGTGACAATCGGTGCTTCCTGCACGGCATTATATTCTCTGACATTGAAAATGTGTAAAAATGAAGAAGCTTATATTGTGAGGAGTTATTTCAGATATTTTAAGGAGAACTTCAGGAAAGGGACACTGGCATGGGGGATCTGTGCCGCGGTTATCCTGCTTTTTTATGTGGATTTTTGTATCCTGTCCAGGGCTGATCCGCAGATTCGGACCGTGCTTACCACGGCAGTGCTCGCGGCGGCGCTTTTATGCGCGATGATAATGTCATATGTCTTTCCGCTGATGGCGAAATTTGAAAATACGTTATCCAATACGTTTAAAAATGCGCTGATCATCTCCATGACAAGAATCCTGTATACGATACCGGTGACCGTTGTAAATCTGGTTTTTGTGTTTGTTATATTTTACGGGGGCGTTCCGATGATATATGGAATTCCTGTGTATATTCTTGTCGGTTTCGCGTTTTCCGCGTATATAAATTCATTTTTCCTGGGGAAGGTATTTGAAAAATATGTCTGAACGGAAGATAATACGATTTTTCAAACGTCATATAGCGGGGATTATGGCAATCCTGGTCATCTGTATCATTGCGGGATATTTTGTGAATGTGATCTTTTTTGAAAATAAGAAAGATGTGATCTCTGTCCTTGTCCTGAAACCGCTCACTGATACAGAGGCCCTGGAAAAGGAGATCGGGACGGTCGTGGAGGTGGACGGCAAGGAGGAAATACATATCCAGTCTATTGACTTCGACTTGGGGGCAAACGAAGCAATCGCCACTACATGGCTGCGCTCCGGAACGATCGATGTTATAATCGGAAGAGAAGATCAGATCGCTTTTTATGAAGAGGCGGGATATCTGGAAGAAACGCAAAGAGCGGAAAGAGGGATCGCGGGCGTGGACATAGAGGATCCGGCGGTGGCGCTGACGGCAAACATGTCTCATGAAGAGAATGCCAGGGCAGTGCTGGAATTATTCAGCAAAAAGAGGTGATGCGGTATGGGAGTAACAATTCGAGATGTAGCGGAAAAGGCAGGTGTATCTGTTGCCAGTGTATCCCTGGTCTTAAATCACAAAGAATGCAGGATTTCCGGTGAGACGAAACGGAAGATCTTTGACGTGGCAAAAGAGCTGGGGTATGAGAATCGGAAAAAGCGGAAAGCTGCCGAAGGTGTGGCAGGAGGGAAGGTCCTGGGAGTTATTTATTCTGAGCTGAACAGCGGGCTCAACAGCGAATTGACGGTGGAATGTATACAGGGGATCGCGGACTATGCTTCGATATACGGGTACTATACATTTCATATGTGCTGTCAGAACCTGTCTTTCAAGTGCGCGGAGCAGATTGAAATCGCGGCAAAGTTAGGGGCGGCAGGGCTTATCCTGATCCCGCCCACAGATATGAATACCGGTGATAACAATGTGATTCTGGGAGAAAAACTCAGAGAAGCCGGTATCCCGTATGTGCTGCTGGATAAAGCGATCCACAATGTGTTTTGTGACTTTGTTACAGCGGATAATAAGCTGGGGGCGACCATGGCTGTGGATCATCTGCTTGCCAAAGGACACAAAAAGATCGGACTTCTTGCCGGTAAACAAGGAATATATAATACCAGAAAGAGAGTGGAAGGATATCGGGAGGGTCTGATGCTAAAGGGGAATGCGTTTGATGAGTCTTTCGTTTATTACAGTGATTACTCTGTGGATGGGGGGATCCGGGGAGCGAAGTACTTTGATGAAAAAGGAATATCTGCCCTTGTGGCATGCGACAGAACGTTAGCCCTGGGAGTATACGAGTTTGCAAAAGAGCATGGGAAAGTGATCGGGCAGGATATTTCTGTGGCAGGGTTTTCCGGTGAAAAAGCTGCGAATGTCCTGAATCCGAGGCTTACCTGTATCTGCCAGCCGGGAAAACAGATGGGCAGAAAAGCGGCGGAAGTGTTGATCGGAAAGCTGGCTTGTGAAGAGGAAAGTATAAAGACGAATTATTTTACCCCGTATTTATCAGAGGGAGACTCAGTGAAAGATATTACCGAATAAATAAAGGAAAAAGCACATGAAAACTGTTGGAATAGCAGAAAAACATGTGCTTTTTTTGTGCAATTTGCGCAAAAGACATATTTTACCTGTTTTTATCATTCCGAAAATTGGTTCCATTCCAAAAATATCTGAATAATTAACAGAATAAAGAGGATTAATAAAGAAAAAGACAGAAAAATATATGTTAATAAAAATAATAAGAGAAAAACGTGCGTTGACAAATGGTAAAAATCACAATATAATTAGGTTAACAAAACAAGGAACAGGTAAAATGAGATGAAATTTTACCAATTTTTACAAAAGGAGGAAATGCAATTATGAAAAAACGACTGGTCGCGACGATCCTTGTCGCCGCAATGGCGATGACAACGCTGGCAGGATGTAAGATCTCCACATCGAAAGAAGGCTCCGGAGAAAGCACGGAAGAAACTGAAGATGAGGGAATCACGGTCTTGTCAGACGAGGAACTGGAGGGACGCGAGGAGATCACCATGTGGTTCTGGGGCGCGGAGCCCTATGCCCAGAAAGCGATGAAGGAAATATTGGTGGATAAGTACAACGCTTCCCAGGATAAGTATCAGCTTGTCGTAGAGTTCCGGCCATCAGTAGACTCTGATATGACAACGGCACTGGCTGCAAACCAGGGACCGGATATCGTATACGGATCCGGCCCGGCATTCGTCATGCCTCTTGTAGAAGCAGACAAGCTTGAGAATCTGGACGACTATTCGAAACAGTACGGATGGGAAGATAAGATCCTGAAGCCATATTATGAGTCAGGTACGGTAAACGGCAGCCTGTACAGTCTTGTAAACGGTGTGAGCACTATGGGCGTATTCTATAATACAAAGGTACTGGAAGACAACGGATGGGCAGTCCCGACCACGATAGAAGAGATGGAAGCTATCATGGATGAAGCTCTGGAAAAAGGGATGTACGCTTCTGTAACAGGCAACAAAGGATGGCAGCCGGTCAATGAGAACTACGGATCCCTTTTCCTGACACATATTGCAGGACCAGAGACAATGTACAAAGTCCTGACAGGCGAGGAGAGCTGGGTCAATGACGATGTAAAAGCCGCGATCGAGAAATCAAAAGAGTGGTGGGATAAAGGTTATCTGGCAGGCGAAGATTATGTGAATCTGAACTTCAGCGAGTCCTTACAGCTTCTGTCGGAAGAGAAAGCTCCGTTCTTTATCGGACCATCTATCGCGTTCCAGTGGGCGGCTTCCTACTTTACGGATGATAAGGAAGAAAATATCGCGTTCATTCCGTTCCCGGCTACAGAGCAGGTGCCGGATACGACTTATACACTTGGAGCGGCATGCACGCTTTCTATCAACGCGAATGCGGAGCAGTCTCATAAAGACGAGGCGGCTAAGGTCATCGACATGATGATGAACGCAGAGTTCATGCAGGAGATGACAACAGCGTGGCCCGGATATTGGGGAACGCCGTTAAAGGATCTTTCTGCAGTTGATACAAGCGGAATGGGATATCTGTCCTCCCAGTTTGTAACGGTTGTTCAGAGTGTTTCCGATGCTGTAAACCAGGGGAACTTCGGTTACTATGACAATGTATTTTTCCCGGCAGATACACAGACCAGGATCGTAAATATCGACGAAGTATGGTTTGATACAACGTCTGTGGACGACTACGTACAGTCACTGGAAGACGCGTTTGAAGCAGAGTTCGAAAAGGGACTGGTACCGCCGATTCCAGAGCCTGCGATGAAATAAAATAGTCATATGAAAGGGCTGCTGGAGAGAGATCTCAAAAGCGGCCCTCTTTGTTCAACAGAAGGATTCCCATGCGGTATGTTTTATGTACAGACTATACCTCATGAAAAAGATGGGAGAAAAAATGAGAACGAGAAAATTTAATTGGAATTATGTCCTGATCGCTCCGGCGCTTATCATCAGTGTCTGCATCATTTTAGTACCGGGTGTCATGACAGTAATCTATTCGTTTACGGACTGGAATGGTTTGTCTCCGGAGATCAACTTTATCGGTTTTCAGAATTTTATCGAACTGTTCCATGACAAGATCTTTTACAAAGCGATCACGAACAACTTTATCTGGACGGTGCTCTTTTTGACGATACCTGTCTGTATCGGTATGCTTGCCGCGATGCTTTTACTTTCCAGAAGAAAGACGAGAAGCATATATCAGGTGGCGTTTCTGATACCTTACGTGCTGGCTCCGTCGGTAAACGCCATGCTCTGGCTGAATGTGATATTCAGTCCGGTATCGGGTGTGATCTCTGTGCTCCGCAATATGGGTCTGGATATCAGTTCCCCGCTGGCGAATGTGAAAACGGCGATTTACGGATGTGCGGCAGTAGATATCTGGCATTATTGGAGCTACCTGACGGTGATCTATCTGGCAGCGCTCCGGCAGACTCCCACAGACCAGGTGGAAGCCGCGAGGGTAGAAGGATGTAACGGATGGCAGCTTTTCCGGTACATCTACCTTCCGAATATCATGTCAACGGTGAGTCTGATGTTCGTCATGATCACGATCGGTTCCTTCCTTGCCTTCGACTATATTAAGCTGATGACAGGAGGCGGGCCCGCGCATGCGACAGAGGTGCTCGGAACTTATGCGTATACATTCGCGTTCAGCTCAATGAAAGTCGGAAAAGCGGCAGCATGCGGTCTGTTCATCAGTTTCTTCGGACTGATCGCGTCTTTCATCTATGCGCGGATCAGTAAAAAAGAAGAAAGCAGATAGGAGGGAAGAGAGATGGCAGCAGCTTCAAAAAAGAAAAAGATCAGTGTAAACCTGGTCATACATATTGTTCTTCTAATTCTTGCTGTGATATGCCTTGCACCTATCGCGCTGGTATTTATCAACAGCTTTAAAGAAAACGCGGAAATCGTGGCAAATCCCCTCTCCCTGCCTGTGGTGCTTCACCTGGAGAACTATATATCGGCGTGGCAGACCGGTAATTTCTCTGTTGGTTTTATCAACAGCATCAAGCTGACCGGATGTACGGTCATTATTATCCTGATCACATCAAGCCTGGCGGGGTATGTGCTGTCCGGCAAGAGGATCAAAGGGAGCGGAGCGATCCTCATGTATTTTATGATGGCGATGACAGTCCCGATCCAGCTGTTTTTGTTCCCGCTCTACTATGTGTATGCGAATTTAAACCTGATCGGAAATATTCCGGCGGTAAGTGTGATCCTGGCAGCTCTGTATATGCCGCTGTCCGTATTCCTTATGCGTACCTATTTTCTGAATGTGCCGAGAGAATTAGAGGAATCAGCCCGCATTGACGGCGCGGGGACAAGGCAGGTTATCTGGCATATCATGCGTCCGGTCGTATCGCCCGGACTGATTACCGTGGCGATCCTGGTGGGGCTGCAGTCCTGGAATGAGTATCTGATCTCTTCGACATTCCTGCAGGGAGCGAAGAACTTTACCGCGACGCTTGGTTTCCTCGCGATGAACGGGTCTTACGGTTCTGACATGGGGATCATGATGGCGGCGGCATTTACATTGATCGGCCCGATCATCGTATTTTTCCTGTGCACGCAGAAATATTTTGTGGACGGTATGGTAAGTGGAGCAGTAAAGGGCTAGAAGTAAGGAGGATGACATGAGCATAAGACAGTATCAGAACACAATCTACGCGGGAGTCCTCGGAAAGATCATCGGCGTGTATCTGGGAAGACCGGTGGAGGGCTGGACATTTGAAGATATCCGGGATACATTCGGGGAGATATTCTACTATAAAAATCATAAGACAGGGGCGCCCCTGATCGTTCCGGACGATGATATCTCCGGTACGTTCGCTTTTTTCCGCGCCTTGGAGGATGCGGGGTATGATCCGGAGATTTCCTCAGAGGAGATTGGAAATACATGGCTTAACTATATCGTGGAAAATGAGACGATCCTCTGGTGGGGAGGTCTGTGCAGGAGCACGGAACACACTGCTTACATAAGGTTAAAGAACGGTATCAAGGCGCCTGGGAGCGGGAGTGAGAAGCTGAACGGAAAGAGCATGTCAGAGCAGATCGGCTCGGAGATCTTCATCGATACGTGGGCTCTTGTGAATCCGAATAACCCCAAAAGAGCAGCAAAGATGGCGAGAAAGGCGGCCAGTGTGAGCCATGACGGGCTTGCCATTGACGCGGCTGTCTACCTGGCTGTTATGGAGTCTTTGGCATTTGAGGAAAAAGACATTGACCGCCTGCTCGATATGGCTCTGGAATATATTGATAACAGCTTCTTTAAAGAACTGGTGGCAGAACTGCGCAGAAGATGCCGCAAGGCAAAAGACTGGTACGAAGTGCGTGAGTGGATTGCAAAAGAGCACGGATATGATAAATATCCCGGTAACTGCCCTATGGTGACAAACCACCTGACCCTTCTTATGGCATTTATCATGGGAGGGGATGATTTCGCCAGATCGTGTATGATCGCGTGCTCCGCAGGATGGGATACAGACTGCAACTCCGGAAATGTAGGCTGCTTAAATGGAATCCGACTGGGGCTTTCCGGATTTGGAAAAGGAGCTGACATTCGAAAACCGGTGGCGGACAGGCTGTATGTGGTGACCAGCGACAGCGGGGAGACGATCTCAGACGCGGTACTTGAGACAAGGAAGATCGTCCGTGCCGCGGCGGCGCTGGAGGGCGAAATGATCAAGATCCCTAAGGAGAGATATGCTTTTGAGTATCCGGGAAGTGTACAGGGGATCATGCCGTTTGACTGTAATGTAGAGGAACAGGTGCTTTCCGGTATCGAGAACACTTATGAAAAGACAGGAGAGTACGGATGCCGTATTTCCTATACAGGACTTGGAAAGGGTGTGCATGCCTCCTGTTGTGTGGATACATTTATTGACTTAAAGCCAAAAGGGAAGGAGGGCACCAGTTATTTTGACGTGCTCTGCTCCCCTATACTCTACAGCGGACAGGAAGTAAGGGCGGCTGTGAGGGCATCAGACAGGCAGAATCCGCAGTTTCAATTCTTTATCCAATATTTTGATGAAGAGGATAAGCTGGCTGTTCGATACGGGGAGAAAGTGACGCTGACAGAAGGCGATAACGAGATCCTGTGGGAAGTGCCGGACACAAAGGGACATGCCATATACCGCCTGGGGCTCTGCCTTACGAGCGATGAACGTTTAGACGGCAGTATCATTTTAAAAACGCTGGACTGGAGTAATGCGCCGATCCGCTATGAGATGGGGAGATCCATGGAGATGACACCGTCTCTGACACCATGGACGACTACCACGGCATGGCTTAAGACGTTTGTCTCTTCGGCAGACCATTTTAATCCGGACTATACGGTAACTTTCTCCATATGTCACGAGAAGGAAAATGGAGTGGTGACTACTGGGACGAGCGACTGGGATGACTACGCAGTATCCTCTGTCATCACCTTTTCCCGGCAGGATCTGGCAGGACTTGTGGCGAGAGCGAAAGGGCACCGGCAGTATTACGGCGCCGTATTTACGGAAGGGGTCGCAAGGATCTACTGCCAGAAAGATGAAAAGCGGCGCACTCTGGCAGAGGTACCTTATGATTATAAGACCGACAGCACATATAAGCTGACATTTAAAGTGAAAGGAGACTGCCTCGAGCTTTATGTGGATGATGTGCTGACCGTCAGCGCCAGGGACGATACATACCGATACGGTCAGGCGGGATATGTGGTAGACTGCGGGGCGATCCTGGGCGACGGATTTGTTGTGACAAGGAGCTGAAGACGGATCAGGAAGATACAGATCTGACAGGAGAGAAATCAGAATGAGCATAAAACAGTATGAAAATCAAATCTATGCGGGAGTCCTCGGAAAGATCCTCGGTGTCTACTTAGGAAGACCGGTGGAGGGCTGGAGCTATCAGAAGATACGGGATACCTTCGGGGAGGTCCGCTACTATGTGCATGATAAGGTGGGAGTACCGCTTATCGTAGCGGATGATGATATCTCAGGCACGTTCGCGTTCTTCCGCGCCATTGCGGACAATGGATTTAAAGAGGACACGAGCGCGGAAGAGTTCGGAAAGACATGGCTTAACTATATCATAGAGAATAAAACGATCCTCTGGTGGGGCGGCTTGGGGCGCTCTACGGAACACACGGCATTCTTGAATCTGAAAAAGGGGATCGAGGCGCCGATGAGCGGTTCCATGGCGGTGAACGGGAAAACCCTTGCGGAGCAGATCGGCGCCCAGATATTCATTGACGCGATCGCCATGGCATGCCCGGGAGACCCGGAAAGAGCAGTGAAATTAGTCCGTGCCGCCGCAAGTGTCAGCCACGACGGTCTGGCGGTGGATGCTGCCTGCCATCTGGCGGCGCTGGAAGCGCTTGCCTTCGAAGAAAGAGACATTCAGATTTTACTTGATCAGGCATCTGCTTTTGTGGAAAACGAGGAATTACGGGCGATCATCGCAGATGTGAGGGATATCTGTTCGAAAGAAACGGATTGGAGAAAGGTGCGCGCCTATCTGGATCCTAAATACGGGTACGACGTGTATCCGGGATGCTGTCATATGGTGCCGAACCACGTGATGGTCATCGCCTCCATTATTTTGGGAGGAGATGACTTCCAGAAATCCATCACCATCGCGTCCTCAGCGGCATGGGATACAGACTGCAATGCAGGAAACGTGGGAGCGTTCAACGGGATCCGTCTGGGACTTGAGGGGATCGATGCAGGGGCGGACTTCAGAGGACCGGTGTCTGATCTGATGTATGTAGTGACTTCTGACGGAGGCTCTGTGGTGACCGATGCTGTGCTGGAGACGAAGAAGATTGTCAGGACAGCGGCGAAGATGCGTGGTGAAGTGTGCGCGGTTTCAGAAGAACGATATACATTTGAATATCCGGGGAGCACACAGGGATTTTTAAAATGTGACTACCACACACTGGACGCGGCAGATGTACGGATCCTGAATGAGAATGAAGTTTCAGGAGAAAACGGGCTGCGCGTGGAATGTGCCCACGTGGCAAAAGGTGTGGGCGCATATGTGGCAACCCAGACATTTATAGATTTTTCCAAACTGGCACAGAATTTCTCCACCGTGGCATCCCCTGTATTGTATTCCTCACAAGTCGTACATACGGAGATTGGCCTTGATGATAAGAGCAAAGACAGAAGAGATATCCGTGTGCGCCCGTACATCCTGTACTACGATATTGACAATGCGGTACAGGTGAAATATGGAGAGGAATGGCAGATCGGAAAAGACCGGCAGGGATTTGACTGGCAGGTGCCGGACACAGAAGGAATGTCCATATTTAAACTGGGGTATCAGATCTTAAGTGACCTTCGGTTCGACGGCGCGGTCATCCTGTACAAGATCACCTGGGACGGCGCTCCCGCGGATTTCGCCCAGCGGGGGATGCTTATGAATTCCATCTGGAATACGAATCCGTTATGGCTCGCGGGGTTCGCAAGCTCTGCGGCACAGTTCGCGGCAGACTTTAAGAGGACTTACTGTGTATCTAATGTAGAAGATGACGGAGTGGTCACCATCGGCAGCAGAGAGTGGAAGGATTACAGTGTGGAGTCAACTTTATACTTCAGCCTTCACAAAGAAGGCGGCATGGTATTAAGAAGTGTCGGGCACAGGCGGTTCTATGCCGCGGTTTTGAGCGGATGGAACAAGGCCCGGATCATTCTTGTAAGAGACCGTGAGAAAAAAGTGCTTGCCGAGGCGGATTACTCCTATGCGGAGGACGAAGGATACTGCCTGAAGTTTTCTGCCATTCGTGATACCCTGTGTCTGGATGTAAATGGCGAAAGGATCCTGGAAGTGAAGGATGATACCTATACGGAAGGCGGCGCGGGATTTCTTATTTCCTGCGGAACGATGACCTGCGACAGTCTGATCGTGGCAGGCGGAGAGGAGAACGCATGAGATATGCAGTAGTATCCGCGGTGGTGACAGATGAGATCCATTTCGCGGACGGCAGAGAAAAGATCGTTCCGGGAGGCGCCGGGATCTATGCGATGTGCGGCATACGCCTATGGGAGGATGATGTGCAGGTTGTGACCGGAGTAGGAGAGGACTACCGCGCGCTCCACGGAGCATGGTATGAGAAGAACCACATCTCCATGGATGGATTAAAGGTAAAAGATGAAAAATCAGTTTACACATTTGTACGGTATTTTGAGGATGGAGAGAGAGAAGAAACGCCACGGTACGGCCTGTCTCATTTCCGGAAGCTGGAGACTGCAGGAGAGGAAATGAAGCCCTTGTTTGACACGTTCGACGGCATCTACATTTTTAAGAATACGGACGAGGCGTTCTGGAGGGAAACGCTGAAAGCATGTAAAGACTATACCGGCAAGGTGATGTGGGAGATCGCGGCTGATGCCGCACTTTGGGAAAACAGAAAAAAAGTGGAGGAGATCGCGAAGCAGATGAATGGCTTCTCCATCAATATGACAGAGGCGAAAAAACTGTTTGGGACAGACTCTCGTGAGGAGATCATCGAACACCTGAAAAGCTGGGGAATCGAACTGGTCTTCCTGCGCCAGGGCGCGAAAGGGGCTGTGATGATCTCTCGGACAAAGACCATAGAAGTGGGTCCGGAACCGGGGGTGAAAGTAGAGGATCCCACAGGGGGAGGCAACAGTTCAACCGGAGGAGTGCTGTGTGGACTTGTGAACGGCTACAGTCCTGAAGTATGTGGGCGTATGGGCAGCATCTCCGCGGCAATGTGCATCTCCCAGTATGGAGTACCGGAAGAAATAACAGAAGAAATGCGGATCGAAGCGTTTCGAAAAGCCGGAATCGAGGTGTGAGTGATGTTAAGTGACAGAATCCGTGCAAAAAGCTCTGTCCAGAGGATGCACGAAATATATGAATATGATCAGAATGTCCCAAAGCGCGGGCTGGTGATTGGCGGCAGGCCTGCCATGACACAGATAGATCCTAAGAAGGCGGGAGATTTTGTGCTGGTAACGGTGAGAGACCCTCTGTGTGCCTACGACAAAGATCCGGCGCGCGTGATCGCGGATAAAATGGAAAACGCGGAGCTTATCGGACAGTCCGGGATGTTCACCAGCTACACAGGGACGTATAAAGGCGCCAGGATCAGTGTGGTGAGCGGGGGAAGCGGATCTCCGGAGATGGAACTGCTCCTATATGATTATATGGAGTATACGGATGCCCATACCTTTCTGCGGGTTGGAGGCTCAGGAGGCATCGGGGATGAAGTGAAGCCGGGGGATATCGTGATCGCCAGCGGTGTGGTGCGGGAAGAAGGGATGACAAAGGCGTATATCCCGGCAGCTTATCCGGCGGTAAGCAGCTATGAAGTCGTTAACGCTATGGTGCAGGCAGCGGAGAAGATGGAAGCCTCATATCATGTGGGGACGACTGTTTCGGTGGACAGTGATTTTATCGGGGGAGGACGCCCCGGAGTAGGCGGCTATCTGCAGCCCTGGAATATTGAATTCGCGGGGATCTATAACCGTGCCGGTGTCCTGAACGGAGACCGGGAATCCGCGGCGATCGTGACGTTGTCCGCACTTTTCGGGAGAAGGGGCGGGTCTGTCTGCTCAGTGGCGGACAATCTGTGCACCGGTGAGAAGTTCCATGCGGGAAGCGGGCACGGTTCAGCTATTGATATCGCGCTGGAAGGCTGCGCGATCTTAAATGAAATGGATAAACAAAAAGACCATGCGGGGAAACGCTACTGGTATCCCGGTATGGAGAAGGAGTAAATATATGGAGTTAAAGAGTAATCCGATGAGCAGGCAGGTGATGAGTCTGCCGGAGCTGATAGAGAAACAGTATGATGATCTGGAGCCCAAAGCGAGGACTGTTCTTTCCTTCCAGGAGATATTTAATATTCAGAGAATTATTCTGACAGGGTGCGGGGATTCTTATGCCGCGGCAATGGCGACAAAACATGTTTTTGAAATGCTGACGGGAATTCCGACAGAAGTGGTGACTTCGCTGGAACTTGGCAGATATTACTGTAAAAGGCATCTGGGCGTGGACTGTCGGAATCCCCTTGTGATCGCGGTGAGTAATTCCGGGACCGGGGCAAGAGTGGCAGAGGCAGCGGAAAGGGCGAGAAAGCACGGATGTTATGTGCTGGGGGTGACGGGAAATGTGGACTCTCCTCTGGGCAGAAATTCGGACAAGATATTAAAGCTTGATATTCCCTCATTTGAAGGCGCTCCGGGAACAAGAAGCTATATGGTAAGTGTCATGTCGCTCCTTCTTTTAGCAATCCGCTTTGGCGAAGTGCGCATGAACTATACGATGGACACGGCCATGGCATACAGAGAAGAGATGAGACGTCAGGGGAAAGAACTGGAAAGAATGCTTCCCGGGATGGCTGAAATCTGTTATAAAGTGGCGGAAGAGTGGAAGGATATGCCATGCTATGATTTTGTGGGCGGCGGATTCGACTATGCTGCCGCATGGTTCGGCCAGGCGAAGATATTAGAGGCGACAGGAAAATTTGCCATGCACATCAATACAGAAGAGTGGTTCCATCTGAATTTCTTCGCAAGAGATGCAAGGCATATGGGGACCGTCGTGGTCGCCAATACGACGAATCCGGCGCACAGCAGGTCAAAGGAACTGGTGAAATACGCGAATGTCCTGCACCGGCCGCTTGTAGTGATCACAGATGGGGACGCGTCAGATTTTGATGGGGAAGAGGCAACTTATATCAAAGTGCCGAGACCGGAAGCGCAGATCCTTATGCCGCTGACGCACTTCGCGCCGGTATGCCTTATTGCCGCTTATCTCGCTGAACTTATCGGAGAGAAGTACGGCAGGGGATGCGAGGGTGACTGGTCGTTCGCCCGGGGCGGAGCCGGAGTCACAAACAGCGAGATCATTGTTGATTAAGGGAATAAAGGAGCAGAATTATGCTGAAGAACTTCAAGATAGAGACCAAATATAATGACGTGTACGATATAACGGATCAGGTGCTGAAGACGGTAGAAGAGAGTGGAGTGCAGGAAGGAACCTGCATTGTATACAATACCCATTCCACGGCGGGACTGACGGTGTTCTCCCCGTGGGATCCGGACGGATTTGTGGATCTGGATGAAGAGATACGAAGACTTGTGCCGACCAGGGTGGACTTTAAGCATCAGCATGACACACCGCAGGATGCGGCGGGACACATCAAATGCGCCATGTTCGGTGTGTCATTAAGCTTTATCGTTACGGAAGGGAAGCTTTTGTTAGGCGGTTCCCAGCACATTTATTTTCTGGAATTTGACGGACCGAGAAAAAGAGAATTTTACGTTAAGATACAGAGTGACTAAAACGACATATGCGCGGCAGGGAAGGAGAGATCATGAAGAAAATAATATTGGACTGTGACCCGGGAATGGATGACTCCATGGCGATTGTCATGGCGGTAAAATCCCCGGAGCTGGATGTTCTCGGAATCACAGCGGTAAACGGAAACTATCCGGTTGATGTGACAGAAAAGAACGCAAGAAAGGTGTTGGAACTCTTAGGTGAGACCCGGATACCGGTTGCCAGGGGAATGGCAAATCCGATCATACGTAATTCGCCCGGCGATCCCTTTACACATGGGGAAGACGGTCAGGCAGAAGCTTACCTTCCGGATCCTAAGATGGCGCTAAGTGATCTGGATGCGGTGGATCTGATCATCAGCCTGGTGAAAGAGAATCCCGGGGAGGTGACGCTGATCGCGACAGGACCGATGAGCAATATCGCGATGGCAATGAGAAAGGCTCCGGAAATCAAGGGGATGATCCCGGAGATCATCGCTATTTCCGGTATGTTCGGGCTGAATGATTCTGCCTTTTTAAATGCTACCGGAGATACTCCGCAGAGCGAGTGGAATGTATATGTGGACCCGGAAGCGGCAAAGGTGGTTTATGAATCCGGTGTAAAGCTGACTGCGCTCGGATTGGATGTGGCGACATACTTTGATGTAGATTTTACAGAGGATGAGATCGCTCTGCTGGAAAAGAGCAGCAAAAAAGAGGCGGCATTCCTGGCGAATGCGATCCGCTTCGTAAAGGGGCGGGGATTCGGAGCCTACTGTACGGTTATCGACTGCATGGCGGTTGCTTATGCCATTGATCCGACTCTTGTGGAGACGATCGAGGCGCATGTGGGCGTGGAGACAAAAGACGGCCTGACACTGGGGATGACAGTGATTGACAGAAGGCATCACTTTGTCTGGGAACAGCTCCCGCTTATAAATGTAGGGAAAAAAGCAGACTGCGGCAGATTTTTAAAATTACTGCTTGACCTGGTACTGCATTAAAGGAGAAAATATATGTACAGATATCAGCATAAAATGATGGAAAAAGAATCAATCTATATCGCCGGACCGGAGTGTTTTTATACATATGGATATGATGCTTTGGGAGCTATGAAAGCGCGCGCGGAGGCGATCGGATGCTCCGTGACACTGCCAAACAGCGATCCTCTGGATATGGATAACCCGGATCTTAAGAAACGTGCTGACAGCATTTTCGCTAATCTGGAGAAGGTTATGCTGGATACTACCGCGATCATCGCGGATCTGGAGGCATACCGCGGAGCGGAACCGGACAGCGGCACGGTCTATGAGATCGGGATGGCATACGCAAAAGGGGCAAAGTGCTATGGTTATACAAGGGACAAGAGAAGCTTTGCCACGAAGAATATCAATGCCTTTCTAAACGGAAAGGAGCCCGCGGATGAATTAGGGAACAACCCTATGTATCTGCAGCTTCCGTTTGCCCCTTCCATCATCGGATCTACGAAGATCATTGAGGGAGACTTTGACGACTGCCTTCAGATGATGGTGCGTGACGTAGAGGAAGAATATAAGCATAAGGCGAAAAGGGGATATTATGTGGATTACTCCCGGTCCCGTACAGTGAAGGAAGAGACACCGCTTGTCTATCTTGCGGGTGTGGGACGCTATCGGGATGACGCCGGGGAAGTATTTGCCAGGATGAAAGAGATCTGTAAAAAATACGGCCTGAATGCCGTGACCCCATTAGATCAGGCTCCGGGCGTGGAGAAGATAGAGACAGAGAACCCGTATACATGGGCAGCCAATGTCTTTGACAATTATCAGCAGCATGTGAGGAACTGCGACGTTATCATCGCGGACTTAAACGACTACCGGGGATATGAGGTGAACAATGACGTGGGCTTTGAATGCGGCATGGGATTCCAGCTCGGGAAGAAGCTTTACGGATATATGAGAGACGCGTCACCCCTCGTAGAACGGATTCCCCATATGGGTGAAGAAGGAGAATTCCGCGACCATACCGGAAGCAATGTGGAAAACTTCGATTACCCGTGTAATCTGATGTTTTCCTGTTCTATGAAGATTTTTGAAGGCGGGTTTGAGAAGATCGTGGAACAAGTGGCAAAAGATTTACAAAAGGAGGAAGAGTGATGGGAACACCTCATAATAACGCGGCGCCCGGAGCAATAGCGGAAAAGGTGCTGCTTCCGGGAGATCCTCTGAGGGCAAGATTCATTGCTGAACATTTTCTGGAGAATGCGGTCTGCTATAATGAGGTCCGGGGGATGCTCGGGTTTACAGGTACTTATAGAGGAGAAAGGGTTTCAGTGCAGGGAACGGGCATGGGTATGCCGTCCATGCATATCTACGCGAATGAGCTGATGGAGGTGTATGGGGCCAGAAAGCTGATCCGTGTGGGTACATGCGGGAGCTTAAGAGAGGATGTGCACCTGAAGGACGTCGTCATTGCCATTGGTTCTACGACAGATTCCAATATGAATAAAGACCGGTTCGGAAGTATTTCTTTTGCTCCTACCGCAAGCTTCCCGCTGCTGAAGCGGGCATACGAGATCGCCGCGGAGAAAAAGATCCCTGCCATTGTCAGCAATATCTTTACAAGCGACAAGTTCTATGACGATAACGCAGAAGAGAAGAACAGCCTTCTGGCGTCCTACGGGATCGCAGCGGTGGATATGGAGACCTGCGAACTGTATACACTGGCAGCGAAACATCATGTGGAGGCGCTGACTATGCTGACTGTCAGTGATCATCTGGTTACCGGAGAGAAGTGTACGGCTCAGGAGCGGCAGACTTCCTTTAATGATATGATAAGAATCGCGCTGGAGATATAAAGCACAGTCAGGACAAAGTGCTATGCGAGAGAAGAAAGGGGAAAGCACGGTGAAAGTATTGAATTTTGGTTCTCTGAATTACGATTACGTTTACCAGGTGGACCATATGGCGCGCGCAGGAGAGACGATCTGTTCCGCCGGAATGGAACGTTATTTTGGCGGCAAGGGCCTGAATCAGTCGATTGCTCTGGCGAGGGCTGGGGTTCCGGTATATCATGCCGGAATGATTGGTGAGGATGGGGACGCTTTTCTGGAATTATGCCGGGAGAATAAAGTGGATACATCATATATCCGGACCGTACAGGGGAAAAGCGGGCATACGATCATCCAGGTAGATAAGAGCGCACAGAATTGCATCCTGCTCTATGGAGGAACGAATCGCCGGATAACAGAAGAATATATCGACACGGTACTGAAGGATTTTGAAAAAGGGGATATACTTCTGCTGCAAAATGAGATCAATCTTCTGGATGCCATCATAGACCGTGCATATGAAAAGGGGATGACAATCATCTTAAATCCGTCTCCGTTTGATGCGGCTCTGGATATATGTGATCTGAAAAAGGTGTCTGTTTTTCTGATAAATGAAGTGGAAGGAGAGCAGATGACCGGGGAAAGAGAGCCGGAGGGGATCCTGTCCTTTATGCGCAGGGAATATCCGGAAGCGCAGGTTGTCCTGACATTAGGGAGCGCCGGCTCGGTCTGGCAGTATAAGGAGGAGCGCTGTGAACAGGGGATCATCAAAGTAGACGCGGTGGATACGACTGCTGCCGGAGATACGTTCACCGGATATTTTGTAGCGGGAATGCTGGAGGGAAAGTCTGTCCCCGATATCCTTCTTCAGTGCGCGAAGGCATCCGCGATCACAGTGTCAAGAAAAGGGGCTGCGCCGTCTATCCCTTATAAAGAAGAACTGCAAAGGGAATTGTATTGACATTGGTTTTCCCCGGTGGTACGATGTCTTCAGAGAAGAAAATACAGCATGCTTATATAGGTTCATAATCGGTTGAACGTCTCTACCAGCCGCCGCAAACGGCTGACTATGAGTATGCGGGATGGGAAGTGCGCCATTCCGCTTAAGAAGAGAGGAGAGAGATCGATGAATGAACCTGTTTTTATTTTAAAAGGAAATATTATCTACAGTAAGAGCCTGGCAGAACTGAATATCTGCGAGCATGGGTATCTTGTGTGCAGGGACGGTCTTGTGGAGGGCGTGTACCAGACCCTTCCCTTTAAGCTTGGAGGGAATCCGATCCATGACTACGGTGATCGTCTGATCATCCCCGGACTTGTGGATCTGCATCTGCATGCGCCGCAGTATCCTTTTCGGGGACTGGGGATGGATATGGAACTGCTGGAATGGCTGGAGACGAATACATTTCCCGAAGAATCTAAATATAAGGATCTGGAGTACGCGAAGAAAGCCTACACGATCTTCGCGGACGATATGAGAAGAAGCGCCACCACCCGGGCGTGCATCTTCGGCACCATCCACAGACCGGCGACCCTGCTTTTGATGGATCTCATGGAAAAGACAGGGCTTGCCACCTATGTGGGAAAGGTGAACATGGACCGCAATTCACCGGAGTATCTGTGTGAGGAGACGCAGGAATCGGCGGTGGAGACATTGGAATGGATTAAGGACGTGCTCCATAAACAGTATGAAAATACACGCCCCATCCTGACGCCGCGCTTCACACCGAGCTGTACGGATGAACTGATGGAGGAGCTGAAGAAACTGCAGATGCGTTATGGCCTTCCGCTCCACTCGCATTTATCTGAAAACAGGAGTGAAGTAGAGTGGGTCAGAGAGCTGTGTCCGTGGTCTGAGTTCTACGGGGATGCCTATGACCGGTTCGGACTGTTCGGAGCGGACTGCCCGACGATCATGGCGCACTGCGTATACAGTGACGACAAGGAGATTGCCCGGATGAAGGAGAACGGGGTGTTCGTCGCCCACTGTCCGGAATCAAACATGAACGTATCGTCAGGGATCGCCCCGGTGAGGAGGTTTCTACAGGAAGGGCTGAACGTGGGGATCGGAAGTGATGTGGCAGCGGGAAGTACGGAGAATCTCTTCCGGGCAATGACCCATGCGATTCAGGCTTCGAAGTTAAGATGGAGGCTTGTGGATGACGAACAGACTCCTCTGACACTTGAAGAAGTATTCTATCTTGCGACAAAGGGCGGAGGCGCATTCTTCGGACGTGTCGGAAGCTTCGAAAAGGGATGTGAGTTTGATGCGGTTGTGCTGGATGACAGCAGGCTGAAGCATCCGCAGCCATTGGATATCAGGAGCCGGCTTGAGCGGATGCTCTATCTGGCGGATGACCGGGAGATAAAAGCAAAATATGTAAAGGGAAAAGAGATCGATCTTTCATAATCAGACATCGGAGGTGAGTGTATGAAAGAAAAAGAGCATATTGTCGGAAAGAGTGTAAAACGGGTGGACGCCTTCGAGAAGGTGACCGGGCGCGCGAAGTATGTGGATGATCTGTGCGACCGCAATGTATATGTGGCGAAGGTGCTTCATTCGGATATCGCCCACGGATATGTGAGATCTGTGGACACATCGGAGGCGGAGAAGATCCCCGGAGTGGTGAAGGTCGTCACCTGCTTCGACGTGCCGAAGAACTACTTCCCCACGGCTGGGCATCCGTGGTCAACGGAAGCGGCCCATCAGGATGTGTGCGACCGTCTCCTGCTGACTGATCACGTCAGATTTTACGGGGACGATGTGGCGGCGGTCGTGGCGGAAAATGAAGTGGCGGCAGCCAGGGCAGTGCGGGCCATCAAGGTGGAGTATGAAGAGCTTCCCTTTGTACTGGATGTACACAAGGCGATGGAAGACGGTTCCCCGCAGCTTCATGAGGATTATCCGCACAATATCCTGGCGCACACTTCCATCCGAAACGGCGATTATGAGGCGGCGATCAAAGAGCCCGGACTGACAAAGGTAGAGGGCTGGTATCAGACGCCTACCGTGCAGCACTGTCATATTGAGAACTTCATCTGTTGCGCTTATATGGAACAGGGCAGGATGGTGGTCGTGTCATCCACGCAGATCCCCCATATCTGCCGGCGTGTCGTCGGGCAGGCGCTGGGAATCCCCTGGGGACAGGTGCGCATCGTCAAGCCATACATCGGCGGCGGATTCGGCAATAAGCAGGACGTCCTGTACGAGCCGCTGTGCGCGTATCTGAGCACAGTAGTTGGAGGGAGACCGGTGAAGCTGGACGTCTCCAGAGAAGAGACGTTTGCCTCTACGAGAGTGCGACATGCCATCCATTTCCACATTGTATCTTATGTGCGTCCGGACGGGACATACGCGGCGCGCAAGTTCGAGAGCTTTTCAGATCAGGGAGCATACGCGTCCCACGGGCACAGCATCGCCGCCAAGGGAATGGGATGCTTCCCGCAGCTTTACCCGTGTCCGAATATCGAGGCGGATACATATACCATATTTACGAACAAGTCTGTGGCGGGAGCCATGAGAGGCTACGGGATCCCGCAGGCAATGTTCGCTATGGAGAGCCACACGGAAGACGTGGCGCGCGCGATAGGGATCCCTCCCTACGAGTTCCGTATGAAGAATGTGATGCCCAAAGGCTTTAAGGATAACTTTTCTAAAAATGTCAATTACTATGACAGCTTCAGAGAGTGTATGGAAAAAGGGCGTAAAGAGTTTGATTACGATGCCCGACTGGAGAAATACGCTCATCAGGACGGAGAGATCCGGCGGGGCGTAGGGATGTCCGTCTTCTGGTACAATACCGGAGTGTGGCCCATCTCCCTTGAGACTTCGGCATGCCGCATGGTGCTCAATCAGGACGGCAGCATCCAGGTGCAGGTCGGAGAGACAGAGATCGGGCAGGGCGCGGACACGGCGTTCGCCCAGATGGCTGCGGAGACGGTGGGGATTCCCTTCGAGATGGTGCATGTAGTATCTACCCAGGATACGGATATCACACCCTTCGGAACGGGAGCATATGCTTCAAGACAGACCTATATGGCAGGATTCTCCATCCGCCAGACGGGAGAGCTCCTGAAAGAGAAGATTTTAGAGACCGCCCAGGATCTGACAAGGCAGATGAAGGAGAACATAGATATTGTAAACGGAGATATTGTCAGGATCTCTGACGGAGAAGTGCTGATGAGCCTGGGCGAGCTGGCGACAGAAAAACTATACAGTCTGACGGACAACGGGCATCTGACAGCGGAGAGCAGCTATCAGATCAAAAACAACGCGTACTCCTTCGGATGCACGTTTGTGGAGGTTGAGGTAGATATCCCCGGCTGCCGTGCCCAGGTGACAGATATGTTAAATGTCCATGACTGTGGAAAGCTCATCAACCCCGCCCTGGCAGAGGCACAGGTACACGGAGGTATGAGCATGGGTATCGGCTATGCGCTCTCAGAGAAGCTGCTCTTTGATGAGAAGACCGGAAGACCGCTTAATAATAACCTCCTGGATTATAAGCTGTCTACATTTATGGACCATCCGGATCTGAAAGCGGCTTTTATTGAAAATTATGAGCCGACCAGTGCTTACGGGACAAAGGCACTGGGAGAGCCGCCGGCATGTTCGCCCGCTCCGGCGATACGAAACGCCATCTTACAGGCAACGGGCGTAGCGTTAAATGAGATACCGATGCGGCCGCATCTCTTATTTGACGAATTCAAAAAAGCAGGTCTGATCTGATGGCAATCTGTCGGAGCTGCTGTGAAATTCGAAAAAGAGGCGGAAAGAAGAGAGGTGGAAAGATATGTATGATATGAAAGCACTGTATGAGGCGCAGAGTGTGCCTCATGCGATCGAACTGTTAAAGGAGCATCCGCAGGCACAGATCATCGCGGGCGGAAGTGATGTCCTGGTGCAGATGAGAGAGGGGAAACGTGCCGGCGCGGAGCTGGTGAGCATCTTCGGGCTGGATGAACTGCGGGGCGTAAAGCTGGAGGAGGACGGAAGCTTAAGGATCGGTTCATTGACCAGTTTCTCTCACATTACGAAAGACCCGCTTATCCAGAGGTATATCAATGTCTTAGGCGAGGCGGTGGATATGGTTGGCGGACCGCAGATCCGCAACATCGGGACCATCGGAGGGAACACATGTAACGGCGTCACCTCCGCGGATTCAGCCTCCACACTCTTTGCATGGGATGCGGTGATCGAGCTGACCGGACCTGACGGAGTGAGACAGATCCCGATCAAGGACTTCTATATCAAGGCGGGAAAGGTCGATCTGCGCCCGGCGGAGATCCAGACAGGTATCCTCATACGGAAAGAATCCTACGAGGGATACGCGGGACATTATATCAAGTACGCGATGAGAAACGCCATGGATATCGCGACCCTGGGCTGCTCTGTCAATGTGAAGCTTTCCGAAGACAGGAAAACATTTGACGATGTGCGCATTGCCTACGGCGTGGCAGGTCCGGTCCCCATGCGCGCCGTTCATGCGGAGGAAGCGGGAAAAGGACTTCCTGTATGCCCTGAAAGTATAGAGAAGATTGGTGATACAGTCCTGGAAGACGTGACGCCGCGCGACAGCTGGAGGGCGAGTAAAGCGTTCCGGGAACATATCTCAAAAGTGCTGTGCAAGCGGGCACTGAGAGAGGCAGTTGTAAGAGCGGGCGGTTCTGTCAGTGACGCCGTCAGGGAAAGTGGCTATGGAGACGTACGGGAAACACTGACGGCAGAGCAGGGAAAGGAGGCGTCATCATGAGTGAGGAGAAAGGCTTTCAAAAGCAGTATAAATTAGTCCGCTGCCGGATCAACGGTGTAGAGCGTGAGACGATGGTGGATGTGCGGGCTTCCCTGACCGATATGCTGCGCAACGATTATTCCCTGACAAGTGTGAAAAAGGGCTGTGAAGTCGGGGAGTGCGGCGCCTGCAATGTGATCATTGACGGTGAGTGCTTCAACTCCTGTATCTATCTGGCTGTGTGGGCGGACGGAAAAGACATCCGGACCCTGGAGGGACTGATGGGACCGGATGGCGAGCTGTCGGATATCCAGCAGGCATTTATCGATGAGGCAGCAGTCCAGTGCGGGTTCTGCACGCCGGGCGTGATCATGAGCGCGGTGGAGATCCTGGAAAACGTGGAGAAGACTGGGAAAGCGTACTCAAGGGAAGAACTAAGGAAGCTTCTGTCCGGGCATCTGTGCAGGTGTACGGGGTATGAGAATATACTAAACGCGGTGGAAAAGACCATGAAGAAGAGACTGGCGAAATGACTGGCTCTGTGCTAAACTGAAACAAAGCATCAGAGAATGTCTGCACAGGGGGATTATCATGGAGAAGTCAGTAAAATTCGGTTCATATATCATCATTCCGTTAAAGTATGAAAAGGAAGAGTTCCGGGAAGAAATCCTGAAAGAAAGATTCGAGGCGTATCCGGTCTCGACAATGGATGTAAATGAGAATGTCAAAGAGATGTTCAATGGCAGCCATAACGCCAGCGGCTCCTGTTACAAAGTGAAAAGAGAAGACTTGTGCGCAGCGTTTGACGGCGTGAATTCTTTTAAAGTGGAGAAAGCCGGAGATACATATTCCTTTAAGATTGAAGATTCCTATCTCTATATCTATTTTACACAGGTGGCTTTTCTCTGTCTTCAGATCAGATATGAGGATATGAGAGCAGTACATGCCATATGCAATCCGGGGTCTGCGATGAATACGGCGAGATTTTCTATGGCGGATCAGGCGGGAAATGAAAAAGTGTTTTCCATGGAAACCTGGCTCGGAGACTTTCTGGAGCCTTTGTGCCTGAAGAAATTCTTTGATGGGAATTCTTCTTATCTTCTGGACGCATATACCTATCTTCTGGCATTGTTCCCGGAGCGGTTCCGGACGCTTGAGGAGATGAAAAGGCTGACCTTTAACCTGCATCAGATGATGCCCCTGGATACATTAGTAGAGGATGATTCAGAGGCGGATATCCGCTATGTGTACGCAGTGAAGGTCCAGAGTCTGAATTCCTACCGCTGGGGATGCTGCGTGGCTTCTCAGACGATCTCTTATGTAGTGGCGGATGAGGAGATGGACATTGCCGCAGAAATGGATGTACAGGCGTGTGACGGGCTTCCTGTCGTAACGCTTGCCCTTTATCAGAAATACACCTGTCTTCGTTTTACACAGCTGATCTCGGCTTTGGAGGGGCGAAAGATGAGCAGGGTGAAAGAACTGAAAAAGATGATGCTGCGTTTCCAGGCATTCGGCACAGTCCTGCCCGCGGGATTATCACGCTGGCACAATGTGAAGCAGATATACGGATACATCCTGGAAGTAAATGACATCTCGACGGCGGTGTCTGACGTGAGCGCGAAGGTCAGTATCCTTGCGGAAAGACAGGAGGAGCTTGAACGGTCCAGGAATGAGATGTTTATCAATCTGATCACTCTTTTCGGAGTGATCTCCATTCTCGCCTCTGTTCTTGATATCATACAGATATTGTCGGGAGGCGGGACCGCCGTGTGGGCGACCATGATCTTTACCAATATCGCACTGGTACTTTGTATTGCAGGGGTACTGTGGGTGAACAGAAGGTAGAACAGGGCAGAGAAACGGGAAGGAGCAGGTGCGACTCATGCGAGTCACACCTGCCCCTGACATTTATCCCCTAAAAAGAGAAAAAGATGGCTGATAACAGCTCCGTAAAATCCAGACAAGGGGCTTTTGCGCCCTGAAACAGGGAGACAGAAAAAGGAAGAGACAGTTCTGCAGAGAATCCAGGCTTGAAAAAGTCTGAATTCTCTGGGATTGTCTCTTTCCTGCTTGCCAGAGGGAAAAATCGGTATTAACCGATAGCCCCTTGTTTGCTATTGTCTGAGCTTTTGCAACAGCGCCTCCTGCAGCACTTGTGAGAAGTTGATATTTCGTTCCAGCGCCGCGGCATTAAGCCATGCGGGAATGGAGAGTGTCTTCTCTACCGGCTTTTAGAAATGGATTTTCGCGTACTCTTTTACATCGACTGTTACCATATTTACGAATGATTCTGTATTATTTTAGGAGTTTGATTTAATCATAGCATACAATGTGATTTTATGTGTTTTTACAGATGGATCCTTGTTCCGGTCTTGCCGAGGATTCCGTCTTTCGCTTTTTCGAGCAGTGTGATCAGCGCCTGTCTGCCCAGCTTGGATTCCGCGAAGTCAACCGCTGCCTGTACCTTCGGCAGCATGGAGCCCGGAGCGAAATGACCTTCTTCGATATACTGTTTCGCCTCATCGACTGTGATGTCGCCCAGCCATTTTTCGTCCGGTTTTCCGTAGTTGATGGCTGCTTTTTCCACCGCAGTAAGGATGATGAGGAAGTCAGCGTCCAGTTCCTTTGCCATCAGGCAGCTTGCGAAGTCCTTGTCAATGACTGCGCTGGCTCCCTTTAAGTGGTTGCCCTGGCGTGTGACCGGGATACCGCCGCCGCCGCATGCGATGACAAGATCGCCGGAGTCTACCATAGTACGGATTGTTCCGATCTCCACGATCTCCTGGGGCTTCGGGGAAGCGACGACACGGCGGTAGCCGCGTCCGGAATCTTCTTTCATGATATAGTCATATTTTTCCGCCATCATGTCTGCCTGCTCTTTTGTCATAAAGCGCCCGATCGGTTTGGACGGATTCTCAAATGCCGGATCTTCCGGATCTACGCGGACCTGTGTGATCATGGTCGCGACCGGGATGTCCGTGATCCCTCGGTTTAACAGTTCTTCCCTGAGCGCGTTCTGGAGGTCGTAGCCAATGTACGCCTGGCTCATCGCCACACAGACGGAGAGCGGAGTATTGGGCTGAAGCGGATCCTCGTGGGTAAGCGCGATCATGGCATTGTTTACCATGCCGACCTGTGGACCGTTTCCGTGAGCCACGACGACCTCGCAGCCTTCTTCGATCAGATCTACGATCGCTTTGGAAGTGATCTTCACGGCTTTCATCTGCTCCGGCAGGGTATTGCCCAGAGCATTTCCTCCAAGAGCAATGACAATACGTTTTTTCCTATCCATAATGTGCCTCCCGCAGCTTATTCTTTCACAGCGGCGATGGTCTCTACTTCACAGAGAACTCCCTTCGGAAGTGCTTTTACCGCGACGCAGGAACGTGCCGGCTTGCCTGTGAAGTATTTTGCATAGATCTCGTTAAATGCCGCGAAATCACCCATATCCGCGAGGAAGCAGGTTGTCTTCACAACGTCTGTAAAGTCAGCCCCCTGGCTCTCAAGAAGTGCTTTGACGTTCTGCATTACCTGCTCTGTCTGCTCTTCAATCGTGGTTCCGACTACTTCGCCGGTTTCCGGAGAGAGCGGGATCTGTCCGGAGAAAAACGCGATGCCACCCAGGATAATCCCCTGTGAGTATGGTCCGATGGCTGCAGGTGCGTTCTTTGTGTCAACATATTTTAACATGGTGTGTTACCTCCTGATATCATTGATATTGTATGATCTGTCCGATTAATTTCGGGGCAGAATTCTCTCTGCCCCGTGTATGATAATTGTTTCAAAGGAATCCTACTTGAATACACGCGGTGTGCCTTTTTCTTCCAGCTTCTTGAGGATGTCAGCCGGATCAGCGAACTTCGCGAGGAAGATCATGGCAGCGATGATGTACGGCTTGTAGCTTGCCTCTTTGTAAAGCGGATCTCTGTAGCGGTCGAATACGCTTGCGTCAACCTCGCCTTCCACGCAGCTTACGCCTGTGATGTCAGCCGGCAGGCAGTGCATGTAGAGCGCCTTTCCGTCTTTTGTCGTCTTCATCAGTTCCTCTGTGCAAGCCCAGTCTTTGTGCTGTGCGTTCTGCGCGAGAAGCTCCTGCTCCAGAGCCTTGATTCCGTCGAAGTCGCCGTTTCCGTAGAGTTCTGTACGTTTCTCCATTGCCGCGAACGGAGCCCAGCTCTTCGGATATACGATGTCCGCATCCTTGAATGCCTCTGCCATGTCGTTTGTCTTTGTGAATGTACCGCCGGATTTCTTCGCGTTCTCAGCAGCCACAGCCTCAACCTCCGGGAATACCTCGTATCCTTCCGGATGAGCAAGCACAACGTCCATTCCGAAACGTGTCATCAGACCGATGATTCCCTGGGGAACGGAGAGCGGCTTGCCGTAAGACGGAGAGTAAGCCCATGTCATGGCGATCTTCTTGCCCTTCAGATTTTCAACGCCGCCGAACTCGTGGATGATGTGGAGCATATCCGCCATTGCCTGTGTCGGGTGGTCGATGTCGCACTGCAGGTTTACGAGCGTCGGTTTCTGCTCAAGGATGCCGTCCTTATTTCCCTGTGTCACAGCGTCAACAACTTCGTGCATGTAAGCATTTCCCTTGCCGATGTACATGTCGTCGCGGATACCGATCACGTCAGCCATGAAGGAGATCATGTTCGCTGTCTCGCGGACAGTCTCGCCGTGAGCCACCTGTGATTTGCCCTCGTCCAGATCCTGTACTTCAAGACCTAACAGGTTGCAGGCAGAAGCAAAAGAGAAGCGTGTACGGGTGGAGTTGTCGCGGAACAGAGAGATGCCAAGGCCGCTTTCGAATACCTTTGTGGAAATGTTATTCTCTCTCATGTAGCGAAGAGCGTCAGCCAGTGTAAATACAGCCTCGATCTCATCGTCTGTCTTCTCCCATGTGAGGAAGAAGTCCCCGTTGTACATGTCCTTAAAGTTCAGTGAATTCAGCTTGTCGATGTAATCCTGTAAAGTTTTCATTTTTGTTTGTCCTCCTTGAATATTGAAATAAAAAATTTTTGCTATGTACGGACGAAAATCTGTTTTTGTGTCCTTCATTCCGAGGCTTCGCTTTACCTCAGCTAATGCACATATCTGTAAGCCTGCGGGATGAGCGATGAGAGCATCTCCATCCCGCAGACTAACATCTATGGCATGGATCTTCGGAACGCTTCGCTTAACCTCCATTCATGACACAGAAACAGATTTTCTGTGCCATCAGATCAGAAATTTTCACTTCCGATATCAAGAAGGAAAAACAGATCGGCGTTCAAAAGTTACTATAAAGATGTGGTTTTCCAGCAAACTTCTGTTGGAGCCTTTTTATTTACGGCAGATGAACTTAGAGAGACGGCGTGTGTGTCCGGAGCGGAAGTCCAAGTGGAGCGGCGGAGAATCCATCCCAGAGCCGTTAGGGCGCGGGGCGGAGCTGCACTCGGCGAACACCCCGCACCCTTACGCCTCTGTGGATTAGTCGTAGCCGCGGGAACGTTGGAGCGAAGGACACATATGACGCCTCTCGAATGTTCTACTCGCAGTAAGATTTCGGCAGTGCCGCGTATACAGCCGCGCATGTCACGAGAT
>NHCFC00100__coassemble_1458_pt1 | contig 33691 bp, 28 predicted proteins | sample NHCFC00100__metabat2_high_PE_030 | metagenome-assembled genome bin NHCFC00100 | reverse complement strand
AGCCCTGTGTCCTGAAGCGGCCCGTAGAACAACACGGGCACTTGGAGCGCGTAGTCTGCGCTCCTATGTACCCTTGTGTTGTGGTCCGAGCGAAAGCGCGGCCGCAAAGGATACAGGGCTTTGCCTGTTGTATTCTATCACCTCGACAAATCCGGAATCTAACAAAGAGGATATTTCTCTGTCAGTTCTGCCGCCAGTTTCTTAGCAGCTTCCACATTCTCCTCGCTCTCGATAACCATGGCGATGATCTCCGCGATCTTGTCCATGTCATCTTCTTTCATACCGCGCGTTGTGACCGCGGGAGTTCCGAGGCGCACGCCGCTTGTGACGAACGGGGAACGCGGATCATTGGGAATGGTATTCTTATTGCAGGTGATGTGAGCATCATCAAGGCGCTTCTCCAGCTCTTTTCCGCTTACATCCTTCTCTGTCAGATCCACCAGCATCAGGTGGTTGTCTGTCCCGCCTGACACGATCCTGACGCCGCGTTTCTGCAGACCTTCGCAGAGCGCTTTGGCGTTCTTCACGATCTGCTCCTGGTATTCTTTGAACTCCGGCTGGAGCGCTTCCTTGAAGCAGACCGCCTTCGCCGCGATCACGTGCATGAGGGGGCCGCCCTGGATTCCGGGGAACACGGCTTTATTGAAGTTGAATTTGTCATTCACTTCATTGCTGGAGAGGATCATACCGCCTCTGGGGCCTCTCAGTGTCTTGTGTGTGGTCGTTGTCGTCACATGTGCGTACGGGATCGGGCTCGGATGTAATCCTGCTGCCACCAGACCCGCGATATGCGCCATATCTACCATGAGGTATGCGCCGACTTCGTCTGCGATCTCACGGAAACGCTTGAAATCAATGGTTCTCGCGTAAGCGCTGGCTCCAGCGATGATGAGCTTCGGCTTACACTCTTTCGCGATGGCAAGAACATTGTCATAATCGATCACACCCTCGTCATTAACGCCGTAAGGAACGATGTTGAAGTATTTTCCGGACATATTGACCGGTGAACCATGCGTCAGATGTCCGCCATGGTCAAGGTTCATACCCATCACTGTATCCCCCGGTGTCAGCATGGCGAAAAAGACTGCCATATTTGCCTGGGCGCCGGAATGAGGCTGTACGTTCACGTATTCACAGCCAAAGAGCTCTTTCGCCCGTTCTCTCGCCAGATCCTCTGCCACGTCAACGCACTGGCATCCGCCGTAATATCTCTTGCCCGGGTATCCTTCCGCGTATTTGTTCGTAAGCGGGCTTCCCATGGCTGCCATCACTGCCTTGCTTACCCAGTTCTCAGACGCGATCAGCTCGATGTGGGAGTTCTGCCTCTCCATCTCTGCTTTGATCGCATCCGCGATCTGTGGGTCTGCGTTCCTGATTTCGTCAAAGTCGTACATATCCTCATCCTCCGTTTTTATTATTGTGAAAGAACATGTGAAGCCATTGATCCCATGCTCTTTGATCCACTTTAAAGGTCATTATAACACAGAGAATGTAGCGCGTCTATGGCGTTCTTTTTCTTACTGTCTGGCCTGTACGCCCTCTTCTTTTGCCTCTCCGGCGCCGTACACCTGAGCGATCAGCCGCTTTGCCTCAGCTACATTGTCCTCATCCGGGACAATCACATAGAGCTGGCGCCCGGGCATGGAATAGCTCTGGGCATACCGGCTCTGTCCCGCTGTCGTGTATGACGTAACGTTCCATGACGCCATATCTGAAAGCTGCATTTTTACAAGGTCCGATATCTGCTCTCTCGGCATATTGGTCTCAAAGCTTCCTGCCACCGCGTCCATAACGGACCCATAATTCATCAAAAGAGAGGAGGTCGCGGCTTTGGATATCACTGCCCGGATCACTTCCATCTGGTTTTCCGCCCTCTGGTAGTCGCCTCTTTCGAAGCTGTAGCGTTCCCTGGCAAACGCCAGCGCTTCCAGCCCGGTAAGCCGGTTGTATCCTTTGTGATAGTCCTTGATGTTCTGTACGCTGAAGTCATACTCCGAGTAGACCGTAATGCCACCCAGGGCATCTATGATATCTACGAACCCTGTGAAGTTAACCCTGAGATAATAATCAATATCAATGTCGTAAAGACGCTCCAGTGCGTCCACAGACTGCTCTACACCGTAGATCCCCGCATGGGTGAGCTTATCCTTCGCCCCGCCTGAAGCCTCAAAGTCCACATAAGAATCTCTTGGTGTAGACAGAAGAAGGATCTCTTTCGCCTTTGTGTTGACGGCCGCCAGGATGTTCACGTCGCTTCTTGAGCGTGTCAGGACCCCGCCGTACGTGTCAATCCCGCTCAGATACATAAGAAACGTCTCCGGCACATCTTCCGGGACTGCCTGTACGGTCTGGTTCTCCACCTCATAGGATACCGTCGTCAGTTCCCTGAGCCCGGCAGCCGTCCATTCATATCCTTCCGCATCCGCCGCAAGCCCCGCGCAGGAACTGCTGATCACCACAGCGCCGACGGCATTGTCCTTCAGATCATCCAGCATCCGGAACATACTGTCATACTCCCGGATCTCCAGATCTTTCTCCAATGCCTTTTCCAGATCCCGGATCGCTTTATTCTGTACTGCCTCATTTGAAACTGATCCGCCGTCCTGCTGCCTGTCAGCGGACAGGGTGACACCGAACAGATAATCCGCGGCATCAGCCAGTGTCTGCGCCGGATCCTCCGCCAGCACATATACGGACACCGCCTCGGTCTCCATTCCGGTCCCTGAGATGCCGGCGATGGTGGAATCCAGCTTCTCCAGATAGAAGCATCCCGTGACAGAGACCGCCGTCAGCAGGACGCACAGGATATCCGCTGTGATCGACATAAGCAGCTTCCTGTGCATGAATCCAAACAGTACGCCTGGTGCCGTGAGGACCAGCGCGGCGATCCCCACATACCCTGCCGGCAGGATATCCACTTTGACGCACGCCACAAGAAGGGCGAGCGCGGATACAGAGTAGACTGCCAGGAAGGAGTAGCCTGCTTTTTGAAGAGAAGTGAGCCCGTTCTGTCTTTTCAGCTGTTTCACCTTGTGGTCCTTTCTGTCTTTCAACTGTTTCATCCCACGGTCCTTCCTGCTCATATTCCGATCCCGTAGACCTTTGCCACAGCGTCTTCCCACTGTCCGTTTTCCCGCAGCACCTGTTCGATCACATCTCTTACCGCCCCGTATCCGCCGCAGACTTTAGCGACATAATCCGCCGCGCCGATCACCTCCGGGCATGCATCTTTCGGGCAGCCCACAAAGCCCGCGAGCCCCATGGCAGGCAGGTCATTCAGGTCATCCCCGATGTATGCCACTTCCTTTTTACGGATCTCGTTCTCGCGAAAGAATTTCTCCAGGACCTGCCGCTTATCCTTTACCTGCTGGAAAAGGTAGTCTGCTTTTAATTCCTTCATGCGCCGGGTGGTCGCCGCGCACGCTCTCCCCGTCAGGATCAGGATCTTCATTCCTGCCTGGTGAGCCGCGAAGAAGCCTGCCGCGTCTCTGGTGCAGAACTTTTTCATCTCATTTCCGTGCTCATCATAATAGATGCCGCCGTCTGTCATGGTACCATCTATATCGATGATCCAGTATTTCAGTTCTTTGATCTTGTCTTTCACTCTGTCTGTCCTCCTCTGATCACATCTGATACAGGGACGGGGTCAGGAACGTCACGGGGATCTCCTCCCCGATCCGGCGGATCTCTTCCGCGATCTTCCGGTTATCGTCCGGTTCCCCTTTATAAAATTCTTTGAAATATCCCTGCATATAGTTCTCTTCATCCTTTTGAAAGCCGTCAAACCCGGCAAGGAAGACTTCCGCCGCCCCCAGCCGCTTCAATAACCGGAGCAGGAGGATACCGCAGTTGTCGCTCACCCGTCCGTGATCCTCCGCCAGACTGTAGTAATCCACCTTATAATCAGCTTCATCCGCGGAGATATTAGATGTCAGGATCGTCTGGTGCGCGGGATTCAGGTGCTTATATTCATCATACCTCTTTGAATTGCTGAAGAAGGCAAAGTCCGAAGTCTCTTCATAATAGAAATTCGTCGTAATGACGACATCCGCCTTCGCGATCTCCTCCCGGATGCGTTCCCGATCCGCTCCCAGGCTTTTCCCCGGAGCCAGGACCGCTGCCTTCCTGCCCGCAAAGATCTTCCTTAGCTGTTCCAGGCTGTGAGAATCGTCGATCTTCTTATTCAGGAACTTCCGGTAAAGAGATTCAATATAATCTTTGTCAAAAGCGGACTTCTTTTCCTCACTGATCAGGGCCAGGATCTGATTGATATCCCTGGAGGTCAGTCTTCCCTTTTCCAACAGGAACTCCGCGTAATTCCTGTGCAGGTTGTACTTTGCCGACAGGAAATACTCTGTTTTGTATCCCCAGGACGCCGTCTCCTTGATGGGCATGATATGTTCTTCAATGGCATCCAGGATGTGGTTGATCCCGTATTTTTTCCCGTAATTTTTGTTCAGGTAATCTGCCATCAGCTCCAGGCACAGGTTGCCGGGAACACGCCCCATCCCGTTCAGCGACGCGTCCAGGATACAGTTTCTCCCTGAGAACCTGCTCTCCAGGAATGTCTGTGCCAGAGAGTATGCCATCGCCATATTCTCATGCAGGTGGAGCCCTAAGACAATGTCCTTGTCCAGATTGTTCTCACAGATCGCATAGATCCTTGTCAGGTCATTTTTCGACATGGAGCCGAAGGTATCCACGATAGAGAAGCCATAGGGCGTAAGCTGGTTGACTCTATCGATCAGCCGAAGCAGCGCTTCATCCGAATACCCCATCAGATTGATGGGATTGGTGAAGACCTGGTATCCTTTGGCTTTCACCCTGGCGCAGAATTCCAGCCCTTCCTCGATATCATAGTCATGGAAGGTCACTCGGATGGCATCGATAACGCCCCGGTTCTCTTCCAGCTTGTCAATGTCGTACATATTATGCAGGGCCATTGCCACGATCTTTGAATTCTTCCTGTCTTCAGGCAGGATCCTCTTCAGCTCTTCGATAGAATTAAAAAGCGTCTTATCCTTATCGTATTCACAGTTCCTTAAGAACCCGACTTCGATCAGGTCTACATTGGCATCGATGAGCTGAGCGATCACCTGTTTGATCACCCGCTCCCCGAAATTCCAGTCATTGATATATCCGCCGTCTCTTAATGTACAGTCTAAAACTTTGATCTTATCCATCATTTCTCCTCTCCAGATTCTCGTATTTTGTCTCCAGCTTTCTCTGCATCTTCTTCCTCACACTCTCCAGATCTCTGGCCGTATCCACAGACAGCGAACTGCTCTCTACCAGTGTATAGAAAACATCCGCCCCGTTTTCCAGAAACCGGAGCGTCCCCAGATCCTCGATCCGTTCGATGGGGCCGGGCGCTGTGTCATGATAGAATTCCAGAGCTTTCCTGTTATAACATTCCACGCCCACATATTTTTTATAGAAGAAATCCGTCGTCTTGTGGGGATAGGGGATGGGGCTTCTCGACATGTAGATCAATTTCCCCTGCTCATTGCAGACAAGCTTCATATTCCCGGGGTCGATCACTTCCACCGGATCCGTAAACTGCCGCATGAGCCCTCTTATGACCGGTCGGTCCTTCACAGTCTCTTCGGGGAACACCCGGGGGATGATCTCTCCCTCGATCAGAGGCTCATCCCCGTTAATACTTACATAATAATCGGCTTCGATCAGGCCGGAGACCTCATACAGCCTGTCGATCAGGCACGCTCCGTCTCTGGATGTCATCAGGACCTTCATGCCTAGCTCATCGCAGACCCTGCGGACCCGCTCATCGTCCGTGGCCACAAGGACCTCGGCAAATGCGCCGACCTTGAGCGCCTCCTGATACACCCACCATATCATGGGCTTTCCGCAGATATCCACGATCGGCTTCCCCGGAAGCCTGCTGGACTGATACCTCGCCGGTACGATTCCTATGATCTTCATTTATTTTTCCTCCAGTTCTCTGCATCGTTTTTTATAATAAAGCATCCTCTTTTCTGTGGCTTCCAGTATGCCCTCTAATACTTTGATCTGCCTGCGCTCATCTGTCAGCGCTTCCGCGCGCAGGAGGCTGCCCACATGTTCCAGCCTTTTTGATTCTGTGAATCTCTCTGCCATGGCACGTATCTCCTTATTCTTTGTATAGATATAAATCGTCTCCTCCTGAGGATCATCATAGTGATCCTCTTCCCTGAGCCTCTCTTTGCGGATCACGACCGGGAGAAAATACTCCCACTCCTCTGCCCGGGACTGTTCGAGGAACCAGCAGCTTCCGTCTGTATTTAAGAAGATGCGGACTTCCTCACTGTCCGCGCCCGGTGCTTCCTGGTCTTTCTCTTCAGGATCTCCCACGATGCAGGCTTTCCCGGTGCGCATCCGCAGGCCGTCCAGACCGACCGACCGCATCCGCAGATCTTCCACAGCACCAGTGCTCATCCGCAGATCTTCCATAGCGCCGCTTCTGATCAGATTGGCGAGCAGATTCTCATCCGCCCCCGCTGCCCGGAATTCCCTAATCCCCAGGAACTTCATAAGCTGAAGCGCAACATAATACCTGTGCGTGAAGGGGAAGCTCTTCTCATACGCAAAGGAAAACAGCAGCCTCTCCCGGAACAGGTCCTTGATCAGATGGCTTCCCGTGGAGCTGACAGAGACCAGCTTGTCCGGCATCTCCGTAAAAATAAAGGGAAGCAGCTCGGAGGGGAACTTCTCCCGTATGATCCTTGCTTCAGGAAACAGTTTCCCGTAATAGGTGATATCATCCGGATGAGGCTTGATGATCAGGCGTTCCCCCTCCAGGAAATAATCCGTGATGATCTGGTATAAAAGAACCTGTTCTTCAAATTCCATCTGGTTTAAGTTCGAAAAATGCTGTGTCAGGATCAGAGCCTCCGGATTACGGACCTCGATGCCTTCCGGAGCGCGGAAGACCTTCAGCAGCTTATGGATGATTTCCTTATCTGTCCTGCGCAGCTTTTCCGCCAGGTCGAAGTCCACCGCTTTCTCATGGGCAAAGTTCTCCTGCCCGGCCTTGAAATTGCAGTAGCATTTCGTGATCAGCTCATTCTCTGCCGTGTACAGCCCATGGCTCTCTATGATCCGGTAGAACGCTTCGTTGGAGCAGCGGATGGATTCTCCCAGGGCGTTCCCTCTGGAGAGCACGCCCGCGGAATCCTCAAACGCCTCGAACTCCTTGTTGTGCCGGATCAGGTACAGGGAGAAGTAAAAGTGCATCCCCGCATTGACTACATGTTCAAATTCATCGATGGCATACGGTATGGTCTTCTCATATGCCCGCTCCACGCTGTCGTAAACACTTGCCGGATCGTGCCGGATCTGCGTGTACGGGAAAAGGAAGACCTCGTCAAAAAGCCCCTCCTCTGCCAGCTCCCGGTAATAGGGAAACTTGGTTCTGATAAAGTCCGGCAGTACCAGGATACTTTTTTCCCTCGGATGATTTTCTAATCTGTGCGCCGTACAGCACAGGATCTGATAGACAGAAATCGCGTGATATAAGATCATTTCTTCACCTGCTTTCTCGGATTTGCCAGAATATATCCTATGGTCTCCATCTCATTTCCCCCTATCCCGGTCAGTGTATTTAAGGAAATGCAGAAATCGCCAAAGAACCGTCTGTAAAAGGCCAGGTTCCGGATGTGCATACTATATGGGGTGCACGCGTCGTGCCCTGAGATATTCTTCATATAGGGAACGTTCTTATAGCTTTTTAGATACATGTCCGCAAAGTCCAGTATCCCCCGGTCGATCTCCCGAATGACGGGATAATTCTCAACTTCCGGGAAATCAAATTGAAATTTCCCTTCCCGGATCCCGTAAAAGGAGGGCATCGGGGCCTGTGTAAAGATCTCGAATACCGAGTTCATGGGAAACAGACCTTTATTGGCATGTGAATCATACAGGCTTCTGTTATAGTCATAGGAAAACAGATAGGTATGTATGCTCTCATCCAATTCCAGCGTCTGGTTTGCCGCCGAGCGGAATGCCGCCAGGAAGCATTCCACCTCACACTGCGGGTCAATGTATCTGTGGATGATCTTCTTTAAATACATAATGTTCTTTCCCGTCCATCCCACATCAACAATAGCGATCTTCTTATTTCCCCGCACTGCTTCTTTTAAGTAGTCCAGGATCTCCCGGGTATTCTCCTCCATGATGCGGACCACTTCATCCCAGTGCCGCACGAACATCTCCGCCACCGAGGAAGCGTTTTCCCCGTCTAAGATGCTGTCCCTTGAAAGCTTGTGTTCACCCAGATACTGTTCAAAGGATTCCAGGCCGATGCTCTTTAACAGACTTGCCAGATCCGTCTTCTTTAACTTGTTGCCCGCCTTCTGGTAAACGAAATTATCCAGGAAATGATGCTTATCTAACCGGGCGGACAGCATGGAGGCCGGTATGCGCGACCAGTATAGATACTCATGGTCCATGCCGGTATCCAGTTTCTCAAAGACCTTCTGGTAAATATAACCGTCCCGCGCCAGGAATAAGATCTTTTCCGTGCCGTTCTTTTTGCACATCCTTGCGATCCAGGAGCAGTATCCAAGAATATAGATTCCCCCGTAGGTAAATCCGTATTCATAGTGCGGGCTGTATGTTTGAAGCCCGTTGTATAAATGAGCGTTCACGATCTCCGCGTACGCGGATCCCACCAGCAGTGACATCCGATCCGCCCGGTACTGCATCCCCGCCTCATTGACATTTTTATAGTAGTACGCCGCGATCCCGTGTTCCTTCGCCCGCTGCACATCACCCAGCGGATTGTCTCCGATATGTACGATGCTTTCGCCGCTGTACTTCTTCGCCACGACATCATACAGACCGCCCCGTGACTTGCTGGTCCCGTGCTCGCAGGAAACGATCAGATCCGCGTAGCCTGTGTAGCCGCATTTTTCCAGAAGTTCTCTTAAATACGCGCTGCCCAGATACATGTCTGATACAAGGATGATCTTCTTTCCCTGATCCTTTAACAGTTCATAGCTTCGGAGCATGTAAGGGTTCGCATGGCATAGTTCCAGTTCCGTCCCGAACTCCGCCCGGATCCCGGCCTGCCTGTCGATCCCGGTCCGCTGCTCAATGATCTTATATATATCCTCAATGTTCACTTCCCGGTTCCCATATCTTGAATACTGGATCTCTCTCGCCTGCCTTTCCGCCTCGATGCGGATATTGAAAAAGTCCATGATCCCCAGCTTTTCCCCCACGATCATAAACAGGTCGACGGGACGCGCCAGCGGCCTTAAGAGCAGGGTGTCAAATATATCAAAAGAGACAATGTCATACTTCAAAAACTGTTTGACAAAATGATGGGGCTTTGGACGTTTCAGGATATCTGATTCTGCGCCTGCCAGGTAGGGAAGCTTCTTCTCCGCTTTCTTCTTTTCCTGGGATCCCCCGGATCCGTGCCCCTGCTGTCCCCGGGTTCCCTCCTGTCCTCTGCTGCCTGACAGCGCCTGCTGTCCAGTCGTCTGCTGACCGGACTCCTGTATCTGCACCGGTGCCTGCTCCCCGTCCCAATACAGCAGCGGCTCCTTCTTTCCCCGGATCCGGTAATGCCAGATCAGGCTCCTTAAGACATTCCAGTGCTTCAGCCGGTTCTCGTAGTGCTCGTCAATATGCTCCATGACATATCTTTCATACTCCCGACTGACGTCTTCATTCTTTCTCACCAACTGGTTGTATACAGTATCTTTGATCTTCATTCTTGCTGTTTTCCTTCCGGTAATTTTTTCCTTCTTTCTATTCTTTCACACGGATGCTGCCGGTAACTCCGTTTATATATACCTTGTCATTGTGATGCTCCGGCATCCCCGCACTGATCCGCTCTTCGATCATTTTCACAGTCTCGCCCCAGTCTTCCAGATCGCACCCTTTGAGAATATCCGGACCGTATTTCCACCATTTTAATTCTGCGAGCTTCTGCCGGATCTCCTCATCGAACCGGTATTTGATCACCTTGGCCGGAACTCCGCCGACAATAGAATAAGCAGGAACATCCCGCGTAACTACCGCGCCGGCCGCGACGATCGCTCCGTCCCCGATACGCACGCCCCGCATAATGAGGGCGTTCCCGCCGATCCAGACGTCATTGCCGATGGTGACATACCGCTTTCTTGTCAATTCCTCAAACTGCTCCTTGCGGATCCTGCGGATGCCTTCCTCATTATCAGACGCATACCTGCAGAACCCTTTCGTCCACTCAGAATCCCAGTCCGGGAATAAGATATGGGACGAAAGCGCGTTTACCGAATGTTCCGGCATCCCGATCGTCACATTGTGGCCGATCATGCAGAATCTCCCGATCCCGCGGACGGACCGGATGGATACATTTTCATTGGTGAATGTATATCCTCCGATCTCGCCGCAGGAGATCCGCCCTCCTCCGCACCGGAAGGGTGCCTCGATCTTCATCTCCTCTGTCTGGTTCCAGGCGCATACCTCTGTATCCTTCCTGACATTCAGCGCATTTCTCCCGTTTGACGCTTTGATCTGTATCCCTTTTTTCAATATCATTGGTCATCCTCACTCTACATTGATCTCTTCCGGCAGTCTGCCGGTCCACTTTATAAATCCATGATTCCGCTTACTTTCAGCCAGCAGCATGGGGGCATAGGCATCCCTTCCCGAGATCTTCTCCAACACCTTTGATCCTGCCGCTGTTTTCTTGTACGCTTCTACAAAGTCCAGGATCCCTCTTTGTATCTCAAGGATCTGCTCCTTCCCGGCAGGCATTTTCTTGAACCTGCACTCGCACTTTCCGTCCCGATCCAGATAGAACCCTTTCAGACTTCCGTGGGGAGAGCAAACCAGCGCCTCCCAGTTCAGGTTGTGCCCCTTCCCCGCATCGTGGAATTTCCACAGATCCCGGTTCTCTCTCTGGGAGTACAGATAACTGATCAGCTTTCCGCTCTGCAGGAATGCCTCCGAAGCGTCAGGCTCCGCGTTATGGCAGGTATTCGTCCCGGCGATGATGCCTGTGATCTCACAGTCCATCTTCCATATCTGATTGACGATATGATCCAGAGCCATGGCTCCGCTCCCTGCCCAGCCAATATCCACCGCCACAGCCTTCCTGCATCCAATCAGCAGTTCTCCATAATACTGCCTCCCGGCTTCCAGCTGCTCTTCATAGCGCTCCAGCACCTGTTCCCAGCGCCGGAGGAGGAACTGCTTCACCCGGTCCGCGTTTCTGCCCGTCAACCTGGTATCCTCTGTGAGACCACACTCCTGACAAAGCGCTTCCACAAGCACCTCCAGCTCCATGGAAACCAGGATCTGCCCCATGGAGTACCCCTGGTTCACCTTATGGTACAGAAATCGCCGGAAGTAGTCGTATTTGTAATATCCTGCCGCCATCTTCGCCGCTGCCAGCCGGGACCAGAGGGCATATCTGCAGCGTTCTCTCTCTTCCGGGTACAGCAGAAGGTACGCTTTCAGCAGGATATCTCCGTCTCTTGCGAGAAATAAGATCCGGTCCGCGCCTTTTGCCTCTGCCTGCTCATGGATGAACCGGCAGTACCCTGCCGCGAACAGTCCGCCGTAGAGAAACCCATATTCATACTCCCGGGAGAACACCTCTGATCCGTTATGAATCCTTGCATTAACGATCCCCCTGTAAAGGCTGCCCGTAATGTCCGACATATCCCTTGCCCGGTACCTGTTTCCGGCGGTATTTACATTCCCATAATATCTGCTTGCAAATCCGCGCCTTCTCGCATTACGCACATCCGCCGCCTTGTTATCCCCCACATGGACGAACGTAAGACCTGTCTTCCCCGCGCGGGTCTCTTCCAGTTTCCGCACCGCATCGTAGAGATCACCTTTCCATTTTGAACATCCGAGATCGCAGGATACATAGCAGCTAAATGATCCGTATCCGCATTTTTCTAACATCCTCCGGACCCGCACTTCACCCAGGTACATATCGGAGGTAACGACGATGCGTTTCCCCATTCTCTGAAGCTCCTCCACTACCTGCAGCATATAAGGATTTCCGAAGCAGTAGTCCTCCTCCAGCTCCGTCTCTCTGTGCATGGCCTCTGCCTTTTTGATCCCGGTCTCCCGTTCAAGCAGGTCATAGATCTCCTCCAGAGTGACCTCGTACGTCTTCTTCTCCCGGTATTTCTTCTTCCTCGCCCGCTGTTCCGTCTCCATACGGATCCTTCTGAAGTCCGGGTATCCCAGCTCCTCCCCCAGCAGGTAGAACAGGTCTGCGGGGTTGGAAAAAGGGCGGAATATGAGCGTGTCAAACGCATCAAAGGAGATCACATCATATGCCGTAAGCTCTGCCGCGAACTCCCGCGGCGCCTTTCTTCTCGACAGGGAGGATTCACTTCCTCCCGCGTACAGTTTTATAGTCTCATAAAACGGTTTCATGCCTTCTCCCTTAACTTTTCTGATTCATTTTCTCATAGGCCTCGCAGACCTTCTTCGGATTCCCCGCCACTATCAGGCGCCCTTTCTCGATCCATACCGCTTTGGTACAGTTCTTCCGGATGACCGAGGGCGAATGGGATACGATCAGCACGGTCGAACCGCCGTGTATCATCTCCCGGATCCTTCTCTCACTTTTTTCCCGGAAGAACATATCCCCCACACTTAATACCTCGTCAAGGATCAGGATCTCCGGTGTATCCCGCACTGTGGCGATAGCAAATCCGAGCCTGGACACCATACCGGAGGAATAGTTCCTTACTTTCTCCTCCATGAAGCCTTCCAGTTCGGCAAATCTCACGATCTCCTCGTACTTCTCATCAAGAAACTCCTTCGTATATCCGATGATGGCTCCATTCAGATACACGTTCTCCCTTCCGGTCAGTTCAAAATCAAAGCCAGTCCCCAGGGTAAGGAGCTGAATCTTGCTCTTGTCGGCCACCACTTTGCCCTTTGTCGGCGCAAGGACGCCGGATATGATCTTCAGGATCGTGCTCTTCCCCGATCCGTTGGTGCCGATGATGCCCACCACTTCCCCCCTGCGGATCGTGAAGCTCACATCGTCCAGCGCCCGGAATATCTCCGGCTTCCTCTGTCCTTTCAGTGTCCGGACAAAAAACTCCTTTATGCTGGCAGCCTCATCCTTCTCCCTTTTGAACTCCATGGTCACATGGCGGACATCGATCGCCACATCCTGCCCTGCGATCCCGGACCGCTCTGCCCTCTGTCTCAGTCTGCTGCTGTTCCTTCGTTTTCTTCTGTTATTCTCAAGCAATGTCTTCTCTCCTCTATATTCTCTGCATGATCCTGTTTTTGTTTCCCCGGAAAATGTAATAGCCCGTACCGCACATGAGGAACGCCCACACTGCCATGTAAAAAACAGCCTGCGCGGAAGGCATGACGCCGTACATGACTACGCCGCGCAGCGCGTCGATATAGCAGTAGACCGGATTGAGCTCAATGGCCGTCCGGATGATCCCCTCCATCCGGTCTACGGGATAGAAGATCCCGGAGCAATACATCCACACGGTCAGAAGCACAGAGTACAAGTGCTTTACGTCCCCGAAGAACACGTAGGCTGCCGCCAGGATAAACGAAATTCCCAGGGAAAACAGCAGCAAAAGCAGAATGATCACCGGAGAAAACAGCATCGCCCCGTTTGGCCTTACCCGGAAGACCAGGAGCATCACCGCATATGCCGCTGCGGAGTATCCCAGATTGACCAGCGCCGTGTACACACGGGCAAGGACGAATACCTCCAGCGGCAGCTTTACCTTAATAAGAAGCGCGCTGTTATCCGCCAGCGTAGTCATAGCGGCATTGGTAGAGCCGGTAAACATCTGCCAGAGGATATAGCCGGTCAGATAGTAGATGGGAAAATTATCGATGGAGCGCCGGAACAACTGGGAAAATATCATGGATAACACACCCATCATGAGCAGCGGGTTGAGCACACTCCAGAGGATTCCCAGGCAGGATCTGGAATAACGTCTCTTGATCTCCCTCGCGGTCAGCTCCCTGACCACGAAAGCATACTGCTTCCTGCGCTCCAGTTTCTCTCCTTTTTTAGTTCTTCTCTCGACCTTTGTGTATCTGTATGTTCTTCTGGACATCCTTCTTTCTCCATTTACACATCTGCCTCATATACAGCAGGTATTTATAGATCCTGTACTGGAAGAGGTGCCGTCCCGGCCTTTCGGAACCCAAAACCGCGCTTCCCTCATACCAGGCGCTTTCCTTTCTCTCTCCCCGGCAGATCCCGGTCAGCACCAGGATCTTCCTGAGCGCATGGTTTGCTCTGAGCCCGTTTTCATCCAGCACTTTGGCCAGCGGACGCCGGGCATGCTCCAGCACATCGTCGCAGAAAGACATTCTCCCGTAGATCTCTGCTTCCTCCCGTGCCGGGTTTCCCATAAGCTGCATGATCACCGGTCTCACTGCCTGCCTCTCTTTTCTGCAGTCCACGTGGTCTATATTGCGCAGAGAATCCGCCTCACGCCGGATATACCCGGTCAGCACCCTCTCCAGTTTCTCCATCCGGCGTCTTTGCTCCCCCGGGACCGGAACGCAGACCGGTTCGTACTTTCCGTCTCGTTCTTCGTATCCGGCCGTCATGCCGTGGGGCGCGCTGAAGACCGTCTCAAACAAGTTGTTATTGAACCAGACCTTCTCTCTGAGCTGTCCTTCAGGAGCGAAATAATAACAGTGATATTCCTCTCTCGCAGCGCCCGCCGGCAGCTCGTAAAGCCCCCAGTAGTACCCTTCCAGTCTCCGGCTGCTCCCCATATACTCAAGGACACTGTTCAATGTCTTCTGCATGGAGCCCACCCATCCGCTGTCCACCAGCGCTGCTTTTTTATCTTCCATAAGCCCTTCCTGCCGCAGATACCCTGTAAGGGACGGCAGGGCTTCTCTGGAATGTGTATCCAGGGCTTTGGAAAAGGCCGCGGATCTCCTGAGTTTCTGTTTGAGCTTTTCCATGCTTGCATGAGGGATCATCTCTTGTGCTCTTCCCGTCTCACTGATCTCATCCAGCACAAGACTTTGCTCTTCCTCTGTCAGACCCGCCCGGTCCATGATCCTTTCCAGGGTCACGCCGATACTGTCCCGGCAGATATATTCCATGGCTTCCTCCTGGTCCAGATGAAGCACAGGAAGGCGCAGAGAGTATCTGGAACAGTATAGGTATCTGCACTCAATGGGCAAAGACAGTTTCTCGACATAAATCGCTGCCGCCCGGTACATAAGATACCCGTCCCTTGCCAGGAAGTAGAGCCTTTGCTTCCCGGATCTCATGGCGTTTTTAAGCACCCACAGCACGAATCCGTTAAGCGCAGGACCGAACACATAATTCCCCGTGATCCGGAAGACACGGTTCTCTTTGTCGATATCCGGCAGTTGCCGGTCTTCCTGCGGATACCCCTGAGCGTCTGTCTGCGCCACGCTCCTGCGGTACCTTTTATAGTTTGTGATCCAAGCTTTTTCCATGGTTATTGATACCCTTCTGTATTGATCTCTTTTTTATGTCTGTGGATATATCTCATCAAAGCCAGCGGCACCACTGCTCCTGCCAGAGGACGGATGACATACGGGACTGTGGCTGCCTTTAAGATCCCAAGCCGGCAAAATCCCCTGTACCGGATCTTCATCTCATTGACACGGTAGCGCGGCAGCCTCCTCCGCCAGGTGTCCGCGTCATCCCGGTAACGGAGCAGAGTTTCCTGGATGTTATAGCCCCGGCATCCTCTTGCGTGCAGCCGCATGAACAGTTCATAATCCTCGCACCGCCTTGTCACTTCCGCTGAGATATAACCTTGGTTCTTTTCCAGTGTCTTCCGCCGGAACATCACCGACGGATGGATATACGGAGATGAGCATAAGAAATCCTTTGCCTCCGGCTTCTCAGGTACACTGCGGACTCCCCAGACCTTTCCGTCCGCGAACAGTTCCGCGCCGGAACCCACCCAGCCGTATTCCGGATGAGCCTCAAGAAACTCATACTGTTTCCGGAACCGTTCCGGCCTGGATTCATCGTCGTCATCCATCCTTGCGAAGTACTGTCCTTTCGCCTGCTTCATGCATCGGTTCAGGGTATAGGCAAGCCCGCGGTTCTGTTCGTTCTTTATACAGTGGATCCGCTCATCCGTCTCAGCGGTTTCCCGGATCATTTCGGTATAGCTGCTGTCTGAACCGTCATCGCAGAGGATCAGTTCCCATTCCTCCATCGTCTGACCGACAACAGATGACACCGCTCTTTCCAGCCGTTCTCTGCGCGGATTGTGAACCCCCATCAGTACACTGATCTTCACATTCCGTCTCATAAGCCTTCTCCGGTTGTCCGTTTCTCCGCGTTCCGGTACACTGCGCGCATGATCCTTCCCGTATACCGTTTATCAAAGCGTGCTGCGCTCTCCCGGCATCTTATCTTCATCCTCTCCCTCTGCGCCTCATCCATATTGCGGATTTTCTCGATGCCGCGGATAAAGCTTTCGGGGTCTCCGTGATCGCACAGATAGCCGTTACAGCCGTCTTCCATATATTCCCGCGTCCCCCGGTTGTCGGAGGCCGCCACGGGGATTCCCATGGCCAGGGATTCCAGCGCGGCCATCCCAAGCCCTTCCCGCTTTGACGGGAATACAGACATATCCGCGCACCCGAGCATCCCGGGAATATCACGGCGGTAACCGAATATCTTTACATGATCCTCAAGCTTCAGTTCCCTGACCTGACGCTCGATTCGCTCTCTGAAATATCCGTCCCCGCAGATTCCGTACACTACATCGGAGATGTCCCGTCCTCTGTCTCTCATCAGCGCCAGCGCTTTCAATATAACCCCCTGGTTCTTATTGCCGTTGATCTCTCCTACTGAGACGAGGAAGAACTTGTCCGGCCCTATGCCAAATGCTTCGCGGTTTTTCTGCCGTTCCTCCTCTGAAAGGATGCAGAATTTCTTCATGTCCAGCCCCACTCCGGGAATGTGGTAGAGCTTTCCGCCGTCCCGCAGCCGGAACCTTCCCCCGCTTTTATAATCCTCCCGGTTGATGACCACAAGAATATCCGTATAGCGGGCGAGCAGTTTCTCCACCCAGTAAAAGATGGAATTATTGATCCAGGGAGCTCCATGATAGAAATGAAATCCATGCGCTGTATAAAAGACCTTAATCCCGTCTTTCCTGAAATACCTCCCCAGCAGCCTCCCCAGCACGCCGCCTACCGGCGTGTGGCAGTGGATGATACGGATCTTATGTCTCCTGACCAGCTCTATAAGCTGCAGGAACGCCCTTCTGTTATTTCTCAGCATATACGGGGAACGTTCGATATCAATATGATGGAGATGCACTCCCAGCTTTTCGATCTCGTCTTTGTCAAAAAGATCACTCTGCTCCGCTGTATTGGCCGCGTAATGGACCGAGTAGCCCATTTCTTTTAATATTTTTACGTTTTCTGTCTCAAACTTCCCCAGAAAATCTCTTGTTGTCGTCAAAATCAAGATCTGTCTGTCCATCTGGCGCAATCCGCTACCCCTTTCTCGCGTTTTATATCACAGGTTATTCCCCGGAACCTTTTTGAGGCATAAAAATAGATGACATTAGTCATCTTTGGTATAATTATAATTAGATTTTTATGCTAGTGTCAACTGGAATTAGTCACCTTTAGGATAAGTATTTTCCAACTGTACAAAAGAGGAGGTCGTCATGTTATGAAACTGTATAAATACAAAGACGAAAAATGCAATGTCTCCGGAAACAGGATCCGCCTTCTGCGGGAAGAGGCCCGATTATCCCAGGAACAGCTCGCCGCGAAGATCCAGCTCGCGGGGCTGAACCTGAATCAAAAAACGATCAGCCGGATCGAAACCGGCGACCGGGTTGTGCCGGATTTTGAACTGTTATACTTCTCAGCGGCCCTCAATGTGCCTGTCAGCAATCTTCTGGAAGATTCCCCGATAAAAGGGAAGGAGAACAACGGACATGATTTTTCTTCGCAAATTATTACGGGCTGAAGAATTCTTCAGCCCTTTTTCCTGTATCTATAAAATTTTCCTCCACATTTAGAGATCAAACAGCGACAGCTGGTTGCTCTGGGGAAGATCCCCGAACAGCCCCAGCTCTGACATCAGGTCAATGACAGTCTTGCTGACCTTGGTCCTCTGACGGAAATCATCAAGAGACAGATACGGTCCGTTCTTGGACGCTTCCTCCACCGCCTCCGCGGCCTTATCTCCCATACCTTCAATGCTGGCAAGGGAAGGCATCAGCTTCCCGTCAATGATCTGGAACATCTTCGCCTTCGCCCGGTAGATATCGATGGGCATAAAATCAAATCCTCTGGCATACATCTCCTGGACAATCTTCATGTCCTTCATCACGTCCTGTTCTTTCTTACTCAGCGAATCGCTGCGTCTCTTATAGTCCTTGATATAGTAATCCAGCTTATCCTTGCCCTGGCACATGATCTCATAGGAGAACGCGTCAGCGCGGATGCCGAAATACGCGGCATAATACGCCAGCGGATAGTTGATCTTGCAGTAAGCGATACGGTACGCCATCATGACATAGGCAGCCGCGTGTGCCTTCGGGAACATGTAGCTGATCTTCTTACAGGACCAGATATACCAGTCCGGCACATCCTGCGCCTTCATGGCTTCTTCCCACTCCGGTTTTAATCCTTTTCCCTTTCGTACGCTCTCCATGATGGTAAACGCAAGCGAACTCTCTACCCCCTGATTGATGAGATAGATCATGATATCATCTCGGGTACAGATTGCTGTTGAGATGGTCGCTTTACCGGATTTTACCAGCTCCTGGGCGTTGCCCAGCCACACATTAGTCCCGTGAGACAGGCCGGAGATACGGATCAGATCAGAAAGTGTCTGGGGCTTTGTATCCTCCACCATCTGGAGAACGAAGTCCGTTCCAAACTCCGGGATGCCAAGGCAGCCCAGCTTACAGCCGTCAATGTCTTCCGGCTTGATTCCCAGCACGCTTGTCCCGTGGAACAACTCGATCACATTCTCGTCATCCAGAGGGATCTGCGTAGCGATAAACGGATGCTCTGCATTATACTCATTTTCCATGGCATCCGATGTAATATAGTCTTCGAGCGTACGGATCATGGTCGGATCATCGTGCCCAAGGATATCAAGCTTCAGCAGATTGTGGTCAATGGAGTGATAATCAAAATGTGTGGTGATGATGCCGCACTCCATATCATTTGCCGGATGCTGCACCGGCGTGAACTCGTTGATGTCATGCCCGTGGGGAAGCACAACGATGCCTCCGGGGTGCTGCCCGGTACTGCGCCGGATACCCGTACATCCTTCCGTGATACGCTCGATCTCACACCTTCTCTTCCTCTGTTCGTGCTCTTCATAGTAGTTGCGCACGAATCCGTAGGCAGTCTTGTCCGCCAGTGTTCCGATGGTCCCTGCCTTGAAGGTATGTCCCTCACCGAAAAGGACCTCTGTATACTTATGCGCCTTTGCCTGGTAGTCACCGGAGAAGTTCAGGTCGATATCCGGCTCCTTATCTCCCTTGAATCCAAGGAATGTCTCAAATGGGATATCGAATCCGGCCTTAACCAGAGGCTCCCCGCACACCGGACAGCTTTTATCCGGCATGTCAAAACCGCATCCTCCCGCGTAAGCGCGCACTTCGTCAGAATCAAAGTCGCTGTAATGACATTTCTCACAATAGTAGTGAGGGCTTAGAGGATTGACCTCTGTGATACCCGCCATCGTCGCCGCGAAGGAAGAACCGACAGAACCTCGCGAACCGACCAGGTATCCATCCGCGTTAGACTTCCACACAAGCCTCTGGGCGATGATATACATGACCGCATAGCCGTTGGAGATAATGGAGTTGAGTTCCTTTTCCAGACGCTCAGACACCTGACTGGGCAGGTCTTCCCCGTACATCTCATGGGCTTTGCGGTAGCAGATATCCCTTAATTCCTGATCGGAGTTCTCGATAACCGGCGGGCATTTGTTGGGATTGACCGGCGCGATCTTTTCGATCATGCCCGCGATCTTTACCGGATTGTCGATCACGATCTCCCGCGCTTTCGCCGCTCCGAGATATTCGAACTCTTCCAGCATCTCCTCCGTGGTGCGCAGATAGAGAGGAGGCTGTACGTCCGCGTCGTCAAAGCCCTTACCCGCCATAATGATCCGGCGGTAGACTTCATCCTCCGGATCCAGGAAATGCACATCGCACGTAGCGACAACCGGCTTGCCGAACTTCTCTCCCAGTTCCACGATCTCCCGGTTTAAGTTCCTTAAGTCTTCCTCTGACGTCACATCCGCCACACGGTCGCTCTCGATCATGAAGCGGTTGTTCCCGATGGGCTGGATCTCATAGTAATCATAGAATTCCGCCAGCCTCGCGATCTGCTGGGCAGAGCGTTTCTCAAGGATTGCCTGGTACAGTTCTCCCGCCTCGCAGGCACTTCCGATGAGCAGTCCTTCTCTGTATTCATTGAGAAGGCTCTTCGGTATCCTTGGCCTCCTCGCGTAATAGGTCAGGTGAGATTCCGTGATGAGCTGATACAGATTGTATCTGCCGATATCATTCTTCGCGAGGATAATGATATGGTGAGTCGGCATCTTGCGGATCGCATTTACATTCCGGTCTCCGTAACGGTTTACTTCTTTTAACGTAGTGATATTGTCTTTCTTTAACATCTCCACGAATTTCACAAAGATCTCCGCCGTCGCTCCGGCATCGTCCACCGCCCTGTGGTGATTTTCAAGGGAAATGTTCAGCGCCTTTGCCACGATGTTCAGCTTATACTTGGACAGCGTAGGGAGAAGAACTCTTGCCAACGCCACGGTATCCGCATATACAAAATGATCATCCAGCCCCAGGTTGCGGCAGTTCTGCTCGATAAAGCCCACATCAAAGCCCGCGTTATGTGCTACAAGCACCCCGTCCCCTACAAATTCCAGGAACCGGGGCAGCACGGTCTCGATCGTCGGAGAGCCCATGACCATCTCATCCGTGATACTTGTCAGATTGGTGATCTCAAAGGGAATGGGGCGCTTAGGGTTCACAAATGTGCTGAACTTATCCACGATCTCCCCGTCCACGACCTTGACCGCCCCGATCTCAATGATCCGGTCACGGATGGAGCTGAATCCTGTCGTCTCAATATCGAACACGATGTATGTATCATCAAGCGACTGATCTCCCGCGCCCACCGCGATCTCGGTCAGATCATCCACCACATACCCTTCCACACCGTAAATTATCTTGAATGGATCATCTTTATCCAGCGTCTCAATATAATGGTTCGCGTCCGGGAAAGCCTGAGCCACTCCATGGTCTGTGATAGCGATGGCCGGATGTCCCCAATCGTGGGCACGCTTTACGATACTCTTAACCTCAGAAACGCCGTCCATGTCACTCATCTTCGTATGACAGTGAAGCTCCACACGTTTCAGAGGGCTTAAGTCCTTCCTTGACACAGTAAAATCTCCGATCTTCTTGATCCCCGTGACAGAACCGATGGTCAGCTCTCCGTCGAACTTATCGATCGTCGTTACACCCTTGATCTTGACAAAAGCACCTTTCTTCAGCTCGCCCAAAAGCTCCGGGAGCTGGTCATTGCGCGCGAACATCTTAACTGTAATCGTATCGTCAAAATCTGTCACCGCAAACATGATGATGGTCTTTTCATTCCGGATCTCTCTTGTGTCAAAACTGATGATCTTGCCATGGATGGTGATCTCACCCATCTCTGTGACAACCTGCTCCAGGGAAATGGGTTCGTCATCAAAGTTTCTGCCATAGATCAGATTCGGATCATCCCCGGTCTTAAGCGGACGGTAGAATTCCTTCTTCTTGAATTCACCCTTCTTAAAGCCCTTTCTTCCTCTGCCTGTTCCGTTTTCCGTACCATTCCCCGCAGCGTTCCCTCCGGCGGACGCGCCGGATGACGGAGTCTTTGACACACCGGATTCTTCCGATGATTTTGTATCCCGGACGCCGTTTTCCGCGCTCTTGGATCCGTTTCCCGGATTCACCCATTCCTCGCCCCGCTGTCTTGCGCGCCGCTCGAAAATGGCATTGATCTCCTGCTGGATCCTCTGCTCATCATATTCTCTCGTACCAGCTGTGTCAGGCTCACGGTAAGTGATACGGATATCCGCCGCTATATGGAATCGCTCATTAAAAAGCTTTTCAAGTAATGTAAGGATCTCTTCCTTGCGTCCTTCTGACACGATCGTGTCCAGAAGTTCCAGACAGATCACATTCCCATCCTCATAGTGGATCTTCGCCTGGGCGAACATATTCGCCGCCAGTACACTGATCTCCTTAAGTTCGAGCAGGATGCTCTCCCTGTACTCCTGCATGAGCGCCTGCGGAGTATACTGCCCGGAAAGGGCATACTCATCTATGATCTCAACACTCACCGCTGTTTTTGCGAAGAGCTGTTCCTTGATCCTCTGCTCCATCTGCCGGATCTGCTTCTTCTGGATCAGATGCCGGCTGAAAGTGTGCACACGAAGAAAATCACGGCGCGAATTCGTCGTGATCTTCCTTACCTCCACATCCTCAAACAAAATCTGAATGTCATCCTCCACTCTCAGAGTAGGGAATACATGAAAAAATATCTTCTCATTTCTCGTCTGTTCCAAAACTACTCACTCCTGCTATTTCTATCCTGTTACATAACTGCTATTCCCTCCAGTTCAGCAATTCCTCTCGCAGTGTATCCAGCAGTTCTTCCTCTTTTACCTTCTTTATGATCTCGCCCTTTTTGATGAGCAGTCCTTCTCCGATGCCTCCCGCAATGCCGATGTCTGCCTCTTTTGCTTCGCCGGGTCCGTTCACCACACAGCCCATGACAGCCACCTTGATATCAAGAGGAATGTCAGCGACCATCTTCTCCACTTTATTCGCAAGTCCAATGAGATCGATCTTTGTCCTTCCGCAGGTAGGACAGGATACCACTTCAATGCCGCCCTTTCTAAGTCCCAGCGTCTTTAAGATAAGCTTCGCTGTGCGGATCTCTTCCGCCGGGTCTCCGGTCAGAGATACACGGATCGTATTTCCGATGCCCTCATGAAGGATAATTCCCAGCCCTACTGAAGATTTCACATTGCCGGAATAGACTGTGCCGGACTCAGTAATACCTACATGAAGCGGATACGGGCACTGCTTCGCGATAAGCTCGTGTGCTTTCACACACATCAGTACATCGGAAGACTTGATGCTGACCACCAGATTATCATATCCCATATCCTCGATCATGCGGACCTTGTCTAAGGCGCTCTCCACGATGCCCTCCGCGGTAACACCGCCGTATTTTTCAAGAAGAGGTTTCTCAAGGGAACCGCTGTTCACCCCCACGCGGATGGGTATATTGTACTCTTTCGCTTTATCAACGACCGCCTTTACTCTCTCTTGCGATCCGATATTTCCCGGATTGATGCGGATCTTATCCGCGCCGTTCTCGATGGCCGCGATGGCAAGGCGATAGTCAAAGTGGATATCCGCCACAAGCGGAATATGGATCTGCTTTTTTATCTCTTTAAGAGCTTCCGCCGCTTCTATAGTAGGAACCGCGCAGCGGATGATCTCACATCCCGCAGCCTCAAGCTTTAATATCTGCGCTACGGTAGCTTCTACATCCTCTGTCTTCGTATTTGTCATAGACTGGATTGCCACGGGATGGCTGCCGCCGATCTTCACATTCCCGATCGATATTTCCTTTGTGCTGTTTCTGTACATAGATGGTCTCCTCTCTTTTATCCCCGCTTTTTGACCGCGGCACTTCAAGCTCCGCAGTATATGAAACCGTTGTTTCAGACTATGTCCCATTATAACAGAAGAGCTCCGCTAAACGGAACTCTCCTCTTAAGATCATCTCACATATAAAAGGTTCGCCTCTTAAGACTACTTTCGGATAAATACTAACTGATCACCGTACTCACGCTCAGTCAAAGTCAGTGTGTCCTGCTCAAGATTGTAATCATAAGATCCTGACAGAACACCCTCAGTGGTCCCGAAATCCGTATGGATCGTAAGAACCTTTTCCTTTGTGTCTACCACGAAGGTTGCTGAGATTTCCTCTTTTCCGCTGCTGTCTCCTGTCCCGCTCATCTTAAGCTCCCCGTCATCGAGGATCTCAAGGACCGCGCCGCTGTCTTCACTGATCCATGTCCCTTTCAGTGGATTTCCCACAAAAAGACGGACCACGAAAAAGACTGCCACGATGATGATAAGAACTGTAGACACAGTAAGGACAGTCCTCCAGAGCGTACTTCGTTTTTCTTCATTATTTTCTAAGATCATAAGATGTTCCCTTTCTTTTTCTGTCTCTCATTATACGGATTTCCTACCGTACTGTCAACGCAGAAAGCCAGGAACTCTCCGATCACAGTCAGCTCAGCGTACGCCATACCCGCGAAATCCCGCTTCGTGCTTATCACGAAGTCCGCTCTTACTGTTTTTATTCTCCTCCTAATTTGGATGCCACGAACCATCCTGCAACGAATGTCACGATGCCTGTAACCAGCGTCAGGACAGAGAATCCGCTCCAGTCCGTCTTTAGGAGGATCGCGATCGGAGACGCGATGATCAGTCCGATGATCGCATAATAAGCATGTATCTCTGCTTTTGAAAAAATAAACTCGATCAGCTTTGCGATGAGGAATATACCTACTACAACACCGATACCGAAAGGCACCAGAACGGCGCATTGAACAAAAAGCGCCTCCATATCAAAAGCGATCAGAGCGTCGATGAACTGATTGATCGACTTTAAGATTGTGTCGTAATATCCAAGGAGCATAAGCATCATGGAACCGCTGACCCCCGGAACAACCATTGTCGCCGCGGCAATGATACCTACGAGTAAGAGCTTGGTCACATTGACAACACCAAAGCTTACATCGGCCGCGTTTCCGTTTGTCTCTCCCATCACAGCCATGAGGATGACCACGGCAAAGAAAATGAGGAAAGCGATGATCTTACCTATTGATACTGTATGCCCTTTCACTTTATTGAATATAAAAGGAAGACTGCCCGCGATAAGTCCGCAGAAGGCAAAATTCGTCGGTATAGGATAGTTTTCCAGTAAAAATTCAAACAATCTCGCCAGTGTTACAATCGCCAGTCCTGCCCCGATAAAGATGGGGATCAGAAGCTTCATGCTTTCTCTAAACTCTGACTTTAAATGTGTGATCGCATGGATCAGCTTATCATACAATCCCATCGCGACCATCATCGTACCGCCGCTCACTCCCGGTATGATGTTCGCGATCCCCACGACCATACCCTGTAACAATTTTTTAATCATTCTCTATTCTCCTGTTTGATTCTTTATGTTCAGTTTCTGTTTCAGACAGTCAAATAAGCAGCCCATCTCTTCCTTTGTACCGATGGTGATCCGCAGATACTGTCCGATCCTCTCGTCATTCCAGTGCCGTACATAGATACCTTCCGCTTTCAGTGCCTGAAAAATCCAATCAGCATCATACCTCGGATGACGAGCGAACAAAAAGTTCGCTTTCGAATCCGTAAATACAAATCCCAGCTTTGCAAGTTCTCCCTTCGCCCACTCTCTCGTCTCTACTATCTTACGGACGCCTGCATGGAAATATTCACTGTCACTTACTGCCGCAGCGCCGCAGACAAGCGCAGCGCGACTCATAGTGTAAGAATTAAAAGAATATTTTACGTCATTTAAACACCTGATCAGATCCGGATTGGAGATAGCGTACCCGATACGCATACCTGCCATGCTCCGCGACTTGGAAAATGTCTGAGTGACGATCAGATTATCATACTTTCCGATCAGTTCAACTGCTGAGCGTCCCGCGAAATCAATGTACGCCTCATCCACGATCACAATGGAATCCCTGTTGTGCTCCAGGATATCCCCGACAAAATCCATCTCCTCATAGATGGCTGTGGGAGCATTCGGATTGGGGAAAATGATTCCGCCGTTTTCTCTGTAATAGTCCTCTTTTACAATGCGGAAATCCCCGTCAAGTTTCGGACATTCATAAGGGATGCGAAAAAGCTGCGCCCACACTTTGTAGAACGAGTATGTAATATCCGGGAACAGGATCGGCTTATCCGAATTAAAAAAGGTCAGAAAGCACAAAGCCAGCACATCATCTGACCCCACCCCGGCGAAAACCTGGTCTTCTCCCACTGTATATTCTTCTGCCAGCGCTTTTACAAGCTCACTTGAAGCAGGGTCCGGGTACAGACGGAAGTCTGCCGGGTCAAGCTCACGCAGCGCTTTCTCTACTCCCGGCGCCGGAGGATAGGGATTCTCGTTGGTATTCAGTTTGATCACCTTTGTCTGAGGCTGTTCTCCCGGTATATAAGGCTCCACCGTACGGATATTTTTTAAAAGTTCTGTTCTGACTGCCATTTATTCATACTCCTTTGCCAGCTCCTTAAACTTCGGCAGGGAATTGACGATAGTCTCATAGGAGACGCAGTAAGCGATCCTTACATATCCCGGGCACGCAAATGAGCTTCCCGGCACAATAAGGATATTATATTTTTTCGCTGCCGCGCAGAATTCTTTTTCATCCTCCACCGGGGACTTCACGAACAAGTAGAACGCTCCCTCCGGCTTGATGCACTCAAAGCCCAGATCCTTCAGTCCATTGTAAAGAGTCTCTCTGTTCCTGTCATAGAAAGAGATATCCGTCTTCTCATTTAAGCATGCCTTCACAACCTTCTGCTGAAGTGTCGGCGCATTAACAAAACCAAGGATACGGGTCGCCACGTTTGCCGCAGCGATGATATTCTCACTGTCAGCGGCCTCATCCGGAATGACAAGATATCCGATACGCTCTCCCGGAAGAGAGAGGGATTTGCTGTAGGAATAGCCCACGATCGTGTTCGCGTAATACTTTGTCAGATACGGCACGTCAACTCCGTCATAAGCAAGTTCCCTGTAAGGTTCGTCGGAGATGAGATAGATATCTGTGCCGAACTCTTTCTGTTTCTTCTCCATGACTGCCGCCAGTTTCCTGATCGTTTCTTCTGAGTATACAACACCTGTCGGGTTGTTCGGAGTATTTACGATGACAGCCCTTGTCTTCGGTGTGATCTTGGCCTCAAATTCATCAAGCTTCGGCTGGAAGGTTTCTGTATCCGGTGAGATCTCCACAAGCACACCGTCGTAATTATTGGTATAGCTTCTGTATTCTCCGAAATACGGTGCGAACACAATGACCTCATCTCCCGGGTTGATGAGAGATTTTAAGATCACATTGAGTCCTCCAGCGGCGCCTACTGTCATCGTAATGTTGCGTGCCGCGAAGTTCGTCCCGAAACGCTCATTTAAAGACTCTGCCACAGCCCGGCGCACATCTTCATAGCCCGCGTTGCTGTTCGTGTATCCGTGGAGAACTACCGGATCCTCCTCACTAAGAAGCTCAATGATCGCTTTCTTCACAGCCTCCGGCGCGGGCACATTCGGATTGCCGAGACTGAAATCAAATACATTCTCCGGTCCGTATATCTTTGCCAGGCGGTTGCCCTCCTCGAACATCGCGCGGATCGCTGAACTGTTTGCCACCATATTTTCCATTTTTTTTGATATCATCGTTGTCACGACCTTTCTTTCAGACTTTTACCATCGATTTTCTACTTTTCTTTTACGGTTCCCTTTTCTTCCAGAAATGCCGGGCGGTACGAAAGCTTTGCCTTGCGAAGCCCCTCTGCGCCGGTATCTTCCTCTCTGTTCACATAGGTGTAGTCCGCGCACTCATGCTGCACGAACTGCTGGTTGATCATGGGGTAAGCCCCTTCCACATCAGCGAACGCTTTCTCGATATGGACTACAAACGTATCGTCGCAGAGTTGTTCTCCTACAGTAAATGCGACGATCCTTTGGTCCACCTTCAAAACGCCTCCTTTTAACCCCAGTTCTTTATACAGGCGCAGGGAGTTGAGCGTCACGCACATCTCAGCGTTCTTCTCCGGATCGTCCTCGCATCCGTTCTTGTTGCGCCACTTCAGCGCCATCTGGAAGCAGTCTTCGACATTTTCATCATTTAACTCTTCGTACGTCCAGCCCGGGTACAGGCTCTTGAACTTGTTGATATGATTGCGTTTTCCGTGCAGCTTCTTGCCCGCAAGAGTGGCAAGCTTCTCCGATTCATACACATAGTCCGCGATATCACGGTCGTATTCCACTGTGAATCTGCCCGGATACCAGCTTTCAAGCTGAGTAAACATCTCGGGAGTCACGTTGTACAGAATAAACGGACATTCCCTTTCTTTACAATACTCCATGAGAAATTCAAGCGCTTTCTTAACATGTTCCGGTTCCCCGGCAGGATAAGCAAACGCTGTATCTCTGTCCTCGCTCTTAAAGACAAGCGCATCTTCGATCACGGCATACCTTACCTTATAATGCCTGGACCAGAGATATACATTTACGAACGTACGCTCGCAGCTCCTGCTTGGCGCTTTGTCAAAATAGGATGTAATGATCTCCTTATCCTCCAGCTCAGGACGTTTAAATTCTATCTCTGTCATATATCATCAGTCCTCCATCTTTGCCAGCTTTGCTGTCTGGTCCGCGGCGATCAGGCTGTCAATGATCTCGTCAAGATCTCCGTTTAAGATTGTATCCAGTTTATGGAGCGTCAGCTTGATCCTGTGATCCGTCACACGCCCCTGCGGGAAGTTATAAGTACGGATCTTCTCTGAACGGTCCCCTGTACCGATCTGGCTCCTTCTCGCCTCTGCCTCTGACGCCTGCTGCTTCTCAAGTTCCAGATCATACAGCTTGGATCTGAGCAGTCGGAATGCTTTCTCTTTATTCTGGAGCTGGGACTTCTCTGTCTGGCTGTAGATCACGATCCCTGTCGGAAAATGAGTCAGACGGACCGCGGAATCCGTCGTGTTGACGCACTGTCCTCCGTTTCCTGATGCGCGCATGACGTCGATTCGGATATCCTTCTCATCGATGACTACATCCACTTCCTCTGCCTCCGGCATGATCGCCACGGTCACTGTGGAGGTGTGGATCCTGCCGCCGCTCTCTGTCTCGGGAACTCTCTGCACACGGTGAACGCCGCTTTCGTATTTCAGCCTGGAATATGCTCCCTGTCCTGTAATCATGAATACACACTCCTTGAAGCCGCCGATACCGTTCTCATTTAAGGAGATCATCTCGGTTCTCCATCCGCGGCTGTCCGCGTAGTGGACGTACATACGGTAGATCTCCGCCGCGAAAAGTGCGGCTTCATCTCCGCCCGCACCCCCGCGGATCTCCACGATTACGTTCTTATCATCATTAGGGTCTTTGGGAAGAAGGAGAATCTTGAGCTCCTGCTCCAGCTCCTCCGTGCGTTTCTTAGAATCGTTCAGTTCTTCCTTCGCCAGCTCACGCATCTCTTCATCGCTCTCATCCTCCAGCATGGCAAGGCTGTCCTCGATATTCTGCTTACATTTCTTATACTCCGTGTACGCTTCTACGATAGGAGCCAGATCACTCTGCTCCTTCATGAGCTTGCGGAAACGCTGCTGGTCGTCAGCTACGCCCGGCTCCTGGAGTTCCCCCATCACTTCTTCATATCTGATCAAAAGATCTTCTAATCTGTCAAACATTTCGCTTTCGTCCTTTTCTTTATAATAAATCTCATTGAATCCCTAAGAGCGCCGTCCCGGGACCGCGCCTCCTATCTAATATATCGTCCGCACACGACGCGGTCAAGCCCCGCAAGATCCTTTTTCACCGTAATATCCGCATATCCTGCTTCTGACATCAGATTTCCCACATCTTCAGCCTGGTCATATCCGATCTCGAACATCAGATATCCTCCCGGCAGAAGATAGTCTCTGCTCTCCCTGATGATACGGCGGTAAAAATACAGCCCGTCTTCTTTTCCGTCCAGTGCCAGGCGCGGATCATGAAGTCTCACTTCATCCTGAAGAGACTCAATCTCCTCTGTCCTGATATACGGCGGATTGGAGAGGATCACGCCGAATCTCCCGCTGATATTCTCAAACAGATCTCCCTGTATAAACTCTGCGTCTATCCCCAAAGAATCCGCGTTTCTCCCGGCAACAAGAAGCGCGTCTTCTGAAATATCAGATCCGGTTCCTTCTGTTTTCGCTTTGTCTGTTTTTTGTTTCTTAATATAGTGGAGCACGCTCAGCAGGATACAGCCGGATCCCGTACACATGTCAAGCAGCCGTATTTTCCCGTTTTCATCCGGCAGTCCACTGTCCTTTATCAGTCTCAGTGCTTCCTCTACAAGGATCTCTGTGTCCTGTCTGGGAATGAGCACATGCTCGTTCACCGAAAACGTAAGCCCCATAAACTCCTGAACGCCTGTGATATGCTGCAGAGGGATACGATCCCTTCGCTTTTTAAGGCAGCCTGTGTAGCGCTCCTGCTCTTCCGCTGTAAGTTCCTTTTCAGGATCCGCGTAATAGGCCGCGCGGCTGATACCGGTCACATATTCCAGCAGGTACCAGGCATCCAGATCAGCCTCCGGGATCCCGGCCTGCTTTAACACTTCTCTTCCCTGTGTGTACGCTTCCCTTACCGTCATGTGTTCTCCTTCTGCCATGTACGCCAGTCAAACACTTCTTCAACCGCGCGGATCGCGACCTCGATCATGTCGTCCTCAGGCTCTTTTGTTGTTATATTCTGTACCCACATGCCCGGCTGGCTCAAAAGATTGATGACCACATTGTCACTGTTTCCCGCCAGGCGGATGATCTCATAGGACACCCCCGCAATTACAGGAAGGAGCGCGATCCTTATAATGACGCGCAGCACCTGAGAATCGGTAGTGATAAAGAAGCAGAAGATGATGCTGACGATCATGACAAAGAACAGGAAGCTCGTACCGCAGCGCTTATGCTGTTTGGAGCTTTGCCTTACATTGTCCACGTTCAATTCCAGACCGTGCTCAATACAGTTGATGCACTTGTGCTCTGCCCCGTGATACATAAACGTCCGGCGGATATCTTCTGTCCTGGATATAAGCAAAATATACGCCAGAAAGATCACCACGCGGATCACGCCCTCAACGATCGTCATAACCACTCTGGATGAAGTGCGCTGCTCCACAAAACGGCTCAGGAAATACGGGAGCACCATAAAAAGCGCGACCGCGATCACAACCGAAAGGGCAATGACAAGACTCATGAAGATCTTGTCCTTCTTCTCCGCTTTCGCAGCCTCTGCCGCCGTCATCTCCACTTCCTCTTCCTCTTCGTAAAAGCCGGCTGAGTATGTCAGGGTCTTCATGCCGACGACAAGAGAATCAACAAAATTAAATATTCCGCGGACAAAAGGAATCTTGAGCGGCGTCTTCCATGGAATAAAGCTCTTATAATCCTGCACATCCACGGCAATCTCCCCGTCGGGTTTACGGACAGCGACAGAATACCTGCCGCCGTTTCTCATCATGATGCCTTCTAATACTGCCTGTCCTCCTATGTTCGATGATTTCATAGTACCTCCTGTATATGTTCCGCACAGTGTGTATATTGTCCGCAGGGCCTGTCTGATCACAGATTAAAAACCGCCCCGCGATTAAAACAAACAGGCTGAGATGCTTCCACCTCAGCCTGCTTTGTTCGTTTCTTATTTGATACCGTATTTCTTGTTGAACTTATCAACACGGCCGCGTGCCTGTGCTGCCTTCTGCTGTCCTGTGTAGAACGGGTGGCACTTGGAGCAGATCTCGACGTGGATGTTCTCCTTTGTGGAACCTGTTACAAATGTATTACCACAGTTGCATGTTACAGTTGCCTGATGATATTCCGGATGGATTCCTTCGCGCATGATTTTCACCTCTCTATTTTGAAATACTTATTATAATCTCTAAACAGCTTTCTAATTGTAGCATAAGATAATTTCTTTTGCAACTCTTTTTTCCGCAAATCCGTCGAAACGGATAACTGAACGTTACGGTTCACTGTACAACTGAACTATTATATATACTTTTGACGTATCACCTGATACACCAGCTCGGCGTTGGATTTCGTTCTTGTAAACATGTTCAGCAGATTGTCCACTGCTTCCTCAGCCTTCATACCGTTCATGCCTCTTCGGATGATGTAGATCGCTTCCTGCTCTTCTTTATTTAAAAGAAGATCCTCTCTTCTTGTACCGGACTTAGGAATATCGATCGCCGGGAACACCCTCTTCTCCTGAAGCTTGCGGTCCAGCATGAGCTCCATGTTGCCGGTCCCCTTGAACTCCTCGTACACAACATCGTCCATCTTGCTTCCCGTGTCCACAAGTGCTGTGGCAAGGATGGTAAGGCTGCCGCCCTCTCTCATATTTCTTGCTGCTCCAAAGAACCGCTTCGGACTATAAAGAGCCGCCGGGTCAAGACCTCCGGACAGTGTTCTTCCTGACGGCGGCACGATCAGGTTGTATGCCCTGGACAGTCTTGTAATACTGTCTAAAAGGATCATCACGTCTTTACCATGTTCCACAAGACGCTTTGCTCTTGCGATCACCATCTCGGATACCCTCTTATGATGCTCCGGCAGTTCGTCAAATGTTGAGTAGATCACTTCCACATTCGGTCCTGCGATCGCTTCTCTGATATCTGTTACCTCCTCCGGTCTCTCATCAATCAGAAGGATGAGCAGGTGCATGTTCGGCTCTGTCTTTTGCACAGACAGGGCAACCTCTTTTAATAGAGTGGTTTTACCTGCTTTGGGCGGGGACACGATCATACCTCTCTGCCCCTTTCCGATAGGGGATACCAGATCCATGATCCTCATCGCCGTACTGCTGCCCGGAGTCTCAAGGCGGATCCTCTGATTGGGGAAGATCGGCGTAAGATCCTCAAAATTTTTACGCTGCATCGCCTCAGCCGGACGCAGTCCATTGATCGTGGACACATACAGAAGCGCGCTGAACTTCTCGCCCTGTGTCTTGATCCTTGTATTTCCTGTGAGGATATCACCTGTCTTCAGTCCGAACCTGCGGATCTGCGCCGGGGATACATACACGTCGTTGTCGCCCGGAAGATAGTTGTCACTGCGGATAAAGCCGAATCCGTCCTGCATGACTTCAAGGATACCATTAGCTGTACATCCGCTGTCCAACTGCTCGATGTCTGTCTCTGCCTTTTTCTCCTTCATCTCTTCTTTTATTTCCTCTTTTGCCTCTGTTGCCGCTTCTTTCTGCTCCTCCTGCTCATCAAGCGCAAGCATGGCGTCTATAAGTTCGCTCTTCTTTAATGTAGACACACCTTTCATCTTTCTTGCTTTCGCAAGATCTTTCAATGTTGCCAGCGGAAGTGACTCATACTTTTCTCTTGTCATAATCTTTCCTTTCCTCACCGATCATAAAAATGTAATGTCCGGTGATTATACAGCTATTTAGTTTCTAACGTTCTGCGGTTATTAAATGCTTCGGGAATTTTCGTCGGAATTGACATAAAATCGATAACTTGCATTAAATATGGGTTCATTATACATTTGGCGCACACACTTGTCAAGACAGGGGATGAAGTGATATGATAAACACAGTTCACGCGTCTGCAAAAGTCAGACTGCTTTATGCTTGCATAAAAAGCAGGATGACTTGAAGCAGACGCAGGGAGCGCCCGCTCATGAGCAAAGAAGCGGCGTCAGCCGCAGTAAGCACGTCAGTGCGGCTTTGCGAATGGCGCGTGTGAACTGTGCGGAAAACCACGCGCCCGCTCATGAGCAAAGAAGCGGCGCCAGCCGCAGTAAGCACGTCAGTGCGGCTTTGCGAATGGCGCGTGTGAACTGTG